>Ga0182017_10001205_pt1 | contig 20204 bp, 12 predicted proteins | sample 712E3DmetaG_FD_120492 | JGI IMG/M metagenome (GOLD analysis project Ga0182017, IMG submission 120492) | Permafrost microbial communities from Stordalen Mire, Sweden - 712E3D metaG | ecosystem: Environmental > Terrestrial > Soil > Wetlands > Permafrost | place: Sweden: Stordalen | collected... | reverse complement strand
CCGATTACGACAACCTGCTGGCCGAAGCTTCCGCCGCCTGGAATGCCCTCACCCCCGAGCGAATCCGGTCGCTCTGCAGAACCCGCTGGATCGAGCGCAAGAAATAAACAGGATGCGTATGAGGCGTCCTCCGTGAGCGCCTGGAGTTGTGGGGGGAGCCGCCTGGCGATCCGCGGCTCGGTTGGAGCCTCGCCCTCCCGCTCGCACGCGGCGTGGATTGCGGCTCCCCGACGGTCGCGGTTCGGAATCGCGCGCCACCACCGGTGCGAGAATCCTCTCTCACGCCGCGATGAGGGAGATGCAGCAGACGCCCGCAATCTCGATCACACACCCCACGCGGCGCGCAGGCGCTCCGAGAGGTGCAGCGTCCGGCCGGTCTCGACCGAGCGGCGCTCCAGCCACGCCAGGGCGACGCTGGCCCGCGACGACGCCGGCGAACAGCGGTCCACCGGCCGGCCGTTCAGGACGCACTCGATGAAGTAGTCCAGCTCGAGCCGCAGGGCGTCGCCCGGGCACGCGATGCGATCCGGCTCGGCGCCGCCGTGGAAGAACAGCACGTCCTGGCCGCGCGTGGAGTTCCACGTGAGCGTGCCGCGCTCGCCGTGCACCGTGACGCCCATTTCGAACGGCCACGGTGGCGTGAGAGTCCAGCCGCCCTCGATGACGGCGTAGGGGCCGCCCTGGTAGCGATACGTCGCGACGATGTGGTCGACGCCGCCGTTGCCGCCTGTTAGGCCGTGGGCATAGATCGCGGACGGCACGCCGAGCACGTGCTGCACGAAGTCCACGTCGTGCACGTGCAGATCGAGCAGCGCTCCGCCGCTTTGCCCCGCGTCGCGCAGCCAGTTGCCGGCCGAGTACGTGGGCGGGCTGGCGAGCCGGTGCAGCGTCATGAAACGCACGGCACCGATCCGGCCCTCGTCGACGTACTGCTTGATCTTTGCATACTGCGGCCAGAAGCGGATGCACTGCGCCACCATCAGCGTGCGGCCGGCGGCGTGGGCCGCCTGGATCATGCGCGTGCAGTCGTTGGCCTGTCCGGCCATCGGCTTCTCGGTCAGCACGTGCCGGCCCGCCCTGAGGGCCGCGATCGCGACCGGCGCGTGCAGCGGCGTCGGCAGCGTGATGAGCACGACGTCGACGTCGCGGTCGGCGAGCAACGCCTCCGGCGTGTCGTAGGTTCGGATCCCCGCCAGCGGCGCACGGCCGCCCTGGGTTTTCACGAGGTCGAGGTTGCCGAGCGAGTCGTTCCAGTCGCCCGCCCGGCGAGCGGCGTCGCGATCGCACACCGCGACGACCTCCGCCTGCGGATGCCCGTGCAGCCGCGCAAAGTGACTTTGCCCCATGCAACCCAGGCCGCAGATACCGAAACGCAGCTTACTCATGCGGTCCATGCATACCCGCGGGCCGTGCGCATTTCAATCGTACACGCCCGGGCCACGTTGCGACGCTGCGTCCGTCTACGGCGTCGGCGGCCGCGGTGGGCGGGCGCCGGGCGATACCGGTGGCCGCAGCGGGCGGGCGCCCGGCGTCGTGGGCGGTGGCGCGGGCTTGTCGGATTTCACGTACTCGTCGAGCCCGCGCATCAGCTTCTCGCAGTCGGCCTGCCGCATCCGGAAGATCCGGCGTTGGGCGACGAGCGCCGCCTTGCGTGGCAGCTCGCCGGGCCGCTCCTGGGTCATGTTCACCACGACCTCGGTACTGCCCGCCAGTCGGACGGTCAGTGTGGCCGGCGTACTCACCAGGCCCGCGGCCGGCAGGTCGCCATCGCGGTAGGCGAGGTACTCCTCGGCGCGGAACTGCGTCAGCTCGGTGATGAAGTCCTGGACCTTCGTCTGATCGAGCTCGACGTACGGGTCGGGCGCGTACTTCCACTGGTCGCCGACCTTGTTGAACTCGAGCGTGCCGCCGGGCGCGACGATCTTCACGCCGGTCACTTCCTCCGGCTTGAAGGTGAAGAGCCGGGTGTCGAGCAGCTCGGCGGTGAGCGTGCGATAGACGGTCTCGTCCAGCTCGAAGACGTACGGGTCTTCGTCCTTCATCGCAAACGAGCCCTTAGCCGTCGTCCCGATGCGCAACATGTGGGGCACGATCACCGGCGGCTCGGCCGGCGCCGAGCTGGGCACGGTCGTCGGCTGCGTGGCCGCCGGTTGGGCGACCTCAAAGTGCAGCGTGGCCGCCGCGGGGGTGCTCAGACCGAACGGGGCCGGGTCGCCTTTGGCAACGACGTTCTTGCCGCGGAGGTGCGACAGGTCATTGGCCAGTACGGTGACGGCGTTCAGGTCGATGGACGCATCCGCCGGATCGGTCAACTTCCAAGGGCCGCCCTCGTGCGCGAGCGTGTAATGAGCCGTGCCGCGTTCGACCTGGATGGTACGCAACTGGTTGGCGGGGAAGCTGAAGATCTCGCGGGCGCGCAGGGTCAACGGGTCGATCGCCAGCCGGGTGGCCTGGGCGGCGCTGACCACCAGGACGGTGGGGGCGTCGCCGCGCTGCACGTACGCGTTCTTGCCGCTGGCGGTGTCGCTGCCGACGCGGAGCGTGACCGGGGCCAGCGCGCCGGCCGCCGTCGCGGTGAGGACGGTCCGCGGGTGGTCCAGCCCGTACTGCGCGAGGTCCTGGGGCTGGTCGAGGTAGTCGATCGCGCGCAGGTCCTCGAGGGCCTGCAAGACGTCGGTCACGGCGGGGGTCTCGAGCTGTGCCAGGTCTCCGCTGCCCTGCCAGACGCCGTTGACCTTTTGGAGCGTGGTCGGTGTGCCCTGTGCGCCGGCAATCTCGAGCGTCGTGACGTCCGCCGCCTTGACGCGCGTGATGCGCGGGTCGCGCAGCTCCTTGAGGTTCGGAATGAGGCCCTTGGCGTTGGCCTCGGTGATGGTCGCGACCCACTGGTCGTTGCCGGAGCGCAGGTAGCGTTTCTCGGACTTGAGGTCGGCGAGGCTGCCGAGCGCGATCTTGAACATGGTGGTCGTGGTCTCGAACTTCGGCGCCGCTGGCTGCGACTCTGCGTTCTGGGTCGCCGGCGTCTCCGGTGGCAGTGGCCGCTTGGTCTCGGTGGTCACGGTACAGGTCAGGTACGGCTCTTCCAGCCCGTACTTGGCAAACGAGGTCGGGGCGTCGTCGACAAACTCCTCGGCCCGCAGCCCGCTGAGCTTCGTGAGCAGGCCGCGCACCTTGTCCTTGTCGGCGTAGGCGCGCAGGGGCTGGTCGAACATCCACTCGCCGTCGGCTCCGCGGGCCAGCTCGTACGTCGTGCCTTCGTGCTGGACCTCAATCTTGGTCGCGTCGTCGGGCTTCAGGTCCATCAGCCGCTTCGAGCGATACTCGCTGAGATCCTTCTTCACCTGCGGCAGGAGGTCGCGATTGGCGACGCGAATCGTTTTCTCGCCCGCGACGCGCACATACGTGTCGCTCGACATGACGACCTTCTGGCCGACATCGAGCGCGTACTTCTTGCCGCTCTCGTCGGTCATGGTGATCGTTGCGGCGGGCGGATCCAGCCCTGCGTCGGCCACGGTGGGCTCTCCGGCGGCGCCCGGCTCGAACTGCGCCCGCGACTGCACGGTGCCGATGGTCGAGACCAACGTGCTGACGGCGGACACCTCCGCTAAAGTGTTCAGCGGCTCAACGACGCGCCACTGGGCCGGGGGCTTGGGGGTGTTCGGGTCGGTCTTCTCGGGCAGGACTCGCTCGAAAGCGACCTTGGGCACGCCGGGCCGCTCGATCTCGACGCGTGTTAGCTTCTCCGCGTCCGGGGCGGGGTCGAAGATGGCCTTCGGCCCGGCGGATTCCGGCTTGGCCGCCGTCGGTGGTGCCGCCGCCTGCTGCGACGCGGGCACGAGCCACCAGATCAGCCCCACGATGACGAGCAGCACGACCAGCGTAATCGTCGTCTTGAAGTTCATCCGTACCTACCTCCGGCGGAACAGCCAGACTCCGCCCCCCACGACCAGCGCCATGCCCGGCCAGATGCCGACCAGGAAAACGTGCCAGAAGGTCAACCAGCGATCGTCTTTCAGCTTACTGAGCCGCGGCGCGTCGGCTCGCTGGGCTCCGATCGAGATCCGGCCGGCGTCGTTGGTCACCCAATAGGCGGCGTTGATGAACAGATCGGGGTTCGCCGGGTAAGCGGGCACCGTCTGGAACCCGCCGCCGAGCAGCACGATGCCGCCCGGCGTGTCCAGCACCTGGTTGCTGACGAAGCCGGCGCTGGCAAACACCACGAGGCGCTGGTCCTTGTCGTTCTTGGCGGCTACCGCGACCGGGAAGGGCGCCGCGATGTCGTCGTCCCGCCGATAGGTGCCCTTGTTGCTTCGGAAATCCTCGTTGAGCCGCATGATATCCTTGATGGCCCACACGTCGTTGGTGTCGCGGATCAGCGCGACGGGCTCGGCGGTCACACCGGCCGGCGCCTTGTCGCCGGCGGCCAGTTTCAGCGGGCAGGACTCGTTGATTCCGCCCGGGGCGGTATGCAGCGGCTTGGCGATCGGCTGGTCAGTGAACTGCAGCACCGGGCTGTCGATGATGGCACGTTGCGTGTCACGCGTCGGGATGAAGAGCTTCGGGTTCTCGGGCGACGGCGCGAACGACAGCGTCAGGTACGCGTTCTCGACTTGGATTCCCCACATCGACGAGAGGTACTCGCCGTAGTCGTACTTGCCCTCCCCCATGCCCGGCACGGGCGAGATGGGCGGCGTCCAGGCGGCCAAGAAGATCGCCCCGGCCGCGGCATTCACGGCGTCGGTCACGATCTTCACGTCGGCCGGCGACATGCTCGGGGGCGGGGTCTGCCGGCGGGGGTCCTGCTGGGGCGGCGGGGCGGCCGGGAAGACGACGTACACCAAGCGGGCCGCGTCTTCCGGCTTGGGCGGCGTCTTCTGTGTGGCGACGTCCCAATCCAGCGTGACGAAGTTTTCCTTGAGCAGCAGGTCGTTGAGCGCCCCGTACGGCGCCCGCGGCATCTGCCGCATGTTCATGTTCATCTGCGAGAAGTCGGGCGTGATGGGCGACTGCCCGCCGAAGCGGGTGAAGATGAGGGCAGTCTTTTCTTTCTGCGTGAGCTTGAGAATGGCGGAGGAAGTGGCCTGCTCGCCGGCGAACTCGCGTTCGTCGCCGTCGGGCGGGGGCGGGGCGTTCTGGTCGGTGCGGTAGGGCCAGACCTCGTTGAACGCGACGATCTGGGCCTTGTCCGGCGTCTCGACGAGGATCGGTGGGGCGTTGGCCCAGCGGTCAAGCTGATCCGAGAGTTCCTCCAGCTCGACGCGTTTGAGGCCCTGCGCACGGGTGGTGAAATCGGTGAGCTTGGGCAGCAGGGCCTGATAGGCCTGGCTCGCCTTCTGGACGAAATCGAGGGCCGCCGGCGGCACTTTCTCCGGCGAGGCGTTCTGCACGTAGTCGGCGACGTCGCGGAAGAATTTCTCGACAGACTCGATGTGCTTGCGGGCCTCCTCGACGGCCTGGCCGTAGCGCGGGATCTCGGCTTTCTGGAGCTCCTGGATGGTTGACATGATCTCGTCGCCGCGGCGCGCGAGGTTGCGCAATCGGAGTGAAAGGTCCACAACGACGGTGCGATTCAGGGTCGGGTCGGAGTTGAGCAGGCGGTCGGCGTCGGCGGCCTGAGGGCCGATCACGTCCGCGATTTCCTTGTTCAGCGCCGGGAAGCTCTGGAGCGCCTCCTCGTGTTTCTTCGCTTCGTCCTTGTACGCCGGCTTGTCCCGCAATCGCCGGAGCAGCGCCGGGAGTTGGACGCGGTCCTTCATGGGGTCGACCAGGTTGGCGGTGACCTTGCCGCGGCCGGCCGACTCGTAGAGGGCCAGCAGGTCGCGGACGGTGTCGCGGCGCTTCTGGGCGCGGGTGTCGTACTCGCTGAGCACGGTGTAGATGCCGGTGATGGTCACGTTCTCCGGCAGGCTGCGGAGCATCGCCGTCGTACGCGGGCTGAGGCTATTGACGCCCGAGCGGGTGAGGTCGGCCTGCCGCTTGTAGCGCTGCGACAAGTAGACGGCCCCGACGACCACGAGGATGACCAGCACGATCTGCAGGACGGCGTTCGCGCCGTAGACGACGCGGCGCCGCGCCACGCTTGTCGCTTTGTCTACCGCCATCGTCGCGACTCCACCACCTTGACTGCCAGAAAAAGAAAGAGCGCCGCCGTCGCCAGGAAGAAGACCACCCCGTCGGTCGTCACGAGCCCGCGGCTGAATTCATCGAAGCGGCCGATGACATTGACCTGCTGAAAGACCACGCGGACCCAGCCCTGGACGAGGCCGACCACGAAGAACGCCAAGCAGGCGAACAAGAGCAGGGGCACCCACCCCAGAATCCACGCCACCACCTGGTTGCTCGTCAGGCTGCTGGCGAAGAGGCCGAACGCGGTGAACATCACGCCGATCAGCAGAAGACCGAGGTACGACGAGAGCGACGCACCCCAGTCCGGGTTGCCGAAGGCCTCCATCAACACGACGTAGACGAGCGTGGGGGCCAACATGATGACGTAGAAGATCAGGGACGCGAAGTACTTGCCCAGCACGAGCTGCAATTCGCTGACCGGCGCGGTCATCAGCGACTCGATCGTCCCGCTGCGGTATTCCTCCGCGATCGCCCTCATGCTGATGGCGGGCACGATGACCGTCAGCATCCAGGGCGTCCAGAAGAAGACGTCCCGCAGCGAGGCGGGCTTGCCGGGCGAGAAGCTGCCGGTCCAGAGCACGGCTACGCCGGTGATCAGCAGGAACCCGGCGATCACGATGTAGGCGATCGGCGAGCAGAAGAGGGAGAGCAGCTCGCGTCGCATGATCGCAGAGATGTTTCTCATACGCGGAGTCCTCAAACAAGCGTTCGGCAATCAGCTCACTGGTTTCGGCGCTCGGCGGCAGTCTCTTCGCCGCCGTCGCGCTGCTCGCGTGTACCGGTGACGACCTTAACGAAGAAATCCTCGAGCGTGGCGATGTCGCGCCGCAGCTCGCGCAACGGCCAGTGCTTCTCGACGGCCAGCCGGAAGACGTCCTCGCGCAGATCACGCTGCGCGGCGACGCTGACGCGCGTCCAGCCGTCCTGGAGCACGGTGTGGACGTCGGCCACGCCGGCCAGCTTCCGCACGCTGGCGCCGATGTCCGATTCCGGGCCTTTGAACTCGGCGATCAGGTTCGACTCGGTCGTCATGCGCTGGCGCAGCTCGTCGGGCGTGCCACTGGCGACCAGCCGGCCTTCGTGAATGATGATCAGCCGCTGACAGGTCGCTTCGACCTCCGGGAGGATGTGGCTGGAGAGGATGACGGTGTGCTCCTGGGCGAGCTCGCGGATGAGCGAGCGCGTCGCGCGGATCTGGGTCGGGTCGAGGCCGATGGTCGGCTCATCGAGGACGAGCACTTTCGGGTTGTGCAAGAGCGAGTCCGCCAGCCCGACGCGCTGCCGGTAGCCCTTCGACAACTGCCCGATCGGCCGGTCGATCACGTCCCGCAACCAGCAGCGTTCAACGACACGGGCGACGGCGGCGTCGCGGTTGGCGCGATTCAGGCCGCGGAGCCGGCCGCGGAACTGGAGGTACTCGCGGACCCGCATTTCGGGGTAGAGCGGGACCGATTCCGGCAGGTACCCCACGACCGCCCGGACCTGCATGGACTCGGTGAGGACGTCGTGACCGGCGATGGTCACCGACCCCGCGGTCGCGGGCATGTAGCACGTCACGATCCGGAGCGTGGTCGTCTTTCCGGCCCCGTTTGGACCCAGGAAGCCGACGATCTCGCCCTCATTGACCGTGAACGAGATGTTGTTCACAGCCCTGTGACTGCCGTAGTACTTCGAGAGGTTCCGTACTTCAATCACGCGCAGGTCCTCCCGCCAGGTTACGTTGTTTAGTTCCAGACCGCCGGAACCGCGTCATCCTGTCAGTTTCCCTGGCGGCGCCCGTCCCGCCAACTCGTCCCTGCCGGCGCAATCGGCGCCCGCAGAGGTCCGACAGGGCGGACCAGGCTGCCGGCGACACGTCGCAGAGACAAGATGTTGGATTTTATGGCCCGTCCGGGGGCTGTCAAGCTCGCCGCAGCTTCCAGGGGCTCCTGCGGGGCGTTGCGCCTGGGGGTGAAATCAGCTCTGTGCGAACCGGGCCAGCAGCCAGTCGCGGAAGGGCTCGTACCGCGCGGGCATCCTCTCGTACGTCTCCCGGCGCTGCTCCAGGCCGGCCAGGCTGGGCGGGACCGCGGGGCTCACGCCGATGGTCGCCTGAATCTCCTCCGGGAACTTGGCGGGGTGCGCCGTCTCGACGCAAACGGCGAGGTGGTCAGCGCTCTCCGGGCTATCGCTCAAGAAGCGCGTCAGACCCGCCCAGCCGACCGCCCCGTGCGGTTCCAGGATTACGCCGTGCCGCTGATACGCGTCCTTGATCGTGGCGCGCGTTTCTGCATCGGGAATGCTGACCGCGTACAGGTCGCGCCGCATCCGCCCCAGGTCGGGCGGCTGGCGCACGAAGCCGGTCTCGTCCATCCAGCCGCCGTAGACATCGACCAGTCGCGCCAGGTTGGACGGATGGCCGACGTTCATGGCGTTGGAGATACACACGCGGGACGGGCTGATCTTGCGATACTGACCAGTCCGCAGGTAGTTGGGCACTTCGTCGTTTGCGTTGGTCGCGATCACGATGCGGTCGATGGGAACGCCCATTCGCTGGGCGATCACCGCGCCCATCATGTCGCCGAAGTTGCCCGAGGGGACACAAATGACGACGGGCTCACGGGCCGCGGCGTCGGCGAGATTCGCGTACGCGTAGACGTAGTACACGCTCTGCGGCAGCAGGCGGCCGATGTTGATGGAGTTGGCCGAGCTTAGCCGGATGCGCGCCAGGGCCGGGTCTGCGAACGCCTGTTTGACCATGGCCTGGCAGTCGTCGAACTGGCCGTCGACGGCGATCGTCGTCACATTGCCGCCGATGGTCGTCATCTGCTTCCGTTGGCGGTCCGAGACCTCGGCCGGCGGGAACAGGACGACGACGCGGACGCGCTCGACACCGCAGTAGGCGTGGGCGACGGCGCTGCCGGTGTCGCCGGAGGTGGCGGTGAGGATGACGAGTTCGCCGCCCTGCTGGCGCATGAGGACGCTCATCCAGCGGGCCATCATGCGGGCGGCGAAGTCCTTGAAGGAGGCGGTGGGTCCGCGGTCGAGGCGCAGGAGATGCCGGCGGCCGGTCACGTACTCGAGCGGCACGTCGAAGTCGTACGCATCGTTGCAGAGCGCCCGCAACGTCGCGTCATCGAACACGCCGGCGGCGTACGGCCGCAGGACCGCGAACGCGACGTCGCAGTAGGGCCGGCCGGCGAGCGACTTCAGGTCGGCGGCGGTTAGCTGTGGGAAGCGCTCAGGCAGGAAGAGGCCGCGATCCGCCGCTTGTCCCTGGAGCAGGGCCTCCGCGAGCGTGGCGGGCGGGACGTTGCGGTTGGTGCTGTAGTAGCGGATGAGGTCGGGCATCAGATATCCAGGTAACGCCGGTTTCCCGGGAGACGGCCTTGCAGCAGCCCGTCGCCAGGGATCCGCGGACGATTCTAAGGGCTGCGCGGACGGCGGTCGAACGGGCGGCGGCGTGACGGCGCGTATCTTGCGCGGCGGACCGGAAGCGCGGTGTCGGAACTTGTCGTGCGCGGTACGGAGTGCTACCTCGCGCGGGGCCGGAGCGTACAATCGGCCCTCATGGGGCGTTGGCCCTCGGCAGCAGAGGTGTGTGATGGCGGGTTCACTGCGAGACAGGGTGCCAGCCGCCCTGTACACGGCACCGCCGGGGAATGGGGTTTGTGCCCACTAGCGAAAGGAGACGTATCGTGATCGCCCGTATCAGATGGCTCGCGTTGGCCGTGAGTGGTTGTGCGCTGGTCGCCGCGTCCGCCCAAGAGGGGCGGCCGGCGGACAGCCAGCAGGGCATCGATGTGGCGGCGATTGCCCAGATGGTGCAGGGCATGCCCGCGCCGGGAGCGGAAGAGCCGCCGCCGTACCCGGAGTTCGCCAAGGTCACGAAGGGGATGGTGGCGGACAAGGGTCTGTTCACGCTGTGGCACTATTCGCCCGACGCGAAGGACAAAAACCTCGAGACGCTCTACTGCGAGATTCCGGCGAAGTTCCTGGGGGAGAAGTTCATGCTTTCGACCAGCTTCTCGGGCGGCGGGCTGATGACGGGCTTCCCGATCGATCAGCGCGTCGTGCAGTGGGAGGTGCTGGACAAGCAGTTGCTGCTGATCGAGCCGGAGACGCGCTTCATCGTCGACCGCTCGAAGGAGGTGGCGGACGTCGTGCGGCGGACGTACCCGGACTTCATCCGGGTGGCGGTGCCGATTCTGACGAAGACGCCGGGCGGGGACCTGGTGATCGACTTCGGACGGCTGTTGAAGAGCAACTTCGCGGACATTGTGTGGACGTCGTTCCTGGGCATGGACGAGATGGGCGGCGCGGCCATCAACCCGATGCTGAGCAAGTGGGTGAGCCGGAAGACGTTCGAGCTGAACGTGGAGGTCACGGTCGAGTTGGCGGTGATGCAGCCGTCGCCGCCGGGGTCGTTCGAGAAGCGGCTGGTGCACTACAGCTTCTGGAAGCTGCCGCAGACGGACTACAAGCCGCGGGCGGCGGACGATCGAGTGGGCTACTTCCTGACGGTGAACCAGGACTGGGCGAAGCCGGCGGACGTGCGGGACATCTTCAACCGGTACATCGACCGCTGGCACCTGGTGAAGCGCGACGCGAGCCTGAAGATGTGCGAGCCGCGCGAGCCGATCACGTTCTACATCGAGAAGACGGTGCCGGTGCGGTTCCGGCGCGCCGTACGGGACGGGATTCTGGAGTGGAACAAGGCGTTCGAGAAGGTCGGGTTCGTGAACGCGATGGAGGTGCGGCAGCAGACGGACGACAACGAGTGGAAGGACCTCGACCCGGAGGACATGCGGTACAGCTTCATCCGCTGGATCGTCGTGGGCGCGGGGTTCGCGATGGGGCCGCACCGGGCGAACCCTTTCACCGGGCAGATCTATGACGCCGACATCATTTTCGACGACGCGATGGTGCGGTTCTTCGAGCAGGAAGCGCAGATGAACCTGCCGTCGCCGGCGACGCTGCTGAAGCTCAACGACCCGGTGATGGCGAAGTTCCTCGCGCACGTGCCACGCTGGCAGCCGCCGGCGTATGACTGGGAGGAGACGTGGCTCGGAAATGCCAAGGAGCAGCAGTTGTTCGAGCGGGCGCAGCAGCGGGTCACCGCGTGCGGGCAGCCGCTGTGCACGTACATGCAGGGCATGATGCACGAGATGGCCCTGGGCAAGGCGGCGCTGGCCGGCCAGCCGCCGGAGGTCGTCGAGCGCTTCCTGTATGACACGGTGAAGGAAGTGGTGACGCACGAGGTGGGACACACGCTGGGCCTGCGGCACAACTTCATGGCCAGCGCGATCTACTCGCTGGACGAGATCCAGAAGCGCCGGACGACCGACGAGCCGACGTGCGGTTCGGTGATGGACTACAACCCGACGCTGTTGTTTGCGAAGGGCTCCACGGAAGGGCACTTCGTTACGCCGTCGATCGGGCCGTATGACTACTGGGCGATCGAGTATGGCTACCGCCCGTTCGACGGCAGCTACGAGAGTCCGAAGGCCAAGGGCGAGGAAGCGAAGAAGGAGGGTGAGAAGAAGGAGGGCGAGAAGAAGGAAGTCGCCGTCAAGCCGGAAGCTGAAAAGGAAGCGGCCGGCGAGGAGGGCCAGGTTGACCTGAGCCAGATTCCGAAAGAGATCCTCGATCAGATGCCGCCGGAGGTGAAGCAGATGCTCGCGGCGGGCAAGGCTGACGTGCACGCGGGCGGCAAGGCGTCCGGGCCGGGGAAGAAGGGCGGCGCGGCGCCGATCGCTCCGCCGAGCGGCGAGGAGGCCATGCTGCACGAGATCGCGAGCCGGGCGTCTGAGCCGGAGCTGCTCTACGCGACGGACGAGGACACGACGACGCTCGGGCCGGATCCGCGCACGAACCGGTTTGACATGAGCGCCGACCCGGTCGCATGGGCGCAGGCCCGCATCGAGTTGGTCGACAATCGCCTGGCCGACATCGCCGAGTGGGCCGTCAAGGACCAGGAAAGCTGGTATCACCTCCGCAACACGTTCCTGACGCTGATGTCCGAGAAGGCGTCCGCGCTCAACTACGTGGGACGGTACGTCGGCGGGCAGTACTTCAGCCGCAGCCACCGGGGCGATCCGAACGCGCCGCCGCCGTTTGTGCTGGTGCCGGCGGAGCGCCAGCGGGCGGCGTTGAAGTTCGTCGAGGACAGTCTGTTCAACGAGAAGTTCTTTGAGCTGAAGCCGGAGCTGCTCAACCAGCTCGCGCCGTCGCGCTGGTGGCACGAGGGCATGTCGGTCAGCTTCACGCTGGACTTCCCGGTGCACCGGTACATCGCCGCGTTTCAGCGGATGGCGCTGATGCAGGAGCTGATGCCCAACACGCTCCGCCGCATTCAGGACAACGAGCTCAAGAGCGGCGGCGCGGACAAGCTCACGGTGGCCGAGTACATCCAGCGGGTCCAGAACGCGGTGTGGTCGGGGACGACCGACGTGCCGCGCGTCAAGAGTCAGTCGTGGGACGACAACGCGCCGTTTGTCTCCAGCGCCCGGCGGTCGTTGCAGCGGGAGTACCTGGGGCTGGCCGAGCCGCTCGTGCGGCTGGGGCCGGGCTCGGTGCTGTCGCCCGACCTGCACGCGATGTTGACGTACTCGCTGCAGAAGCTGGGGCAGGATTTGCAGAAGGTCATCGAGGCCGGCAAGCTGGATTTTGCCTCGCAGTCGCACCTGGTCATGTGCAAGTCGCGCATCGACCGGATCCTGTCGGCCGAGCTGAAGGAATATGACTAGCTCTGGCTTGGCGGCGTGATGTGGCGGCCGGGCGGCGACGTGCGGACGCCAGAGCCGCCCGCGACGGGCATACGCGAGGGTGGCCCGCGGGTAAGGCCGTGGGCCACCCTCTGTTTCGCGCGGGCCGCCAAATATGTTGCCGGATGCCGGCGCGCGGGTATATTGACGGCTGGTTCGGCCCGGGTCGGACGGCGGCCCGGAACCGCGGGGCGGACCGTGGCCACGAAAGGAAGACGCGATGACTACGACCACGACCAGCAGGGTCTCCAAGGGCAAGACGCTGAGCGGAGCGGAGCACATCGAGCTCGCCGAGCGCTACGGGTCGCACAACTACCACCCGTTGCCGGTCGTGGTCGCCCGGGCCGAAGGCGTGTGGGTCGAGGACGTCGAGGGCCGGCGGTACATGGACCTGCTGGCGGCGTACTCGGCGATGAACTTCGGACATTGCCACCCCGAACTCGTCGCGGCCGCCAAGGCGCAGCTCGACCGTCTGACGCTTACCTCGCGGGCGTTCCACAACGACCAGATCAGCCCCTTCTGCCAGGAGCTCGCGGCGTTGTGCGGCATGGAGATGGTCCTGCCGATGAACACCGGGGCCGAGGGCGTCGAGACGGCGATCAAGACGGCCCGCAAGTGGGGCTACCAGCGGAAGGGCGTGCCGGAGGGCCGGGCGAAAATCATCTGCTGCGAGAACAACTTCCACGGCCGCACGACCACGATCATCAGCTTCAGCACCGATCCGCAGGCCCGCGCCGACTTTGGGCCGTATACGCCGGGGTTCGAGATCGTCCCGTACGGCGACATCGACGCGCTGCGGAAGGCGATCGACGCGGACACGGTGGCGTTCCTGGTGGAGCCGGTCCAGGGCGAGGCCGGCGTCATCATTCCGCCCGACGGGTATCTGAAGCAGGTCCGTGAGCTGTGCACGCAGAAGAACGTGCTGTTTATTGCGGACGAGGTGCAGTCCGGCCTCGGCCGCACGGGGTACACGTTTGCCTGCGAGCACGAGCAAGTGAAGCCGGACATGTACATCCTCGGTAAGGCGCTGGGCGGCGGGATCATGCCGATCTCGGCGGTCGTATCGTCGCGCGAAATTCTGGGGGTGTTCAAGCCCGGCGAGCACGGCAGCACGTTCGGCGGCAACCCGCTGGCGTGCGCGATCGGGCGCAAGGCGATCGAGATTCTCCGGACGGACAAGTACCAGCGCAACGCCCGCGAGCTGGGTCGGTACTTGCTCGAGCGGCTGCGGGCGCTCAAGACCAGCAAGGTGAAGGAGCTCCGCGTGCGGGGCCTGTGGGCCGGGATCGAACTTCACGCGGAGGCCGGCAAGGCGCGGCCGCACTGCGAGCGGCTCATGCAGGAGGGCGTGCTGTGCAAGGACACGCACGCCCAGACGGTGCGCCTGGCCCCGCCGCTGTGCATCACCAAGGACGAGCTGGATTGGGCGCTGGAGCGGATCGGCAAGGTGCTTGCGTAGGCGGACCTTCGCCTGGGCCGGCGCTGCGCCTGCCGTCGTGACGCCGCACCGGACGGTATGACGGTTACTCGCCGCCGCCGACGGGAGCGAAGCCATACTTCTCCTGCGGCTGTATCCCCTCTTTGGGCTTCTTGTCGGTTTGGGCGGGTTTCGGTTTGCTGTCGCTCGCGGTCACACCAGACTTCGACTTCGACGCGCCGGCGTAATGCACGACGACGGCGATGCCGGCCACGAGGACCGCGAGGACCACGATCGCCTTCACAAGCTTGGCCATGTCAGACACCTCACACTGTGCGATAGACGGCAATCCGCTCTGTATTGTACGCCGCACTGCCGCCCGCGGCGTATGGCGGGGCCCGCAATCGGCGGGGGTTTTCCCGGTCGCGACCGGCGGCGTCATCCGTTACATTGCACGCCGGTTCTGCGAGCCGGAGTTAGCCGCTTTTTTCGGATGATTACGTATGCCCGCTGACCTAGAGCGCGTAGCGCTCCCCAGCCGTGCCCGGAATCCTCTGCTCCGCTTTCTTTCGAGCATCTGGCTCGGCGTCGCGCTGTTGGCGCTGATCCTGGTCTACAGCTCGGTCATCTCGGCCCTGCCGCCAGTGCGCTGGACGCTCGAAATGACCGAGATGCAGGCGTTTCGGCACTGGCTGTTCGTCGCGCCCGTCGGGCTGTTCGTGGTCGCCCTGCTGACGGCGACGCTCTTCCGCACGCGCTGGATTCCGATCAACATCGGTGCGCTCACGGCCCACGTCGGCCTGCTGCTGCTCGTCGGCGGGGCCCTGGTGTATTTCGCCGCCAAGGTCGAGGGCAACGTGCTGCTGCAAGCGCCCGAGATTCAGGTTCGCACGAACGCCGGGGGAACCCCCATGGTTATCGACCGGTTCCGGGCCGGGGCGGGCGAGACGTGGAGCCGCGCGCTGCCCCGGCTGGCCGGACCGCTGCGGATCACCGTCCTGACGACCGAGCCGGCGGGCCTTCAGCCCGTCGCCGCCGCCACGGTCCAGGTGCAGGTCGGCGACGCTGCCCCGCAAACGTACCGACTGGCGGCCGGGTCGCAGGCCTGGCAGCCGATCACGGAGAGCCTCGCCGTCGGTCTGGTGACGTTCCCGCCGCAGCGGTCTTTCTACGACGATGAGCGGCCGGCGCTGTACATCCATAACCGCGGCGCGACGGGCGAAGTAATCGCCGAGATTCAGCACTTGCCGATCTACCACGAGCATTACCCGCGCGGCGACGGCTTGCTGCACGACTCGCTCGGCGGCGAGGTGCCGCCGGTGCGCGAGCGGCCCGAGCTGCGTTTGCTCGGCCTGACGATCCCGACCGGCTGGTTCGAGCCCTGGCGGATGCCGATCGACGTGGCGACCCCCGGCTTGCCGTTCACGGTACAGATCACGGGGTACGCGCCGTACGTGCTGGACCTGCGTCCAGTGCTAGACCCGAACGGCGCGGTTACGCAGGAGCCCGTGCTCGCCACGCGCGAGGAGCGGCGCCTGGACATCTCCGCCCGCAGCATGTCCGCCATTCGTCTGAAGTTCACGGGCCGTGGCGATAAGTCGGCCTGGTCCGAGACGCGCTGGTGCCCGTTCAGCCTGTATCCCGACGTGGACGTACGGCCGATTCAGGTCGCCCTGCCGGGATCGGACGCGCCGTGGGAGATCATCTATTCCCGCGTACGGCACGACCTCGGGGCGACGCTCGCTACCGGCCGGCTGGACGTGGAGTACTTCCCCGGCCGGCGCGGCATCAAGGGGTATCGCAGCGAAGTGATGATCCAGCCGCCCGCCGGCAGCCCGTACCCCGCCACCGTGCAGACGAACCGCACCGCCACGGTCGGCCCGTGGACGCTGTTTCAGAGCGGCTTTGCCGAGGATCACTGGAGCTACTCCATCCTCGGCGTCGGCAACCGCGTGGGCATGTTACCGATGGACATCGGTTGGATCGTCGTCACGCTTGGCTGCCTCTACGCGTTTTACGTCAAGCCGGTGCTGTTACGCCGCGCGCGGCGATTGGCATCCGGCTTGGCGCCCGTTCTGGCGGCGGCCGTGCTGCTGTGCCTGCCGGGCTGTCGGAAGGCGGAGCCGTACCCGGCGTCGGAGGCGGCGGCGCGGCTCGATCCGCAGATCAACTGGTCCGACGCGCGGCTCATCGCGGTGCAGGAGGGCGGACGGTACAAGACGCTCGACTCCTTCGCCCGTGAGTCATTCAGCGACATCACCGGCAGCGAGCATCTGCCCGGCCTCTCGCCGCTGGCGTCGCTGTTCGAGTGGTTGTTCAACCGCGACGCGTACGCCGACACGCCGGTGATCAAGGTGCGCAGCCCCAACGTGCGGGCGCGGCTGGCGGCGGCGCTGAGCGCGGAGAAGCGCACGCGGATCGAAGCGTATCCGTACTTCACGCCGCGGGAGATCTTCTCGCCGGAGATCGAGCGCCTGCTGACGGAAATGGAATCGTGGCCGATGATGCGGTCGGCGGTGAACCGCGTTCGCAACGCCCAGGGCCTGGCCGAGCGGCTCGACGAATTCCTCGCCATCGTGCCGCAACCGGGCGGCGACGCCGTTGCGACATGGTCTACACCGGAGCAAATCCTGGCCAACTTATCAGACGAGCAATTGCAGCAGATGGGGATCACGCGGGCGGACCTGCCGATGCACGCCCGCCAGCCCGTGCCGGGCCTCACGGCGGAGCAAGCCTTCCGCGTAATTCCGGCGTGGTATTCGCTGCGGGCCGCGTGGCTCCACGGCGACGCGGGGGGGGTGCAGCATTACGTGGACCGCCTTGCCGAATTGCTGCCGAGCTTCGCCGCGGACCACATATACCCCGCCCGCACTCAGCTTCAGGCCGAGGCCCGCTATTACGCGGCCGGCAAGTTCATGTACGGCTGGGGGCTCTACTTCCTGGCGCTCCTGATCAGCATTGTCGCGCTGGTCACGGGCTGGCGCACGCCGTGGCTCCTCACGATCCTGATTATGGTCGCCGGGCTCACGGTCCACGTGTATGGCATCAGCCTGCGTTGGTACATCCTCGGCCGCATCCCCGTGGCGAACATGTTCGAGGCGGTCGTGGCGTCAGCGGCGGCGGGCATCGCGATCGCGCTGCTCGTGGAGTTGTTCCAGAAGACGCGTGTGCTGCTCGTCGGCGGCGCGGCGACGGGCTTCTTGGCGCTGGTCGGCGCCCAGTACGTGCTGCCCGGCAGCGCCTTGGGCATCATCCCTTCCATTCTGGACGACATCCAGTTACGGCTGCACACGGTGCTGATCATCACGGCCTACGCGCTGATCTTCGTGGCCGCGGTGATCGCGGTGATCTACCTGATCGGCTACTACGCCGCGCGGCTGGGGCACCGGGGGTCTGCCGAACCGGCCGGCCGGCGCAGTGCCGGCGACGGAAGGCTAGCGGCAGCAAGCGCGGTGAGCCCGCAGCGGCCGCTGCTGGCGGGGGCGACGCCGGGCGATGAAGGCGCGGGCGCGGGTCTGCCCGCGTGGCTCAACAACATCGACTGGAGCCACCTGATCGTCCTGAACATGGTGTTTGTGCTGCTGTTCGTGGGCGGCATCGTGCTGGGGGCGTGGTGGGCGGATTATTCGTGGGGCCGGCCGTGGGGGTGGGACCCGAAAGAGGTGTTCGCGCTGAACACCTGGATCATCTACGCGATCCTGATCCACCTGCGCTTCGTCGTCCGCAGCCGCGGCCTGTGGACCGCGTGGCTCTCCATCGCGGGTTGCATCATGATGGCGTTCAACTGGTTCTTCGTAAATTTCTTCATCGCGAGCGTGCACAGCTACGCCTGAGACGCGTCGGCGGACTCGGCAGACGCGTGCAATCACCGGCGGTCTACGGAGCGAACAGGCCATGCGACGGACGATAGTGATCGCGGTTGGGGCTCTGACATGTGCATTCTCATTGTGCGTTCCGGCGTGCGAGCGCGAGCCGGCGCCGCGTGCCACCTCCCAGCCCGCCGCGGCCGCGCCGACCAGCGCCCCCACGGACGCCGAGCTGGCCAACGTTCGGAACTTCGTGAAGGAAAACGCGCCGCCCGCTCAGCCGGCCATGCCGCCGGGGCACCCGAACATAAGCGAGATGCCCGGGATGCGTCCGACGGGCGAGTCCGCGCCACCCGGCACGCCGCCGGTCAATTTGAAGTACGCGGCACCTCCGACCTGGGAGCAGGTTCCGGTGCGGTCGAGCCTCCGCGCTGCGCAGTTCCGCCTGCCGCGTGCCGAGGGCGACGCTGAGGACGGTGAACTGGCCGTCTTCGCGGCCGGCGTAGGCGGCGGGGTCGAGATGAACATCGCCCGGTGGCGTGGCCAGTTCTCCACGCCGGACGATCAACCGCTGCCCGACGAGGCGGTCGTCCGCGAGACGATGCAGGTTGGCGACTTGAAGATCACGTTCGTCGACATTGCGGGGCGCTTCAATGCGGGGATGTCGATGCCCGGGGCCTCGGCGCCGGCGGCGAAGGACGACTACCGCATGTTCGGCGCGATCGTGGAGACGCCCGGCGCCCCGTGGTTCTTCAAGGCTGTTGGCCCGCGGGCGACGATGGCCCAGCACCGTGACAAGTTCGTCGAGTTCCTGCGTTCGATGAAGGCGGAATGAGCCCCCGGAGTTATCGGCGGTGGCGGTCCTGGGCCGAAAAAACGGCCAGCAACCGAGCCCGGTCGCCGGCCTCAGAGGTTATGCTTGTAGGTCGCGCTGGGGTCTGGAGCGCCTAGCTGACGACTCGCGCGATGGGGGTTTCGGCGGAATCCAACACGACCCCCACTTCCAGATGATCGTCGCCTCCCTCAATGCACAGTCGCGTGCGGGCCACCGTGGCCCACCGGCTCGCGATGAGCCCGAGACTGGCGGAGCAGCGCGCCCCCGGCCGGTGCGACCGCAACTCGTAACGCTGCCCCTCCGCCACGCCGTAGCCCAAGGGAACCCGCAGGCGCATGCCGCTCCGAGAGACGTCGAGGCACCGGCAAGGCAGGACCGTCGACCCGTAATGGTCGATCATCCAGAGCTCGCAGGCGATCGGCTGACGCGACTCGAAACGCCGCTCCAGCACGGAAGTCGATTCGGATGGGTCGGAGTGATCCACGGGGTACGTGGCCGCTTCGATGGAGCTCATGTCACCATCTCCTTCGCCATCGTTCGGCCGCGCTGACGCGCTCACGCCCAAACACGCACGCCGCTACTCTGGCGGTTCTTCGTCAAACCCGAATTCTTGAAGCCACTCCCGCGCTGCACCCGCGTCCAGCCCAACCTCCTTCTCGGGGGGCTCGCTCGGCGGCGGAATCGCGCACGCCAGGTCTTTTTTCAACGCTGCCCAGAAAACCTCCGACCGGACCGGTTTCGCACGGCGTCGCTTGGCGGCCCGGGCGATCTCCCGGTCGGTGGTCACAACCACAAAGAGCCTCGCCGCCGAGTAATTCTCAAGGATGTCTATTACAGTGGCATCGGCACTTACTCCGGCGCCGCTGTACGAGACGTGAATGTCGGGGTGGGCGATCTGACTAGCCAGCGCTGGCGCTGGTGCGGGCCCGTCAAAGACGACGTGCACGGTTTCGTGCCGCCGCCGCGCCCACATCCCGAGCCTGTCGCAGAGCATCGACCGCCCAATCAGAAGGTTCGATTCCTCTGCGGCCCGGGCGGCGAACAGGAGGTTATTCCCGTCAATGAGAACCGTCACCTCCGTTACTCCATCAATATGGTACCTCAAAGTGAGTGGATTTGCAAAGGAATGTCGATTTCCGGCATGGGACTTTGCAGGGCAACCGCATTCTCCGATCGAAACCCGGAAAGACGGGTTGTCGCCACCGGCGAACCCCGTTCCTGAGCGACCGTCGCGGGTGACTTCGCTCGGTCGCCCGGGCCGAACCGCAGAACTG
>Ga0182017_10001204_pt1 | contig 20214 bp, 18 predicted proteins | sample 712E3DmetaG_FD_120492 | JGI IMG/M metagenome (GOLD analysis project Ga0182017, IMG submission 120492) | Permafrost microbial communities from Stordalen Mire, Sweden - 712E3D metaG | ecosystem: Environmental > Terrestrial > Soil > Wetlands > Permafrost | place: Sweden: Stordalen | collected... | reverse complement strand
TGAACATCGTTTTTCTTGATACAAAAACCATGGGGAATGTGCCCAATCTTGAAATTTTAAATATGTTGGGGGCTGTGACATTTTATTCAACTACTTCACCATCTGAAACTTCTGAGCGATTGTCAAATGCCGATATCGCTATTACCAGTAAAGTTGTGATTGACAAACCTGTAATAGATAAAAATTCAAGATTGAAGTTAATTTGTGTTGCTGCTACCGGTATTAATAATATCGATTGGGAATATGCCAGGAAGAAAGGTATGGAGGTTAAAAATGTTGAAGCTTATTCGACAAACAGCGTTGCACAGTCAACATTTTCTATGATTCTGGCACTTTTAAATCATGTTGAATATTATGACAATTATGTAAAATCCGGGGACTATGCTTCAAATGATATGTTCACTCATATGGACAAAACTATACATGAGCTGGAAGGAAAAGTATTTGGAATTATTGGCCTGGGTACAATTGGGCGTCGTGTTGCCCAAATAGCACAGGCTTTTGGTTGCAATATTTGCTATTTCTCAACTAGTGGTAAGAATAATTCAAATGAATATAATCGTGTTACATTGAATTATTTATTGTCAAATTCCGATGTTATTTGCATACATGCTCCATTAAATGAAGCTACCCGGAATCTCATTAATTGCGATAAAATTAAATTGATGAAGTCTTCGGCAATTATAATAAATACAGGCAGGGGCGGCATCATAGATGAAGCCGATCTGGCAAAAGCTCTGGATGAGGAATTAATTGCCGGTGCCGGCGTTGATGTGTTTTCAAAAGAACCCATTGATCTAAATAATCCTTTGCTCAGTATTCGCGATAAAGAACGAATTATTTTCTCACCTCACAGCGCCTGGACAAGTATTGAAGCCAGAATGTTGCTTATTGAAAAAATTGCAGATAACATTAAAGAATTCATCAGAAGTTATAGGAACTAATTCATTATCGAATAATTAAGGATTGAGTACAATTATTTGGGATTCCCGCTTTCACGGGAATGACAGGATTATTGTCATTCCGGGCGCAATGAAATGGAGACCCGGAATCTCTTAATTAAGCAATATTGAAAACTAATTGGGGAATTAATAATTTCTTAAAGTAATCAATTGTCAAATTTTCAAATTGTCTCATTGAATATTTTCAGTTTTATCCTTGCATTTACATATATAGTTTCATATAATTTTGTAATATACTATCTTTAATATTGTAAAATCATGAAAACTTTACCAGTCCGGACGTTTTTGTTGCTTTCAATATTCACTTTGACTTGTATTGAATGTACCTCAAACCCCGGTTCAAAAAACAAACAAATGGAAACCAATCGTCAGCCTGCTGTTGCCGGCCAGTTTTATCCAGGGAATAAAAGTGAGCTGGAAGATAGTCTGAAAGCTATGTTCAAAAGAGCAACATTTAAGGAAACCAGCAATCCAGTACTGGCAATTATTTCTCCCCATGCCGGTTATGTTTTTTCGGGAGCAGTAGCTGCTTCATCATTTAACCAGGTTGAGAAAAAGCATTACAAAAATATTTTTGTCATCGGGTCAAGTCACCATGCTTTGTACGATGGCGCTTCCATCTGCATATTTGATAATTATATTACTCCGCTTGGTAAGGTCAAAGTCGACAAGCAGCTTGCCTCGGAATTAATTAAATCCAATTCATGTTTCGTCCAGGATTATGGCGCAGACACTGTTGAACATTCAATAGAAGTACAAATCCCTTTTCTTCAATATATTTTGGGAGACGACATAAATCTTGTGCCGGTTTTGGTTGGAACGCAATCTGAGAAAGGTTGTCAGGAAATTGCCAAAGCTTTGAAGCCTTATTTTAACAACGAAAATCTTTTTGTAATAAGTACCGATTTGTCACATTATCCTTCATATTTTGATGCACAAACAAGCGACAAATTGATTACCCAGGCCGTTGAAACCAATTCACCCGAAAATTTTTTAAAAACCCGACGCCAACTGGAATCGTCAGGTATTCCTGAGCTTCAAACTGCAATGTGTGGCTGGACTTCCGTTTTGACACTTTTAAATATAACAAAGGACATATCTGGTTTGACTTTTAAGACGGTTCTTTTAAAAAATTCTGGCGATACAAAATTTGGCGAAAAATCAAGGGTTGTCGGATATTGTTCAATTGCTGTCAGTCAAAAGAATGAGCAGACAGGCAAGCAAGAGGATTTCCTGACTCCGGATGAGAAAAAGAAATTACTTCAAATTGCCCGTGAGGTAATAAAAAGCTATATTACTACACAAAAAACTCCTTCAATAGATAGTAAGGACCTTACGAATGGACTAATTCAGCCTTGTGGTGCTTTTGTAACATTGAGAGAAAATAGTGAGCTCAGGGGTTGTATTGGAAGTTTTTCGGCAGACAAACCCTTATATCAAACTGTTCAGGATATGGCAATTTCTTCATCTACAAGGGACTATCGTTTTACTCCCGTTTCAAGGGACGAAATTGATAAATTGAAAATTGAAATTTCTGTCCTGACTCCCTTGAAAAAAATTAAATCAATTGATGAAATAGTATTAGGCAAGCATGGAATTTATATAAAAAAGGGTGGTTACAGTGGAACGTTTTTACCTCAGGTAGCTTCTGAGACCAAATGGACAAAAGAGGAATTCCTGGGCCATTGTGCCCGCGACAAAGCCGGTCTGGATTGGGACGGATGGAAAGATGCGGACATTTATACATATGAAGCAATAGTTTTTGGAGAGTAATTTTTAGATAGTTTAAATCATAATTTTAATGAATTGTTAAAGCTAGTGTCTTGAAACGTACAAACATATAACAAGAGATTGCTACACTTCTTTCGCAATGATGCTACAATTACCGTCATTGCGGCGCCTACGCTAAAGCTACGGCGACAGCGTGAGGAGGAACGACGAAGCAATCTATTGATTTCCAGACGAAAAAGATTACTTCGCTCCACTCGCAATGACGCTCTGATTAACGTTTGTAATACTTTTACTTCCTGACTGATTATTCTTTAATTGTTAAAACCAGAAATTGAAATGAATAACACCCAAAAATTATACATTTCATTACTAGCCCTGGGCTTTAGCACAAGCGTTATTCAGGTTATTATGCTTAGGGAATTTGTAAGTGTTTTCTATAGTAACGAAATCATATTTGGAATAATTATAGCTTTTTGGATGACTCTTACAGGGCTTGGAGCCTGGGAAGGAAATAAAAGGCAACAGACAAATCTGCCCGAAAAAAAATTGTTTTATATGTTTGTTCTTTTGGGATTGATACCATTATTACTGGTTTTTCTGATTAACTTCTCAAAACATCTTATTTTTCAGCCAGGGATATTAATCAATATATGGCAATTACTTCCATTAATAGCTGTAACATTGGCACCTGTATGTTTGATAAGCGGATATATTTTTAATGTAATTTCTAAAGGATCATTGTCAGATCATGTTTTAAAATCAGGTGGTAAATTTTATTCTATCGAATCAATTGGTAGCATTATAGGCGGTATGGTAGTGAGTTTTGTAATGGTACTATACATTAATACCATGCAATCACTGGCTATTGTGTTTTTTATTAACCTGGCAACTGCAGTAATTTGTTTTTCAGGTCGGGGCAGACTTTTAAAATTTCCATTATTATTTGCCGGTATTATTCTTCTGTCATTGTTTTTTGTTTATGATATTGATTTGAAAGTAAGGCAATTTCTTTATCCTAACCAGAAAATATTGGAATCACACGAGACTCCTTATGGCAACCTGACTTTTACAGAAAACATTGATCAAATAAATGTATTTGAAAACCTGTCCCTTATGTTTACATCTGAAAATACAATACAAAATGAAGAAATTGCTCATTTCCCCTTACTTCAGCATGCAAGACCTAACAAAGTACTTTTAATAGGAGGAGGCATATCCGGAGTTGCAGGTCAAATATTAAAATATTCTACTGTAAAGGAACTGGTGTATGTAGAACCCAATCTATGGTTAATCCATTATGCCCGAAAGTACTTAATACTTCCTGCTGATAATCGTCTGAAAGTATACTATGGTGATGGCAGAAACTTTTTAATTAGCCATAATGCAAAATATGATTTTATAATAATTGCATTGTCCGGACCATCGACATTACTTATGAACCGGTATTATACAAAGGAGTTTATTGAAATTCTTAAAATGCATTCCTCGAAGAATGCTGTTATTGATTTCAGCTTGAATTCATCAGTAAACTATTTGAATTTTGAAAATCGGACAATTCATTCAGTATTTTATAATACTTTGAAAACCCGTTTTGCAAATATTTTAATAATCCCCGGAGAAAAGGATTATTATCTCGCGTCAGACAGTAATTTATCCTGTAATATAGGACATTTATATAGTGAGCGAAAAATAACCAATTTGTATGTCAATCCCGGTTTTATTGACGATAGAAGTTTGAATGAAAGAAGCCGGGCAATTCAGCATAGTTTGATTACAGATGCGCCTGTTAATACCGATTTAAAACCTATTGCAACTTCTATTCAAACAGCTTTATTTTTCAACCAGTTTAAAATCAACAACATTTTCCTGATAGTCATTATTGTCCTGGTACTATTAATACCTGTAACCAAACTTAATAGTATTTCATTTTGTATGTATACAACCGGCTTGACGGCATCTTCTCTTGAAATGCTGGTTTTATTTGTATTTCAAATAATATTTGGATATTTATATGCTGCAGCAGGAATTATTTTCGCCATTTTCATGGCTGGACTGGCTTTGGGCTCTTGGATTGGAATGCCAGCCAGTAAAGAATTGTACAAAATTAAAATTTTACAATGGATAATGGTATTTTTAGCTATCCTGGTGCCTCTATTTTTAACATTTTTAGTTAAAATCAATTTAAATATAATAACCTACCCGGCTCTATTCGTTCTTATCTTTACTCCGGCATTGATAACAGGGTTGCAATTTTCTTTGATGCTTGGAGCATTAGGGAATGGACAACCAGGATATACGGGTTATTTATATGGTGCTGATTTGTTGGGTTCTGCTTTGGGGTTTTTAGTGGTTTCAACATTGCTGGTGCCTCTGTTAGGGATTTTTTCAACCGGAATAGTTTTAGCAATTATAAGTTTTTCAGGAATTGCAATTTTAAAATTTGTTAGAAAGTAAACAGTACATGCCAATTAAGTTGCAAAATACTTGCCACAAACACAAAGGCACTAAGTTTTCACAAAGTTTCTATTTGTGTTTCTTAGAGTCTTTGTGTCTTTGTGGCAATGATTTATATTTTCGATCCTTATTTAGCATAATATAAAACTGTACTTTATATTGAATGATTTACATATAAAATATGAATAAAATTAACAAGCGTGATTTTCTGAAACTGGGATTAACAGGAGCGGGAGGGTTGTGTATTTTAAAAAATCAAAAAATAACTGCAGCAATGAATATTATTAATGAAGAAAAGCCATGGAAATGGAGCAGGGAAGCAATGCATTACACACAAACTCCAAGAGGTGTGAAATGCCTTCTATGTCCGAATGAATGTTCAATTCGTGAAGGCAATACGGGTACCTGTAGAAATCGCCTTAATTATAAAGACAAACTATATAGTATTGCTTATGGGAATCCTTGTGCCGCTCATGTTGACCCGATAGAAAAAAAGCCATTGATGCATTTTATGCCTGGAACTTATGCATATTCTATAGCTACGGCAGGTTGTAATTTTGCATGCCTGAATTGCCAGAATTGGGATATTTCACAATCGAGTCCTAAAGAAACAAGTAATATGGATCTTATGCCTTCACGGGTTGTTGAGGAAGCCTTGAAAAATAATTGCCAGTCTATTGCATATACGTATGCCGAACCTATTGCATTTTATGAATATGTATATGATACCGCAAAACTTGCACGGGAAAAGAAAATAAAAAATGTTCTGGTTTCGAACGGTTATATAAACGAAAAACCTCTTCGCGAACTTTGTAAATATTTAGATGCGGCCAATATCAACCTGAAATCTTTTAGTGATGATATTTATTTGAGGTTAAATGCCGGCAAACTGCAACCGGTTCTTAATACTTTGAAAATTATGAAGGAGGAAAACATATGGCTGGAAATTACAAACCTGGTTGTACCATCGTGGACCGATGATTTCGACATGATAAAAAAAATGTGCGATTGGATTGTGGCCAACGGACTTGAAAATTACCCACTCCATTTCCTGAGGTTTCACCCTATGTATAAACTCACTCAGCTTCCTTCGACCCCTGTTAATACTTTACAAAAAGCTAAAGAAATTGCAATTAAAGCAGGGTGCAAATACGTTTATGTTGGAAACGTAACAGATCCTAAAGCGCTCAATACTTATTGTCCAAAATGCAAAGGATTGGTTCTAGAACGTTCAGGTTATACAATTGTTAAAAATAACATTCAAAACGGAAAATGTAAATCCTGTGGTGAGAAGATTTCGGGAGTTTGGAGTTGAGATAGTCCAAATTCTCAACCTAAAGAAAAGTTTATAATTTTTCATTTCTATGGTTTTGCCCAAAAGACAATTGAATTTTTGGTATGGATATCACTACTGCCATCTGATATATAGTTCACAGGAATTAATTCTATATATTTTTTTTGGTTTGAATTTAAAGCCTCATAATTATATTCACTTTTTACTGGGCATACAAATCTGAAAAGATTTTTCGACATATAAGTTTTATACTCTTGTTTGGTATATCTGCCCCTATTATGATTTAGAAAATTGCTAATAATCAATGTCTCATTATTGATTAATCTTTTCCTGACTTCTGATAGATCAAGAAAAACATCATTTTCATCTTTAAAATAGCCTGCAAAAGAAGGATTCATCATTATCCATTTATTGAGTTGGTTAGAATAAACAATGGTTACAACATGGCAATCGGTAAACTTAAGTTCATAAGGTTCGCAGGTTACAAATCGTGACTTAAATCCCATTGACAGATAAAATTCGTTGAGCACAATTGCCAGCATCCTGCAATTTACTCCCCGGTTTTCCCTTTTGCTGGTTTCAATAATGTTGTTAGCATTTTGGGGATAAGGATTTTTTGCACTTCCGTCGTGTCTTACATTTGTATTAACCCAAAACATTAAATTGGTTATTTTAGATAATTCATCATCTTCTCCGGCTATTGAATCAAGTTTATATTTTTCTTTTTGATTGTGAAGATTTACATTACTGCTATCCATGTAAGAAAAACTATAATTGACCTGTTCTTCGTTGTCATATAAAGGATATTCCTTTAGTTTATCAAGATAAATCTGCAAACTATCATCATCTTTCTTACATGAACTGCAAAAAATAGCAATGGTCATTATAATAAGTAATTTTTGCATAGGCCAATTTTAAATATTAATTCTTAAAATTAGATGAAAGATAATAAATAGACTAAATCTAATTAGCGATAATTTTATCTTTGAACTAATTTTACAAAAATGATACCAATTTATTCTAATCTATAATTGTTTAATACATGTTTAGAAAACGCCAATTATACATTTTCATTTTTATACTACTTATTTTATCAGGCAGTTGTGCAGCACATAAGTATAAAAATCATAAAAAACCATGTGATTGTCTAAACGTGAAAGATAACCCCCGTGCCACTAAACATAAATGATTTATGAATTTTAGGCTGTAATCTTAAAAGTTTTTAAGTCAACTCAAAGACCCAAAAATAAAATTGCAAGACCGCATAGTGCTATTGCTGCACCGGCTAAGGCATGCATGTATCTCTCAATGGATTTTATTGGAATAAACCGGATCCCTTTTAATCCCAGGTATACTAGAGTAGTCATAGTAGCAATTGTAACCAATGAAAAGGAAATCGCTACCATTGCTAGATCAAAATAGGAATTTTTGGCTGCAGGGTACATTAGAAGGGGTATCAGTGGTTCACATGGCCCTAAGATAAAAACCACAAACAGTATCCAGGGCGTTAAATTGGCTTTTCCTTCTTTTTGGTGTATGTGAGTATGCTCATTATGATGCGTATGTTCATGAACATGAACTGATCCATCTTCGTGATAGTGAAAATGCTTGTGAGGTCTGTTTCGATATGCTTTAACCATACCATAAGCAAAGTAAATCAGTCCGAATACGGTAAATACCCATGCAGCTAAATGGCCACGGGTGGTTTCGAATAGTTTCAGATGGTGGAGACCAATACCCATGGCGACACCAATTATCCCCAGTACAATTGAACTTCCTACATGACCGATACCGCAAATAACAGTTAACCAAAGAGCTTTTGCGTAGGACCAGTTACGTGCCTTTCCCATTACTATAAAAGGCAAATAGTGGTCCGGTCCGGTCAAAGTATGAATAAAGCCTATAGATATAGCTGTCAGAAGAAGAATTTCTAATTGTGTTGACATAAAATTAATTTGTTTTACTCATTACCAATTTTCCGTGTATTATGCCCTTAATACTTATTAATTTATCCGATAATTCAGTAAGTCTGTTTGCCTGACCTTTCACTGCTATTATCTCAAGGCAATTGTCGTGATTTAAATGAAAATGCTGAGTTGAAAGGATTACATCAAAATAATTGTGTTGTATATCATTTGACTTGGTAGTAATATCGCCTTTATGATGATCGTATAACATGACTATTGCTCCTGCAACTATGTTGTTGCATTGCCACTTTTTCTCCACCAGGTTCTTTTCAATAAGAGAACGAATTGCCTGTGATCGGTTAGGATAATTATTATCTTTTACGAATGAATCCAAGGCCTGCAGAAGATCCTCTTCAAGAGATACTCCAAAACGGGATACTGACATGGTGTTACGAATTAATAAATAAGTAACACAAATATAAAACTTCTTTTAATTATATAAAATGATTTTTTAATTTTTATTGATTTATTTTCTGTTCACCAGGAAATCCTTATAAATCCTGTAATAATCAGTTTCTTCATAGGAAACTGCTGATATAGTATTTTGATCAAAACTATATATTATTGAACCAGGCAAACCAAGTAATATAGGTGAATGGGTTGCAATAATGAATTGTGCATTTCCATCTGAAGTTACTTCTGAAAGTATTTGTGACAGTTCCTTTTGACTTCGTGGTGAAAGCGCAGCCTCAGGTTCATCCAGTAAATACAGGCCTTTTATTCTAAACCTGTTCCGGAAATACTGCATATTGGTTTGACCATGAGAACGGAGAGCCAATGATTCACCACCAAAATAGTCTAAAACCCCGGGATCAGTCTTGGCCCATTCATCAACCAGTTCGGCGTATTGTTTAAAACTTTGTGCTGAAAAAAAAGCGCCCGGAACTTCTTCTCCAATTTCAAATTGCAGACACGTGTGCAACTGATCATAATATTTATTGTACTTCAACGGTCTGAAATCATGCTCATGCCAGATATGTATATTTTGTTTACGGGCAATTGCTGCCAGTAAAGTTGACTTCCCGGAACCGTTCTCACCTGCAAAGAAAGTAACAGGCGTTTTAAATTCTATGACCTTTGAATTATGAAATATTTTCAAATTAAAAGGATAGAATTCAGAAGTCGGGAATTTTGATTTTACTATATTTAATTTATTTAGAAACATCAGATATCTTTAAAATTTTGCAGGATGAAATTTATTTTTCAATAATTATTCACATAATTTACTTATTCAACAATAAATTTTTCATGACGAGAATATCCAGAACCCATGAGGGTTAAATAGTACACTCCAGGATTTAATTTTGGAAGTGCTATTTGAATCAGATTGGCTTTACTCTGGTAATTAAGCGTCAGAATTTTTAACCCACTCAAATTAAACAATTCAATATGATCTATTCTAATCGGGGGATTTTTAATCTTAATATTCATAAGTGAACTGGAACGGACAGGATTCGGGAATATATCAAACGACTGATCGTTATTTGAATTATTATTCTGATAATAACGTATTGAAGTCTGATTTGCATCAAGATAATCCTTTATTCCGCCTAGCAATGCAATGGCAGTAGAGTCATATTTCCCTGCACTGGTGCAATTCATGTCTTCATAGGTCAGGGCAATTACCGAGTCGTTGTAGTTAAACCAGAACCAGCTTTCAGGGTAGACCGTAGGAGTGCCTGTTGTCCAGGAAACATAATAGTCCCAGTTCTGAAATCCACCGGGAAAGAACTCTTGCACACCTGCAATAAATTGTTTTTCCAGTTCTGAATATTTCAACGATGTTCCATTGCTGTGGTGATACACGAAATATCTTTCACAGGCAACAGATGAATGCATATTAAGCGCAGCACGTATCGGTAAAGGTGAATCCATATAAGATTTATATAGTTTTCTTAATGCTTTTACTTCCGGTTCGGGTTCTGTTAAATCCCAACCTCCTTCAATATCTATATTGTTAGCATTATGATTGGAATAACCCAGCTCAACGCCGTCGGGATTGTAAAGAGGAACTATACTGAAAATATATTTGTCAAGTAACTCATTTGCTTTTATATTACCGGATATAAGGTACTTTATCATCTCTTTGGTAACATAAGTAGACTGAACTTCAATTGGATGTGTTCTCGCATGAATAGCAATTCTGCATGTCTTTGGTCCTGATGTTTTGTTGGTTATGACAAGCTCATATAGAGGACGATTTTGTACACTATATCCTATTGTATCAATAACTATTTTGGTGTTTAGTTTCCATAACTGAATATCATTCAGTAAGCTGTCAAATGAATATCCCCAACCGGTGGCAGACGGCATTATACTAAAATCTTCCGCGATTTCAGGATCATATTTTATATTTTGTTCAATATATTTGCCTTTGTGGTTAATGTCTGATTGTTGAGCCTGGATAAACTGCAAATTGAATACAACTAGCACAATGAAATATGGAAAGAATTTTAAAGACAGGTCCAATGGTTTCATTTTACAAATTCTACCTTGTTTTTAATGTATCTGTAAATTTATCCAGTTCAATATATAACTGGTGAACAGGCAGTCCCATAACATTAAAAAATGATCCTTCAACTTTTTCTATCCCGATATATCCAATCCATTCCTGGGCACCGTATGAACCGGCTTTATCATATGGTTTATAATTGTCTACATAATAGGATATTTCTTCATCGGTAAAATTGGTAAAATAGACTGTTGAAGTTGAAGAGAAAAGTTTCTTGTGCTTATTGGTAAACAAACATACTCCGGTGATTACTTTATGCGGACAACCCCTTAAGGTCCGCAGTATTGAAATTGCCTCATTTCTGTCAGAAGGTTTGCCTAATATTGCATTATTGAACAATACTATTGTGTCTGCTGCAATTACTATTTCTTTATCGGTAATCTTATTCAGGAACCAGGAAGCCTTCTGTTCGGCCAGGTATTCAGGAACTATTTTTTTGGATAAATCAGCAGGATAGTTTTCCTCTATACCTTCAGGAATAATAATATCAAACTGAAAACCCGAATCTTTCATTAGTTGATGCCGGCGGGGCGACTTTGTTGCCAATATAAGATGATAATTAGTCAGTTTTTCAAGTAACATCATGCTTCGTTTACAGATTAACATTTAACAAAACAAATTTCACTATCAGGGAATAAAACATACCTGTCAGCATGATTATTTTACAGCAAAGGCTGGCCTTTTCATAATCCGATCTGTGTGAAGCTTTATAAATGATCAACATTGTATAGATCAGCGGGAACAATATTAAAGGAAAAATATAAGTCAGCGAAATGGGATCATGTATAAAACGGATCAGTATGTAAATCAATAGTATCACAATCATCAATAAAACAGCTATTACGGAGAATTTTGAAAATCTTATCCCGAAGACAACGGGCAAAGTTTTAATATTATTTGCCGAGTCTCCTTCAATATCCTGCATGTCTTTCACAATTTCTCTTGCAAGGCTGATTAGAAATGCAAATATGGCATAAATTCCAAACCAGATGATAAGAAAATTTAAATTGAAATGTGAATTTTCAAATACTTTATACTTTATTTTTAAAAGAGGCAATTCAAATAATAATACCATAAGGGGGACCAGGGCGGCAAAAAAGGCAACCATCAGATTCCCTACTATTAGTTGGCTTTTATAGGTTGTTGAATAAAAGTAAAGCAATCCTGCAACAACTAAAAATGCCAGGCTAGCTGTTCGTATCCCTATTGAATAGGAGATGTATATGCCAATTAAAATGGCAATGAAATTTAAAAGAAGGTGAATATTTTCGGCAAATCGAACACTTATAAAGTTTCCAATATAAACTTTACCTGGTTTATTTATCTTGTCTGTTTGTATATCATACAAGTCGTTAACTATATAACCTGCTGCTGCCAACAGTATGGTTGCAATCACAAGCAGAAAAAAATTGAAATTCTTCAATTGCGAATTAAGTCCATATGAATCCATCAGAGGCAACATTATAAAAAATCGCAACATAAACATTGTTGCAGTTATTATCAGCAAGTTTGGCCAGCGGATTAGTTTGAAGAAGTTCAAAGTTTAAAGTTTAAAGTTCAAAATTTCAATTTTCAAATTTCAGGTTTCAAGAGGGCTGAGGGTTTTGGGATAAGGAGTTATTTGGGCTTTTACATCATTTTCCACAACCATCCGGTATCCGGTATCCCGTATCCAGTCTTCCCCCTTGTAAGGAGGACGGTTTCAAAATTTCAGCAAAAAATCACAAATCACAAATCGCAAATCAAGAATCAGAAATCTGTCTTCTGTTTTCTGTCATCTATCTTCTATCATCAAGTCTCACCAATACACACTGTCTTTATCCATCCATTTACCCTGCAGGCGCATAACCTGTTGGATAACATCGCGTACAGCGCCATCGCCGCCAGGTTTGTCAGAAATATATTTGGAAATTGCTTTAATTTCTTCAACTGCGCTTGCCGGGCAAGTCGGCAACCCTACCTTAAGCATGACTTCATAATCAGGCAGATCATCCCCCATATATAGTACCTCATCATCAGTAAAATTATATTTTTTGATAAATTGGGAATAATCTTCAAGCTTGTTTTGCGATTTCATGTATACATCTTCTACTCCAAGGTTTAAAAACCTGTTTTTTACCGCGTCAGAATTGCCTCCGGATATTACTGCTATTTTATATCCCATACGAACTGCATATTGCATAGCATAACCATCTTTTATGTTCATGGTACGCAACATTTCACCGTTAGGGTGCAGCCATACTTTATCAGAGCCCAATACGCCATCGACATCAAAAATAAATGCCTTTATATTGGTCATTCCTTTTCTAAAATTAGTCATGCCTGGAATTATAGTATTTTTGAATGTTTTCGCTCACAAAAGTATATATTTTTTGCCATTCCGGCTTTTTTGAAAGCATTTCTATATGGTTGTTTATTGTATCCAAGTCATTTCTTACTGCTGGTCCCGTCTGTGTCAATTTCGGATCCATTTCCATGGCCTTGTGCACAGTCTCTTCTATAAGTGGGTAAAGATATTCAGCTGGTAATTTATTTTGCTTCAATAATTCATAAGCGATCGTAAGGAGATGGTTAATGAAATTATTTGCAAACACAGCTGCAAGATGCAGAACTACTTTTTTATCAGAATCAATTTTTATTATTTTTTCGGATATCCTGTTGCAGAATGAATATAACAGAGCCAATGTTTCAGAAGAATTGCCCTGAATAAATAATGGAATTTTGTAAAAATCAATTTTTCTTCCCTTTGTAAATGTTTGCAAGGGATATATAACTCCAAATCTGCCGGAATAAGATTTAAATATATCTAAAGATAGTGAACCTGAAGTATGAACCAATAACTTATTATCCCACGATCGTGATTCTAAAATTTGAGAAATAGCGGAATCAGAGACACAAAAAAGAATTAGATGGACATTTTCATTAATCTTGTTTAAATCTGAAATATAACTACATTCAAGTTCCTTAGCCAGTTCAATTCCAGCCGTTTCAGTCCGGTTATAAACCTGGAGAATTTCAATTCCTGCTTTTTTAATAGATTTTCCCAAATGAAAAGCCAGATTTCCGGCACCAAGAATGCATACTGACGTTATTTCTTTCATTTGGTTGTCAATTAGTCATTGAATTAATTTGTCAAAGTGCCAATGTGCTAAAGTGCCGATGTGCTGATGTGCCAATGCATTAATATATTTTCTTTTAATGTAATATTTTTAACGTAATGAATTAATTGGCACATTGTCTAATTAGCACATTGGCACATTAAACATTTCCATGCTCTCCTAAAAACCTTTCAGCATCTATTGCAGCTGTACAGCCTGAACCTGCAGCAGTAACAGCTTGCCTGTAGGTAGGATCCTGAACGTCTCCGCAGGCAAAAATACCGAGAATATTGGTTCTGCTTGTGCCTGGAACAGTTTTGATATAACCGGTTTCATTGGTTTCGATCCACGGTTTAAAAATATCGGAATTTGGTTTATGACCAATTGCAACAAAATAACCAGCGATATTAAGTTTCACTTCTTCTCCTTTTTTGTTGTTGAGTATTAATCCTTCCACAACATTTGAACCGGTAATTTCTTTTGTTGTATGCTCAAAAAGTACTTCAATATTCCGGGTATTAAGGACCCTGTGCTGCATTGCTTTTGAAGCGCGGAGGTAATTTTTTCTGACAATCAAATAAACTTTCCGGCACAAACCGGCCAGATAGGAAGCTTCTTCGCAAGCTGTGTCACCGCCACCGATTACTGCCACATCCATTCCTTTATAGAAAAACCCATCGCAAGTGGCACATGCCGAAACTCCGGATCCTTTAAATTTTTCTTCACTCTCCAGTCCAAGGTACATAGCGGTAGCACCTGTTGCAATTATTACAACCTGTGCTTCTATCAGTTTATTTTCATCGATAACAACTTTAAACGGACGTTTTGAAAAATCAACAGCCGTTGCTATTCCGTATCTGATATCGGTTGCAAATTTTTGAGCCTGCTTTTTAAAATTGTCCATCATAATTGGGCCGGTTATTCTATCTGGAAAACCTGGATAATTTTCCACTTCAGTTGTGGTTGTCAACTGACCCCCGGGTTCAAGACCTTCATAAAGAACAGGTGTAAGATTGGCCCGTGCTGCATAAATTGCTGCCGTATATCCGGCCGGCCCTGAACCGATGATCAAACATTTGACTTTCTCTCCTCCACCTGAAGGAATAACCGGTGAGTTACTATTTGTTTCAACTTTTATAGGCTTAAAAAGATCCATTTGTGTTTTTTTACAATCCAATGCAAATTAAAAAATTATTATTCTGTTTATAGCATTAAAACATTTCTGTTAATTAAAAGTTTTTAACATAATAAACATTTGTATATTAAACAGAAATTTAGGTTTAACCTGAGAATTGTTTTGATAATTAGTTCTGTCTTTATAAAGATTAGCTGCAAACACAGAGATTTCTTTGATCAATAATGGTAATAGCAATTCAAAATTTTATTGTCGTTTTGAACTATGTGTTTTTTGACTTTTAAATTGTAAAAGCAATTGATTATCATAACCTTCATGTTCCAGGAGCCACTGTTTTCGCCACAAACCGCCTGAATAGCCCACCATTTCCTTGTTTTCACCAATTACCCTGTGACAAGGAATTAATATGGGTATCGGATTTCCTCCTACAGCATTACCCACTGCCCTTGCATTTTTTGATGAACCCAATTGAATGGCTATTTTAGTGTATGATGTGGTTTTACCATAAGGAACAGCCAATACTTTTCCCCAAACCTTCAACTGGAATTCAGTTCCATTTAAGTTACAGGGAAGATCAAAAACTCTGCGTTTATGTTTGAAATATCCATTAAGCTGTTTGGTTAATTTGATGATCAATTTGGATTTTGATTTTCGAAAGGGCAGATTGATATTATCAACGAATTTCAAAGATATAATGTAAGTGCTGTATGCCTTAATTTCAAGCCATCCAATAGGACTTAAAAAATATCCGGTAATAAGTTTCATACTGTAAAAATACATCTAATATTCTTTATAATAAAAAAAGCGAACCATGATTGATTCGCTTACTTAGTCGGGGCGATCCCGCCTCAGGCGGGACGACTACTTGCACTCCTATTGATTCTTTTTTTGTCGGGGCGATGTGACTCTTTAAATTAGCTATATAGCTGAACATCAATATATAATATCCTACTATTTATTTTTACTCATATATTTTTCCTACTACTTTTAAGTTAACAAATTTAATATTAATAGTACATTTGGATTTGCTGTAATCGGTGATGAACAAGTGAAATTAAGACTCAGGGAAAAGAAAAAAGTGTCCGACATTAAAGACCAATATGGAGGTCGGCAATTTGAATCAACAGGAGAACTTGTCTTTGTTATTGATATTGGATCATACGAAAGAAAAGAAATTAAAGATGGCCAGGAACCAGTCGAATCAAAGATTTCCTCAATTATTGCAATGATTGAATTAGAGGGTCAAAGGATGAAGGTACAAAGAATTGAATCAGAAATCTGGAGAATTAAAAGGGAAGAGCAACATATGATTGAACAAGAACTTAGAGAACAACAAGATAAAGAAGTAAAAGCATTCAAAAAAATATTTTTGCAAGCAATTCGTCTTCACCAGGCCAACATCCTCAGAAATTGCATTTATACGGTCGAGACAAATGCAAAAGAAAACGGTAATGTAACTGATGAATTTAAGAATTGGAAGATTTGGGCAGAACAAAAAATCGCATGGTACGATCCTATGATTAATGGAGAAGATCCAATATTAAACAATTCTCACAAAACTAACCTGTTTAAAGATTTACTTAAGAATGACAGTAACATATATTTGAAGTAAATGAAAGTGAAAATTATAGCTGTTTATCATAGACAGTTGCCATAATTTCCTGTTCTTCCTTAGAAAGTTGGTATTTTTTTGCAATACTCTTCCACCTACTTACAGATGTTCTTATTTCATCAATGATTTTCTGTGCTTCAGTTGTTTCAAGACGGAAATAATCAATTATATCCATAGGAACTTCCAGATTTAAAGAATTGTCATCCAGAGAAATATTTAGTGATAATCCTGTGCCATCTTCATTAGGATTCATATCATATGCAGGTGATAAAACCCATCCTTTTTCAGAAGGAATAAAACCATGGTTCCGGAGATGATCATCAGTATTTGAAACAAAAATATTGAACACAATTCTCCTCCATAATTCGGTCAAATCGTTTTCTACATTAGCACCATGATTGGTTAGAAAATCTACTATTTCAAGATAACTTACCCCATCATGGAAATCAGTCCCATCAGTATATCCAAGCATTGTCATTGCAGATGCAAAGTGGATCCTCTCACCACTGCTTGTTCTATCAAACCTCTTTGTAAGAAATGTATAATGGTGGCTAGAGAACTTTTGAATTTTTGAAGAAGCAGCACTTATTCCTGCATTTCTGGCAAGCTCGCTTGTAACCATTTCCCAACCGCCAATATCTTTTTTGTCAGATTTGCTTGGGAATTTAGCAATCCATAGATTTCCTTCTGTATCCAGAACACTTGCCTTTGGTCTTGCACCTCCTAAAGATGAACCTGGATTTACAAGCATTGTTAACCATTTGAAATATTCCGGATTTTCAATAGCGTCATCTTCTTCTAATTTTAAACTGATTTGTTCCAATTCTCTTATTGAAGTCCAGGCAGGAGAGGCAAAATTCTTATTGTTATTTAGGAAGACTCCATCAAGATTATCCATAAAACGCAAGGCTCCCATACGGTGGCCATCAAAAACACTTAATAAATAATCAGATTCTCTAAGTGTGTTTGCATTTCGACCTTCAGCTTTAGCTTGAGCTGCCTCATGCCTTCTCATAAGAAGACGACCCCACCTATCAGGAGAAGAATCAAGAAACACTCCAAAATTTGGTTTTTCATTGCTCAAATATTGAGAACCGGAATAAAAATGTAATTCCGGATCCAAAATCTGGGAATATTTAGATTTAAGCCAGCTATCTGAGTAACTAAAGGAGAAAATCTCCTTTCCTCTTGTAAATTCTGCTTTTAATTCTCCCATATACATCGGGTCTTTCATACCAACCCAATGGGCAAAAACATAGATACTACGGTTATTATTTCTCGCTATCATCAATTTGTTTTTTGATTTCTTTTTTGGGTGCCCGTTCCTTGACTATCAACTTGGCATCCTGCAATCTTCTTCCAAGAGCATCATCTTTTGCAATATTAAAAAAATCCTTCTCCAGCCCAAGAACAAAAAGAACTTTTAGGTATGCACTAATACCAACGTTAGGTCTTCCCTTTTCAATTGCCAATAAAGTAGGTCTACTAATATTAGCTCGCTCAGCGACTTGTTGAGAACTATATTTCCTCCTTAACCTGGCAAGTTTAATGTTCTCCCCAAGTTCGGTAAGTACTCTTTGAGCTTTTGGCAATAATATTGTTGTTTTTTTTGACATAATGCAAAATATATATTACAAATATACATAATTTTGTATATTATATTTTACATTATTAAAATATTTTTCATTTTTCAATTTTATATCTTTTTCTCATTTTATTGCAAAAGCCGGAAGTTTTGAACATTTCAGGCCGGGGTGAACTGATCATTCCTGATTGCAGTTAAATTCCTATTAAAGAAAAAATAAAAGGCCTGCATTTCTGCAAGCCTTTTGTTTTACTTTGTCGGGGCGATCCCGCCTCAGGCGGGACGACCACTTGCACTCCTATTGATTCTTTTTTTTGTCGGGGCGATGTGACTCGAACACACGACCACTTGCACCCCATGCAAGTACGCTAGCCAACTGCGCCACGCCCCGAATTATATTAATAAAGAACTTCATCCATGCAAGTATCCTGCCTGAGGCTGGACCACGCCCTGATATAAATTAATAAAGAACTTCATCCATGCAAGTATCCTGCCTGAGGCTGGACCACACCCCGAATTATATTAACCCCGCAAAATTAACTATCCTATTCAGAACTCCCAAAAATTATAAATATAAATTAATTCTACTTTGACAAATTACCAATATGCCGTCCCTACGGGACTTATAAATGTTATATGTTTGAATTCTCTATAAATATTTCGTGCCTCTGGCACTATTTTAAGCCTCGTAGAGGCGCAATATTTATAGAATAAAAATTCTTAAATTGCATAAAGTCCCGTAGGGACGAAATATTCCTTTAATCTGTCAAAGTAGAATTAAACGACATTTAATTATTTATTTATAATTAATTTTTTTGTAATCAGTGTACTGCTTGTTCCAAGTCTTACCAAATAAATACCGTTTTCAAGATTTTGAATATCTAACAGGTAAATGCTATTTTCGTTATAGTCAGTAAGTGTCGTATTCTGAATAAGTTTTCCGGAATTGCTAAATACTTCTATTTTCAAATCTCCTTCGTTCTTTCCATGAATTATGATATTTGCCAATTTCTTGCCCGGGTTAGGAAAGATATCAAAATCAAAGCCTATATTAATACCCTTATTTGCTATTTTGATATCATCACAACAGCAATGCCTTGAAACCGAATCATAATTGCGTTTTCCCAACATTATTTGTTCAATCATACAATTTGCTATGTCATTTTTCCCATCCTTTCTGGCCAGATATATTGCATAAGGGATTCTTACAGCACTTGAATCTATCGTTTTAATTTTCTTAAAATCTGCAATTTTATTTTGGGTTGTTTTAATTGCATTGAAACCATATGTGTCTAATGTCCCAGGCTCAATAGAAGTCCCCTCCGGAAAATCATTCCATGTAACCAATTGAATCCATGGAAGATCTGCATAAACCGGACCATCTGTCCCTGGGACATATTTTATCTGCCTGTCAAAGGTCAATGCCATGGTTTCACCTGCTTCAACATATCTGTTAATCCACCTGTGTTCGCCCCAGCCGGCGTTATGGTCGTCAAAACCTGGCCAAGCTGCACCCATAAACAGATAGTTCCGGTCCGGAGCAGGAATAAACTTTTTATGCTGGTTTGCCATTTCATATTCCTGATCTTCGAAATAATTTTTCCCCCAATATTTCTTTTCTGAAGTGTCGGTATTATTCTCCAGATAATTTACCCATTCAAAAGTACCATCGCTATATTTAAATGCACTGGCATCTCTTTTTAAATATAAAACCTTTTTGCTGTAAACGCTATCTATGCAAATACTAAAAAGTGGCAGATTAAAATCCGCCCAGGTCATTATAACTGGATTACCTGTAACATCATCATTGAAGCGGAATGAATCGAAACTTGCGTTATTGGTAAGAGAATCTTTTATATATTTA
>Ga0182017_10001203_pt1 | contig 20216 bp, 11 predicted proteins | sample 712E3DmetaG_FD_120492 | JGI IMG/M metagenome (GOLD analysis project Ga0182017, IMG submission 120492) | Permafrost microbial communities from Stordalen Mire, Sweden - 712E3D metaG | ecosystem: Environmental > Terrestrial > Soil > Wetlands > Permafrost | place: Sweden: Stordalen | collected... | reverse complement strand
GTGAGAATCTTGTACGCATGCTCGGAATCGTGCAGGCGCGCCCAAAGCGCGAGGCGCCAGGCCAGACCCCAGCCAGTGGCATCGTCACCGCGAATTTCCAGCGAGCGTCGCGCGGCCGCAGCCAAGGCTGGCGTGTCGCGCAGAGAAATCTGCGTGCTGGGGAAAAGACCCCAAAGATGCGAGACATGTCGGTGGTGGATCTCGGGCGCGGCCTGGTCCCAATCTTCCAGCCACTCCTGCAATTGCCCCTGCGCCCCGATTTGATTGGGCGGCAAGCGCGCGCGGGTCGCGGCCAGTTGGCTGCGCAACTCAGGATCGATCCCCAGAATCTCGGCCGACTGGATGCACGCCGCGAACAGGTCACGCAGGATCTGCCCGTCCATGGCCGGTCCTGCGGTCACGCTGGCCCCGTAGGGGTGCTCGTTTTCCGGCGACAGCGAGGGATTGGTCACCAGATAGCCATGCTTGGGCTCTGGCACGAGGGTGTCGAGGAAGAACTGCGCGGCCCCGCGCATAACCGGATACACATTGGTCAGGAACGCCCGGTCGGGATTGAAGAGGTAGTGTTGCCACATGTGCAGCGACAACCATGCGCCGCCCATTGGCCACATGCCCCATGTGGGACCATCAATGGGCGCCGACGCGCGCCACAGATCGGTGTTGTGATGGGCAACCCAGCCGTGCGCGGCGTAGTGGACCTTGGCGGTGTGGCTGCCGGTCTCGGACAATTCTTCAATCAGGCGGAACAGCGGTTCCTCGGTTTCACTGAGATTGGTGGTCTCGGCCGGCCAGTAGTTCATCTCGGTGTTGATATTGATGGTGTACTTGCTGCCCCAAGGCGGCTCCATCTGATAGTTCCAAAGACCCTGCAAGTTGGCCGGCTGGCCGCCCGGGCGCGAGCTTGAAATCAGCAAATAGCGGCCAAACTGAAAGTAGAGTGCGGCCAATTGCGAATCGCCGCCCTTGGCAAAGGCCAGCAGTCGCTCATCGGTCGGCAATTGCACCCTCTTGTTGCTTCCAAGGTCCAGCGTCACGCGGCGGAACAGTCGCTGATGCTCGGCGACGTGGGCCGCAAGCAGATCGGCGTAGGGTTTCGCCGCGGCCGCCGCGAGCTGGCGTTTGCTCTGCGCCTCGGGATCGCCCGACACATCCTTGAAGCTCTTGTAGCTGGTGGCCATGGCTACCAGCAGGCTGGCCGAGTCCGCCCCCACGACCGTGATTTCGTCTTTCCCGACCGTCGTCTTTCCCCCGACCGCAGCTACGCGCACTCGCGCCTCGAATTTCAGCTTGCCCGGGCCCGCCGGACTCTTGCCATTGCTACCGGTGAGAACCAGCGTGCCGTCCGCTGCGGTCGCGACCGTCGCCGTCTGTGGCGTGGTCAGGCGCGCAGAAAATGTGATCTGGCCCGGCTTGTCCGCCGACAGCCGCACCACAATCACCTGATCGACCGGGCTTGCGAAAACCTCGCGCACGAAATGGACGCCATTGACTTGGTAGCTGACTCGCGCGATGGCCGTGTCGAGGTCGAGGTCGCGTCGGTAGTTTTCGACGGTGGTGACCTCGGGAAACGTCAGCAGCAGACTTCCCACGGGTTGGTACGCTGCCTGCCACAAAGGCCGAGCCATCATCTTGGCTTCGGCCAGTTTGTGCGCCTCGCGGTATTTCCCGGCAAAGATCAAGGCGCGCACCTGGGGCAGAGCCGGCAGCGCCTCGGGATTGGTTGGGTCGTAGGGCCCCCCACTCCACAACGTGTCTTCATTCAAAGTGAGGTGTTCCTGGGTAATGCCACCAAAGACCATGGCGCCCAATCGACCGTTGCCGACCGGCAAGGCCTGTTCCCACTCGACAGCCGGGCGCCGGTACCACAGTGCCAGCGGCTGGTCGGGGGGCGATGACTGGCCGGCGAAACGGCCGGTGAATGCAGGGATCTTGTACGGGGCCTGGGTCTGGGCGCTGGCGGCAGAGCTTGCCTCAAACGCCATCGCGGCGGTCACCAGCAAAGCGTGCAATTTCATAACAACCCCTTCCTCGGCAAATTCTTCATTGCGCGAGTCCAATTCCGACTCTTGCGCCCGTGCGGGCCTATCGCTGCGCGGACGCTGCGGCCAGCCGCTTCCACAGCCCACCGTAGGCAGCGATTCCGGCGAAACAGAACAGCGGCACCACGAATGCGACGCGCATGGAGGCCACGTCGGCAAACCAGCCCATGAGCATGGGCATGATGGCCCCGCCCACGATGGCCATCACGATGAAGGCAGAGGCTTTCTTGGTCTGCGGGCCCAGCCCCTGGATGCCGAGCGCGAAGATGGTGGGGAACATGATCGACATGAAGAAGAAGCTGGCGAAGAGCGCGCCGACCGAAATCCAGCCGAGCGGCGCCATCACCAGGACCATGACCAGCACGTTCACGCCCGCGAAGAGAGCGAGTGTCTTTTCGGCCCTGAACCAGCTCAAAGCCAGGCTGCCGGTGAAGCGACCGAGCAGGAACAGCCCGAAGCCGCCGAAGGAAAGCAGCTGGGACGCCGCACGCTCGGTGATCTGGAAGCCATCCGCCTTGGCATAGGTCCACTCGCGAGGCAAGAGTCCGGCTGCTCCCTCGCTCAGCCTGGGCATGTCGGATACGACATAGTTAATGAAGAAGCTGAACACGCCGGTTTGCGCGGCCACGTAGAGGAATTGCGCAGCCACGGCCAGCACGAAGTGGGGCCGCGTCCAGATCGATCGTCCTGGGTCGGCCGCACCACCGTCCGCATTCTGCTCCGAAGTCGCTGTCACCTCCGGCACCTTGGACAGCAAGAAAGCAACCAGCAACACCGTCACCAGCAATCCAATGCCCAGGTAGGGCAAATACAGGGTCGCATTGCTGCGATTGACCTCGGCGGTGGAGGAAAGCACAAAATGGCCGCCCACCAGAGGACCGAGCATCCAGCCGATGCCGTTGCAACTCTGCGCCAGGTTGATGCGGGCCGCGCCCAGTTCCGGCGGGCCCAGCGCGGTGGCATAGGGATTGGCGACTGTCTCGAGGCAGGTCAGGCCGGTAGCCAATATGAAAAGACCGACCAAAAAGGCGCCGAAGGTGCCAATTTGGGTAGCGGGAATGAACCAGAAAGCGCCGACGGCAATCAGCGCGAGGCCAATGATGATCCCGCCCTTGTAGCCAAAGCGCCGGGCTAACATTCCAGACGGAATCGCCATGAGAAAGTAGCCCATGTAATTGGAGAACTGCACCAGGGCCGACTGTGCCTTGGAGACGTGCAACGAATTCTGGAAGTGCTTGTTGAGCACATCGATCATGCCATTGCACAATCCCCAAAGCAGGAAGAGAGAGCAGACCAGCAGGAACGTGAACAGGTGGCTCCGTCCATTTTCGCCGCGGAACATTTTGGGCACGATTATTGTCCTCCGAAGTCGACCACGATCTTGGTTACAGTCTTTGGATTCTTGGCCCACATGTCGAGCGCCGCGCCGGCTTCGGCCAGAGGAACCACGTGGGTGATGACCGCGTCGACAGGGAATCGTCCCGCCTCGAGGTAGGCGATCACGCCGCGAAAGTCGTCGGCAGTCGCGTTGCGCGAGCCCATGATGTCGATTTCTTTCATCACGAAATTCTTGGTCGCGTATTCGACGGACTCCTTGGCATAGCCGACGTAGACCACGCGTCCCGCGAAGCACGCTTCGTCGACGCAGGCGCGGTAGGTTGCGGGCAACCCCACGCCCTCGATGAGCAGATCGGGACCATGGTTCTCGGTCAGTGCCTGCAGGCGTTGGTGCAGGTCTTCCCTCGTCGAGTTTATGGTCACAACCGCACCTGCGGCGCGCCCGATGTCCAGCTTCCCGTCGTCGACATCGACCGCGACCACCCGCGCTCCGGCCGCGGCAGCCGATGCGATGGCGCCCAAACCGACCATCCCGCAACCGAACACCACCACGGTATCGCCCGCAGCGGCCCGCCCCCGTCTGGCCGCATGCCAGCCCACTGACAGCGGCTCGACCAGAACCATGTCTCGCAATGACAGCCGTCGCGACGTGAGCAGCTTGGCCGCGGGGACCACGACCTGCTCCACCAGGGCACCGTCGCGCTGCACACCGAGGGTCTGATTGTTGCGGCAGGCATTGGGGCGCCCTTTGCGGCACGCGGAGCATGTGCCGCAGTTCGTGTAGGGAACCACCAGCACCGAAGTCCCCGGAGCGAAGGCCGGTGAGACTTCGGGCCCGACCGCATCGATCACGCCCGCTACTTCATGGCCCGGTACGCGCGGGTAGTTCACCAGGGGATTGAGCCCGCGGAATGTGTTGAGGTCGGAGCCGCAGTATCCCAGATAGCGTACGCGAACGCGCACCTCGCCGCCCCCAGGCTCGGGCCGCGCAATCTCGCGCATCTCGGTCTTTCCTGCTGCTGTGATGAAAAGCGCTTTCATGGGTCTCTCAGCCGGTACACACGCCGGGCGTTGTCACCGAGAATGGCAGCGCGCTCTCCAGACGACAAGGGCGCGATGAGCTCCTGCACGATCTCCATCCAGCGCGCGTAGCCGCAGGCGACCAGGCACACCGGCCAGTCGCTGCCGAACAGCACGCGCTCGGGCCCGAACGCCTCTAGCACCACATCGAAGTAGGGGCGAAGGTCGGCGAGGCTCCAGTGCGGACGGCCGATCTCAGTGACCATGCCAGACAGCTTGCAGCAGACATGAGGCCGTCGCGCCAACTCGCGCATACCGCGCGCCCAGGGCTCGATGGTCCCCTGCTTGATCGCAGGCTTGGCCATGTGATCGACGACGAACGGCTGCGCAGGATGCCGGTCCACGAGTTCGATGGTCTGGGGCAGGTGTCGGTGGTAGATGAGAATGTCGTAGGCGAGGTCGTAGGCCCGCAGGGCTCGAATCCCCGCCTGAAAATCTTCGCGCAGCATGAAGCGCGGATCAGGCTCGTCCTGCAAGACGTGACGGATGGCAACCAGCCTGGGATGGACCACGAACTGCGCGAGATCGGCGGCCACCGTCGGAGAAGCCAAAGGCACCCAGCCCACCACGCCCGCAATGAAGGGATTCTGCGTGGCGAGATCGAGCAGCCAGCGCGTCTCCTCGACGCTCTGGCGCGCCTGCACGCTCACCACCGCGTCGACACCCGCGGCGCCCATCTCTTGTTGCAGATGCGCGGGAAGAAAGTCCCGCCGTATGGCCGCCATGTGGTCGTCTATCCAGCCGTACTCGGCCAGACTGTAGCGCCAGAAGTGATGATGAGAGTCGACGACCATGTCGCTCCACTAGCCTGAGCCGAAGGCATTGTTTGCGAAAATCACCGGCGGAACGTGAACACCAGTTTTGCCCAAGACACGCGTGTCTGTCATCGGCGTGTGAGCGTCGCCGATAGCGTGGTCTGGGTCAAGTGCGGGCCCTGGCCGGATTATTGCGTGGGCATTATCGCGCGGGGTCAGCAGGGTGGAATGGATTCTGTCCGACGGGCCGCTCACCCTCTTGAGCCGTCCGGTCTCCTCATCGGCTATGGCGACAAGAGCACGATTGCCTCGCACGTCGGCGTGCTCATGCGCGAGACAGCGACGACGAATTGGTTCCCGCTGGCCGAGAAGCGCCAAGGGGCCAGGTGGGCGGCCCTTGATTGCCCGTCGCGTTGTTAGATTCGTCGCGTTGTTAGATTCTCTGAGCCGCCTGCCCTACGCCAGGTCACTGCCCCAGAGTTAGTAACGGGGGAGCGCCCGACCAAAACGGGTCATTTCGGGAGGCTGTTTCTCGCTAGAATGTCGCCACCAGCAGCTTTCAGACCCACGATGTTGCATTGCACTGGAGTCTCAAAATGATGAAACCTTGTCTCACCCGACTCTTCCTCGGAGCTTTCGCTCTCACCACATTTTCACTGCTCGCCTGTAGCGCCAGCAACTCCCCGTCCGGTTCCGGAGGCAGCAGCGGCGGCGAGGTCACGTCCACTGGCGGCGTGAGCGCAGGCGGCACGACCACGAGTGCCCCCGCCTCAGGAGGGGCTCTGCCTAGCGCCGGCACATCTGCATCTGGTGGCCACGCCCAAGCCGGCTCGGTTGCTCAGGGTGGCTCGGACACCGGTGGCGCCATGACCAGTGCTGCCGGACAGACGACAGCACCAGGTGGCAGCGTGGCTGGCAGCAGCGCCACAGGCGGTACGACTGGCGGCAGCGAGACCGGTGGTAGCCCAGAGGCTGGCAGCGTCGCGGGTGGTAGCAAGGTCGGCGGCAGTATAGCCGGCGGAAGCGTCGCCGGCGGCAGTATCGCGGGCGGGAGCAAGGCCGGCGGCAGTATAGCCGGCGGCAGTATAGCCGGCGGAAGCGTCGCTGGCGGCAGTATCGCTGGCGGAAGCGTCGCTGGCGGGAGCAAGGCCGGCGGCAGCGTCGCCGGTGGCAGCAAGACCGGCGGTGTCACCACGGGCGGTGGGGCGACTGGCGGCAAGACATCCACTGGCAGCGCGGGCGGAGCCGTAGTCACTCCAGCCACGGGTACCTACCCCGTATCGTCTGGGAAACCCACCATCTACCTGGCGTCGGACTCAACCGTCTCGTACTACGCCACCAACCCGAACAACCAAGAGGGGTTGGGGCAGGAGCTTCAGAATTTCTTCACCAGCGATGTGGTCGTCGTGGACGATGCTATCGGCGGCAGAAGCTCGAAGTCATTCATTGACGAGGGACACTTGGATGCGATCTTGGCTCTGATAAAGCCCGGCGACTACCTATTTGCCGAATGGGGAATCAACGATCGATACACCAGCGATACGACTCGCTATACCAACCCCGCCACCACGTACAGAACCTACCTGCAACAGTACATCGATGGCGCCCGCGGCAAGAATGCCATACCAGTCATCATCACGCCCACACCGCGTTTGGATTATCAAAACGGCGTTTTCAACAATGACTACGTGGCCTATTGTGCGGCTGACGCGGCCGTGGCGGCGTCAAGCAACACCCCACTCATCGACCTGCAAACCATGGCGCTTGCCTACTACACGCAAGTCGGCATTACCGCAGTCCAAACGACAATCGTCTTGGTCTCGGGTGGCCAGCCCAATGTATTGCACTTCCAGGCACACGGAGCCTATGAGATGGCCAGGTTGGTGGCCTTGGGGGTGCAAGCGCTCAATCTCCCCATTTCGCAATTCGTGATTCAGGCCAAATTGGACGGCGGCTAGTCGCCCGGGCAGCCCGCCGGCCCTTCGGGACGGACAAGCCCACCCTGCCCGCCCTGCGCGCTTCGCGCGCACCCTCGCCGGCGGCGCACCATCGTGCGAGGCCGAGCGCGAGGGCGCGAGCGGAGCGAGCGGGCGGGGTGGGGAAGGTGCAGGTCCCGAAGTCCCCGAAGGGGGAAGCGAGCGGGGTGGGGGTGGCGCGGGGGGCCGAAGGACGGAGCGAACCCTTTCAGGGTTCCCATATCAGAGCGCCGAACGGTCTGCCGGACCGAGCGAAATTGCTCCGGCCGCAAGGCCGACCGCGGCAGAGATAGGCGCCCCGAGCCCGGGCGAGCCGCAACGCTTCAACTTCCGGCACTCCGGCGAGTTTTGTTGAAGCTGTGGGCTGCTCGATGCCCTGAGTGAATGGCGGCAGAACGGCACGCCAGAGTCTGCTTAACTTGCCGGCCTGCAACCGAGGAACACGAAATTCTGCGGTCGATCTCGCGAGCGGGTAGGATCCGGTAACAGCGCGGTTTCTCTGAATCGTGGCCAGCAGGCAACAACACAGGACGGGCAAAACATGACACTTCGCCAGGGCAGAATTCCCCACCATCGCCAGGCCTCTAGAGCGCCGAACGGTTTGCCTCCCGTCGTGAAATCGCGGATTTGCGTCGCGTCCCTTCGTTGCTCCTCGGTCAAACACGTCGAGTATTCTCCCTCGTCGCGCCTCGGGCCGCTCGCAACTGCGCAATTTCACTCGGTCCGGCAAACCGTTCGGCGCTCTAGGCACGAATCCCTCCTTCGTCTGGCGCTGCTGACCTGCTTGACTGGTGTTGTGTGGGTGGCCGGGTGCAACGACCTGACGTTGAAAAACGGCAGTGACGCGAGCGCAGGCAGCGCAACGGGCGGCGCTGCGACTGGCGGCAACGCCGGCACACCACAAACAACGGAAAGCAGCGCCACCGGCGGTGTTGCGACTGGCGGCAACGGAGGCATTCCTCAAACTATCGGCGGAGGCGTAACCGGAGGCACTGACACTGGCGGCAGCGGAGGCATTGCTCAAACGGTCGGCGGAAGCGCCACCGGCGGTGCCGCGACTGGCGGCGTTGCTGCCGGTGCCACCACCCAAGCAACGGGCGGTTACAGCACGGGCGGCGCCATCAACACTGGCGGCAAGGCGACCGGCGGCAGCGCCACCGGTGGCGGCGTGAACGGCGGCAGTGCCAGCGGGGCCGCCACCAAGAGCAGTAGCGCGGGCGGCGGCAGCAGCACGGGCGGCAAGGCGACCGGCGGCGCGGCTGCCGGCGGCAGCGTGAGCAGCGGCAGCTCAAGCGGCGGTACAATGCTTGGCGGGACCACCGCAACCGGAGGTACGAAAACCACCGGAGGCACCACGGCCTCTGGAGGCACGACCTCAACCGGCGCCCTGGCAGCCACGCCGCCCATGGGCTGGAATAGCTGGAACAAATTCGGTGGCAGCATCACGGACACGCTGGTCAGAGGCATCGCCGATGCAATGGTCTCGACTGGCATGCAGGCGGCCGGCTACCAGTACATCAACATCGACGACATGTGGCAGGCATCCAGCCGCGACTCGAGTGGCAACATCGTGCCTGACGGCACCAAGTTCCCGAACGGCATGAAAGCCCTTGCTGACTATGTACACGGCAAAGGACTGAAGCTGGGTCTGTATTCTGACCGCGGCACCAAGACCTGTGCCGGCAAACCAGGTTCGTACAGCTACGAGACCAAGGATGCGCAAACCTACGCGTCGTGGGGCGTGGACTACCTGAAGTATGACAACTGCAGCCCCGCCACAGGTTCGAACATGCAGACAGACTACACGAACATGTCCACCGCATTGAAAGCATCGGGACGCCCCATCGTGTTCAGCATCTGCGCCTGGTGGTTCTATACCTGGGAGACGACCATCGGTCAGCTTTGGCGGGCTACCACTGATATCAAAGACACCTGGACAAGCTTCGTCGCGAACCTCGACGCAAATGGTGGCTGGACGCCTCGATACAGCGATGCCAACTACGGTTCACCCGGGATAGCCCAGTATGCCAGCCCAGGGCACTGGAACGACCCCGACATGCTTGAGGTAGGCAACGGCGGCATGACGGACACCGAGTACCAGTCGCACTTCAGCCTGTGGGCCATCATGGCTGCACCGCTCATCGCCGGGAACGATATCAGGAGCATGAGTACAACGACCAAGAACGTCCTGACCAATGCTGACGTGATCGCCGTGGACCAGGATCCGCTGGGCATCCAGGGCAAACCCATCAGCACGAGCACGACGCTGGAAGTGTGGTCGAAGAAGCTTTCTGGCGACCAGACCTATGCCGTGGTCTTGTTCAATCGCACGGCAGCTAGTGCCGCCATCACGGTGACTTGGTCCAGCCTTGGAATGACCTCTACGTCCGCCACTGTGCGCGACCTCTGGTCCCACACGGATCTGGGCCCTACCGCCACCCAGTACACCGCCACGGTTCCCTCCCACGGCGTGGTGATGCTCAAGGTGGTCGGCGGCTGATCTCCACTATCGAGTCTTGAGATCGAAGTTCAGGAGCACCATCTCTTTCGAGCGTGGTCCGCTGCCATCGCGAAGCCGCCTTAGGCTGGCAGACGATCTCAAGCGCATTGCGCTATAGACCTTTTGCCACACAGCGTTTGCGGTCCCGCACTTCGTCTTATCAACCTGAATTCACAACTTAATTCTGCCATCGCGACGCGGCGGCGACAATCCACCGCTTAAGTGCGAGCTTTCACGACATGTGACGCTTTATCGGGTATTATGGGCGCTCTCAGAGAATCACCATGCGACCCGAACATCCTGCGCGGCTCATCGCAATTCTGAGTCCGTGGCTGCTCCTCGCCTGTTCGTCGGCCGAAGTTTCGAACCCGTCCGGCAATGGTGGAAATGGCGGCACCGCCGGCAACGGAGGCGGAGGTTCTTTTCTGAGCACCGGGCAATCAGCCTTGCCCGATGCCGACCTGAGCGCGCGCCCGCGAGGCTGTGGTAATGGCATTCTCACCGAAGACGAGGCCTGCGACGACCACAACACTGTGTCGAACGATGGCTGTTCCGCCGACTGCCGCACGGTAGAGCCGGGCTACTCCTGCGTCCCTGCCGGACAGCCCTGTCATCAAGTCGCCCGCTGTGGCGACGGAGTCAAGGTCCCGCCCGAGCAGTGTGATGATGGAAACAGAGTCCCAGACGACGGCTGCTCGCCCGCCTGCCAGATCGAGTTTGGCTACAAGTGCATCGGCAGCCACCCAAACGACCACAACGACCCAAGCACAAGCGTTTGCACCCCTACCACCTGCGGCGACGGGAAGGTCGAAGGCACGGAGGGCTGCGACGACGGCAACACCATGCCCTTCGATGGCTGCTCGGCGGATTGCCAGAACGAGCCCAACTGCGAGGGCGACTCATGCATCTCCAGGTGCGGCGATGGCATCGTGCTCGGCGAGGAGTGTGATGACGGCAACAACGTCGATGGCGACGGCTGCTCGAAAGACTGCAGGATCGAACGGGGCTGGTCCTGCAGCCAGCCGACCCTGGGAGACCGCATGATGGTTCCGGTCATCTATCGGGACTTCCGCTATCAGAACCCCCCGGAGTTCGGGGCCTCGATCTTGGGCCAAGACACCCCCTCTACTTCCTTGGGCATGGTCAACGACTATCTCGACGCCGACGGAAAGCCCATGTTCAAGGGGATTGATGGCGCCTTCAATATCGAAAGTGCGGACACGTTTTCACAGTGGTATCGAGACGTGCCCGGGGTCAACCACGCCACTGCATCCAAGTTGACGCTTTGGAACAATAGCCAAGGTGACTACGTCAATCACTATGGGCCCAATGGGGAGTTGTGGCCGGCAACTATTACGGCCCTTTCTTGCGGCCTTGTCGGCAGTGAAACTGTGGATGCGGATGGCAATGCTCAGCCTTGCACCTCCACACAAGGCCGGACCGACTGCGACACCGCCATGGACTTGGGCTACGAGATGCTCAATTGCTACCAGAACGGACAGAAGTGGAGCGCGACTCTCATCAAAGAAGTCGAAGGCAATCCTCTTTTCTTCCCGGTCGACGATGATCTCTTCACGCCGCTGACTGAACGTCACTCGGCGGTGATTCCGGCCTACTACGCCCCGGATGGGACCGGGCCACGTGACGTGGACGCCGGCGGGAATGCTCGGATGCACAATTTCGGTTTCACGAGCGAAGTCCGCTATTGGTTTGTCTATGACCAGAGTAATTCATACCGCCTGGATTTCTTCGGAAGCGATGATGCCTGGATCTTCATCAACCGGAAGTTGGCGGTTGATCTGGGCGGCGTCCATGCGCCGGTGGAGGGCTGGGGCACGCTTGCTGCCGACACCGCTTCCAGCCTTGGTCTCGCCGACGGCAATCTCTACGAAATCGTGGTATTCCAAGCCCAGCGTCAGACCGCCGGGTCATCTTACAGGCTGACCCTCAGCGGCTTCAATCCGGCTTCCAGCGAATGCACGCCCAAGTGCGGCGATGGAATCGTAGTGCTCGGGGAAGAGTGTGACGACGGCGTCAACGCAGGCGCATACGGCCAGTGCGGCCCGGATTGCAAGCTGAGTACGTACTGCGGCGACGGGATCGTGCAGCCGAGTGAGGATTGTGACGACGGCGTCAACGACGGCCATCCTTGCCCGTCGGGGTGCCGCCACCTGGTTGCTAACTAGTGACTGCAGTGGAGCGTTGAAGGCTGAAGCGTGCAGCTTCCCGCCCAACAACAAACGCTGTTCGGGCAGCTTTGCTGGCCCGTGCAACCGATCTGGCAGGTTGCGGACGCGCAGACCATGTTCCCCTGACACGACTTCGAGCCCGTGCAACTGGCCGTGGCCGTGTTGGAGTACAGGTTCATAGCGCCCGCGCAAGCCTTGTTTCCCGAGCAGGTCAATGCGCACGAGTCGCCTGTGCAAACCAGATCCGAGGCGCAGGCCCCTTCGCCGTCACAAGTGATCTGATTCTTGGAAGCGCTGCTGGTCACCCCGCCACCACAGGAATTCTTTCCCCCACAGTTCACGACACACGAGCTGCCCGCACAGTTGACCATTCCCGCGCAGGACTGGGAATCCGCGCAGGCGATGTCGCAACCGGCGGCCTTGCTGCAATCGATCCCACCTGCGCATCCATCTGGCCCGCAGGTGATTCGGCAAGAGACCAGGGAGGGGCAAGTGACCACGGATCCGCAGGTGCCGGCCGCACTGCAATCAATCACGCACGTGCCGTCGCTGTAACTTCCGCCTTCTGCCACGCAACGGTCGGCATCAGTTGGCTCGGTGCCGGCGTCAGCGCCCGTGTCGCTGGTGTCGCTGAGTGGGCCACCGGCATCCACTGAACCACCAGTGTCCCCGCCCGTGCCGCCGCTCCCAGCGCCGCCAGCCGCGCCCGCGGCCCCGTTGCTTTCCAATGTTCGCCCACCCGCGCCGCCGCTCCCAGCGCCGCCGGCCGCGCCCGCGGCCCCGCTGCTTTCCAATGTTCGCCCACCCGCGCCGCCGCTCCCGACGCTGCCGGCTACACTCGCTCCCCCACTGCTGTCCAATGTTCCGCTGCCCGCGACGCTGCCGCCGCTGCCGCCCTGGGATGTCGCCGACGTTCCCGCCTTCCCAGCACCTCCAACCTGCGAGCCACCCGCCGCTGCGCCACCAGTCTCAATGCTCCCACCCACGTCACCGCCAGTGGCCGAAACCTCCGCCGTCGTGAGCCCAGAGTGGTCGACCAAACACGCAGGTGCCGCGCTCGCCAGCGCGGCCGCGAAGAGCCAGTGACGCAGACGTGACATCGGGGAGCCAGTCTACCTGAACCGCGACCAAAAGTGGCGAGGCTACTCGGTACCTTTCGCTCGCGCCGGACTCGCCCCATCGGCTGACCAGGCGCACTAAGGCGACAACGGTTGCGTGTGGCGGCACGCACCTTTTCGCGGACCTGTCCGACAAGAAAGGCATGCCCGTCGTGCTGTTTTTTGCCTGCCTCGTGGCCGCGGGATTACCCTGCGCAGATGTCCGCTCATCGCCGCCTCGGGACCGGGCTTCGCCTTGCGGGGCTGCTCACGCTGGCGGCTTGCTTGGCGCTGGCATGGCTGGCGGGATGTCGGGGGGCGGCTGCCCAGGGGCCGAAGCCGACCGGACGACTGCGGATAGACTTCCTGGATGTGGGCCAAGGCGATGCCGCGCTGGTCACGTCGCCGGCTGGCAAGACGGTACTCATCGACGGCGGCCTGCCGGAAGCCGGCGACAGGGTGGTGGCGTTTCTGGACGAACATCGTATAGGCATGCTGGACTTGGTTTTTCTCACCCACCGGCATGCCGATCACCTGGGTGGTCTGCGCGCGGTCGTCGACAAACACGGGACCCGCATGTTCCTCGATGCGCCCTATCCACACGACATCCAGGAATACCAGAGACTCTTGGTTTCGCTCGACAGGCAGCACGTGCCGGTTCGTCAGGCGATACGCGGGCGCACCATCGACCTGGGCGAGGGCGCGCGGCTGACTCTGCTGGGCCCGCCCGAGCCGCCCCTCACAGACACACGGTCGGACGTCAACGCCAACAGCGTGGCGTCACGGATCGATTTTGGCAAGTTCGGTATTCTCTTCGCTGCCGATGCCGAGGCGCAGACCGAGCGATGGCTGCTCGACAACCAGAGCAACCTTCGCGCCACAGTTCTGAAAGTGGCCCACCACGGCAGCCGGTACGCGTCGACGCCCAAGTTCTTGCAGGCGGTGCAGCCCTTGGTCGCGGTGGTGAGTGTCGGCGCCGGCAACGAATACCACCACCCCGACGCGCAGACGCTGGCCCGCCTCGAGCGCATGGGCGCACGCATATTTCGCACAGATATCGATGGACCCATAGCCATCGAAAGCGATGGCACAAAGATCGAGGTGCTTGTGCACGGACGCAAGGAGGTCTTTCAGCTGCCATGACAGCGACGGAAAACATCGTATTCATCGACGAAGTGGAGGACCGGGTAGCGCGGTTGGTACTCGGCGAAGAAGTATTCCATTTGCCGCGCGGGCTGCTGCCGGCCGACGCACGCGAGGGTCAGTGGCTGCGCATCTCGGTGGCGCTGACGCCGGCCCCGCCCGACGACAGTGCGGCCCTGCGCAAGCGGTTGGGCGAAAGCGATCCAGGGGGTGATATCAAGCTCTGAATGAAGGGCGCGCGGCCTTCCCGGTCGGCGCAGATCGGCCCGCGGGCCGCGGGTCGCGTGAGCGTTGACGTGAGCGGTAGCGACCAGCGTGCAGCGGGCTGCGTGGGCGACTCGCGTCAGCGCGACGGGCGAGCGCGAAGCGCGAGGGGTGGGTGGGGTGGGTTGTCCGTCCCGAAGCCCTTTAGGGTGAGCCATGTCGCCGTTGAGGATCAAACACCGGGTCACCGGGGCCTCGCAAGGGGAAACGAAGCCTCACAGCAACGGCCTGTCGGCAGGCGATCCGGGCGGCGAGATAGAGCGTCGCAGCCAGTCGAGAAGATCGGTGATCGCTCCGTCCACGGCCACGGCCACGGCCTCTTGTGGTTGTCGCTGGTTTGGAGCGTACCTACCGGCGCGGGCCGACGGGCAGGACGGTGCGGCCGAAGCTCTCGTTCAAGACCTGGGCGATACCGAGGTACATGGCGGACAGGCCACAGAGGAGGCCTTCCCAACCTGCGATGCGCGTGAAGCCTTCGTTACCGCTGAGGTCGCCGGCGGCCAGCAGCCAAAACAGGATGGTGAGCGAGCCGAATACAGTCATCAGGGCTTTGTTGGTGCGCAGGGTGCCGAAGAACATCAGGAAGGTGAAGCAGCCCCACAGCAGCAGGTAGGCGCCCACCGATGCTTTGTCCGGGGCCGCGGCCCAACCCATCTTGGGCAGCAGCAACATGGTCGCCAGGCTGATCCAGAACAGGCCGTACGACGTGAAGGCCAGGGTGCCGAAGGTGTTGCGCTTCTTCCACTCCATCACGCCCGCGATGACCTGACCCAGCCCCCCGTAGCACAGCCCCATGGCCAGGATCATGCTGGACAGCGGGATGAGCCCGGCGTTGTGCAAGTTGAGCAAAACGGTGGTCATACCGAATCCCATGAGGCCCAAAGGCGCGGGATTAGCCGTGGTGTCTTTGATTGTGATTTCGTTGCTATCCATGGATGATCCTCACTGCGCAAGCGCACGCCTGGGGCTGATCCTGCGTCTCCCGCTGTCCGCCGGTGCGATCCGTCCAACCTCGCTGGCGGCCAGCATGGTGCTCTTCCTCTGCGGCTAGGTCAAGGCCGCTCTCGTGTTCCGTCTCGTATTCGGAGAGGAATAGTGATCAAGCGGAGCAACAGAAGTACGCCAGGCGATCAAGCGGTTGGAACCAAAGAGCTGATCCCATTGATGCCTGGGTGGCTCGCCGGCGATTGACAAGCATTGCTATCGCCAAGAAGCCTTTGGCTTCCATTTCGTCTGGCCTGGACTGCACTCCAGGCGCACTTTCAATCCCAAGGCTAGGGCGTATAATGGCGGCGGTTTCGTGCTGCCCCCTTGCGAAGGAGCTTGCCCATGAAGAGGAACATGCGGTCCGGGTTAGGTCTGCTCTTGGCTCCAGTCGGTTTGATGGTCGCCTTCCTACTCGTTCAAGGCTGCAAAGGAACGGGCAATGCGCCCCCAACGGGAGGAACCGGTGGTGACACTTCGCTCACGGGAACCGGTGGGAACAGCAACGGCGGATTTAGCGATAGCGCATCTGGCGGCAGCACAATGGGTGGCGACACGGCCGGCGGAGCCGGCAGCGGTGGAGTCAACGCCGCGGGCGGCACCACGCCCGGCGCGAGCGGCACCGTGAGTGGCGGCGCCGGCGGAGCTGCCAAGAGCGGAACTGTCGCGGGCGGCACCACGGCCACCGCGGGCGCCGGCGGCAGCACCACGGCCCCTGCCGGCGGCAGCGGCAAAGGTGGGTCCGCCTCTGGCGGAGCTGGTAAGGGTGGCTCCGGCGGTTCGACCGTTGTCGGGACGACCTGCGGTGCTCCGGGACAAATCTGCTGCGCCGGGAACACCTGCCAGAATAGTGGTTGCTGCGTCTCCGGTCTGTGCGTGGCCGATGGTGGCTCGTGCCTGCCTCTCGCGGGAACTTGCACTGCCGGATCTTGCAACACGGGGGCCTGCGGAGGCCCGGGCAAGCCCTGCTGCACGAGCGGAACCAGCACCTCGACCGGAACCGTGTGCACCGCCGCGGGCACGAAGTGCGTGTCTGGCGTGTGCGCCCTGTGTGGCAACAATCCCGGCGACACCTGTTGCAACACCACGTCCGTCTCGGGCACAACCTCCACGAGCGTGTGTCTGGGCAGTGGCATGATCTGCAGCAGCACGTATTCAGGAGGCGTCTGTGCCACCTGCGGCAACCCAGGCAGCCCTTGCTGCGCCGGAAGCCAGTGCAACGGCAATGCCTGCTGCTACAACGAACAATGCGTGGCCGAGGCCGCGGCATGCACGGGCACGGGGACCGGCGGCAGCGGTGGAACGAGCGGAACTGGCGGCGGCGTGTGCACGGCAGGGAAATGCTCTGGCTGCGGCGCCTCTGGCCAGCCCTGCTGCGGAACCACCTGCGGTGCCGGGCTTTCCTGTCGCAACAATACTTGTTCGTCCTGTGGCAGTGCGGGTGAGGCTTGTTGCCCGGGCACGAACGGAGCCAGCCGATGCGTGGCGGGTACCGTCTGCAACAGCACGTCGTCCACGACCACCGGCCTGTGTGCCCTGTGCGGCAGCCCGGGTGCCCCCTGTTGCGACGGCAATATTTGCAGCAGTGGCTGCTGCTTCAATGGCAGCTGTATGGCCGAGGGCACGACATGCACCAGCGGCAGTTACGGCTACAGCTACGGTCAGTGCAAATCTGGCCGCTGCACCTGCGGGAATTCCGGTGAGCCGTGCTGCCTGACCAGCACCTTCCCGACCAGCACCGGCTGCGCAACCTATGATCTTGCCTGCACGTCAAGCGGCACCAGCAGCCTCACCTCCACGTGCCAGCCTTGCGGAAAGAACGGTGGTCCGTGCTGCGCGAACGACACCTGCACCGACGCGGGCACGCAGTGCCTGAGCGACGACTATTCGTACAACTACACCTGCAAGGTGTGCGGCGGCACGGGCCAGGCCTGTTGCTCGAGCTTCTATTCCACGGGCCCCGCCTGCAAGGATCCCGGCACCGCCTGCGACAGCTCCACAGGCGTTTGCAAGGCGTGTGGCGCCGCCGGCGGCCCGTGCTGCGCAAATAGCACTTGCACCGGCCCGGGCACGACGTGCAAGAACTCTCTTTGTGTGGTGTGCGGTGCGCCTGGTACGACCGCCTCGACGGCCACTCCTTGCTGCGATGGCAATACCTGCACGAGTGGTTGCTGTATCACGCGCTACGGTGGCAGCTACGCCGGTGCCGCTTTGTGCATCGCCGCCGGAGCGGCCTGCGACACCCTTGTCTCGAGTACGACAGGCCCAGCGTGCGACCTGACCACGGTTGCTGGAGGCACTTGCAGCAGTACCGGCACAACCGCCTGCGGTGGCCTCAACCAAGCTTGCTGCGTATCCTCCAGCTACTACTCCTCGTCCACCTACGACTACTGCGGCGCCCCAGGCAGCCGTTGTTTGTCCAGCACCAGCGCCACAACCGGCCTCACGCAGTACCTTTGCAACGCATGTGGTGGCAAGGATCAGCGCTGTTGTATCGACAACACGAGCTACTCGACCCCGACATCACTGGGCTGCAAATCACCCTACCTGTGCACTTACGACCTGGCCACGGGGAATAGCTTCTGCAGGGGAACCTAGAGCACCGAACGGTTTGCCTCCCGTCGTGAAATCGCGGATTTGCGTCGCATCCCTTCGTTGCTCGTCGGTCAAATACGTCGAGTATTCTCCCGAGGGACCTACCTCCCACCCTGCCCCCACCGCGCCAGGCGCGCCCTCGTCGCGCCTCGGGCTGCTCGCAACTCCGCAATTTCCCGGTCCGTCAAACCGTTCGGTGCTCTAGCGACCATCCGTGGATTCCAGGTTGCTCGGGCGAAGAACCTAAGGGACATCCAACTGCCGTTGCCTGCGCGGCGTTCGCTGCTCTCGCCTCGATTCCGGCCCCAGCCCCATCGCCCGAACCCAATCGCATCAGGGATTCGCGGCCACGCTCTCGCCAGCGGCGAGTGACTCGATCAGTTCCAGCAACTCGGCCACCTGAAACGGTTTGTGGATACAGGCCACGCCCGGGCTCTCCAAGAACCGCCGCGCCTCCGGCGAGCAAGCCCCACCGGTGATGAAGATGAACCTCTGGGCCAACTCGGGCCAACGCTGCCTGACCGTCTCGTACAGTTCAGAACCCGACATCTCGGGCATCTGCAGGTCACACAACACCACGTCGAAGGCGCGATCCTGGCCGAACAAGCGCAGCGCCTCCTTGGCTCCCAGCGTGGTTTCCACGTCATGGTGGCTGAGCAACATGCGGCGGTACGCCTTGAGCAACAGCGCCTCGTCGTCCACGGCCAGTAGCCGCCGGCGCTGCACCGCCTTGTGCGAGGGCACAGTCTTGGGTCGCGCTACCGCTCCCACGCCGGCAGCGGGCAGCCGCACGCGGAACAGAGCCCCGCGGCCCGGTACGCTCTCCACGGTCAACTCGCCACCCGCCGAAGTCACGATGTCGCGCGAGATGGACAGCCCCAGTCCAGTCCCCACGCCCGGTGGCTTGGTGGTGAAGAACGACTCGAAGATGCGCGGCAAAACCTCGGTCGGGATGCCCGGGCCGTTGTCTTCCACCTCGATCACGACGTGGTCTCCATCGTCGTAGCTGCGCACATAAAGTCGGTTGCGCTTGGGATTCCCCGCGGCCAGGGCGTGCGCGGCATTCATGATCAGGTTGAGAAATACCTGCCCGAGTCGGGCGGCGCTGGCGCGCACGCCCCTGGTCGCACGCAGATCTCTTTCCACCTGTGCGCGGTAGCGGAGTTCGCTACGCAGCATGCTCAGCGCCGAATCGACAGCGGAGTTGGCATCGGTCAGCAGGGTAGCGTCCTCGTCCAAGCGCGAGAAGGCGCGCAGGTCGCGCACGATGCGATGGATGCGGGCCATGCCCTCTTTCGACTCCTGCACGATGTTCATGGCCTCGAAGCGGAAGTCGCTCGACCCCGGCTTGGGCCCGGCCTTGGGGTCAGGCTTGGCCTTGCCGTCCGATGATTGCAGGAGTTCGGCCAGCGCCTCCAGGTTGGCCAGCACGAACGAGGCCGGGTTGTTGATCTCGTGAGCCACCCCGGCGGCCAGCATGCCGATGGAGGCCAGCTTCTCCGACTGCAGGCGCCTCACCTCGCGGTCGCGATCTTCCGTCACGTCGCGCACGTAGAGCAGAACCCGTCGCCCCGACGCGGGATAGGCACGCCCCTCGAACTGGCGCCCCCGCAGGGAGAATGTCCTGTTCAAAGTCGTGTTGGCGATGGCGGCGTCGCGAGCCAGGACGGCCAGCCTCTCGCGCATGGCCGGATCCGTCCCCGACTCGGATGGGCTTCCAGAAAACAAGCGCTCGCCCGATGCCAGGCGTGCGGTGTCCGACTGGCCCCGCATGCGACGGAGGGCATTGTTCTCGATCTGCACACGACCTGATGCATCGAGGAGCAAAAGGCCATCTTCGATGACGTTGAAAGTGTCGCGAAGTGCGTCGCGTTCGGCACGCAACTCACCAGCCAGCTCTTCCAGTTGGCGAGTCCGTTCCACGACCTTGCCTGCCAGCTCGATGTTGTGGCGACGAACCTCATCAGCGAGCGCTTTCGAGTGCAATACCGATCCCAAGCGCGCCAGCAACTCTAGCGGCTCGATGGGCTGCACGATGAAGTCCGCGGCGCCCAAGTCCAACCCTCGCAAGCGGTTTTCCACGGGGCTCTGCGCGGTCGCCAAAAGGACAACCGGGACAGCCGCTGTCTTGTCGTTGGCGCGAATGCGCCGGCACAACTCGAATCCGTCCATTCCCTGGATGCTGGTGCGCGCCAGCACTAGGTCCACGCCGCCCTCTTCCACCAGGCGCAGAGCCGCGACCCCATCAGGTGCCTC
>Ga0182017_10001200_pt1 | contig 20236 bp, 18 predicted proteins | sample 712E3DmetaG_FD_120492 | JGI IMG/M metagenome (GOLD analysis project Ga0182017, IMG submission 120492) | Permafrost microbial communities from Stordalen Mire, Sweden - 712E3D metaG | ecosystem: Environmental > Terrestrial > Soil > Wetlands > Permafrost | place: Sweden: Stordalen | collected... | reverse complement strand
GGCGCCAGGCGCGCGAGGTCCTCGCGCAGCCGCCCGTGCCGCAGATGCCAGGCGAAGGCCTCAATCGGAATCCAGCGGCGCTCGGCCATCACCGCCTGTTGCTCCTGGTTGTAGAGTGGATTGTAGTACCAGCCGAGATCACGCACCGCCGCGAGATTCGCGGCCCCGGAACCACCGATCGGGTGGAGCGTGACGAACCCCTCGTGTCCCCGGTCGAGACGCAGTCCGGCCACGTCGATCCAGGGCGCGGCCAGATTCATGCCGATCTGCCGCAGTTGCACGCCCTCCGCAGTCAATTCGAGCCGCGCGTAGAAAATCAACGCGTGCAGGCCGAGCACCATCAGGGTCAGGATCGCGAAGCCCAGCGCGCCGACGGATCGATCTTCCACACTGTCGGCAAACACCCAGAGGCCGGCTGCCGCCACGAGCATCGGACCGAAAACCATCCACGGTATCGCGCGCCGCCACGGCCCGACATGATAGACGCAGCGTTTCATGTCTATGATGGTGCCGGCACCGATCACGATGGAGACACGCGCGGCGCGGTCGAGGTGAAGGGACCGGACACGAGAATCGCGGACGCCACGCTGGTCTCGGCGGCCGCGAAATAGGCGTCCTTCTCGGCAATGGTCAGATCGCCGGCACGGGCCCGGTCGGCCACACTGAAGCCGGTGAGCAGGACCGAGCCGTCGTCCTCGATTTCGCCTTTGAGTCGATCCGCGAGGCCTGCGGCCGTGAAATTCAAAGGGCTTGGGGAGGGGTAATCGGTCATGGATGCCAGCCAGTCTCTGTGCCACGAAGTCCCGGACTATGCGATGAAGAAGGCGGGGAACCTCTCTCCCGCGCAAGGCCTATATCGCCTACTCCATTCCGGTTCGCCCCGCCCCACTCGCCAAACCCTGCCGGTGGCATCACCCACGCCATGGAGGAAGTCGGCGTGACCGGAAATCGGCCATCGTCAGAAACGCCATCACCAAACGTTTCCATAAACGACCTGTAATTGTCTGCCCAGGTTGGATGGAAATGCGAACTTCTGTGAGACAAATCCGCCGGCCCGAGGGGAAAACCGCGTTTGGCATTGTGACGGTTTCGGTCCGGTGAGGTAAATCGGGGTGCCGCCGGACCGAATCCGCCTGCAATTTGTCTCATTTGCCTCACGAGACGACTAGATCTGTCGGCTCGCCTGGGGCCACGCCGCTCGAATCGCAGATCACCGGCAACCGCCCGGCGCTCAGAACTTCAGGAATCGCAGGGTCGGCGTGCTGGTGGAGCCGCCAGCGATGGTCACGCCAAATGCGGTGCTCGCGAACAGCGAGTGCTCGTTGTTGATCATCAGGAGCAGCAGGTGACCATCCCGGTCGAATGCAGCGGCCGCGACGCCCGGAACGTAGGACTTTTCGATGGCAACATTGGACTCGGAGCTGGTCTGCTTGCTGGCAAAGCTCATGCGGCCGGAGTTGTTGGTCACGTTGACGGGCGGGCTCCATTTCCCGTCACCGGTGCTGATCGTGACAAAGCTGTCGGCGTTCCCCAAGCCGCCGTTGTCGTTCGCCTGAATAATGACGACCATCCGGCCGCCCGGTCCCTGCCACGCCTGAAAGCTGTCAATGGTGCCTTTCGCCGAGCCCGCCGCCCGGATGACGGTGGGTTCATCCTCGCCACCCAAGAGGTAGTCCCGGACATTGGGCCGCTCACCCGCCAAATAGAGGGCAATGACGTGTCGCTGGCCCTTGGCATCCACCAGCAGCGCCGGGACATCGGCCCACGCGTGGAACGACAGCGCGGGCAGATCGATGATCTCCCCGGCCTTACCGTTCTCGATCAGTTCATCGCGCGACTTGCCGGAGACGGGCTCGTGGACACTGCTGACGGCGGCGATCAAATGCGGTGTGCCGCGGGAGTCCACGTAGCCGTTGAGCGTGTCGAGGCCGTCGCAATAGGCGTCTTTTTTCTCCAGGCCCTTGACGACGGGAAAGAACACCTCGTGCGGTGGGGTGGCGGTGGTGCCGTCCAGCGTTGATTGGAAGACCTCGCCATTGCCCACGCCGTTAAAGAACCGGCCGCCGTAGGGACCGACGACTTCGGGAAGCAGGATGCGGTCCGGCGACGAGTTTCAAATCACCTGCGCCCGGCCGGCCGCGTCGGTCACGGCGAAGAAAGAGATTGATCCGATGTCCTGGTGGTCCGGCGAACCGGGCGGGTGCAGCAGGCGGGCCTTGCTCCATTTGCCATTCTGCAGAACCCGGAACCAAAGGTTGCAGCGTCTCTGGCCGCCCGCCGGATACAGGTCGGCCGAGAAGTTCGGCCCCAACCCGGCCCGCCAGATGACATTGATCCGGCCAGCAGAATCCGCCACAATCTGACACCGGCCCACGCCGATCCCCACCATGTCCTCGGTCAGGTTTTTGGCTTTCGTCTAGGTCTTGCCCCCGTCACTGCTGGAGCGGTAATACACGGCGTAGGCGTAGGTGGTGCTGTGTTTCTCGACAAAGGCGGCATGGATCGTTCCGTCCGGCGCCACGGCGATCATGGGGCTGCCGATTTCCAAATTGTGCTGCGAAAGCTGAATGCCATCGACGCCTTTCCCGTTCTTCTGCGCCACGACCAGCGCTCCACCGGGACCCCTGGCCACGATGTTCGATCTGTCCAGCGGCCGATCGGGCACCGCATTGGTGGGCAACGCCTCCGCCGGTTCTGGCAGAACCGCCGGCGCGGCAGCCGGGGCTGCCGGCGTCAATGGCGCGGCGTCCGTGCGAGTCGCCTCCACCAGCGCCAGGTGCTGTTCCGCGGTCAAGGGCGGTGCCGCCTCGGCCCGTGCCGCCGGCGCCGCCTCGGCCAGCTTTTGCACGACGGCGGCCTAGTCGGCCTTGCCCTCGGCGCGCAGCACGTCGACCAGCGCCTGCCAAGCCTCCCTGTAGCGCGGGTCGGTCTCGATTGACTTGCGGAATTGCGCCGCGGCCTCGGCATACTTCTTTTGTCCGAGCAACGAGGTGCCGTCGTCGTAGAAGTCCGTCTCGCTTTGCGCTCGCCCCAAGGTCGGCCAAAGCAGGCCCAGCGAGAAAACCGCCAGCATCGGCAGCCGCGAGCAATAAAACAAACTGGTCCCGCTACGCCGGACTTTGCCCAGCGTTCTCATAATCAACATAGGTCGGTTACTTCTTGCCCATGATCGAGACCGCCGAGCCGCCCTCGGAGGGCGTGATGCTGATGGCATAAGTTTTGCCCCCCTTGCTTCCGCTCACCATCATGGAATTCGCGTCCGCGGACTGGCCGAGCTGCTGCTGGTAGAACTGCGCGACCTTTGCCGGCGCATCCGCTGTCTCCAGATTCGCGCTCACAATCTCGTCCGTCTCGCCACTGGTGACGATGCGCGCACCAGGATAGATTTGCAGGCCGAGCCTCGCTTCCGAGATGGGGCCTGAGGGGTCATGACTGCCGGAGGACGATGAAGCGGGTTTGTCCCCGGACTTGGGACTGCAGGCAACGAGACCAAGGACGATGGCGGCGATGGCGCCGAAAGCAGCGAATTTCATATTGGAACCTAGCCTTTCCGCGGACAAGCGCAAGCCGTGGTTGCTTTTCCGGCGACGTTGCCTTGCCGCCGGGCTTGACCGTCAGTGAAGTGGTAATCAGAAGGCCGATCTGATTGTCCTGTGGGGCAACACGCCTCAAGGCATGACCCTGTCGGACCGGCTCGCCGGCTCGCGACCGAGTGGCCCTTTGACGTGCTCAGGGCGGGCCTGCCATGAGCAAGGGCCGAGCATCGCGAGGCCCGCGTCGAATGGCTGCCCAGGCTGGATGGAAATGCGAACTTCTGTGAGACAAATCCGCCGGCCAGAGGGGAAAACCGCGTTTAGCACTTCGGCGGTTCCGGCCCGGTGAGGCTAATCCGGCTGCCGCCGGCAGGAAATCGGGCCCAGATTTGCCTCATTTGTCTCACGGTGCCCCGCTCCAGCGCACAGCGCGCGCTCGGCGAACACCCCTTCACTCATCATGGGGAGGATAAGGATCTTCGTCTTCGGGTGGGCGGCCGCCAATTCCCTGATCAAGGCCATGCCGTCGTTGCCCCCCAGGACGAGATCGAGCAGGATGGCATCCGGCTTCAGCGCGTTGGCCCGCTCCTTGGCGCTGCGCGCATCGCCGCTGCGGAAAAACGCTCCACCGGTGTGATCCGTTTTGGGTTGGAATTACGCATGAAGGGATGAAGCCATCCCGCCCATTTCCATCGCCGACAGCGTTCAGTGCGACTTGGCCCACCAATGCCAATCATTAGGTTTATCGATTAACGCTCCGCCGCTAGACTGACCCCACTCCGGCTCAGCTTCGCCAAAGCACCCCGAACCCTGATTATCAGTCTCGTCACTTTTCGCCTGTCGTGCAAACTACAGGGTACACGCGGACCGCTTCGCGTGGCTTCATCCCCTGCTCTACCGCACCGGGCGCCCGAAGGGGCGTTTGAGACCTGAGCCATGAAGAAGATCTACCTCATCCAGCCGACCTACCGCGATCAAGACGGGAACCTCCTGAAAGGGAAACGGCTCTACACCGTCTCGCTCGCCCTGCCGGCCCTGAAGGCAGCGATTCCACCGGATTGGGAGGCGGAGTCCTGCTACGAATATTTCGATGACATCAACTTCGACTCCGACGCTTCGGTCATCGGCATTTCTTCCATGGCCTATGAGATCTTTCGGGGGATCGAGATCGCGACGGAGTTCAGGAAGCGGGGAAAGCTCGTCCTGTTCGGAGGATTCCAGCCGCACATCTGTCCGGACTTCGTGCGGCCGTATGCTGACTCCATCATTCATGGCAACCCGGGCCGGAAGGACATGGTCGCAATCCTGAAGGACATTGAGACCGGATTGCTGAAGCCCGCATACATGACGGAAAGCGATCTCAACTTCCTATTTGACTACTCCATTCTGGATCATCGCCGTCTCCTCTTCACGCCGGTGCTGACCAGCGTCGGATGCCGCAACCATTGCGATTACTGCTGCATCGCTTCGCTCTACAAGGGCGCATACCGTCTGCGGAAACTCCAGCATGTCCTGGATGAAATCGATGCGCTATCCCGGACGACCCGCCGGATCGCGTTCGTCGACACCAACATCTACAACAACCGGGAGTATCTCCAACGCTTATGTGAAGCGATGATCCGGCGCCGGTACCGGTTCATCTGGGGAGCGCAGTCGACGGTCGACATCGGCGATGATCCGGAGACGCTCGCTCTGCTGAAGAAAGCGGGATGCCGGATCCTGTACATCGGCATGGAGACGATCGAGCAGGCAAACTTGGACGGCATGAACAAGCACTACCGCATCGACACCTATCCTCGAAAGATCGAGAACATCCACCGGGCGGGCCTCCGCATCGCGGCGTTCTTTATGTATGGCCTTGATGGCGACACGCGCGAGACCGCGGCTGATATGAGCCGTTTCATCATCGACCACAAAATCGCCCTCCCGATGCTGAATATCCTGGTGCCCACCCCCAGCACGCCGATGTTCGAGCGGTTGAAACGGGAGGGGCGGGTCTTGATGAAGGACGAGCAGGAGTTTCTCAAAAACAACATCGGGTACAACGCCTCCTTCACGTTGTGCTTCTACCAGCCCAAGAACATGACACCCGCAGAGGTCGAAGACGGATTCATCGATCTGCTGGGGCGTCTGTCAGGATACCGACAGATCATCCGACGCTCGGTCAGCGGCGATCTCCCGCTGACCCTTTTCCTTCTCTACAGCAATTGGCTTTTCCGAAAAGAATACCTGGAATTGAAGCGAAGACGCGGCATGAAGACGACAGTGAACTCGATGGAGGTGATCCCGGCAGGCGAATGAGTGAACCCATTCCGCGGGACCGCGGGTCGGCCGAGCGGCCGTTCCCCCTTGGGCCCGACACTAACGGTACTGATGCGACGAGCCATATGGGGAAAGATCACAGAGCGATCGAGGCTACGCTAACTGCCTACATCCGAGAGGAGTGCCTCTCCATAAACGGTCAGTTGGACCTGACCGACGAGACGAATCTCTTCGAAGCCGGCATCGTCGACTCCGCCGGCTTGCTTTCGTTCATCGGCTTCATCGAAACGGAATACGGCATTACGGTCCCGGACGAGGACCTGCTCCCCGAGAACTTTGTCACGATCGCGCGGATCGCCGAATACATCGGCGCGCACCTCCAGGTCCAACCCGCATGAACGCCGTCCGCAAGTGCCTGGTCTGGGATCTGGACAACACGCTCTGGGACGGTGTCTGCCTGGAGGGGGATGTCCGGGTCCGCCCGGAGGTTGTTCAGGCGATCACGGAACTCGACCGTCGCGGCATCCTCCAATCGATCGCCAGCCGGGGTGACGTCGACCTCGCGCTGCAGGCGCTGGAGCAAAATGACCTAGCGAAGTTCTTCCTCGCTCCACAGATCAACTGGCTTCCGAAGTCCAAGAGCATTATCCGGATCTGCAAGGAACTGCGGCTCTCCTGCGACGCAATGGCCTTTATCGATGATGATCGCTTCGAACGGGAACAAGTCTCCTATATGCTGCCGGGTGTGCTCACGCTCGACGCTCGATTCGCGCCCGAGCTCCCCGGGCTGGCGGACTTCTCCCCGGACGATATCACGCCCGAAGCGCGTAACCGTCGAAAGCTCTATCAGATTGACCTGGAGAGCACCCGTGCGGAAGCCGACTTTGCCAGCCGGGGGGATTTCCTGGCCGCCTGCAGGATGAGACTGACGGTGCGACCGATGGCGGAGCAGGACATCCCCCGCGTGCTGGAACTGATGACGCGCACGCACCAGCTGAACACGACGGGCATGATCATCGACCGGAGTGATCTGGAAACGCTCTGCCACGGCACCTCCGATGAGCCGCGGGTCATGGTCGCGGAACTCCGTGACCGCTTCGGCGAGTACGGCATCATCGGCGTGGCCATCGCCGGGTCCGCGCGTCCGGTCTGGACGCTGACGTCATTCGCTGTCTCCTGCCGGGTAATGGGGCGCGGCATCGAGCGGGCATTCCTGGCCTCCCTGATACGCGCTGCTCATTCGAGAGGATACACCCACTCGGAGGCGGCCTACCGCGAAACGGGGCAGAACCGGATGATGCGTGCCTTGTATCAGATGATGGGATTTCGAGTGAGCGGTCACGCCGCCGATCCGGATACACTCCTTTTTCGAGCGCGGATCGAACAGGTCCCGGAGGTCCCTAGCTGGGTGGAGGTCGAATGAACATCCTGTTGATCGACATCCTGCGCACCTCGCTCGAAGAGGTCTGGCCGTCGGCTGAACATTCTCTCGGTCTGATGTATCTGGCGGCCTGCGTCCGGCGCCAATTTCGGGACGCCATGGAGGTGAAAATCTGGACGCTCGTCTCGAAGCCGAACCTCGCAGATCACGACAAAAAGGCGGTCCGAGAACAACTCGAGACCCTCCGCCCGGACCTCGTCGGCATCCGTGCCCTTTCCATCGGCAAGGATGCGTTCCATGTGGCCGCCCGGACCGTGAAGGAATGGAGCCGCGATTGCTTCTGCGCCGCGGGCGGGCCGTACCCGACGGATGATCCCGCGGATGCATTGCAAAGCGGAATGGTGGATTGTGTCGTCATTGGGGAAGGAGAGGTCACGTTCAACCAACTCCTCTCCCGGCTGATTTCGAACGAGCCATGGAGAGACATTCCCGGCATCGCCTGTCGCATGAATGAGGGGATTGTGCGGACACCGACGCGAGCGCTCATCGCGGATCTGGATTCTCTCCCGCTTCCGGACTACTCCCTGATCGACTTCGACCGTTTCTCCAATCAGTTCCTGACCTTCACCTCGAAGATCTCCAAACCGCACGCCAACATCATGACGACACGGGGGTGCCCGTTCCGGTGTGCCTACTGCCACAACATCCTCGGAAAAACGTTCCGCGCCCATTCTCCCGAATACGTTCTTAACGAGATCCGCACGATTCACGACACCTATGGCATAACGGATTTCCAGATCATCGACGATATCTTCAATTTGGACCTGACGCGGGCCAAGCGCATCCTCGACCTCATCGTCCGGAGCGGGATGAAGCTGACGCTCTCATTCCCGAACGCCATTCGCGGCGACCGGGTGGATGAGGAGTTAGTGGACAAGATGGCGGCGGCGGGGACGAAGTTCACCTCGTACGCCGTCGAGACCGCCTCGCCCCGGCTGCAGAAGCTCATTCGCAAAAACCTGGACCTCGACAAGGTGTTCCGGGCAATCGACTACACGACGAAGGTCGGCATCGTCACCCGGGGGTTCTTCATGATTGGATTCCCGACGGAAACGGAGGCGGAGGTCATTCAGACGATCGAATTCGCCAAGGCCTCTGCACTCTGCGGCGCGACGTTTTTCACCGTCGTCTACTTCCCCGGAACCGAGCTCTACCGGATCGCGCAATCGCTCGGTTACTTCACCGACGGCGAGTGCGACGTTCAGCGGGACTACGTGAACGTCGGCGACGGTCCCTACGAGTTCAGCCTCGAAACGCTCACCGAGTTGAAGAAAAAGGCGATCAAGGAGTTCGCCTTTACCTCGGACCGGATCGAGCGGGTGCAACGGCTGTTGCCGGGATACTTCACCCAGCGGGAAATCGATGGGTTCTTCATGGCGTACGTCGTGAGTTCGCGCGCGTCACTCGAAGAGATCGAGGATGGGCGCGTGCGCCAGATCCTGCGCCGGCACTTCGTCGTGGCAGACCGGTTCTCCAAGAAAAGCGAATTCTATGTCTGAGGCCGGGATCACCAGAAAGAGCCGGAGGTTCTATGAGCAGTTCCAGTTCCCTGGAAGCCGGCCCATCGACCATGACGGCCTAGTCTTCCTCCGCCGCTTCACCCGGAGCATCCAACAACGGACGGCGCTGATCCCTGACCGAATGCTCCGCGTGCTCGACGCGGGATGCGGGACCGGCAACACGTCCGTATCCCTGGCCCGGCATTTCCCGCAGGTCGCGTTCTTTGGAATCGACCAATCCCGGACCTCGTTGGCCAAGGCGAAGGCCCAGGCGGCCAGGGCCGGAGTGAAGAACGCGAGGTTCCGCACGGGGAACCTGCTCAAGCCGCTCCGCAGGCACCACCCCTTCGATCTGATCCTGTGTCTGGGGGTCCTCCACCACACGGCCGATATGAAGAAAACATTGACCAACCTTGGCCGCTCGCTGGGGAAGGGCGGCGAGTTGTTCCTCTGGGTTTACGGAAAGCACGGACGGTATCGGCATTCGCTAAACACTCGGCTTCTGCGGCTGCTGCTCGGGAAACAATGTTCTTTGGAGGCGGCCCTGGATCTCGCGACACAGTTCGCCTTGAACGCCAACAACGGGTCTGCTCTTCGCGACCTGATCGGCCAAACGAAAACAGACGAAATGCAGCAAAAGGCCTTCACTGATCCGGTCTGGATCGCGGACCAGTTTCTTAATCCCCAGGAGATTCTGATCGACATGGAGGGCCTGCTGGACCTCGCACGCTCGTCCGGACTTGAGTTGGCGCAGGTGCTCGGGATGAGCGGGAATGCCGCACAACTCCTCGGCGCGCCCCCCCTTGTGAAACGGTTCGAGCAGTTGAGCCCGAGGGATCAGCTCGTCGCGCAGGACCTGTTGCTGAAACCCGAACGGTACTTCGTCGTGCTCCGCAAGACGGCCAAGGGGACGCAAGCGTAATGTACGTACTCGGATACACCGGCTACACGAGAGATTCCCGCGTCGCGGCGGGAGTGAGGAGCCCGTTCGCCAAGGCGGACCAGAACTTCGACACGATCTTCGAGTTTCGTGAAGGAGAAGTCCCGTTCTCGATGTTTCCCCTCGGCTATTTCGGGCATGACGCCTCCGCGGCCCTCTTGAAAGACGGTGTAGTCGTTGCCTGCGCGGCCGAAGAACGGTTCACTCGCGTGAAGTATTCCCTGAACCTCGCGGGCAATACCCTGCTTCCGAAACAAGCCATTGCCTACTGCCTGCGCGCGGCCGGGATTTCGATTAACGACGTCGATGTGGTTGCCCATTACTGCGATTTCACTCCGGACGCCATCCGGAGAAGAGTGGCCCTCCTCCGGCCGTGTTTCTCGGCCGACGACATGGGCTTGGTGGATGAGTCATTTCACAATGTCTATGCCGCCATGATGAGCAGTCACGTGGTGCGGGAACAATTTCGCCAAATGACCGGATCGCTCCCGTCCACCTTTCTCTCTGTCCGCCACCACCTGGCGCACGCCGCGAGCGCCTTCTATCCGGCCGGCTTTCCTGAGGCGCTCATCCTGACCATCGACGGGGTCGGTGAGGTGGAAAGCTCCTTCCTTGGTGTGGGCCGCGCCGGAAAGATCACGGAGCTCCGGTCATCCTTCATCCCAACGTCGCTCGGCGCGCTGTATCTCATCCTAACGGTTTATCTGGGATTCAAGAGCTTGGGGGATGAATACAAGGTCATGGGACTTGCCTCGTACGGCGATCCCAAAAGGTTTAGGAACGGGTTCGGTGAGCTCGTGACTCTGAATGGCGACGGCACGTATGCGACTCCCTGCCTCGCGAAGCGGGATTTGCACGATGAGCTCATTCGCGCGTTCGGCCCGGCTCGAATCCCGGGCGGCCCGTTCGAGGGGCGTCACGCGGACGTTGCCGCCGCCTTGCAGGAGGCGTTGCATCACGCGGTGCTCCACACGCTCGCCTACGCGCGGAAGGAGACGGGCCTCGTTGATCTGTGCCTTGCCGGAGGGGTTGCGCTGAACTGCACCCTGAACGGCGTCATCGCGCGTTCCGGCCTGTTCCGAAACATCTTCGTCCAGCCGGCAGCGAACGATGAAGGGTGCAGTGTGGGGGCGGCGCTGATCGCCGCCGCCCAGCATGGAGAACTGCCGCCGCCGGCAGCGACGAGATGGAAGCACGCCTACTGGGGTCCGGAGTATTCGCCAGACGAGATCCTGCATGGGCTCGAAGGATTTCGGGAACAACTTTTGTGGGAGAAACCGGCAGACATCGCGGCGGCGGTTGCACACGAGGTCGCGTCGGGAAAGGTCGTCGGATGGTTCCAGGGAAGAATGGAATTCGGCCCGCGTGCGCTCGGCAACCGCAGCATTCTGGCCGATCCCCGCGACGCAGGCATGAAAGACAAGATCAACGAAAAAGTGAAACGACGGGAGGCGTTTCGGCCGTTCGCCCCCGCCGTGGTGGAAGAGGACGCGGAGGTCTACTTCGACATGACCGGACTCCGCGATTCTCCGTTCATGCTTTTCACGGTTCCAGTGAAGAAGCACCAGCGCGCAGTGATTCCGGCAGTCACGCATGTGGACGGCACGGCGCGTGTGCAGACAGTGTCGAGGGAAACAAACCCCGGGTTCTGGAGGCTCATCATGGAGTTCAAGAATCTGACGGGGGTGTCGGTCGTGCTGAACACCTCCTACAACGTGAGGGATGAGCCGATCGTCTGCTCACCAGGAGACGCCCTGCGCTGTCTGCTTTCGACGAACATCGATTGCGCTGCCGTGGGCGAGTTTCTTGTCCGAAAAAGGCACGCGCGATGAACGGGAGGACCGCATTGGTGACGGGCGCAGCAGGATTCGTGGGAAGAACACTTGTCCGGGCGCTGAGCGAGGCGGGTTATCGCGTCAGAGCCAGCGTGCACCGTGCGAACGGCTACGAGGTTTTTGCAGGATGTTCCGCGGTCGAACCGATGACGGTGGACATCCTCGATCAGCCGTCGCTGTCACCAGCGATGGCGGGTGCTGATGAGGTCTATCATTTTGCCGCATTGGTGGATTCGCACCAGTCCCGCGACCGTCTTAAGAAGGCAAATGTTGTTGGCACGCGGAACGTCTGGGAGACCGCCGCGTCGTGCGGTGTCAAACGGGCGCTCTATTGCAGCACCACGGCGGTCTATGGGCTTCTGTCTTCGTCCAGTACGGCGATCACCGAAGACTCACGTCCTAAGTCGGTCGAGCCGTACGGCAACACCAAACTATTGGGGGAAACAGCTGCGCTGGACGTCGCTGTGCGTACCGGCCTTCACACAACGATCATCCGTCCGGTGGCCATCTTCGGGCCCGGAGAGCATACGCCCTTCGGCAGACAATTGCGCAACGCCGCGTTGTCCAAACTCCTTCTTGCCGGAGGATTCCAGGGACGGGGGTTCAACTATGTGCACGTCGAGGACGTCGCGGCGGCGGCCGTTCACCTCATGGCGTGCAATCATCCCAGCGGAGAAGTCTTCAATGTCTGCGTCAACGACCCGATCTTGTTTGAAGATGCGTTTCAGGCGTACATCCGGGTGCTCGGCAAGGCGGGCCGATCGTATTCATACATCCGCTTCCTGGCGGTGTGCTCGGCGTTCCTCCACCGGTTTCCCCGGGCGCTGAGGTGGACGTCGGCACTTCTCGGAGAGCGGCATGCCTTCCGCATCTGGCATCCGGGATTCGATCTGAACTACTCGTCGGCAAGACTTCTCGGGACCTCGTTCCGCTTCCGGTGGACGGATTTTGAGACGGTGCTCGGCTCATGCGTTGAACCGGATCGCAGGGACTGACGCAATGCAAAGTCACTGTGGGCAGACATATGAGGTCAAGTGATGGCTACTTTTTCGGTCGGGTTTCGATTTCTTTCCGGATCTCTTTGCTGCCTGGTTGCGCTTGCAGCGACATTTGTCGGCCAAGAAGACGCTCAATTGCGTCTCGTGCTTTGACCGCAGTTTCATCGCCCGAAGCCGCAGCAATATAACACCAAGCCAATGCCTTGGTTACGTCCTTGGGCACGCCGTCGCCGTTGGAATGCGACACGTCGAGTAGATCCTGCGCCCAGGAGTTCCCCTGGTCCGCGGCCTTGCGAACCCACTTGGCGGCTTCCGCACCGTCCTTGGGCACGCCATCGCCGTTGGCGTACATCGCTCCGAGGCTGAACTGAGCATCGGAGTTCCCCTGGTCCGCGGCCTTGCGATACCACTTCACGGCCTCGACGTTGTCCTTGGGCACGCCGTCGCCGTTGGCGTACATCAGGCCGAGTAGACTCTGCGCTTTGGCGTTCCCCTGATCCGCGGCCTTGCGAACCCACTTGGCGCCCTCCGTGCTGTCTTTCGGTACGCCCTCGCCGTTGGCACACATCCAGCCGAAGCTGCGTTGGGCATCGGAGTTCCCCTGGTCCGCGGCCTTGCGATACCACTTCACGGCTTCGATGCTGTCCTTCGGCACGCCTTCTCCTTGTGCATACATCTGGCCGAGCTTGGTCTGAGCGTCGGCATCGCCCCTTTCGGCCTTGGTTTTGGTGTCTGCGAAAACCAACTCGGAAAGAAGCCACGCTCTTTTGCCCGGCGTTTGCCCCGTTCTCGGCCAGAACGAATAGGTCAGGACGCCCAATGCCAGCACGGCGAGGGCCGCGACCAGCGGCACCAGGCGCATTCTGGATCTCGTCGGGTGGGCGCTTGTGGCAGCGCCCCGGTCGCCAAAGGGGGACGTTCCTACCGCCCGCCCGGGCGCAACGTCCGGCCCTCCGGTGCGCCCTGCGGGCCACCAGTTCCAGCGGCCGGCCAGCCGCATCAACGCCGGCCCGAGGAGGATTCGGATCACCGTGGCATCGACCAACACGGCGACCGCGAGGCCAAACCCCAGCATCTGCACCAGCACCACGCGGCCGAAGGCAAACGCTCCGAAAACGGCGACCATGATTAGGGCCGCATGGGTGATCACCGCTCCGGTGTCGGCCAGCCCCTCACGCAGGCTTGCGGCGTTGTCGCCCGTGCGCAGAAAGCCTTCTCGTACCCGACTGAGCAAGAACACCTCGTAATCCATGCTCAGTCCAAACAAGAGGCAGAACATCAACAGGGGAACCGTGAGCGGAACGACTTCGGTCGCCGCCGAAACGCCGAGCCACTCGGAGCTGTGGCCCATTTGGAAAACATAGACCACCATCCCATAACCGGCGAGCACGGAAAGCCCATTGAGCAACAGCGCCTTCAATGCCACCAACGGTGCGCGAAACACCAGCAGCAGCACGACAAAGGTGACCAGCAGGACAAAGCCGATGCACCGGCCGTAGGCCGCTTTGAGAGCGATGTCGAAATCATTATAATACGCCGATTGGCCTCCCAATTCGATGCGGAGTCCGGGAATCTGCATCCACGCGGGCATTTCGCGGGCCAGCGCCTTCGTGTCTTGCAGCGTGCTTTCCGGTTGGGGCAGCACGTGAAACAGGATGCGCGTTTGATCGTGGCTTATAAAGGAATCGCGCGCGAAAGGCAGCTGGACCCATGCCGCGTCAACGTCGGCATAGAGCGCCTCGTATCGGCTCGCCGGCCAATCGGCAGCGAGGTCAACGGGCCCCTGTATCATGGCAACGCGTGGATCGCTGCGCAAACGCGCGGAGAATTCCAGCAGGGCCGGCACTCGTTCAGTGGTCAGTGCATGGCCGCCCGCAGAATCGGTCAGTACGATGTGCAACGGCGAAAGGATCCCCTTGAGCTTCATCGAGCGCAGCAATTCCAGCCCGCGCGCAAACTCCAGCTCAGCGGGAAAGAACGACCCTTCGGGAAACCCAAAGCGGGAGTGTCTTCCCGGCCAGGCCAGTAGCAACAATACGGCGAGACTAACGCTGGCCGCGGCGACCGGAAATCGCATCACCATATCGGCCCAGGTCCTCCACCGTTGCCGGCTGCGTTCGCCCTGCAGATGTTGTGAGACGATGGCAGGCCATTCGAGAACCGGCCCGAGCAAGGACAAGAGCGCCGGCAGGATCGTCAGCGAGGCAAGCAGCGCCACGGCAACGCCGAGACCGCCGCCGATTCCGACCGAACGCAGATCGACGATCGGCGTGAGCAGCAGCCCGCCCATCCCAATCAGTACCGTAAGTCCACTAAAGAAAACCGCCGAACCGGCAGTGCCCATGGCTTCCTCCAATGCCATGCCGCGAAGGTCGGCCGGAACGATCGCGGGATGATCCGCTGCAATCCGTTGCAGTTCCTGCCGATAACGATGGATGATGAACAAACTGTAATCAATGCCGACCGACAGTCCGATCATGCTGACGACATTCTGTACGATGTCGGACAATAACGCGGCGTGGGCCACCAAAAACACGAGCCCGATCGCCACCGTGATGCTCACGAGTCCCAAAACCAACGGCATCCCGGCGGCAACCAGCGAACCGAACGCAAAAACAAGAATGAGCAGGATCAGCGGCAGGGCTCGTAATTCGGCCCGGGTCGTGTCCTCGGAATTAAAGCGGTTTAGGTCGTAGGAAAGGGCCGAATGGCCCGTGGTGGCCCAAACCAAATCGGGGTGCCAGGCCGAAGCGGTGAGCAAGATGGGTTCAACTGCTGCACGTACCCCGGGGGTCGCGTTTCCAGCTTCATGAACGTTGGCCGCTTTAAGGCCGATAATCGCGATGTGGCCGGTTCCCGCCGGCGGGACCATTCGCTTATCGTTGAATTGTGTTTCCGGCACCACAAAGGCGACGAAACCGCTATCTTCCCAACGGGCCTGCAGGAGCCGAAATAGGTAGGCGAGCGCCTGTGGATCGCGGTCCAAGCTCGCCGAACGGAGTGCGAACAGCAGGACATCTGCCGGAGCGCTGGCAAACGCGGTGCGCAGCAGCGTCTCAACCCGCAACGATTCGCTGCCGGGTATGTCGCTGGCACCCCTGGCCAGCAGCGGAGGCAAACCGCCCGCGCCGCCCCGTCCCAATGCGAAAGCGACGATCCACGCGAAGATGACCGCTCCCCCATGCCGCGCGCAAAATCGGCCCACGCGCGAAAGCCACTGCAGCCGACCTTGGGGCGCATTCATGAGAACCTCGCGACAGCGGCGTTGAATCCGGGTCGCGGAAAACCGGCGTCGTCGGTGAGTAAGGCGAGCAACGCGCTGAGTGCCCGCCCCGAGGACAAGGACGTGCCGGGTGCTGCGCAGTTCGAAGTTCCCGACCCGGCACACAAGCAGATACCGATGGCCTTCATGGCGGGTTCTAACTCTTCGCCGCGGCGGGAGCCGGCGGTGACGGCTGGGAGGCGTTCCGGCTTGCCACCTGTTTCCGCGGTTTGATTCCGTTGCCTTCTTTCGTTACCCCATAGCGTCCCAACTTGCCTTGTTCGTCGAAGGCCAGCCAAAGTACCCGGTGGGTAATCAGTCTGAATGTTTTCAGAAGACCTGTGTTGGGAAATAGACCAATCGCCACCCAGCCCAATTCGCGGGCGTCCCACTCGTAACCAATGACCCTGAGGTCGGGGGGATCGTAGGCACGATGTCCAAGTCTGTTCATCTCTTCCTCGGAGCGGTGGTTATCACCCCTAACAGTGCAATGGCCCCAACTGGGTTGGGGCCGGGCTTCATTCCTTCATGCGCAATTCTGCCTCAAAACGGATCAACCACGATTGTTTTCTTTCACTGCCGGAACGTGGTTTCCGTGGAGGACGGGAAGAGGACAGCCTTGTCGAATTCTCGCCGTTCCCGCTGGCGACGCTAACAAGCGCACCGGCAATCAAACCCAGCTGCACCGGCTATCGGGAGAGCATCCCTATTCTGGCCTCGCCGTGCGCGCGTCATCCCAGACGTGAATTACCGCGAGCCGTGACGGTGACGTGCCCGGTTCAGGATCTGACCGCCTCGACAAACGCCCGGCGGCCAGCCGGGGATTCTCAATGCGAAGTTTCGCCAACGGCCGGCCGTCTACCGTAGATCCGGCTGTGCCTCGAACCGCCAGACACCGGCGCCCAACCCGGGTCGAATACTGACCCAAGAGGAGCATAATCTTCCTATTCGTCAACGACTTACGGCATAGCCCGAGCTTAGGCATCCATGACCGCACGAACATCGCGCAAGGAAAATCGGCCCCTTTTTGAGAATCTTCCAATGGCTGCCCAGGCTGGTTGGAAATACGAACTTCCGTGAGGCAAATCCGCCGGCCCGAGGGGAAAACCGCGTTTAGCACTTTGACGGAATCGGCCCGGTGAGGCTAATCCGGCTGCCGCCGGCAGGAAATCGGGCACGGATTTGTGTCATTTGTCTCACGGATCTCCCATACGTCTGATCTTTCGATGCTCCAGAGCGCACGGACCCTCCTCGCGGATGGATCTGTGCCACTCGTAGAGGTTGAGCCCGGTAGGAGCGCAGTGGACGCAATGAGGGTGATCGTAGTGCTCAGCATACCGAAGGAAGAAATGCCCCATTTCATGCATGCAAAAGGTGGCGATCACATCCAATAACTCGTCTTCGGGGATGCGGCCGCGTTCGCGGAGGAAAACAGGCGCGTTGGACAGGATGGGGAAAAGACCGACCATCGTGGCGGCTTGATAAGGGCTGCGGGCGTTGTTGTCGGTGAGGCCGCCCGTGATTCCGCCACGCGCAATCACGTAGATGGGCATTTCGACGTCCGCGCAAAGGATCACGGAATTGGTGAAAACAAGATCCGCCTCCGAGATTTCTTCGAGCAACACGGCCCAATGGGCAAATGAGTTGAGTCGCCCCTGGGTCGCATCGAAGAACGGCTTTCCGTCCGCCAGCGGGATCCCCCGGAGTTCCGTCAACTTCGTCATGAATTGCCGGTGTGCGGTTTCGACCGCCTCCGCCTTTGAGGTGAGCGTGCCGTTGTGCAAGTAGCGTCCAATCTGCGAGAGCTCTCGCGAGCTAAAATCCCGGGCGATGGCTGCACGGAGGATTTCGGGGCCCAAGGAGTCCGTTATTTCGAAATCGATGAGGCGAATGCTGATAGCTTGCTGGGCGAAAAGCATTTCGTGAGCGGAAAAGTAGTCGATTAGGTTCCGGCAGCCCACTTCTCGCAGTTTCACATGGTAGCCATACCAGCCATCGAGCAACCGCTCGATTTTGGAGTAGAGTTCCGAGCGCTGTCCGGGTTTCAGCGTGGGTAGCCTCTGGTCTTCCAGATAGAGAACCCGCAGCTCATAGGGCCTGTCTTTCGGCAAATCGCGCAACGGCGGTGGGGCGTCTGACCGCGGCGATGCTTGCGCCAGTCCTGACCAAGCAGGGAAAGCGCAGAAGAAGTGCAGGGCCACGAAGGCGAGAAGCGGGACCGTTCTTCGGGCTGTCATTTCGTCGGAGCGTTGGGTTGTCTTGCGGCCGTATTAAAGAAAAGAAAATCAGCGGCGATCAAGCACCCTCAAATCGCGCGAGGAACACCTGAAAGACCTCAAGCGCGTCCAGCCTGGCGGCTCTCCTGCACCGTGTTTGCTGCCGGGTGCGGAAAGCCGGCTGTGCCCTACCGGTTCTCCTTCCATGCGGACAAAGCGGCCCCGCGATGATCTCCAGCTCCCCATTTCCGGGTCCGATCTGCAACACGCTCATGCTTCTTTTATCCACTTCAACACGCAGCAATCGTGGCCCTGCATGAGGGTTTGGTTGCGCTCCAGCTTCAGCTTGTTCAAACGCGCCGTGGCATAATCGGTGTAACACCACATCGCGTAACCGATGTCGGCGGCATTCGCGGCCCGGTAGGTCTCAGCCCAGAGACACCGCGTTACCCGGGTCACACGGACCATTTCGGTCTTCTCGATATCTTCCGTCGTCACCACATGCGCCCAAAAACCGGCGGGCAGATCTTTAGAGATCCGCCGCCCGTAATGCCTCCAGAAGGAGGTATCATCCGTCGTAGACCTGAGCATCTCCACGAGTTTCTCGCGGCCGATCTGGTCGGCGATTGCCAGCAGGTAGGGAATGGAGTGATCGCGAAACGCGAAGTTGAAGACTTGTTCATAGCTCATGCCCGAGTTCGCAGATGTATCCCCACCGAGCTGGTCGGTCGGCGCGGCCGGTGGCTTATCTTTCTTTGCCTGCTCCTGCGCCAAAACCTCCGGGGCGAGTGCGAACCAGCAGCCGAGACAAAGGCCCGCGGGAAGTGATCGGGTGAGGAAGTCGCGGCGGTCGATGGTGGGAGGTGTGTTCATGACCGGAGTGGTGCCATTCCGCAGAACAGATCAATGTCGGTAACTCGCCGCAAGCCTAAGACCGCCGCCGCGCTTCCTGGACCGAAGCGAGGATTTCGTAGGTTCCCGACAGGTTGAGGTGTTTGCGATGCACCCCGGCGAATCCCGCGTGCATGGCAGATTCCTTGATGTTCTCGGCGGCAAAGCCGGTAATTAGGTAGAAAACCGGCAGCAGGCTTGTCTTTTCGGATGTAGAGCGAACCTCCCGCAGGAGGTCGACCCCGGAGCGCGGACCGAGGGCGTAGTCCGCCAGCACCAAGTCGAACTGGGCCGAACGGAGCAACCCCAGCGCCGCCTCTGCGGTCGCCGCCAACTCTGGCACGACCTCCATCTCTTGGAGCAGGAGGCTCATCGTTTCTCGCTGCATGGGGTCGTCATCGACGACCAAGGTGCGCACTTGGGAGAAATCCAGCTTCCGGGATTCGCCGGGCGAATCGTCCGGGCCGAATCCCGTAATCAACGGAATCTCGGTCCAAAAGCGCGCTCCCTTCCCCTGTTCGCTTTCGAAACCGACGCGACCGCCATTTAGTTCGGCCAGTTTTTTGCAGACGGCCAGACCGAGCCCGGCACCCCGTGCGCTGCCGTCGAGCTGAGGCTGCCCCGAGCGGACGTAGGCTGAGAATATCTTGGGCTGCAACTCCAAGGGAACACCCGGGCCTGAGTCCACGACAACAAAACGCAGGGTGGTCGTATGGGCCGTCGATGCGACGCAAGTCACCTCCACGGCTACCTTCCACGATGTCGCGGTGGAAACGATCGGCGCTGAAATGGAGGACCCTTCCCTGCAAATCCTCGATTGAGCCGTCTTCGAGTTGAACAACCGCTCTCATTCGCTACAGTCAGTGGCCGGTGGCGACAGCGAACGGCGCACAGCGGCGGCGAGATTCCGCACCGTGTGTGGTCATTTCACTTGGCTTGAAACTCCTTGTCCTCAATACGAACAAGTCGTGTTTCATCGAAGCCGTAGTTGGCAACAATCTTCCGCGCGGCATCGAATTGGTCGGTCGGAACAATGATTCGCCGAATTCGAGCCAGGATGTCCTGCTTCTCGATTTTCTGCAGGAATCGGCACTGCTCCAGTTGCGTCTTGTCTCCGACCTTTTCGTCACACCAAGCAGCATCGAAGGTCCGAAGGGCGGCCGCCTGCTCGTTCGTAGGCGACGGATAAAGCCAATCACCGCCCGCTAGCGCTAGATTGGGAACCAATCGCCACTCGCGTTCCCGAAAATACTCCATCTCATCGCCATCCTTGGTGTCTGTCGAGTAACTGAGGTTGAGCAATGCCGCCAACGCGTAGTGCATTTCCTCCGGCGTTTGCAGATTGTGGTTCGCGTCGGC
>Ga0182017_10001198_pt1 | contig 20248 bp, 16 predicted proteins | sample 712E3DmetaG_FD_120492 | JGI IMG/M metagenome (GOLD analysis project Ga0182017, IMG submission 120492) | Permafrost microbial communities from Stordalen Mire, Sweden - 712E3D metaG | ecosystem: Environmental > Terrestrial > Soil > Wetlands > Permafrost | place: Sweden: Stordalen | collected... | reverse complement strand
GCCTGCCGCCCGAGCATCCGCGTCTCCCGGCCCCCCAAACCGCGCCTACCGGCTACATGGGTAAGTATAGCCATATATCCGTAGAATGCAAGACTTTTTCAACAGCCCCCCTGTCCCGCTCGCTCCGCCGCTCGCTCCGCGAACGGGTCGATGTCCGCGAACGTCACCCTTCCGTCGCGATTCGTGTCGGCCGGGCAGGCCAGCGGGCACCGGGAATCACCCTGGCTGCCAGGGGTAACGTGGGCGTCCCCGCCCGCGAAGCTTCCCGGCGTAAACCACTCTCCGTCTAATCACTCGCCCTTGACGGGCGGGGTCCCGCTTCGCGCGAATAGCTCGTGGGCGCGTGTCATTCCCGCTCAAGATGGAGGCTGACCAGCTCGACGAGCACATGATCGCATCGAGCTGGCACCGTCGCGTAACGGATAGGCAAGTCGCAGGACGCTCCTCCTGACAGAAACAGTGCAGTGCGGGCATCATCCATGTCAGCGAACGTGCAGAGTTCCTTGCCATCCCTGACCGACCAAGCCGTAATCAACCCCTCAAAGCTACGCCCCATTACGGCCCGGCCGGTTGGATCGAAGGCCACGCCGGAGTCGCATCCGAAACTGCGCAGTTGTGTGCATGCCCGGCAGTCCCACAGCCATCCTTGCCCCGGCATCTCCCGCTTGTCCTCCATGACTGCGCCTCGCCCAGCCGACACCATTCTGGAGCGGTAACACGCCGAACTCACCGAGGCAAGTATCGGGCACGTGGGATGAAACCGAACCTGCGTGACGTTCTCGTGTCGCCGGAGGGCGCTGTTACGTGTAAACGTCCTCGCATCAACAAGGTGAATGACGCCGGTCCATTCGGTTACGGCGATTTCCGCGCAAGGCGCTGAGTATGCCAAGTGAGTACTTGTGGCCTCGGTGGGCGTAGCAAAGCGGAGCCTCATTGAAACGACCATGCGCTCGAGGTCGATACCGTAAATCGCCATCTCATCGGCAATCACGAGCATACGGGGTTGATCCACGAACAAGAGGTCATGCGCGCTACGGCAGACAGGGCCGTCGTCTTTCAGTTTGTCATGCAGTTGTATGGTCTGCGTCCAAAGATCGATCTTAACAATCTCCTTGCCTGTCTCCAACTCCCAGATGGTTACCCATTTGTCCCTGTGGCAAGCGGCAAGAAGCTGGCCGTCGGCGCTGACCGCCAATTTAGGAATTGTGGATTCTGAGTATGTCGTTGCCCAGACGGGGCGTCGATCTGCCATGTTCCAAACGAAGATGAGAGCGCCTTGGGATTTGGGCGTTGAGGCGGCTTCGTCCAGCGAATGCCGTCCGACCAAGAACCTGGCATCCGCCGTCAGGCGGAGATCGAGGCCCTTGAGTGGATAGGGAAGGTCGAATGTCGCAATCGGCGTGAAGGCCGCGCCCAAGCACGCAGGAATATCAATGACCTCAGCAGATCCTATCTTTCCGACACTTGCAGCCTCCCGCTCACGCCGGGGGCCGTCTGAATACATGTTCCACCAAGGAGAAAAATACGCGTGCTGGCCCGCCATATACTCGGCTTGGAGCCACCATGAGTTTCGACCGTTTGGACTGAAGGATGAGCACGTATGCGTACACTCGACGGTTGTGTTGTGTCGGGCGCAGTGACCGGCCCCGCGCGGGTATCTAGATTCACGAAACGTGGGATCCGTGAATTGGTCGCAGTAAACGCACCTCTCGTCACCGACCAGGGTTTCCTCGATGCCGCTCGCGACGATGTTCCCCGCCCCGTCAGACGCCTGACGGATCGGGATGGTTGCCGCCTTCGGCGTCGAGGGGGCGCTGGTTCCCGCAATCGGCGACGTCGAACCAGGAACCGTCTCGATGTGGCCGCAGTACGGGCATTTGCCCCGTTTGCCCGCACGGTCCACCCCGGCTTTCAACACCTTGGCGCATCCAGTACAACTCCAGCGTACGGCCGTTGGCCGCGCAACGGGTGCCTCCGAACCGAGCACGCCCGCGGCCGCCTTTGGCCCTACTTCGCATCCAGGGCCCGGGTTATCGTCCCAAGCGACGTACCACACCTTGCAGCAGTGGGGACAGGTGACGGCTACGTAATACTTCCCCGGCGCCTTCTGGTAGTAGAACGGCACCTTGTCGCCGTTGCGCGGCCACCGCGTTGCGGCGTTTTTCTTGCTGCAGTACTGGCAAGGCAAGTCGCCAGCGAATTGGGATGTGCCAAGCATCTGATTCCTCCGTTCGCAGATCCGTGACCCAAACCGTCAACGGGCTGCCTATTCTTGCTTCGCCTGTCTGATGGCGCCGTTCAATCTGTTCATGTACGGGACGAGCGGCGCTGGCGCGGCGCCGGCGATATTACCGCCCGAGAGCATGACCATCGGGTTGGAACGGTATTCGCGGATAGCGCTGGAGCAATTCGTCGCTCCGCACACCGGGAGGTCCCAACGGCCGGCCCGTTCGGTTTTGGTCGCAGTGCCGCCGCACCACGCGCACGTTCCCCTGGTCTCGGCGCGCTCAGGGGCACTACTACGCGCTTCGCTCTTTCCAAACAATCGCGACCACATGCCCATGACTTGTCCTCCCAACACATCCCGTGGGGCTGGATCTTTCATCCGGGAGTTACCTTGATCCCCGGTATCCATCGGGATCTATCTCTGGGATCGCTGGGTGCGGTTTCCCGCACTCGGGGCAAGACTTGTACGCCTTCATCCAGAGTTGTCCCTCATATGAGATGTCCCATGCCAGGTTTACGAGTGGGTAGCGTTTCATGGCCTCTTCATGCAGATTGGAATTGCGCTGACGGATTTGGCTCGGCGTCTCCGCGACGCACTTCTCCACCTTCGCCCAAAGATCGGGGTGAACCTTATTCGGGTGATTGGCAGACATGAACCGCCCAAGCCTGAAGCTGCACGATGGGCACGGCAGGAACTTACGATCCAGCATCGGCGGATAGTCCCCGTTCTCGAGCAGCTCATCTGCAGCCGGCGTACGGCTGCACGGCTCACATACGATAGCTTGCCCACTCGACTTGTAATTACCCGTTGCCGAGGTCTCTCCGCACAACATACATCGCTTCGTCATTGGCATTCTCCGCAGTTCGCGCCTCACACCCCAATCGTTGCCGTCGCCGTTTCGCTCCACGGCCCCTTCTCTCCGGTCCGGTTCACCCAACGTAGCACGTAGTGCGCGGGCTTGCCCCTGACTCGACGGAAGCGCTTCGCGCTGGGGAGGCGGTCGAAAACAAACCGAGCGCCGCGTCGCGTCAAGGGCCGAGCGCGACGAACACGAGCGAGGCGGGATCGATCCGCGTCGGCTGGCGCGCGGCCAGGACGTCCACCCAAACCTACGCGCCCAGCACGCCCGCCGCCGTGGCCTTGGCGCCGCATCAGCCCGCGGGCCGTGGCCTCGACGCCCGTCCGCGCCGCATTCTTCGCCTGCCGCGCCAACTGCGCCGCCGCGCACCCGGCCATCGCACGGTTCATCGCGTTCCCCTTGCCCGCCACGAACGGAATCTCGACCCAGGTAAACCCTCGCCGCTCCGACGGGCCAATCCCGCCCTGCTCGCTCCAACGAGGCCCCGCGGGCCTGCACGCCCCGGCATGCCGTGGCCACGCGTCTAATAATAAGATCACTATACGCGCGGAACTGCGGAAAGGCAACACGGTCTGCCGTCTCCGCTTCGCCCGGGGCAAGCCCAGATTCCCGCAAATCCCGCAAAAAACCGGCCCCCCCCGCCAGTCTCGCGCAAACCGCCCGCCCACCGGAAACCGATTACTGGCCCCGCTCCCCAGCCCCGTCCGCCGAACATTGCCAACCGCGCGCCGGCCCGAAACCGCTCCCCAGCCCCGCCGCCCGAAGGTTGCCAAGGGGGGGTAGCGCGCCGGGGCGAAGTTGGCAAGCTCCACACCGTTGCGTCCAATGCGGCGTTCGCCGGGAACCCGTCGCTCGCGCTCTGAACTCTGATAACAGGCGTGGGGCGCTACGGGCGCGGACGACGGCCACGCGAGGGCGCGGGCCGCTACGTACACGGCGCCGGCCGCTACACCTGCCGCAACTGGCCGTCTTCGAGACGCAGAATCCGGTCCGCCTGGCCGGCGACCGTCGGATCGTGCGTGACCATCACGATCGTCTGACCCTCGGCGTGCAGCCCCTTGATGAGCGACATCAGCTCCGCACCCGCCACGGCGTCCAGGTTCCCCGTCGGCTCGTCCGCAAACAGAATCTGCGGCTTGTGCACCAACGCCCGGGCGATCGCCACCCGCTGGCGCTCGCCGCCGGAGAGCTCGGCGGGCCGATGCCTCAGCCGCTCGGCGAGGCCCATGTGGCCGAGGACCGCGAGCGTATCGGCCCGGGCGCGGGCCCGCTGGCGCGACCAGACGAACGTCGACGCCCCCACCATCCGCGCCAGCAGCACGTTCTCCAGCACGTTCAGCTCGGGCAGCAAATGGTAGAACTGGAACACGAACCCGAATGCGAAACGCCGGTAGTGGATGCGGCGGCGCTCGTAGCCGTAGAGCACGTCGAGGGCGCTGGTGGCGAAGCGGCGGCGGCCCGGCGGGGCGAAGACGGGCTCGTCGTGGAAGAGGACCTGCCCGGCCTGCGGCACGTCGAGCGCCCCCAGGATGTGCAGCAGGGTGCTCTTGCCGCTGCCGGACTTGCCCATGATGGCGACGAACTCGCCGGGGGCGACGCGCAGGTCGCAGCCGCGGAGGACGCGGAGCTGGACGCGACCCATGACGTAGGTCTTTTGGACGCCCTGGGCGACGAGGAGGGGGCTACTCATGGCGCAGCGCCTCCACGGGTTGCATTGCGCCGGCCCGCCAGGCGGCGAGCAGGGAGCCGAGCGTCGACGCGGCGATCGCGGCGACGATGACGGCGACCATGTCGTGGCCGCGGACGGTGTGCGGGATTTCGTCGAACGAGTAGACGGAGCGGTCCCACACCTGCCAGGCGGGGTTCACGCGGGTCAGCCAGTCCTGGATGGGGTTGATGTACCGGACGAAGTAGTAGCCGAGCACGGTGCCGAGCGTGCTGCCGACGATGCCGACGGCGGCGCCGTACGAGATGAAGATCAGGGCGACGCCGCCGGACGAGCCGCCGATGGCCTTGATGATGCCGATGTCGCGCGTCTTCTGGAGGACGATCATGTAGAGGATGCAGAGCACGAGGACGGCGGCGACGAGCGAGATGATCGCGAAGAGCATGGTGACGAGCTGCCGCTCCTTCTCGACGGGGGCGATGATGTGCGACTGCGACTCTTCCCAGGTCATCGCCTCGACGTACTCGACGAGCTGCGTGTCGCCGATGCTGAGCTTGAAGCGCGGGCTGGTTGCGTAGCTGAGGTAGTGCTCCTGGAGGCGTTGGGCGAGGGCCTTGACGTTTACCGGCCGGCCGCCGACGGTCTCGTGGATCTTGATCTGGATTTGCGAGCAGCGGGCGGGGACGGTGCCGACGACGGCGCCGCTTTCCGGGTCGACCCGCTCGGCCGCGTCCATGTGCAGGAGCTTCTGGAGCAGGGCGAAATCGCAGTAGACGTGCTGCGAGTCGATCTCGTAGATGCCTGTACGCGAGTCGTCGGTGTAGCGGAAGGGCTGCTTGATGGGGGTATCGACCGAGCCGCCGCCGGTCGTAGGTATCATCGTCAGCGTGACGACGCAGCCGCGCGGGTACATCGAGTAGCGCTTGTATGTCCCGTCGGCGAGGCGCTTGGCGATGATGTCGCGGCCGATGATGAGCCCGGGCCAGGAGTCGCCGGTGAGTACCGGTGGGCCGCTCGGGTCCACCTCGTGTTCGCCGACGATGATCGGGATGCCGGCGTCGCGGCAGATTTCGGTCCATTCGGTCGGCGGGGTCTCGTCGTCGCGGACGCCGGCGGCCCAGCTCTTCTGCAACGCGGCCTCGTAGGGCGGCGGCAGGAGCGGGCGGGCGCCGCGGCCGAGCACCTCGCCCTTGCTGTTCTTGAGCTCGATCGGCTCGGCGTTCAGGTCGACGCCGATGACCGGCTGCTGCTGTTCGGCGAGGGTGGTGGTGCCGGGGTAGTACTTTTCGTAGTACAGCCCGTGCTTGAAGGCGTTGACCTCGTAGACCTCTTCGAGGCGGATGCCGACGACCCGGACGGTGTGCGTCTGGGCGGTGTCCTGGAAGCGGAGGAGGCCGAAGGAGTAGAGCACGGGCGTCGCGACCTGGATTTCGGGCCACTGGGCGATGTCGGCGATGAACTCCTCGTAGAGCGGGAAGCCGCTGTAGGACTTGTTGTCGACGATGATGTCGCCGAGCAGGCCGCGGGCCTTGAACTTGAGCTGGTCGAGGAAGCCGCCCATGACCGACATGACGATCAGCACCATCGCGGTGCAGAGCAGGACGGCGGCGATCGCGAAATAGGCGATGCGGCGTTTGCGGAGATAACGAAGCGTCAGAAACAGCTTGTACACGGGCGCGTGTTATACGTGGAACGGCGGCGCGGGTCCAACGGGGCGGAAACCGGGCCGCGCGTGGCGGAAAAAAGCGAGTTATGAGTGGCGAGTAGCAAGTAACGAGTTGGAACCGGAGGGGCGGGCGGGGTTGGGCGGTGGGAAGGGCGGTGGGGCGGCGGCGGGCGGTGGGAGGCGAGGGCGGCGAGGGGCAGAGCGGTCTCGGGCGGGGCGGCGGGAGAGTTCGGGGGCGGGGGCGGGGTGTGGCGGGAAGTAGGGCACGTCGCGTTCGGTTGCCGCCTACGGCAGGGCGTTGATGGAGCTGTCAGGGGCGTCCGTCGGGCGGGGTTGCCAACGGCACTCCTCGGTTCCACGGGCTGGTCAGTCGGCAGGCGAAACGGTGGCGGACAGCAAGCCACGGTGGGACGATGGGGCTGAGGGGCACCGCGCACGGCATGCCCTCAGGCCTCATGTTGAGCCTTCTCCTGAATCCTTCTTTCGAGCGCCGCGATTAGAGAGTCGAAGCTGCCTTTGTGGTGAGTGTTCAACGCGGCGCCGGGTTGGGCTGCAACGGCCTGTGCGACAGCAGATTTCACTTCTGACTCGACGCGGTCGTTCCACTGCTTGCCACAGTGCTTGAAGGTGTCCCTCATCCTGTCGGACCACTTTCGCCTCGAGCGGAACTTCGGACTATCGAGACTAACGCGGTACTTATTGAGGAGAAGCTCCTTGTAGACGGATGTGTCATACAAATCCTCCAGTTCGGATTCCGACAGCCCTTGCGCCATGCAGAAATTCACGTCAGCGTCGGAAATAAGGCCTTGAAGCCTCGCCTTCTCAAACGCAGCGCGCCCGGCTTTGTCGTCATCCAAAAGGGCATGGCAGAGGCAGAGCGACTCGCGGACCTGGCCGACTTTGTACGCCAGGTTCCCTCCCCCGGCCAACGTTTCGATGGCGAGCGTGTGCTGCGCGAGCGCGTCGCGGAGTACTGTGGAGTGGTGTGACAGCAATGCGGCGATAGCAACGCCGTCGTCTTCTCCTTCGGTAAGCAGCACCATCTCCGCGTGCCGAAGATTGTCAGACGCCTTAACGCCGAGGATGTCTCGGATCTGGCCGATGGAGACTGCGGGCTTACCTCGGTTGTTCCTTACGAGGATGTTGTTTGCCAGAACGACCCGGTCCACAAACAGTGGATTGTGGGTCGTTAGAAGCACCTGATGTTTCTCGCTGAGTTCGTCGATGACCCGCTTCAACTCGTGGATCGCGTTCGGATGAAGATGGGATTCCGGCTCCTCGATGGCAATGACGAGGTGTCTGCCGCGGGCACCTGATTCGCTTGCGTGCCTAATGATGCCCAGTGCCGCGAGACTCTGTGCGCCGTCGCCCTTGTATTTCAAGAGCGTAGGGGTGCCATCATCGACCACAATCTCGCAAGAGCGGTGCATCGCCCTGAAACGAGCGTCTTCAGGTATCTGAATCGCGACGCTCTTTACATCATGAAGAAACTGGCTCAGTGTCTTCTGTATGCTCGCGGACAGGTTCTGAAGCATCGGCCTTTGCAGCTCTTCGACTTTCTCGAGGGCACGCTTGTACTCGGGGTCGTCCTCGAGGGGCGCCAACTCGCGGGCCACCATGCCCGTCACTACCTCCTCAGCGGATTCTGCCGTTCTAACTGCTTCGATTTGCTGAAAGTCGATCCTATCTGTCACGAACTTAGCGATCGGGGCAGACTTCCTCGACAGGACTGCGCAACCGGGCCCCCTCTTGTGCACCGTAACTCTCGCATCTGTCCTCCCGATCTCAATCTGTAGTGGAAGTGTGCCGGAAAGGCGGCTTCCCACTGTGTCGCGGAACTTATCGAGTTCATCGGCGCTAAACTCGAACTCGAGAATAATGACGGTCTGTCCGTTGGGGTGCTTCGCTTGGAGCGAAATCGGGAAATCGGTCTCCCAGTTATATGAACGTCGGCCATACATGAAGGACCGGCGGCGGAGGTCTGGGTCTCGTACCGAGCGCTCACGAGTGAGGATGTTCATCGCCGTGATCAAGGCGCGGAGGATATTCGATTTGCCCTCGTTATTGGGGCCGACAAGGACGGTCTTCTTGCCCATTGGGATGCGCTTCGCGGAGATGATGCTCCGGTACTTCTGAACGGTGAACGACTTAAGTCTCACGTGTCACCTCCGGCGCGGCAGGTATTGGATTGATGCGTTTGACACATGAAGAGCGGTTTGGCGGCCTGCATGGCACCCGCGCTTCGCACGTGTCCGTGGGAGTGAGGATGCCTGTTGGTCCGCTACCGAGGGGCCCTCGGCGACGGCAACGCGCGGGCGGGCGCGTCTCCCGGTGGCGATAGCTTTCGTGCATAGGTCAGACCCCGGCCAACGAAGGGGCCTTCGGCAGGCGCCGTTGGCCGATGTGTAGGCAGTATAAGGCCGGGCGGGGGCGGGGACAAGGGGCAGTGGGCACGCGAAGATGCAAAGACGCGAAGCGAAGAGCGCAGCGGTGGGCGTGGGCGCGGGGCGCGACGGACCGGCCCATCACTGGGCCGGCTCGGTTACGGAGTCGCGGTTACGGGTTCTTCGCTAGCGCTGCGCGTTCGGATCGCACGGCGGCGGATATGCCCCTCGCTGCCGCTCGGGCTCCGATCGGGCGACGCGGCACGGCCTCGCCCTCCTACGGGCACGCGCCGCTACATGACGCCGAGGACTTTGCGGGCGAGGTCGGGGGGCATGCGCTCGTAGCGGCAGGGCTCCATCGAGTGCGAGGCGCGGCCCTGGGAGAGCGAGCGGACCTGCGTCGCATACCCGAACATCGTCGAGAGCGGGACCTGGGCCGTGATGACGTGGTTGTTTCCGCGCATCGCGGTGGCGGTGATCGTGGCGCGGCGGGACATCAGGTCGCCGTTGATCGCGCCGTAGTACTCCTCGGGCGTGACGACCTCGACCTTCATGATGGGTTCGAGGAGCACGGGGCCGGCCTGCTCGACGGCGCGCTGGAACGCCATCGTCGCGGCGCTCTCGAAGTCGATTTCGGACGACTCCTCGGAGCGCTCCTCGGCGTCGAGCAGCGTCACCTTGACGTTGATGAGCGGGTAAGAGCCCAGCACGCCGGTGCGGGCGGAGTCGCGGACGCCTTGGGCGATGGGCGGGATGAAGGCGGGGCGCAGGACGCCCTCGGGGAGCTGGCTGGCGAACTTGAAATGCTCTTCGCCGGGCTGCGGGGTGAAGGGCTCGACGCGCAGCTTGACGACGGCGAAATGGCCGCGGGTGCCGGTCTGGCGGACGAAGCGGCCCTCGGCCTCGGCGGCGAGCGTGATGGCCTCGCGGTAGGCGACGCGCGGCTTGCCGACGCGGACGGGGATGTGGAACTCGCGTGCGAGCAGGTGGCACTTCACCTCGAGGTGCAGCTCGCCCATGCCGGAAATCAGCGTCTGGCCGGTCTCGGCGTCGCCGTGGAACTCGAAGGTCGGGTCGCTGCGGGAGAGCATTTGCAGGGTCGCGAGCAGCTTGTCGCGGTCGGCGGTCGATTGCGGCTCGATCGCCATGCTGATGACGGTTTCGGGGAACTCGATGCGTTCGAGCAGCACGGGCGGAGCGTGGGTGTCGCAGAGCGTGTCGCCGGTCTGCGTGTCCTTGAGCCCGACCGCAGCCACGATGTCGCCGCAGGTCGCCCGCTCGACCTTCTCGCGGCGTTTGGCGAACATGCGGAAGAGCTGGGGGACATTTTCCTTCTTGTGGCGACCGGTGTTGAGGACGCGCGAGCCGGCCTTGAGCACGCCGGAATAGACGCGGACGAAGTGCAGGTCGGCGTGGGGCTCGGCGACGATCTTGAAGACGAGGGCGCAGAGGGGCTCGCCGGGGGCGCACTTGCGGCGGACGACTTTTTCTGGTTTTTCAGGTTCGTGGCCGGCGACCGGGGGAATGTCGAGCGGGGACGGCAGGTAATCGCAGACGGCGTCGAGCACGGCCTGCACGCCGATGTAGCGGAGGGCCGAGCCGCACAGGACGGGCTGGCACAAACGGGCGATGGTGCCCTTGCGTAGGGCAGCGCGGATTTCCGCCGCTTCCATTGGCTGGTTATCGATGTACTTGGCCATCAGGTGGTCGTCGAGCTCGGCGACCTGCTCTTCGAGGAGGTGGCGGAACTCGCGGGCCTGGGTGGCGAATTCGGGCGGAATGTCGCCGATGTCAAACTTGGTCCCGTCGTCGCCGCGGCTGTAATCGACGGCCTGCATGGCGATCAGGTCGATGAAACCGCGGAAGGTATCTTCCTGGCCGAGCGGAAGTTGGATGATGATGGGGTGGCCGGCGAGGCGCGTGCGGATGGTCTCGACGGCGTGGTGGAAGTCGGCGCCGGTCTTGTCCATCTTGTTCATGAAGCAGAGGCGCGGGACGTGGTACTTGTCGGCCTGCCGCCAGACGGTTTCGGATTGGGCCTCGACGCCCTCCTTGGCGTCGAAGACGACGACAGCGCCGTCGAGCACGCGCAGGCTGCGTTCAACCTCGGCGGTGAAATCGACGTGGCCGGGGGTGTCGATCAGGTTGACGCGGCAGTCGCGCCAGTCGAAGGAGACGGCGGCGGAGTAGATCGTGATGCCGCGCTGCTGCTCCTCGACGTCGAAGTCGGTGATGGTGGTGCCGTCGTCGACGTCGCCCATCTTGTGGATCGTGCCGCTGTAGTAGAGCACGCGCTCGGTGGTGGTGGTCTTGCCGGCGTCGATGTGCGCGGCGATGCCGATATTGCGGATTTTGGACAGGTCTTCCATGGGTAACCAAGCCGAGCGGTCCGCGCCGGCGGGCCAACGTGCCGCGCGGGCCGCGAAGAGGCGAGATTATACGCGCGGGGGCGCTCGAAGCCAGACGAAACCGGCGCGGGCGTTGGAGCGGTTGCGGGGCGGGGGTATAGTCCGGGTGCGGGTGGAAGGACGGTGTTGCGATGACGGCGCATTTTGTCTCGCTGCTGGAGGAGCTTCGCCGGCGGTCGCTGCGCATGGCGAGCCAGGTCGAGGACATGCTGCACGAGGCGTGCGAGGCGGTTTTCGAGCCGAACGAGCCGCTGGCGCTGCGCGTGATTCAGCGCGATGCGGAGGCGGACGCGGCGGAGGTCGAGGTCGAGGCCGAGGTGATCCGGCTGCTGGCGCTGTACCAGCCGGTGGGCATCGACCTGCGGACGCTGTGCACGGTGCTGAAGGTGAACAACGACCTCGAACGGGCGGCGGACTGCGCGGTGAACATCGCCGAGCGGGCGCGGCACGGGGAGCTGCAGCCGGTGGCCCGGCGGTGCGAGGAGCTGAAGCAGCTTTGCCCGGCGGTGCGGCAGGTCCTGCGCGACGCGGTGCAGGCGTACAGTCAGAACGACGCGGCGGGGGCCCAGCGGGTGCTGACGCAGGACGAGGGGATCGACGCGCTGTATGGGCAGATCGTGCGGACGATCGTGGCGTACGCGGACCGGACGGCTAAGCAGCTCGCGGGCGAGCTCGACCTGCTGTCGGTCGCGAAGAACCTGGAACGCATCGCGGACCACGCGACGAACATCGCGGAGGACGTGATTTATCTGTCGACGGGGAAGATCGTGCGGCACCAGACGCGGGCGTAGGGGGCGGCGCGGGGCGGCTACCGGCCGGGGCGCTGCTTTTCCACGGCTTCCAGGTTGTGCAGGGCGTCGGGGTAGCCGGGGCGGCGACGCAGGGCCTCGCGGTAGGCGGTGGCGGCGTCATCGAGGCGGCCGACCATCAGGTAAGTGTTGCCCAGGTTGAGATACACCTCGGGGTAGTCGGGAGCAAGGGTCAGGACACGCTGGAACAGCGCTACGGCGTCGTTGAAGCGGCCGAGGCGGGCGTAAACGGTCGCAAGGCAGTTCAGCGAGACGTGATCGGCGGGGTCGAGCGCGACGGCGTGCTGGTATTCCGTCAGGGCGTCGTCGAAACGCCCCAGGCCCGAGAGGGCATCGCCGGCACCGCGGGCGGCACCGGCGTAGTTCGGGTCGCCGGACTGGGCGCGGCGGTATTCGCGGAGGGCGTCGTCGAAGCGGCCGACATCGAGCAGGATGCTGCCGCGGACGAGGTGGGCGTCGACATCGTCGGGGGCGAGGGCCAAAGCGCGGTCGAGCTGGCTCGGGGCTTCGTCGTAGCGGGCGAGGTCCGCGAGCGCGACGGCGTGATTGATGTACGAGAATGCGTAGGGGCGGCGCTGCGCGTAGACAGGGTAATTCGCGACGACCGCGACCAGAGCTGCAATGGCAAGAGGTACGACAAGCTGTCGGCCCTGACGGCGACGCACGCGCCCGACCGCTTCGCCGACGCCCAGCGCCGCGAAGATCAGCAACGCCGGAGCGAGTGCGACGCGATAGCGCGCGAAGACGACGAACGCCGCGACGGCGAGCGTGGTCAGGAGCAGCCAGCCGTAGAGAAACCACAGGCGCCGGCGGTTTGACCAAGTCAGGACAATGCCGGCGGCCGCGAGCGGGGCGAGCGCGCCGAAGTGCCACGCGCGATCCAGGCCGCGGAGCAGCGGCGACGATTCCTGGTAGAGGTAGTAATCCTCGGTGTCGGGCAGCTCGTATGCGTTCCAGGTCATCAGCAGCTTTTTGGCGGTCAGCCGCAGCCAGGCGGCCGGGTTCGCGCGAATCCACTGCAGCGCGGAGGAGAGGTAGTAGTCGGAGACCTCGCGCGCCGACAGCGGGTGGCCTACGGCGTGTTGGGCGGCCTGGACCCACTCCGCCTGTTCCCGCTCGGCGGAGGCGCGGCCGCGTTTTTGCGGGAGATACGTGCCGGTCGCGTACGGGTGGTTGCCCATCGCGAAGTTCTGCCCGAGGTTGGGCGTGGTCAGGACCCAGTCGCCGAGCACGACGCGGTTTCGCAGGACCCACGGGGACAGCGTGAGCACGAGGCCGAGCGTGCTGACCGCAATCCACGTCGCGCGCCGCGCGAGCGACGTGGCGGTCGCGCTCCACCAGACCCACAGGAGAAGCAAAGGCACGAGCACGAGGGCGAACTGCTGATTCAAGATAAGCAGGCCGAGCACGACGCCCGCGGCAAGCCACTGGGTGAGCGAGGGGCGCGCGGCGGCGCGCAGGGCGAGCCAGAGGAGCAACGTGCTGAGCAGCAGCGTCAGGCTGGTTTTCTGGATGAGCCCGGCGAAGAAGATCGCGGGCGGGTAGAGGGCCAGCAGCGCGGCTCCGAGGATGGCGACGCGCAGGTTCGACAGGCGGTGGAGAATCAGGAGCAACAGGACGCAAGACAGGGCGTCGGCGGCAGCCTGGAGGATGCGCGGCCACCACACGCCGTCGCCGCCGATGACCCGCAGCGCGCCGAGCATGTAGGCGTAGAGCGGGGCGTGGACGAAATCGGGCGGGCCGAGCCAGTCGCCGGCGGCGATGCCGCGGGCACGCTGGTCGTAGATGTAGCCGTCGGACAGGGGGCGCTCGAAGAAGCCGATGTCGCGGATCTGGTGCAAGTAGGCGAGCCGGACGCCGAACGCCGCGATGAAGACGGCCGTCGCAGCGATGAGCAGCGCTCGCGTGGGCCGGGTCATGTGCTCAGGTTAGCCCGGCGCGGTAGCGTTTGGCGAGGTCGACGTAGAGGGCTTTGAAGCCGCGCCACTGCGTCTTGAAGTCGTCGGCTATGGGTTTTTCGAGCAGCTTGGCGGGGGTGCCGACGGCGATGCGGCCGGCGGGGATTTCCTGGCGCTGGCGGACGACGGTGCCCTCGCCGATCACGGCCCACTCGCCGACGATGGCCCAGTCGGAGACGATCGCGCCCATGCCGATGATGGCCCAATCGTGGATTGTGGCATTGTGCACGATGCAGGCGTGGCCGAGCGTGACCCAGCGGCCGATGGTGGTCTGCTCGCCGGGCCGGGCATGGATGACGCAGTTGTCCTCAACGGCGGTGTGGTCGCCGATCTCGATCTGGCCGTAGTCGCCACGGATGCGGGCGCCGGGTCCGATCCAGCAGCCGGCACCGATGCGGACGTGGCCGAGCACGTCGGCGCTGGGGTGGACGTAGGCGTCGGGGCCGATCTGCGGCGTGCGGTCTTCGAAGGTACTAATCATGCGCGGGGCTCGCGGCGGCGTTTACTTTTTGACGGGCTTGAGCTGCGCGATCGCGCTCAGGACCTCGTTGTCCTCCGGAAACCGGCCGGTTTCCTTCTTGCTATAGATGAGCTTGCCGTCGACTTTCACGTCGAAGTTCCCGCCGGAGCCCTCGATCAGGGTGGCGGCGACGTGGTGTTCTTTCTGGATGGCGGCCGCCAAACTGGTGGCCTTGGGGAGGTAGTTTCACTGACCGCAGTAGGTGATGCTCACTTTCATGGTGGTCTCCGTAGCGCCGGCACGCCAGCGGCTGTACGACGGATGATAGGCCCCTACCCGCACAGCGCCAACGCGGGGGAACGCCCGGGGGCGGGCCGGTTGGCAGTGGCCGGGACGGCGGCTATGCTCAGGGCTGCGTGGGGTGCATCCCCCGGCGCGTGGCAAGGAGCTGTGCAATGCGGGCGCTACGATGGACGATCGTCATGGGGCTGCTGGGGGCGTGGGCGGCGAGTGCGACAGCCCAGGAGGAGGGGGAGGCGCCGCGGCGGCCGGTGCTCGGCGAGCTGGCGCCGGACCTCTACTATCTCGAGAACGACAAGGACAAAGGGGAGGGGAGGCTGAAGAAGGAGCGCGGCCACGTCGTGGTCCTGTTCTTCTTCCGCACGGACGACAGCGCTTCCATGGACGCGGTCACCGTCCTGAACAAGCTCTACAAGGATCTCGGCAAGAAGGGCGTAACGATCTTCGGCATGTCGCCGGAGAAGAAGGAGAAGGCCGACGCCTTCATGAAGGGGAAGCAAATCGAGTACGGGGTATTCTGGGGCGGGGCGATTAACCAGTACTACGACGTGGCGGCGTTTCCGAAGGTGTACCTGATCGACACGAATGGGATTCTGGTCGACCGGTTTCACCCGGGCGACAACCTGGAGGAGCGGGTTCGGGCGCAGATGCGGAAGACGCCGTCGGTGGGAGCCGATCCGGACGCGCTGAAGAACAACCTGAGTCAGGCCAAGCAGGCGCTGGACGGCAAGGCGTACGGCCGGGCGTACGAGCTGGCGAAGAACGTGAGCACGCTGGCGGAGAAGGAGAGCGACCTGGGCAAGTCCGCGACGAAGCTGCTGGAGCAGATCGTGGAGGCGGCCAAGAAGTGGCTCAGCGACGCCCGGGAGGCGATCCAGGCCAAGGACTACGACAAGGCCTGCCGCATTCTGGCCGAGATCAGCGTCTATTTGGAGGGGACGCCGGTCGCCGGCGAGGCGGGCAACGAGATCGGGCGGCTGATGGGCGACCGCGAGCTCAAGCCAAAGATGCGGAAGGCGCTGGACAATGCGAAGGGGCAGGCGCTGAACGACCTGGCGGCCGAGCACGAGGCGGGGAAACGCTACGTCGAAGCGATCAAGGGCTATCGCGAGACGATCGACAAATTCCCGGATACCGAGGCCGCGGCGGCGGCCGAGAAGGCGATCGAGCGGATCAGCAGTGATCCGAAGACCAAGGAGGCGATCACGAAGCTCCGCGTGGAGGAGGAGGCCGACCGCTGGCTGGACCTCGGGGACCGCTTCGCCAAGATCAAGATGTACGACAAGGCCCGGGAGTACTACGAGCTGATTCGCGACAAGCACCCGGAAGCGTCGGCCGCGGCGAAGATCAAGGACCGCCTGAAGGACTTGCCGAAGGAGCTGCCCGAAGAGCAACCGGAGGAACCCGCGAGCACGGAGCCGGCCGCGGAGAAGGGCGGGTAGAAGGCGTGCATCACCGGGCACGCCGGGGCGTCACAGGCGGGGGCAGACGCTCCGCGGTCGCCTGCATGACGGCGGCCAACACCTTCCGATCGACGCGCGCCAGTGGATAGCGCTCCAGTTCCTGGACGGAGAGCCAGCGGCCCGCACGGCGGACGTGCGGCGGCGTGCGACAGACCAGCCGGCAGGCATAAACATGCAGGCGCAGCCGCCGGTGCGAGAACTCGTGCCGCACGGTCGCGAGCCGGTCACCGACGACGATCTCGAGCCCGAACGCATCCCGCAGCACTTTCCGCAGCGCGCTGTCCTGCCGCTCCCCGTCGGCCAGTTCGGTGCCGGGCCAGGCCCACAGACCGGCGAGCAGTCCGGACGGGCGCTGCGCCAGCAGGTAGCGGCCGCGCGCGCGGATGATCGCCGCGACCGCTTCGACGTGCGGCACGGTTTTTCGTGGCCGCCGGATCGGCAGATTCCGTTCGACGCCGGCGGCGCGGGCTGCGCACCAGGGCGCGACCGGACACGCGGGGCAGTGCGGCGCGCGCGGCGTGCAAAGGCGCGCGCCGAGCTCCATGAGTGCCTGGTTGACATCGCCGGGCCGCTGCTCGCACAGCAGTTCCGCGGCCAGCCGCCAGAGCGCGGCGCGCGTGGCCGGATCTTCCAGCGGCGTCTGAATACGAAAGAGGCGGGATAGGACGCGTTTGACGTTCCCGTCCACGGCCGGCACGCGCGCGCCGAACGCGATGCTCGCGATGGCGCCGGCGGTGTAGGGCCCGACGCCTGGCAGCCGCTGCCACGCCTCCGCGGTGCGCGGGAGCTGCCCGCTCAGGTCGGCCACGATGAGCTGCGCGGCACGGTGCAGGTTCCGCGCCCGGTTGTAGTAGCCCAGACCCTCCCAGAGCTTGAGCACGCGGTCGAGCGGCGCCGCGGCCAACGCCTGCACGGTCGGAAGCGCCTGCACAAACCGCTCGTAATAGGGCTGGGCCGTCGCGACGCGCGTTTGTTGAAGCAGGATCTCGGAGAGCCAGACGTGGTAAGGATCGCGCGTCGCCCGCCACGGCAGATCCCGGGCGTCGCGGCGATACCAGCGCAGTAGGGCGTCGCGCAACGCGCGGTGCGGCGTGCCGCGCTTCATGCGGCCGGTCCGGACTCTTCCCGCGCCAGCCGGGCAAACAGGTCGCCGCGCTCGCGATAGTCTGCGAACTGGTCCCACGAGGCACACGCCGGCGAGAGCAAGACGGCGTCGCCGGACTGGGCGTGCTGGCGGCACGCGACGAGGGCGGCGGGGAGGTCTGGACAGAGGTCCGCCTGTCCGCCGGCGGCGCGAATCGCGGTGACGAGGCTGGGGCCGGTGGCGCCGATGCACGCGGCGAATTTCGTCCGGCGCGCGGCCTCCTCGGCGACGGGCCGCAGGTCGCTGCCCTTGTTGTAGCCGCCGAGGATCACGAGCAGCGGGTTCTCGATCGCGCGCAGGGCGGTCAGCGCGGCCTCGGGCGTCGTGGATTTGGAGTCATCGAAGTAGGTGATGCCGTCGCGCTGGGCGACGCGCTGCAAGCGGTGGGGCAGCGCTTCGAAAGTGGCCAGCGCCGCGACGGCCGCGTCTTTGGGCACGCCGAGCGCGTGCGCGACCGTGAGCGCGGCTGCGGCGTTCTGGCGGTTGTGTTGTCCGGGCACGGCGAGGGTCAGTCCGTCCCAGCGTAAGGGCGAATCGTCCGCACCCGGCGGGGCCGCGGTCAGACGCGTGGCCATCGGTTGCACGCCGTCCAGTCCATAGCACCACGTGGCGCGCCCGTCGGCATGCACGCTTTCCAGCGTTTTCCGCAGCTCGGGCGTGTCCTGAAAGACGACGACATCGCGGCGCGGGTCCTGGAAGCGGACGATGTGCAGCTTGGCGGCGACGTACGCAGGGAAACTGCCATGCCAGTCGAGGTGGTTGGGCGTGAAGTTGCTGAGGACGGCGACGTGCGGGCTCCAGCGGACGGCGGAGGTGCGCTGCAACTGGAAGCTGGACAGCTCCAGCACGACGAGGTGGTCAGCCTGCATCTGCTCCAGGGCGTCGAGGAGCGAGCGGCCGATGTTCCCGCCGACCCAGGTGCGCTGCGCGGGCCGCGTGTGGGTGAGGATGTGCCCGATCATGGCGGTGATGGTGCTCTTGCCGACGCTGCCGGTGACGCCGACGCACGGGGCGGGGCAGCGTTCGACGAACAGGTTGAGTTCGGTGGTGATCTCGACGCCGGCGGCCCGGGCGGTCTGCAGGAAAGGCGAGCTCGGGGGGACGGCCGGGTTGATGACGATCACGTCGGCGCCGCGGAAGTCGCGCTCGTCGTGCCCGCCGAGATGCAGGGTCGCGCCGAGGTCCGCGATTTGCTCAAGGGAGCGTTGGAGCTTTTCGGCGGGAGCGAGGTCGGTGATGGTGAGCTTGGCGCCCGCGGCTGCCAGCCAGCGGGCGACACCGACGCCGCCGCCAAAGCGGCCCAAGCCCATGACCGTGACGGCTTTGTTCTTCCAGCTCTTGATCATCTGCACCTCAAGCGGCGATCCAGCGCCCGCTCGCGACCCCGGGTTGCAAATGGCTTCCCTGCCCGGCCTAATACGCCATCCATGGACGCTGCCGCACTCCACATTCGCCGCGCCGTTCCAAACGACGCCGAGGTCATCGTGGCGTTCAACGTCGCGCTGGCCGCGGAGAGCGAAGGGCGGCGACTGGACCGGCACGTCGTGGCGCGCGGGGTTCGCCGCGTCGTCGCCGATCCAGCCTTAGGAGTGTACTACGTTGCGGAACGCGAGGGGAGTGTCGTCGGGCAACTTCTGATCACGTACGAGTTCAGCGATTGGCGGGACGGGACGTTCTGGTGGATCCAGAGCGTGTACGTCGAACCGGCGTCGCGGCGGCACGGCGTGTATCGGGCACTGCACGAGCACGTCGCGCAGCAGGCACGGCATGCGGGGAACGTGTGCGGTTTGCGGCTGTACGTGGACCGGCGCAACGCGCGGGCCCGCGCGGTCTATCAGCGACTGGGCCTGACGCCGACGGAATACGAGCTGTACGAGAGCGACTGGAGCACGGCGGCGGGGGAATCCTGAGGCACGATGGCCCGGGCGTGGGGCGGTCTTACCGGCGAATCGGCCGGTCGCTATTCTGCAAGCATGACTGACCGACCGGAACAGCCCGTCCCGCGCGCGCTCGACGTGGACCTGCATTGCCTAACGTGCGGCTACAACCTGCGCGGGCTGGCCGGCGATCCGATCCGGTGCCCGGAATGCGGCAGCCTGAATCCGGTCGGTGACGTAGAGATTCCGGCACCCGTCATTTCCGCTCAACTCCGGAGGATGGAGACGGGGCCGGCAATTTGCGTGGCGGCTGCGCTCTTTGGTGTGCCATTGCTGACGGCATTCGTGAGCACGCTCTGCTTCCGCCCTTCTGCCGCGCCCGCGGCGTTCGTGTCCTGCTTAACTGTCTCGCTGCTGCTGGCGTTGATTGCGTGGCTGGTCGGGGTGTGGAGGTTTCGGTCGTCGTGCCTGGGCAGGCCGGGGTGGCTCGGCGCACTCCTGCGATACCACCTATGGGGGTCGCTGTGGAGCGGGCTCGTCGCCGGGGTGATGGGGGGCGGGGCTGTTTTGCTGTGGCCCCTAAAGAGCGGTTTATACGGCGCCCCGAGTAACGGGTTGTTCCTCGGCGGCATGTTGGTCCTCTTCATCGTGACCGTCTTGTGCGCACGGATCGGCCTGAAGCGGCTGCACGCCCGATTCATGTCCGGCACCCACGCTTTGCAGCGCGAGGTGGCGGTGACAATTGCACGCGAGGAAGGTCGCAAGCGTCTGGCGGCGGCGCTGAGTGGTACTGGTAAACTTCCGCGCGCCGGCGACACGTAACGAACGAGCCCTGGACGGCCGCCCGTACCTCGGGCGGCGGTCAGATACTGCGTACGCACCGGATTGGCGCTCTCTTTCCCGACAAAAACAACGCAGGCCGGCGAGGAACTCACCGGCCTGCAGAGGATTCATTCGCTCCGACGCTTCGGACGCACGCCCACCCTTACGGGCAGGTCGTCCCGATCAACGCCACGAACGGATCAAT
>Ga0182017_10001197_pt1 | contig 20253 bp, 11 predicted proteins | sample 712E3DmetaG_FD_120492 | JGI IMG/M metagenome (GOLD analysis project Ga0182017, IMG submission 120492) | Permafrost microbial communities from Stordalen Mire, Sweden - 712E3D metaG | ecosystem: Environmental > Terrestrial > Soil > Wetlands > Permafrost | place: Sweden: Stordalen | collected... | reverse complement strand
GGTGCCCGGAGCGGGACTTGAACCCGCACGCCCTTTCGGACAACGGCTTTTGAGGCCGCCGCGTCTGCCATTCCGCCATCCGGGCCCGTAGGGCGAGCGTAGCTGGCCCGGTGCGCACCGGTCACCCCTTGGACCTGCAAACCTGAAGGTGATGGGAGAGGTCACGGCCGACGATGCGTCCCGGTACCCAGGACCCGCATCTTTCGAGGTCGCGGTGGGCGTCGGGTCAACTGGGGCGCCCGGTGGAAGCGCCGATCGAGGTGGCACGACGACATCTGCTCACGCTGCTCGTCACGAGTTACGAGGCGCCCTGCGTCCGTCTGAGCTCGCAGAGGCCGCCGTTCTTGGTGACCTGGCGCTCGTCCTCGAGGTGCTTGGGTGGTTCGTGCCCCTCGTCGGCGCGGCCTTTCAGGGCCTGGCAATCGTTCCGTTCGCGGCGCTCGCGGCCCGGCAGCGAGCACGGACAGCGCTGGTCGCGATGTTCGCCGCCAGCTCGGTCTCGTTTCTCGTCGGGGGAGTCGGGATCGTCGTTCAGACCGCGATCGCCGGTTCGCTCGGGCTAGCTGTCGGCACTGCCTACCGGCGCCGCTGGAACCCGGCCACGGCTGTGCTCATCGCCACTGTCACGACCGGGATCCCGGTTGCGGTGATCTCCCTCGTGGGAGAGGCGCTGTCGCCGGGGCTTCGACGCCTGGCCTTCGCGCAGGTGGAGATCTTGTGGCGAGACGCTCGCGCCGGGCTCAGGCTCGGCGGCGCCGGCTCGCTCGCGTCGTCGGGTGACGAGACGCTTCGATGGGTAATCAACCACTGGTGGTTGACGGTGCCTTTGTTCGAGCTCGTCGCCATCGTGTTGGCGGCGGCGCTCTGCGCCCGCTACCTCTGGCCGCTCCTGGCACGTCTCGAGCACGACTCGCCAGCCCCTGTGGAAGCCTCACCTTGGCCGAGCTCGGACCTGGTCGTCCGCTCCGGAGCGGTGGCGGGTATTGCCGCTCTGGCGCCAGTGCCCGTCGAGCTCGACCGCGTCTCGTACCAGTATCCGGGCAGCAATGCCTGGGCGGTCGCGCAGGTCTCGCTGAGCGTCCGGCCCAGGTCGTTTCTTGCTGTTGTCGGCCCAAATGGCTCGGGCAAGTCGACACTCGTACGCCTGGTGGCCGGCCGCCTGTCTCCGACGCTGGGCACGGTGCGGCGGCCAGGAGATCCCGGGCTCGGTGTACCGGGGGGCACATCCATGATCTTCCAGAGGCCGGAGAGCCAGGTGCTGGGGGTTCGTGCACGCGACGACGTGGTCTGGGGACTGCCGCCGACGCCGCGGCCGGATGTGGGAGCCTTGCTCGCCCGGGTCGGGCTCGCAGGTTTCGAGGAGCGCGAGACGGCCGGGCTCTCCGGCGGAGAGCTCCAGAGGCTCGCGATCGCGGCTTGCCTGGCACGCGAACCGCGTCTGCTCATCTCCGACGAGGCGACGGCGATGATCGACGGGCCCGGGCGGGCCGAGGTCGTGGCGTTGCTCGAATCGCTGGCCGCCGCTGGGATCACCGTCATTCACGTCACCCACCGCGAAGCCGAGGCCGCCAAGGCTGACTCGGCGATCCTCATGCTTGCGGGGCGGCTGGTACCTTCGCCGCCTACGGAGCGACAGGGCGCGCCAACCCCCCGCGCCGGCTTGCGGCCGGGACGTGAAGAACCCTCGGCCGCAGGCACGCGACCGAACGAGCCCGAGTGGTCCCGCCGGCCCCGGCGGTCGTTTCTACGGGTACGGGAGCTGGGCTACGTGTATGCGAACGGAACCCCATGGGCCCGTCGCGCGCTGGAGGGCATCGATCTCGATCTCCGCCGGGGCGAGGGCATCGTGGTCACCGGCGACAACGGGTCGGGCAAATCGACGCTTGCCTGGATCCTGGCAGGCCTCCTCGTCCCAACCGAGGGTGAGGTGCTGATCGAAGGTCAGCCCGTCGTCGCCGGCACCGGTGCGGTTGGCATCTCCTTTCAGCACGCGCGCCTCCAGCTCATCCGCCCGACCGTGTTGTCCGACGTCGCGTACGGCGCCGACAAGGACCGGGCAACCGCCGCCCTGCGATCAGTCGGTCTGGATCCCTTGACGATGGGGCCGAGGCGGGTCGATGAGCTTTCCGGCGGCGAGCAGCGTCGCGTCGCGCTTGCCGGACTGCTCGTGCGCGATCCCGTGCTCCTCGTGCTCGACGAGCCCTATGCAGGACTGGACGACGAGGCGAGAGCCGGGCTCGCTGCTATTCTCGCCCGGCTGCGCGACGAGCGGGAGATGGCCACAGTGGTCGTCTCGCACGACCTCGACAACGCGGAGCTGCTCGGTGATCGGTTGGTCACCCTCGAGGCCGGGCGTGTGGCGGGCGAGCGGAGCGCTTGGAGCGGGGCGTGACGACGACCGGGCCAGGGCGGGTAGGAGGACTTCTCGAGACCGCGGGGGAGGGCTCACGCAGGCGCGCCCGCAACTTGCAGCTCAACGAGATCCACGTCGTGCGGTTCGTGCCCGGGACAAGCCCGCTCCACCGCATGTGGGCGGGGACCAAGCTCGTCGCGCTCGGATTGCTCTCGATTGCTCTGCTTGTCTGGCCGTCATGGAAATCGATCGGCATCGTGGGCGCGCTGGTGCTCGTCGCGTTCCTGGCGGCGCGTCTGCCGCGGGGAATCAGCCCGAGGCTCCCGTGGTGGCTGGGCGGTGTCGTGGCGGCCGGGGCAGTCCTCGCCCTCGTATCCGGCGGCCGGCCGGAAGCCCACATCGGTTCGCTCAGGCTCGGCCTTGGAGGTCTTGGCAACTTCATGCGCTTTTCGATGGTGGGGGTCGACGTGCTCGCGAGTGCCGCGCTGCTCGGTTGGACGACGCCTTTGGCCGACCTGTCGCCCGCTCTGGGGAGGCTGCTCGGCCCGTTGCGCCACTTCCGCGTGCCCGTCGACGAGCTTGTCGGTGCGATAGCGCTCTCCATCAGATGCCTGCCGTTGCTGCTCGAAGAGGCGCGGGTGCTGCGGGCGGCTCGCAGGGCTCGCCGGCCGGCCAGCCCTCGGTCGTTCAAGGAACTTGGCGACGAGTCCGTCGAAGTCGTTTTCGGGGCTCTCGCCAACGCGATCAGACGGGCACGGGAGATCGCCGAGGCGATCGAGGCGAGAGGCGGTGTGCCGACCGTTGCTCCTGAGACCCACCCGCTCGCACGGGTTGACGCGCTCGCCTTGGTGATAAGTGCAATGGCGGTCGCCGCCATGGCCGTTCTTCGCTGAGGGCCCGGGAGGCGGCACCGTTCCGGCCGGTCGCCGAGTCTCCGGTCTGGGTCGAATGGTGAATCCACGCGAGAGCCCGGTCGTAGACTTGTCACGTGAAGCGCGACGAGGTGGAACGGCGCCTCTTGGAGGTCCACGCTCGTCTCGTGCGCGCCCGGCAAGAGCTGGCGGTCGCCGAAGAGCAGCTCGACGTTTTCCTCGAGACCGCGGACGAGGCCCGTATTCGGGCGCTTGTTTCCGAGACGCCGCTGGCCGACCGCGACTGGCAGGATGCTCAACGACACGCTGAGGCGATGATCCGTGGCCGTGACAGTGCCGGCGCCCGAGTAGCCGAGCTGGAGCGTGCGCAGGACGAGCTGCTTGCCAAGCTCGTAGTGTGAAGGGCAATCGGACGAAGCAAGAGGCGTGAGTCAATAAAGGAGCGGACCCGTTGGCCAGAACCGTCGTGATCGCTGAGGATGAGGCGATCGTTCGCCTCGACCTGCGCGAAATACTCGAAGAGCAGGGCTTCGACGTCGTCGGCGAGACTGGACGTGGCGACGAGGCCGTCGAGCTCGCGAGACAGCATCGGCCCGACCTCGTGATCCTCGACATCAAGATGCCGGGGCTCGACGGGTTGTCGGCGGCCAGCGAGATCAATGTCGACCGGGCTTCGGCCGTGCTCATCCTCACGGCGTTCAGCCAGCGCAACCTGATCGAGCAGGCGCGTGACGCCGGAGCACTCGCCTATCTGGTGAAGCCGTTCCAGCAGGACGAGTTGCTGCCGGCCATCGAGGTCGCTCTCGCCCGGTTCAACGAGATGCAGGCGCTCGAGGCGGAGAACGCCGCGCTGGCCGACGACAAGCGCAATCTCGAGCAGCAGCTGGCGACGCGTCGTTGGGTCGACCGGGCCAAAGGCAAGCTCATGGACGACCACGGGATGCGGGAGGCGGAGGCGTTCACGTTCGTCCAACAGACCGCCATGAACCAACGGACGACGATGCGCGAGATCTCGGAGAAGATCGTCGAGGGCGAGATCGTCCCCTGACCCGTCACGGCCGGCTGCGCCCGGCTTAGCATGCACGTAGTGGCGCGCGACCTTCTTCTCGACGGCCACTCCCTTGCGTACAGGGCGTGGTTCGCCCTCCAGGAGGCGCAGTTGTCCACTGCGTCCGGCCAGGAGACCCAGGCCGTCTACGGCTTCGTCTCGATGCTCGCGAAGCTGCTCGAGGACCAGTCGCCCACCGGGATGGCGGTTGCGTTCGACCGGCGCGGACCGACGTTCCGTGATGCCCTCGCTGCGACCTACAAGGCGGGCCGGCCAGTGACACCTGAACCCCTTCTCGAGCAGATCGAGCTCATACGCAGGCTGGTCGAGACCCTTGGGGTTCCCGCCGTCGATGCCGAGGGATACGAGGCCGATGACGTGATCGCAACGCTTGCCACGAGTCTGGCTGCCGAGGGCCACGACGTCGTGATCGTGACCGGTGACCGAGACGCGTACCAGCTCGTGCGCGATCCCCTCGTGAAGGTTCTGTACAACCGCCGCGGCGTGACCGACTACGTGCTCTACGACGAAGCCGGGATCGAAGAGAGGACCGGCGTGCGGCCGGGACTGTACCCGTTCCTGGCTTCGTTGCGCGGTGATCCCTCCGACAACCTTCCGGGTGTTCCGGGGGTGGGGGAGAAGACCGCTGCCAAGCTCGTCAACACCTACGGCGACGTTGACACGCTCTACGCGCACCTGGACGATCAAACGCCGAAGCTCAAAGCCTCCCTTGCCGAACACGAAGCGCAGGTGCGGCTCAATCTGCAGATGATTCCGTTGGTTCGCGACGTGCCTCTCATGTGTGTGGCCGACGACCTCGTCCTCGGCCGTTCCAATCGCGAGGAGATGCGCAGCCTGTTCGACCTGCTCGAGATCCGGGGCCCCCGCGATCGGATCTTCAAGCAACTCGATCGCCTGGAGCCGCTGGCCACGGGGTCGTCGGGTGCTGGTGTCGACGCCTCCAGCGACTCAGGTGCCACTTCCGCGCGTTCTCCCGAAACGGCCTCACGACCTGTTCGGATCGAGCCGCTCGAAGACCTCGAGGATGCCCGCACATGGCTCATGTTGCTGGCGGCATCGCCCGGCCCGATTGCCATAGAGGCGGTGTGGGCGGGCGCTGCAGGTCGATCGGCTGTAGAAGGGCTCGCTTTTGCGGCGCTCGAGGAGACGGGCGCGCCCCGCGGCGATGAGGCCGGGCCCGATGATCGAGCTGTGCCGGACGACCAGCCGCTTGTCGTGGGCTGGCTGGACGGTCGCCAGATCGCCGAGCCGGGCATCGTCGAAGCTCTCCAAATGGTGCTCGGCGCACGGGAGGACGGCACTCGGCGCATCGTCGCTCACCGCGCGAAGGAGCTCATGCGCGCGCTCGAACCACTAGGAGTCGGTTTCACCGGTCTCGATCTCGACACCGCGGTCGCTGCCTACCTCCTCGATGCACGGGAGGGCCAAGCCTCGCTTTCGGGGCTGGCCAGTCTCGTGCCAACGCTCGGCTCCGGTGCAGGCCGCGAGCAACGCGGGGAGCAGCTCGGGTTCGACCTCGGGGATGAACGCCCGGCTGGCGACCAGGTGGGGGAGGCCGATGCCACACCGGCGGGCGCGGCACAGGCGGCGGAACAGGTGGCCATGCTTGGCCGGCTCGCTCCCGGGATCCGCCTAGCCCTGGAGGAGACCGGGGCAACTCGCCTCTACGAGGATGTCGAGCGTCCGCTGGTCCGCGTGCTCGCAAAGATGGAGCTCGCGGGGATCGCGGTCGACATCGACAAGCTGCGCGCCATCGGCGACGAGCTGACCTCGGAGGCACGAAGGCTGGAGGCCGAGGTCCAGCAGCTGGCCGGCGAGGAGTTCAATGTCAACTCCACTCCCCAGCTGCGGCGCATCCTGTTCGAAAAGCTCGAGCTCGTTCCACAGAAGCGTACGAAGACCGGGTACTCCACCGACGCTCAGAGCCTGCTTCGTCTGCGCGACGCCCACCCGCTCGTGGACACCCTCCTTCGGTACCGGGAGGTCGAGAAACTGCGTTCCACCTACGGAGAGGGCCTGCTCGCTGAGGTCGCCCCCGACGGGCGCATTCACGCCTCGTTCAACCAGACCGTCGCCCGCACTGGACGGCTCTCGTCGGACCAGCCGAACCTGCACAACATCCCGGTGCGCAGCCTCGTCGGTCGCCGCTTCCGCGAGGCTTTCGTGCCGAGCACCGGCTGCGAGCTGTTGGTCGCGGACTACGACCAGATCGAGTTGCGTGTCATAGCCCACCTGGCCGACGATCCCGGCCTGGTCGAAGCGTTTCGCTCCGGCCTCGACATCCACAACACCACGGCGGCGAGGGTCTATGGAGTCGAACCTCTTGAGGTGACCCTGGCGATGCGTTCGAAGGCGAAGATGATCTCCTACGGCCTCGCGTACGGCATGGAGGCGTACGGGCTCTCCCAGCGCCTTGGCGTCGGGGTCGAGGAGGCAGCCGCGATTCTTGCGCAGTACTTCGCGGCGTTCCCGAACGTGAAGCAGTACATGGAGCGCTCGGTGGCCGAAGCCCGTCGGCGCGGTTACACCGAGACCCTGCTCGGTCGGCGTCGCTATCTGCCCGAGCTCGACTCGAGCAACTTCCGCGTACGCCAGGCGGCCGAGCGCCAAGCGATGAACGCAGGCATCCAGGGCCTGGCGGCGGACATTTTCAAAGTAGCGCTGGTGCGCCTCGACCAGGCACTGGAAAGGCGCGGGCTCTCCAGCCGGATCGTGCTCCAAGTCCATGACGAGATCCTCGTCGAGGCGGTCGCCGGCGAGCGCGACGAGGCCCTTGCACTGACGGTCGAGACCATGGAGCATGCCTTCGAACTGCGGGTTCCCATGGCAGTGCACGTGGCGATCGGAGACAGCTGGGCGGCCGGAAAAGAGCCTGCGATGGACTCGGGAGCCGACTTCGACGCGGCCGATCCTCTCGAACAGGGCGAGCCGGCGATGTGACATTGTGGGCTTGGCCGAGCTGGCGGGTACCATTGTTGCGCGACCATTACGGCGGCAACCAAGTTCTGGTCGGCAGCGCACCAGCGAGCGCAGAATTCCGAGTCCAATCCCAATCATCAGCGGTGGCCCAGCGCGTCCCGCCGCTGGTATGACCTGTCCGAAAAGAGAGCGACCTACCTCCAATGTCCGACACTACGAGCACCACCGCAGCCGATTTCTCCGCAGATCAGGAGCGTCATGGAACCTTCGACGCGGACGGGGTTTACGTTCCTCGCAAGATCGTCGAGGACGACCTCGGCGACTTGTCCTTCGAGGACGCGATCGACCAGACCATCGTTGCCTTCGAAGACGGAGACGTTGTCACGGGCAAGGTGGTGAAGGTCGACAAGGACGAGGTGCTCCTGGACATCGGCTTCAAGTCCGAGGGCGTGATCCCGGCACGTGAGCTCTCCATCCGCCATGACCTCGATCCTCACGACGTCGTCTCGGTCGGGGAGGAGATCGAAGCGCTCGTGCTCCAGAAGGAGGACAAGGAGGGTCGCCTGATCCTCTCGAAAAAGCGTGCCCAGTACGAGCGCGCGTGGGGCACGATCGAAAGGGTCAAGGAGTCCGGTGGCGTCGTCAAGGGCCTCGTCATCGAGGTCGTGAAGGGTGGGCTCATAGTCGACATCGGTCTGCGCGGATTCCTTCCGGCATCTCTCGTCGAGCTTCGGCGGGTGCGCGATCTCCAGCCGTACATCGGCAAGTCGCTCGAGGCCAAGATCATCGAGCTCGACAAGAACCGCAACAACGTCGTGCTGTCACGCCGCGCGTGGCTCGAGGAGACCCAACGCGAGCAGCGCGGTGAGTTCCTGGTGAACCTGAAGCCAGGCGAGGTACGCAAGGGCGTTGTGTCGTCGGTCGTGAACTTCGGCGCATTCGTGGACCTCGGGGGCATGGACGGGCTCGTGCATGTCTCGGAGCTGTCCTGGAAACACGTCGACCATCCTTCCTCGGTCGTCGCGGTAGGCGACGAGGTGAACGTCCAGGTGCTCGACGTCGACCTCGACAAGGAGAGGATCAGCCTGTCGCTGAAGGCGACCCAGGTCGACCCGTGGCAGGAATTCGCCACGAACCACCGGATCGGCGAGCTCGTCTACGGCAGGATCACCAAGCTCGTGCCCTTCGGCGCGTTCGTCCAGGTGGGCGACGGCATCGAGGGCCTTGTGCATATCTCGGAGATGGCGGCGCACCACGTCGACCTACCCGAGCAGGTCGTCACACCCGGTGAGGAGCTCTGGGTGAAGATCATCGACATCGACCTTCAACGCCGCAGGATCAGCCTTTCGATCAAGCAGGCCGCCGAAGGCGGGGAGGTCGCCGAGGAGTACCGCGAGGCCTTTGGCGAGCACGCTTACGACGCGGAGGGCAACTACATCGGCTTCGACTACTCGGCAACCGACTTCACTCCGGAGACCGAAAGCCAGGCGGCATGGGCCGACCTCCTCGCTGCCAACGAGGCCGCAATCGCGACAGCGTCCGAGCGAGCTGCCAGCGCACCGCTAGCTGAGGAACCGATCGCGGGCCCAGAGGGAGCCGGCGACACCGTAGGAGCCGAGCAGGCCGAAGAGAGCACTGGCGAAGCGCCGCTTGCCGGCGGGGATTCGCCGGAAGTGACCGACGAATCACTGCCGGAGGAGACCGGCGAACCGGAGGAGACCGGCGAACCGGAGGAGACCGGAGAACCGGAGGAGACCGGCGAAGCCGAGGAGACCGGAGAACCGGAGGAGACCGGCGAAGCCGAGGTAGTCGCCGGCCTCGAGGTGTCAGCCGAGCCTGAGGTCACGGCGGCCCCGTCCGACGAGCCACCAACGGATTAGGGAGTCCCGCACCGTTCGGCTCGGCGGGTAGCTCCGCCTAGGAGGGTGTCGCGGAGGCGTCCTGCCAACCTGTTGAGGACGGAAGGCCGCGGCTACCATGCGGTCGATGCACCCGGTGAACGCGCCGGTGCGGTCACCCGAGGTGCCGACGCCGCCTTCAGAGAGGACCGAGACGCGCGGCACCACTCCGGCTAGAACCTTCGAGCAGACCCTTGTCGCAGCTGCGGGCGGGGCCGTGCTGGTCGTCACGGTGGTATTGCGCTTCTGGACGCCGTCGCCGATGTGGCTCGACGAGGCGCTCACCGTCAACATCGCCAAAGCGCCTTTGCACCTGATTCCCCAACTGCTTCGGGACGACGGGGCGCCGCCTTTGTACTACGTGCTCCTCCACTTCTGGATGGAGGTGTTCGGCACGAGCGACCTCGGAGCGCGCTCGCTCTCGGGGGTCATCGGGATTCTCACCCTCCCTGTGGCGTGGGTGGCCGGTTATAGGGTCGGCGCTCAGTCCTGGCGAGTGGCCGACCTCTCCGATCTCGGTGCCGCCGGGCTCGCCCCTGAGGGCGGTAACTCTGAGAACGCGGCGCGTGAGAGGGCAGGTCGGCTCGTTGCGTGGACGACGACGCTGCTCGTCGCCACTTCGCCATTTGCCGTGTACTACGACACCGAGGCCCGCATGTACTCGCTCGCCATCTTGCTGTCGGCACTGGGCGTGCTGGCCTTCATCGCAGTTCTTCGCAGGCCCACGATCTGGAATGTGGCGGCCCTGGCCGCTGTGACCTGCGGCTTGGAGTACAGCCACTACTGGGCTTTCTTCCTTGTGGCCGCCACCGCCATCGGCACCGCTTTCTTCGCCAGATCCGGCCCTCACGCGCACAGCTGCCGCACCGCACTTGTCGGGTTGGCGGCCGGAACGTGTGCATTCGGTCCGTGGGCCCCGACTTTCCTTTTCCAGCTGCAGCACACGGGCACGCCTTGGGCTACGCCGGCGGACTTCACGGCGCTCGTTTACACCTTCACTCAGTTCGCCGGTGGAGACTCTGACGCGGGCCGGGCGCTTGCTCTCGTGCTCGCGTTCCTGGCGCTGCTCGCGATTTTCGGCAGTGCCTTGGACAGCCGGCGGGTCGTGCTCGACCTGCGGACGAGACCGGGAGTTCGCGGGCTGGCGTTGCTGTCGGGCGGGACGCTCCTGATGGCTGTTATCGCGGGCAAGCTCACCGGGAGCACGTTCGCGGACCGCTATTCCGCCGTCATCTTGACGCCGTGCCTGTTGGTGGTCGCTTACGGCGTGACGGCATTGACGGATCGCCGCGTGCGCCAAGGGGTCGTCGCCGTCGCGGTCGTGCTCGGTCTGGCGGCATCGATCCCGAACGCCTTCCTCACAAGGACGCAGGCCGCGCAGGTTGCGTCCGCGGTGCTCGCCCGCGCTCATCGTGGGGACGTGGTGGCCTACTGCCCGGATCAGCTCGGCCCAGCCGTGAGCCGTGAGCTGGACGACCGCTTCGACGAAATGGCGTTCCCGCGCGCGGACGCCCCGGAGATCGTGAACTGGGTGGACTACGGCGCGACCGTCGAGCACGCGAGCACGAGCACGTTCGCGAAGCTTGTCCTGTCACGAGCGGGGCCGAGAAGCGTCATTTGGTACGTCTGGGCGCCGGGCTACCTCAATTTCGGGAGCGATTGTCAGGTGATCGCCAGCGACCTCGCCGCGATACGGCCCCAGCACGAAGTGGTGAGTGAAAGAGCCTCCGACACGCCGTTCGAGATATTCGAGGGCGAGAGCCTCTATCGTTACGCGCCGTCGTGAGCGGCAGGACGATCAGCCGCCGCACTGCCAGGGCGCAGTGGGAGGTCGCGTTGCCTGGACTGCGTGCGTCCGTGCTCCCGTTCCTCGCCTCGAGAGTGATCGTGCTCGCCGCTCTCGGTGCCGCCCGGTTCTCCGTGAGCCATTTCAAATTGGGTGCGGTCGCACGCGGCCCCAGTCGTTCCGGCCTGCTCGCTTGGGATGCTCGTTGGTACGAGAGGATCGCCGCCCACGGTTACGGGGGTCTAGGGAACGGGGCGTTGCGTTTCTTCCCGTTGCTGCCTGTGTTGGCGAGGTCGTTCCGGGCGGTGCCCGGGATGACGGCCGGGCTGTCGGTGATCATCGTTGCAAACGTCGCGTCCTTGGCGGCCTTCGTCGTGCTCTACCGCCTCGTCGTGTTCGAGCTCGGCGACGAGGCGTGCGCACGCCGGGCTGTGTGGTTGCTCGCTCTCGCGCCGCCGGCCTTCGTTCTCGTGATGGGCTACGCGGAGTCGCTGCTGCTCCTGACCTCGCTGGTGGCCTTCCTGGGCTTACGACAGCGCCGCTATGACCTTGCGATCTGCGCAGCGTTTGCCGCCGGGCTCTGCCGGCCCCTCGGAATGCTCTTGATCATCCCGGCGGCGATCGAAGTGTCCGCGAGCTGGCGCTCGCTACCGGTTCGTGAGCGCATAATCGGCGTCGGCGTGGTGTTCGCGGCCCCGGCCGGCGCGGCGGCGTATCTCGGCTGGGCCCAGGAGGTTGTCGGGAGCTTCCTGCTGCCATTGCGCGAGCAGCTCTCACGATCGCGCCGGGGAACGGTCACCGATCCGTTCGTGACCTTTGCCCGCGACGCGCGTGATCTGTTGCACGGCACCCATCTCGGTACCGCGGAGCACGCTTTTTGGGCGGTGCTGCTTGTGCTGCTCGCGGCGTTCATCATCGCGAGGCTCCCAGCCGGCTATGGCTGGTACACCGTCGCCGTGCTCGCAGTGGTGTTGACCGCTTCCAACCTGGAATCCCTCGAGCGTTACGGGCTCGGCTGCTTCCCCTTCGTCATCGCCGCTGCGATGCTCACGAAAGGCCGCAAGACCTATCGAGTGGTGATAGGGCTCTCGGGCTCACTGCTCCTCGCCTACGCGATGCTGGCTTTTCTCGGTAAGTATGTGCCCTGACGCGCGGCGTGGTGAGGGGACAGACGAGCCGGTCCGGAGTGCCCCGTGCGATGATGGCGCGACCATGACCGGGGCGGACGATTCGAGCGCCGACGCCCGCTCGGAAGACGTCAGTCGGCCCGGTCGAGTCGTCGTGGTCGGCGCCGGCCCGGCGGGCTTGACTGCCGCGTACGAGCTGGCAAGACGGGGCGCGACTTGCACGGTCTTCGAGATGGACAGTGTGGTAGGCGGGATCTCTCGCACCGTGGAACGGGAGGGATGGAGGTTCGACATCGGGGGGCACCGTTTCTTCACAAAGGTGCCCGAGGTCGAGAACCTGTGGCGAGAGATCCTCGGACCGGAGGACTTCCTGCTGAGGCGCAGGCTGAGCCGGATCTACTACGAGGGGACTTACTACGACTACCCGATCCGGCTGGGAAACGCTCTGCGGGGTCTCGGACCGGTCGAGTCGATGAGGTGCGGCCTTTCGTTCTTGTGGGTGCGGGTGCGTCCTCCGAAGGACCTCGACACCTTCGAGGGCTGGACGGCGAGGGCCTTCGGGTGGCGTCTTTACCGGAAGTTCTTCAAGACATATACCGAGAAGGTGTGGGGGATTCCGGCAGACGAGATCAAGGCAGACTGGGCTGCCCAGAGGATCAAGAGCCTGACGCTCGGGAACGTGGTCAAGAACGCGTTCTCCCCGAACCACAACAAGGCGCACATCACCTCGCTCATAGAGGAGTTCCACTACCCGCGTCTGGGCCCGGGAATGATGTGGGAGAGTGCCCAAAAGCTCGTGGAGGACCAGGGCTCCAAGGTGTTGCTGGGCACCCGGCTCGAGTCGGTCCGCCGTTCCGGCGGTCGCGCGGTGACAGCGGTCACGCGATCGGTCGCGCCGCACGACGCCGGCGCCGCGCGTGCGGTGGCCGGAGACGCGGGTGAGGCGACCGCCACCGCATGCTGGCCCTTTGACCACTTGATCTCCTCGATGCCGCTCGCCGAGCTTGTTCAGGTCATGGATCCGCCGGCACCTGAGGAGGTACAACAGGCGGCCCGCGCCCTGCGCTATCGCGACTTCCTCACCGTCGCGTTGGTGTTGCCTGCCGAACGCGGGTTTCCGGACAACTGGATCTACGTCCATTCGGAGAAGGTACGTGTGGGGCGCGTCCAGAACTTCGGCTCGTGGTCGCCCGATCTGGTGAAACAAGGCCGAACTTGCCTCGGGCTCGAGTACTTCGTCTTCGAGGGTGACGCCCTCTGGTCGATGGCAGACGACGACCTCGTGGCCCTCGGCATCGGGGAGCTGGCGACGCTCGGCCTGGTGCAGCCCGACGACGTCGAGAAGGGCTTCGTGGTCAGGATGCCGAAGGCCTACCCGGTCTATGACGCGGGCTATCACTTGAAGGTGCAGGTAATCCGGGAGTGGTTGGAAGCCGAGACGCCCAATGTCCATCCGATTGGCCGTAACGGCATGCATCGCTACAACAACCAGGATCACTCGATGCTGACTGCGATGCTGACGGTCGAGGGCCTCTACGGGGAACCTTTCGACACTTGGGCTGTGAACGTGGAATCGGACTACCACGAGGAACAGGTCGGAAGGCAGTCCAGTGTGTCGCCGTCGCGCGGCGCCGGTCGAGCTGTGCCCACGCCGGTCGGATCATGAGCGGCAGCTGATGAGGGGTCGTGACCCCGATCCGCCCTTGGGATCGGCCTCCCGACCGGAGGCTGCGAGCGCGGCGATGCCCGGCGATGGGCCAGGCGCGCTTGGCGCGGCTAGTGCCCCCGCGATAGCCGAGCTTGCCGAGCTCGCTCGTGAGGCCGGCCTACGACGCGTGGGCTTGCTCGCGTGGCGGGACATCGACGACGCGGAGGCGGGCGGGTCCGAGCTGCACGCGCACGAAGTCGCCACCCGATGGGCCGCGGCGGGCATCGACGTCGTGTTGAGGACGTCTTCGGTCGCCGGACGAGCAGTCCTGGTCGAACGCGGGGGCTATCGGGTCGTCCGCCGCTCCGGTCGTTACGCCGTGTTCGTGACAGGTCCGATGGATCTCGCGGCGAGTCGTCTCGGTCCACTGGACGGGCTGGTCGAGATCTGGAACGGAATGCCGTGGCTGAGCCCGCTCTGGTCGCGGTTGCCCAGGGTCGTGTTCCTGCACCACGTGCACGGCGAGATGTGGTCGATGGCGCTGCCCTCGCCGCTAGCCGAGGCGGGCAACTTGCTCGAGTCACGTCTTGCCCCGCCCTTCTACCGCAGATCACAGATAGTGACCCTTTCGGAGTCGTGCCGCCGAGAGATCGTGGCTCTGCCCGGCGTGCGGGCGGGCCGTGTCAGCGTCGTGCCCCCGGGGATAAGCGCCTGCTACTCGCCGGGAGGCCAGCGCGCGGACCGGCCGCTCGTGGTCGCAGTCGGCCGCCTCGTGCCCGTCAAGAACTTCTCCAGGCTGATCGGGGTCCTTGCGCGGGTGCACGAGAAGGTCCCTGATCTCGAGACGATCATCGTCGGTGAGGGAATGGAGCGGTCAAGCCTCCAAGCGAGGCTCCGCGAGCTCGGCGCGGACGGCTATGTATCGCTCCCCGGCCGGGTGAGCTCGGACGAGCTCGTGCACTTGTACCGCCGGGCGTGGGTAGTCGCATCGACGTCGGTGCGAGAAGGTTGGGGCATGACCGTCAGCGAGGCCGCGGCGTGCGGGACACCGGCGGTTGCCACGCGAATCCCCGGGCACATCGATGTGATTGACCATGGGATCACCGGGATGTTGGCCGATCGGGACGATGAGCTGGAACAGCAGCTCGAGACGTTGCTCGCTGATCCGTTGCTCCGCCGCCGACTTGGCCGCGCGGCGGCAGCGCGTGTCGCCCCGCTCACCTGGGAGGCGACGGCGCGTGGGACCTTGGCGGCCCTTGTGGCCGACGCGCGGAGCAGGTCTCCGCGCGCGGAGGTCCGGTCTCTGGGCCATTGAGGTCGTGTGCCAGCTTTCGTGGGGCCGCCGGCGCGTGCAGGGGCGGTAGTGCACGGGCCACAGCGCCAAGGACCTGTGGTCCGGCGAGTCGATCCTCATGTCACATGCTTTTTCTGCATCAACTGCTCTCTGAGGAGTGCCGGCTAGAGCTGTCTCGGTTGCCAGGAAGTCGGTGACGCCGGGCGAGCTCGACCGCCATGTCGGTCGCAAGCGCAACGACACCGACGAACGCGAGCACTCCCGCGGTCTCGAAGTTGTGCGGCCACGCGCTACCCGGCGGGTAGTGATGGCGGACTTGATCGAAGACCGTCACCGCGCCTGCGGCGCCGATACATCCGACAGCCGAAAGACTGAGAACCGAGCGTGCACGGGACCACCGGAGGCCGGCGATGGCGAGGACCGCGGTCGCGCCGGCGATCGAGGCCGCCCAGGACGGCGGCAGCACCACCATCGCGATCGCTCCGCACGCGGCGGCGACAAGGATGCAGGTGAGCAGCTTGGGAGGCTCTCCGCTGGTCGCCAAGGGCGATCCCAAGATGGGCGACGCGTCGAGAGCAGATGTTTGTGAATGGCGCGTCGGTGACGCATCCCAGGAGCCAGGGTCAGCCGTGACCGTGCCGCCGGCCGGCTCCACCACTTGCTTCTCAGCCGAGCGGGGTCCGCGGCGCCGAAGCCGACGCCGGATGGGACCGATGGGAACGAAACCGAGAAACAGGCAAAGCGCCAGCGTGGCACCCGAAGCTATGACGGCGGGCGTCACGATCCCCTGGGGCGCGAATTCGAGCGTCACGACGAAGGTGCTGCTTCGCTGTGGCGAGACGTACCAGCCGTTCGCATACCCGTCGATCAGTTGAGGCGCCCCGAGTGAGCGCCCGCCACGCCAGGTGGCCTCCCAGCCTGCGTTCAAGCTCTCGCCGAGGACGAGCCAGAACGGCCGCGTGGCGCCTTGGACCTCGAGCTTCGCGGATGTCGCTGTCGATCCGAGGACTCGGACCGTGGGCGTCGGCAGGAACGATGTCGCCGGGGTGCCGATCGTCCCCGACGCCGGCTGAGCGCTGCCGTCGGCCAGCGGAGGGAGAACGGCCCCTCCCGGAGCGGAATCGAGCACGACCCGGTCGAGATCCCAGCCCGTGGTCTTTCCCCAGGCAGCGTCGAGTGTGTGGTTGCCGGGCCCGAGAACGATGCCGTTGGCGTCCGGCCCGCACCCTGAGACGGTCAAGCCCCGGAGCTTCTCGGCGGCGCCGACCGTCCCGGAGATCTTGAGCCAAACCGGGCGGCCGTCGATGCGCAGCAGCTTGGGAGTGCAGACCGACGGGATCTTGGCGCTCGTCGGCTCGGGCGTGAAGTGGACACCGGGGAGACCGATCTCCGCGATCCCGACCGGCATGACGATCGGTTTTTGTGTGTACCAGTTCATGGTCTTCACTTGGCGAACGGCCTCGATCGTGATCCTGATCGTGGTGCCGGAGAGCTGCGGGAAGCTGATCGGGACGCTCACCACCGAGTTGACTGCCTTACGGTCACGGACCGTCGGCAGGGGCACGAGCTCGTCGCCGCCGGTGTTGGTCGTGATCCTGATCTCGGTTGGAACCGAGTGCCGCCCGTCCGCGATGACCTTCAGGTCCAGGTGATTGAACGAGATGCTGTGAGTGAGCGATGCCTGCATCCAGGCGCCGATCTGGGCCGGCCCGTCGAAGCCTGGGCTCCAGAAGGTCTTCGGATTGCCGTCGAACGCGAACACCGCGCGAGCGTTGAGATCGCCGGGCAATCTCTCGTTGGAGCCGATCACGGCGCCGCCGAACACCTTCGGGCCACCGAGGATGGAGTCGATCACGTTGTCGGGGATCAGCGCAGACACGCGTGCGGTCCCGCTGAGCGAGAACGTGCGGGTGGTCGGCAACCAGAACGTCCTGCTCATCGCGAGCTCGGGATCGGAGCGGGGCGGCGTCGCCGACACACGGTCGCGGGTCATCACCAAGGTGAGCCGGTGCGAGAGCGAAGAGTCCCCCAGCACTCTGAGCAGGTCCGAGGGCATCTGGACCGTCTCGCCAACGCTCACGGTAGGGATACGGACCTCGGAGAAACCGACGCCGGACGCGCCTTGCATCGACTGGCGTCCAGACCAAGTCGTGCCGTCGACCGTGATCCGAAGGGTCGAGAAGGTGCGCTTCGGGAACCGGATCGTCTGGCCGCCGGCGTGCCGGGACGCTGAGGTCAAGGTCGCCCCGATGGCGTGGCCACCGTCGAGCTCGACGGTCACACGGGTGATCCACCGGTTCACCGACGAGCCCAGCACCTGCACCAAGTTGAGATGGTCGGTCGTCACGGGATGATCGAGGCGGACCTGGAGCCAGTTGCCCGAGGCGCCGGAGAACGCTGCGACGCTCCAGGCCGTCTCGGTGTTCCCGTCGAAGGCTTGGGACGGGCGGTCCTCGGGCGTGAGGGTGATCGGGTTGCCGTAGGCAGAAGCCGTCACGTAACGGGCGCCGCTGTAGACCGTGACGCTCTGGCCCTCGGGGCCCACGTGGGCGAAGATCGGCAGAGCGACCGAAGTCGGGTCTGGCGTGGACGGCTCGCTCACGGCCGGAAGCGTCTCGCCGATGTTGTCGCCGACGCTAGACCAGCGCTCGAGAACCTTGCGGTTGGAGTCGGTCAGGACCAGCTGCGCCGCCGGAGTGACGACCTCGTGCAGCAGTTTGGCGTTGTCGTCGAGGGTTCCTGCGTAGAAGATCGTCGGGTTGTCGGCGAGAAGTCCGGCTGCCGCGGCCGCGACGACGCCGGCACCGCTGCCGTCGATCACGAGTGGGGCGGCCGCCGGTTCCGCCCGGTAGACGGGACGTGGGTCGGAGACGGGGAACACGGCGATCGGCGGCGGCCACGGCGCGTCCGGAGACAGGGCCAGCGCCTCTTCGTCGAGCAGGCTGTATTGCGCGGGCGCGACATTTGCCAAGGCCTTGCCGAACGTCACCGGCTTGCCGATTCCCGCCGGCGGGGGATTGAACAGCGCCCAGGTCTCTTGCGGCCGTGGCGTGTTGTAGCGCCAATAGGCGAGGTTCGATTGCAAGACGACGTCGCCGGCACTGAACAGCCGGGCGATGGGCGCCAGGGTCGAGGGCTCGTAAGTGCCCTGCTGGAGCGTGAGGTCGAAGGCTTGGAGGAGGTCCGTCGTCGGATACGAACCCTGGATGGTCTGCTCGCGGAGGACTTCTGGCCGGGTCATGATCCCGGGCCAGATCGTGTCGAACAAGGTGCCCCAGTCGTAGGCGGCGAAGTTCTGGCCCGGTTCGATGAGCACCCGCGTGGAGTCGCCTTGGGCGTCGAGATAACGAGCGGCCTGGGCGTAGTACGAAGGGATCTTCTCGGGGCGCTCGAAGTTCTGCGCGACGGCGCCTCCTTCGAGAAACGGAGCGCTGTTGGCCACGACCACCGCCGCCAGCGCACAGGCGGTGCCAAGACCGATACGGGGGAACCGGGACCAGAGGGCGCTGGCGCCCACGCCTAAGAGCACGGCGAAGCCGAGCACCACGAGCGGCGTAGCGCGGTCGCTCGAGCGCAGGGCCAGCCCAACCGACGAGCGCGACATGAACGCCTTCAGCACCCGCCCGAGGACCGACGGGTCCGGGTACGGGTGCATACCGACGGCCAGCACGACCCCGACGAGGATCAACAGGACGAAGAACGCCTTTGCCCGCCAACGCGAGAAGATGGCACCGACCACCCCGAGGGCCGGCACGGCGAAGCTCGTTGCGAGCAGCCAGGCGCTCTCCTCGAGCCTGACGGCCGCCTGCTTCCAGGGCCCGAGCCGGTCGCTTCCGTAGAAGTACCAGTAACCGAGGCCGCGGACGACCTCCGAGGCGAGCGAGGTCCCCGCTATCGCCGGGAGCGTCTCGGTGTACTTGAGGACGTTGACGCCGTAGGCGCCTTCGACGCGAAGCCCGGCGATCCAGAACAGCGAGACCCCGAGCGAGAGAACGCCCATCTTCACCCCGGCGCTGAACGCGCGACGCGCAGGCGCATCGCGCAGCACGAAGACCGCGTAGAAGAGCCACGCCACCGGGGCGATGCCTGCGTAGATCAGCGAGGTCGCGTTGGTCGCTCCTACGAGGGCGACCACGAACGCGAACAGGGCGGGATAGCGCCATCCGCCCCGGCGCACGGCGAGCACCGCGAACGCGACCAGCCAGCCGAGACCTGACCAAGGCAGGAGTATCGCCGAGGCTTGCTGGATGTACTGGAGGAAGTACGGGCTGAGCGCGTAGGCGAGTCCTGCGACAACTGCACCCGGACCGTTGAGGCCGAGGGTCTTGGCGAGGTAGCGCACGCCCGCGCCGGCCGCGAATACCAAGGTGCCCATCCAGAGCCGTTGCGCCACCCACATCGGCACGCCGAGCTGAGCGAACAGCCAGTAGAAGGGCCCTTGCGGGAACAAGTACCCGATGTTCTGGTGGGTCACGGTGCCGGCCGCGATCGACGGGTCCCACACCGACATCGCTGAGCTGAGGAGCCGGCCGGGGTCGAGATAGAGGTACTGCTTGGTGTCGTCGGCGAGGATCCCGGGCTTGGTCGCCAGCAACGGGACGTACGCGAACCCGGCGAGGAGAGCGTTCTCCAGGGCTCGCATCAAAAGCGGGCGGGTCCTGCTCGTTCGAGCCACGGCCCGGTTAGTGTAGGCGCCCATGTCACAGCCCGCCGAGGCACTCGAAGTGCCGGCGGAACGTTGGTTCCGAGCTCAAGTCGCGACATGATCGTCGTCGGTCTGACGGGCGGGATCGGTTCTGGCAAGTCGACCGTTGCCGGATTGCTGGTCGGGCGCGGTGCCGTGCTGATCGATGCCGATGAGGTGGCTCGCGAGGTGGTCGAGCCCGGGCGACCCGCCTACGCGAAGGTGGTCGGGCGTTTCGGTGGCGGGGTGGTGGCGGCTGACGGGAGCCTTGATCGCTCGGTGATCGCCGCGATCGTCTTCGATGACCCCGAATCGCTCGCCGAGCTGAACGCGATCGTCCATCCCGAGGTCCGAGCGGAGATAGCGAACCGGCTTGCGTCGTTGTCAGGCAGCGAGCCCGTCGTCGTGGTCGACATCCCCTTGCTGGTCGAGGATGGAGGCCCGGATCCGTACGGTCTCGCGGGTGTGATCGTCGTGGACGCGCCGCGCGATCTCGTGTTGGAACGGCTGGTGAACCTGCGGCGGACGGACCGGTCCGACGCCGAGGCGCGGATCGCCAGCCAGGCCAGCCGGTCCGAGCGGATCGCTCGGGCGGACTTCGTG
>Ga0182017_10001195_pt1 | contig 20282 bp, 17 predicted proteins | sample 712E3DmetaG_FD_120492 | JGI IMG/M metagenome (GOLD analysis project Ga0182017, IMG submission 120492) | Permafrost microbial communities from Stordalen Mire, Sweden - 712E3D metaG | ecosystem: Environmental > Terrestrial > Soil > Wetlands > Permafrost | place: Sweden: Stordalen | collected... | reverse complement strand
GTTCTCGAGCGACGGCGGGACGATCCTCCACGTCTGCACGTCGATCTTCTCCTTCTTCATGGTGATCAGGAGCGAAGGGATGTCCCGTGCAGCATTGTCCATGAGGACGTTCAGGCGGTCGCCGAATGCCTGGGCTTCCTTCACGAGCGGCATCGACCGGACGCGTGAAAACGAGCCGCGGACATCCGTGCACACGATCTCCACGATCTCCCCCTTCATGACCTTCTTGAGGGCCGCGGGGGTGTCCGTGATGAGGTTCTTCCCGGCGCTCATCATCGCGACCCGGTGGCACCTCTCGGCTTCGTCCAGGTAGGGCGTCGTCATCATGATCGTCATCCCGGTCCTGAGGAGGTTTGCAAGGACCTTCCAGAAGTCCCGCCGGGAGACCGGGTCGACCCCGGTGGTCGGTTCATCCAGGAGAAGGACTTCGGGCGTGTGTACCAGTGTGCATGCGAGCGCGAGCTTCTGCTTCATTCCCCCCGAAAGCTTGTCGGCAAGGCGCCCCCGGAACGGCGTCAGGCGCGTGAACTCCAGCAGCTCATTCCTTCTGTCCCTGTATTCTCCCACGCCGTGTATCTCGGCGAAAAACTCGATGTTCTCGTCGATCGTAAGGTCTCCGTACAGGCTGAATTTCTGCGAGAGGTACCCGATCCGCTTCTTCACCTCTTCCGCCTGTTTTGTGGTATCAAACCCCAGGACGCGGATCGAACCCGAAGTGGGATGCGTGATCCCGCAGAGCATCCGGATCACGGTGGTTTTTCCTGCCCCGTCCGGTCCCACGAGCGCGAACATCTCTCCCTTCCGGACTTCCAGGGAGAGGTCGTCGACCGCGACGACACTGTCGAACGTTTTCCGCGCGGACACTATTTCAATCGCGCTCACGCGCTCATCCGTGTTCAATGGAGATAGGCATCCGCCGGCATCCCCGCCTTGAGGACCCCCGCGTGATTGTCCACCTCCAGCTTGACGCCGAAGACGAGCTTGGTTCTGTCCTCCTTGGTCTGTATGTTCTTCGGCGTGAATTCCGCTATCGGTGAAATATAGACGACGTGGGCGGGGAACGAGCTGTCGGGGTACGTGTCGACGACCACGTCGGCGGGTCCGCCGAGCTTCACCTTCCCGAGCTCGGTGTCGCTCACGTAGATCATCAGGTTCAGCGTATCGAGGCGCGAGATTGTCGCGACGGTCGTTCCCGCGCTCATCAATTCCCCCGTTTCGACAGGTTTGTGCGTGACGATTCCCGTAACGGGGGCGACGATGCACGCATCGGACAGTTGCTTCAGGAGCAGATCCGCCCCCGACTGGGCCTGATCGAGCCGCGCCTTCGCCGCGGCGAGTTCTTCCGGCCTCGCAAACCGCTTTACTTTTTGCAGTCCCTGTTTCGCGGTATTGTACTGTGCCTGAGCGACGGCAAGGCGTGACTCGGCATCGTCAAATTGTTTCTGCGTGACGCTGTGCGACGCAAGCAGCGCCTTCATCCGCTGGTAGTCCTCCGTGGCGTTCTTCTGTGTTGATTCCATCTGGATCAGTGACTGGCCCGCCGAGGAGATGTCTTCCGACCGTGCGCCGTTCAGCAACATCTGGTACTGCGCGCGTGCCAGGTCGACGCCGGCCTGGGCCTGCTCCCACTGGATCTGGATGGTCGACTTGTCGAGTATCGCAAGCGTATCTCCCGCGCGCACGCGGGTCCCCTCGTCGACCAACAGCCTGACGATCTGCCCCGGGACCTTGGTGCCCACATTGACGTCGACGGATTCAAGCGTGCCGGAGGCTCCGATCGTTCCGGGGTGGTTGTTGCCGCAGCCGGCGAGTACCAGAAGATGCGCGAAGATAATGAATGAACCGGAAATGGATTTCATGAAGTCGCTACCTCTCATTGGAGAATTCGGTGGGCGGGATTTCAGCCGGGAATTTTGCGGACAGGTGAATCGTCGCTCGGGCATCGTCGGTGAGCGACCCTTCGAACAGGATCTTGAGAATGCCCTCGAACGCCTGCACCGGGGAGAATGGCTGTTCTGATAATGTCTTTGGGGTGAGTATGTTCTGGACGGCGTTCTGGAACACGAGCACGAAAAGATCGACGTCGAGGTCTTTTCTCATCATCCCGTCTTCCTTTGCCTGCTCGACCATCTTGGTAACGTTAGTGACGATTGTCGTTTGCCGGTATTCCTCCGCCTCCGCCCACAGGTCCGGGGCCATGCGCCGGAGGTCCAGGATGAACTGTCTGCCAGGCGTGCTGAACTCCCGCCCCGCAAACGCGAATATCTCCTGCAGTTTCTCCACGAACGGTTTGCCGGAGCCCATTATATCAATGAAACGTTTTCCGTTCCGTTTTATTCTGGCGTGTATGACATTCCTCAGGAGGTCCTCTTTGCTCGGGAAGTGTTTGTACAGCGTCTTTTTGCTCATGCCGGGATCTGAGGCGATCTCGTCAATTGTCACCTTCGAAATCCTGAGCTCCATGAATCGGCGCGCGGCCGCCTGGAGGATTCGCTCCCTCTCATCCGCATCGCTCCTTGTGCGGCCTCCCGACAGTTGTGGGCTATGTTCGTTCCGGAATAATGAAAGTATTTTGACCAGGCGGTCTCTCTGATGGAAACTTATATCGTATTTAGCGTTTTCAATTTATGGAATGATCCGTCTAGGAGCAAGCGAACAGGAGAGTTAGCTACTATGAGAAATGGAAGCTTATGACATATTCTACGTTTTCTATACACATGGCGTTTAGCCCTGGTACAAAAGGGGGAAAAATGGAGCAATTTCCGGCCTGGCTCTTTGCACCCGGAATCATTACACTCAGACTGAATCGATTCATCATTCCTATTAGATCCCTTCCCATGACACCACTGATTCGTGTCGGCTCGATTTGCGCGATAGTCCTTTGCGTCCTGGTGCTCTCGATCAGTCCTTCACGATCACAGGCGCCTCCCCGACTTATGATTCAGGCTCCGCCTGCCGGACCAGTCATTCTCACTCCCGCGCCTGGTCCCGCTCCCCGGATCAACGGCCCCGTTGTGTACGGCTGCCGTCCCGGGAATCCGTTCCTTTACAGGATTCCGTGCACTGGCAGCCGTCCGATCTCTTTTTCGGCCGGCAATTTACCCACCTCACTCCGTATCGATCCTGTAACAGGCTTCATCACCGGGACTGCACCCGTGAAGGGAGAATACGTTGTGGCCCTCCGGGCGTCAAACCGCGACGGGAGTGCGGAGCGGAGGTTTCGCATCGTGAGCGGAGACAGGCTCGCGCTTACTCCCCCCATGGGGTGGAACCACTGGTACGCGCACTACTGGAGGATCACGGATTCGCTCGTCCGTGAAGCAGCCGATATCATGGTCGCCAAAGGGATGGCGGACGCCGGATACCAGTATGTGAACATCGACGACTGCTGGATGAACAGCGCCGCAAATGCCGACCCGCTTCGCATCGGGCCTCTCAGGGATGATGCCGGCAACATCCTTCCGAACAAGCACTTCCCTGACATGAAGTCCCTCACAGAATATATCCATGCCAGGGGATTGAAGGCGGGGATCTATACCTCACCGGGCCCGCTTACGTGCGACGAGTTTTCAGGAAGTTACGGACACGAATCGGCCGACGCGAAACAGTTTGCGGCGTGGGGATTTGATTTTCTGAAATACGACTGGTGTTCATACGAAGGCGTGGTCGGCGGCGACCACGGCAGAGAAGCGCTCGTGAAGCCGTACCGGCTCATGGGGGAAATTCTCAGAGGCCAGAACCGGGATATCATCCTCAATTTCTGCCAGTACGGCATGGGAAATGTCTGGGAGTGGGGGGAAGAGGCAGGCGGACAGTCCTGGCGCACTGCGAATGATCTCGGTATCGAGTTGGACCGCATATTTGAAGTCGCCCTGAAAAACGCGGAGCATCGCGCGTGGTCCCATCCCGGCTCCTGGAACGATCCTGACTATATACAGATCGGCTATATCGGCGATGCCCGGGCTGGAGGCGGCGGTTTGCCGGCCCCCTCCAAACTGAGCCCCCATGAGCAATACGCTTACATGTCCCTCTGGTGTCTCATGGCGTCACCGCTGTTTTACAGCGGTGAAATGGGAAGACTCGACCCCTTCACGCTGAATGTGCTGTGCAATCCCGAAGTGATCGACATCGATCAGGATCCTCTCGGGCAGTCTGCTGCCGTTTCGATGACGAGCGACAGCACATTCTTGATGGCGAAGGATCTCGAAGACGGGAGCAAAGCGCTCGGTCTGTTCAACAGGGGCAAGTCCCCTGCCGCCGTGACGGCATCGTGGGCCGTTCTCGGTTTCAACGGGAAAGTGTCCGTCCGCGATCTCTGGCGAGAGAAAGATCTCGCCAACGCCGATCGCGAATTTTCGGCAAGCGTCCCCCCCCGCGGCGTGGTCCTCGTTCGCCTCCGCCCATCGGCTCACTGACTCGTCCGCTCTCAAGCACGGCAATGGAGAACTTTCGTGCTGTTGTTCCCGTGACCGGATCAGAATGACCGCGTTGGCCGTCTCAGGCGCGGTGTGCCGCCCTCGATGGAACAGCGGAATGTATGAACTCCGCGTCGCTGAATTTCGTGCCGCGTCGGAATTAACTACACTTTCATCCCTTGTGGCGATTGTCACTCCATGAGTCTCTCGGTAGCTTAGCACAGACGCAATCCGGTCTGGAACGAGGGTTTCCCTCAAACAGCTCACTATTCACTTAAAAAGGGATTGTTCATGAAAATCTATTGTGCATGTCTCCCGGCGGTCCTGACGATCGCATTGACACTGCCGATGTTCGGTGGGGATACTCCCGTCGATACGACAAAGGCAGGCATGAAAAAACACGACATGTCGAGCATCATGGGCAAGCCGACAGCCGATGCGACAGTCGGGGGGCTTCACATAAAGGTGTGGCTCATGTCGCAGAAGAAGCACAGTGAGATGATGGAGTCCGGGCCGGGGATGATGACGAAGCATGGTGAGAAGGAAGGCGAAACGGGTGGGATGGGGATGAAAGACACAAGCATGGGGATGAGCAACGATATGAAGAGTATGGGGAACGACATGCAGGGAATGAAGCACAACAACATGGAGATGGACAAGGCGTCAAAGGATGCGATGATGGCCGGGACACATCATATCGGTCTTGAAGTAACAGATGCTGCAAAAGGAACGGCAATCACCAGGGTAAGCGTCAATCTTCTCATTGAGTCTCCCTCAAAAAAGGAGTCTTCGATCGACCTCAAGCCTATGATGAGCCACTTCGGCAGCGGCCTCACGCTCGACGAAAAGGGTGAATATCGGTTTACCGTCAACGTCAATGCTGCCGGAGTCGCGAAGACGACAAAGTTCCAGTACGTGGTCGAGTAGCCGGCGCCACACAGGTTAAGCGTAACCTGCGGTCCCGATCCGATGTCGTTCGGGCCCGCAGGTATGTTATATCATGATCTGCCCCGCCTTTACAATCGGTATACTTCTGTTCATTCTTACTATCCCGGTAATGTTGAGACATTACAAATATTCTCTATTCTCCCGGTCAATATTTTCTCACACTCAGAATACGTCGAATTCCCGCTAAGGATCTGGTCGCCTCAGCCGGATTTCAATCCCAACGCAGGATTTGTGTCTCTTCACGGAGTTCTGTAAGTTACAGCATGCGCCCAGTTCTGAAGTTCTTCTATCTCCCCCTCCTCCTGCCTTCCCTCCTTGCCGCCCAGACCGGTTCTCCATGCTCGCATTGTTCCCTTGACCTCCCTGTCTCCGGATACGGGATCGGCTTCGGCAATTCGGCCCGTCATGCCGGCATCCGGTTCAACTGGAGCGATGAGTGTCTGGAGGAAATCGACGGGCTCAATTTCACGGTCTGGGTCCCCGGTGAACGGATGACCGGGACCATCAATGGGATCGCGTTCGGGCTCGGTGCCGTGGGAGGAGAAGAGATCAACGGGGTCGCGTTCGGGCTGGGGGGCGTGTTTGCCGGCCACAACCTCAACGGCGTCTCCATTGGTGGTTTTGCCGTCGTGAGCTCCGGTGACGCTGCCGGAGTAACATTCTCCGGGATGGGTGCGGTGGTGGATGGTAGCCTGACCGGCTTGAACTTCGGCGGACTTGGGTGCACGAGCGGCGGAGAGATGGCCGGAGTCTCGATCGGGCCCCTGGGCCTGGTCGGGGGGAAGAGTATTGCGGGGATCAACCTCTCCGGGATCGGCGCGATTGCCGGTCGTGATTTCACCGGAATCAATTTCGGCGGCTTTGGGCTTGTAGCAGGGGGCGGAATCTTCGGGGTCAACATCGGCGGACTGGGGCTTGTCGGCAGTGAGCAGATTGGCGGTCTCAACTTCGGCGGACTCGCGGTGGTATCAGGGGGACGGGTGAAGTTCATCACCCTCGCGGGGCTCGCCGTAGTCGGAATTGAAGGCGTGGACGGTCTGACCTTCGCCGGCGGCGCAATAGTTTCGAAAGAAGACATCACAGGTGTGAACATCACCATTGGAGCTATCCAGAGCGGGAAGAGAATCTCGGGATTGGCGTTTGCCGGGTACAGGACAAAAGCGGATTGCGTTGAGGGCGTCGACCTGAATGTTGTCACCACTCAGGTGCAGTGCGCGCGGGGAATAATCACGGGAATCTACAACCGCGTGTACGATTCGCAGAGGGGTCTCTCCATCGGCATATTCAATCACGCCGATAACCTCTACGGCGTCCAGATCGGAATACTGAACTACGCTGAAAACAACCCCGCAGGGTTGAAGATCCTCCCCCTGCTGAACGCGCATTTCTAGCCCCTCCCCCTTGCCGACGAACAACCGTACCCGTCCAGCCGGATACCGGGAGCGCGTGATAACCCTCCCGCTGGTCTTCGTTCTCTTCCTCCCCGTTTCCGTCCATGCCGGCGGGTTCCTCGGAGATTTCACCGCCTGCACCCGGAACGGAAACGTCGTCACGCTTCGTGCGGGGGAGTCGTACGTGAATATCTCGTTCTGCGCAAATGACGTGGTCCGCGTCGATCTGGTCCCTTCCCCGCTCGCCGCCCTCGACTCGTCGTTCGCCGTCATCAGGGACGTTTCCGCAGACATCCCCGTCGACATTCTCGAAACAGATTCCTCCCTGACGGTCTCTTCGAAGATGCTCCGTGTACGTTGCCGGAAGTTCCCACTCCGTCTTGCATTCGTTGATTCCTCGGGGAGACTGCTCGTTGCAGAGCCGCTATCGGGGGGCATGGCGGTCCGGGGTGAAGAGAGGATCGCGAGGTTCTCCATCCAGGCGGAAGAGCATTTTTACGGAACGGGAGAGCGGGGGACCCGCCTCGACAGGCGCGGACAGGCTTTCGATTGCTATAACGCGCAGGCGGGTGGCTACGCGACCCCCCTTGCGACAATGAACCTCAACGTCCTGTTCATTGCCTCGACAGGCGGGTATGCGATATACTTCGACAACACGTACAGAGGCCGGTTCGATGTCGGTGCCGCTGACAGCACCGTGATGACCTACTCCGCGGGGGGCGGGGTGCTCACGTACTATATGATCGCCGCGCCGACGATCGCCGGAGAACTCGAGCGGTATACCTGGCTCACAGGGAGACAGCCCCTCCCGCCGCGGTGGGCTTTCGGTTACATCCAGTCGAAGAACCGGTACAGGAATGAGGAAGAGGCCCGCTCGATCGTACGCACGATGCGTGAGAAGAGATTTCCCTGCGACGGGATCGTGTTGGATCTGCAGTGGTTCGCCGCGATGGGGGACCTTCAGTGGGACAGCGCTGCCTGGTGCCATCCAGATCAGATGATGGCCGATTTCCTCGACGCTGGGATCAAGACGGTTCTGATCACGGAGCCGTACATCGTCGAGACGTCGGTGAACTATGCCGAGGCCTCGCGTCTCGGCTATCTGGCGAAGGACTCTCTCGGGCATGCATACACGCTCGGAAACTGGTGGTCGTGCGGCGGCTGCAACGCATCGCTCCTCGACATGACCGATCCCGCCGCGCGGCTCTGGTGGTGGGGGAAACACCCCCCGTTTCTGGGGAGGCATGTCGCCGGGCTCTGGACTGATCTCGGCGAGCCGGAGCGTCACCCCGGCGACATGAGGCACTTTCTGGGGACGACGGAAAGAGTACATAACATATACAATATCCTCTGGGCGAAAACTGTCTTTGAGGGGATGAGCCGCTTCCGTCCGGGCGAGCGCATCTTTAACCTCACGCGATCCGGGTCCGCAGGGATTCAGCGATACGGCGTCATACCGTGGTCGGGAGACGTTTCACGGAGCTTCGCGGGGCTGGAAGTCCAGCTCCCGATGCTCCTGAATATGGGGATGTCGGGCCTGGCCTATCACAATTCGGACATCGGCGGGTATGCCAGAAACCCCACCACTCCGGAGCTTTACATCCGGTGGATGGAATTTGGTGTCTTCTCCCCGGTCACCCGGGCTCATGGAGCGGGGGAGGTCGTCCACGGCGCGCCGACGGAGCCGTGGCAGTTCGGACCGGAGGCGGAGGGGATCTGCCGCGAGATGCTCCGGCTCCGGTACAGGCTTCTTCCTTATAACTACACAATGGCCTACCGGAACTATGAAACGGGACTCCCCCTTGCGCGCCCCATCATCATGATGTACCCCGGCGACAAGAGGTTTACAGACGAAAGCTCCTCGTATCTCTGGGGGGATGATTTCCTGGTCTCCCCCGTGGTGGAGGCGGGACAGAGGACGAAGCGTGTGAATTTCCCGAAAGGGGAATGGGTCGATTTCTGGACGGACGAACTCGTCCGCGGAGGGAAGACGCTGGAAGTGTCCGCGCCTCTCGGGAGGATTCCGTTGTTTGTAAAATCGGGGAGCATCATTCCGATGGCCCCCCCGATGCACTACTCGGACGAAAGGTCTCTGGACACGTTGACTCTCTGCGTGTACCCCGCATCAGGCGGCACAAGTACTTCGTTTCTCTATGAGGACGATGGGAAAACCACATCATACCAGAACGGGAGTTACTCTCTCGCAAAGTTCCAACAGTCGTCGGTGAAGGAGAACGGATTACTGCACGTTACGTTCGGAATCGGGGCCGCGAATGGACGATACACAGGGAAGCCGCATAAACGCACATATGCGGTCGAAATTCACAGGGTCTCAGCCCCTCCGGCCGGTGTCCGTCTCAACGGAAAAGATGTTCCGGTTGTCTCATCGGCCTGCGGAGCCCGTTTTGCTGGAGCGGGATATCGGTTCGATCCCCGCGTTTCCCGCCTCACGGTCTTCGTTTCAAGTAACTCCGACAGCGCATACACCCTCTCTCTGTCATTTCCGATGGCGCGGTAGTCGCGGTTTATCCCCCCCTGGCAATGGCCGTCTGGCGGATGGCCCTCCGGTGAGTGGCCCTCTGGCGAGGTATTACAAACGAGGTATCTGCTCTTGACTCCCGCTCCACATCCGATTACCTTAATAAATCCTCCCCTCCAGCCACAAGATTGAGGTTCTTATGAGACACGCTTCCCTTGTTCTGCTTGTCGCTCTCGCGGCAACTGCCGGCTTTGCGCAGATGCACCATGAAGCGATGCCCGCTTCCGGACTCGCCCGATTCAAGACGCTGATCGGGTCGTGGAAAGGGACGGACCCGCAGGGAAAGCCGCTGAGTCTCTCATACAAGATGGTCTCGGAAGACAAGACTCTCATGGAAACGCTGGGAATGGGGGGGAAAGAAGAAAGCATGATCACCATGTACCATCTTGACAATGACGGCGTCATGGCGACGCACTACTGCTCGATCGGGAACCAGCCGCGCATGAGGCTCGACAGGAAGAGAAGCAATGAGCATACATTCTCGTTCGTCTATCAGGACGCGACGAACCTGAAATCGAAAAAAGATCCGCATATCAACGGACTCACAATTACGGTCAAAGACAAGGATCATATATTGCAGGAATGGTCAATGATCGGAAAGGGAAAAGAGACGCGGGAAATTTTCACGTTTGAGCGTGTTGACTGATCCGGAGGAGCGCACATGACTGCAGGAAAATCTGAAGACATCGGAAAGCTGTTGCTGAGGATTTCCATCGGATTTGTACTCATCTTGCACGGGTACTTCAAAATCCTCCACAACATCGAATGGCTCAAGACCTTGGTCGCCGACCACGGTCTGCCGGGATTTGTCGCTTACGGGGTGTATGTCGGAGAGTTCATCGCGCCGCTGATGGTTCTCATGGGATACCGCATTCGCATTGCGGCGCCGTTGATCGTGATGAACATGATCATGGCAGTCTACCTTGCGCACAGGAACCAGATATTCTCTATAAAAGAGGCGGGCGGCGGGTGGGCGATCGAGCTCGACGCCCTCCTTTTGCTCGGCGCGCTCTCTCTGTTCTTCCTGGGAGGGGGGAAGTACTGCATAAAGGGAGGAAACAGCTACTGGGATTGATTCCCCGCTCGCCTGTCAAAAGACTTTTCGGCCTGGAACAGGAGCCGGCTATGGACCTTTCTGATCTGAATGGGATCACCTCTTCGTTCGGCGACACCGGACCGATGCCGTTGCTGTTCGTCGGTCACGGCAACCCGATGAACGCCATCACGGACAATGAATTCTCCCGGGGATGGCGGGAGGCGGGCGAAGCACTCCCGAAGCCGAATGCGATCCTCTGCGTTTCGGCGCATTGGGAGACGAAGGGAACGTTTGTTACTGCTATGGAGAAGCCCAAGACGATTCACGATTTCGGCGGTTTTCCCCGGGAGCTTTATGAGGTGGAGTATCCCGCTCCCGGGAGTCCTGGACTTGCACAGGAAACAAAACGGAGGATCACGGCGACGGAGGTCGGCCTGGACCATGAGTGGGGGCTCGATCATGGCTGCTGGAGCGTCCTCCGGCACCTGTTCCCAGACGCCGGCGTCCCCGTGATTGAGCTCAGCCTTGACCGGACGAAGGACCCCCGCTGGCATTTCGACCTGGCAAAGGAGCTTGCCCCTCTGCGGCGAAAGGGAGTCCTGATTGCAGGGAGCGGCAACATGGTGCATAACCTCAGGATGATCGACTGGAAGGCAACTGAGGGGTTCGACTGGGCCCGGGAGGCGAACGACCAGTTGAAGCGCCTCATTGCGGGGGACGGGAGCGAGAAACTCATCAACTACCGTTCCCTCAGCAGAGAGGTGCAGATGGGTGTGCCGACGCCCGAACACTATATCCCGCTTCTTTATACGCTCGGCCTGAAAGAAGAAGGGGAAAGAGTCTCGTTCTTCAACGACAGGACAGAGCTCGGCGCGATCTCCATGACCTCATTCAGGATCGGCTGAACAGATACTAACGAAACAAGGAGTATGCCCCATGGAAGAGACCGTCCGTTTCACACTTAACGGCAAACCCGCCACCGTGAAAGTCGACAGCGACCGGCTGCTGCTGTGGGTCCTCCGCACCGATCTCGGACTCACGGGGACGAAATACGGATGCGGTGAGAGCTTCTGCGGCGCGTGCACGGTGATCGTCAACGGCGAGGCTGTCCGTTCCTGCCAGACGTCCGTGAAAGATGTCCGCAATAAAGAGGTCGTGACGATCGAAGGGTTGGAGGGGAAGGGCGGGTTGCACCCCGTGCAGAAAGCGTTCGTGGAGCATGATGCGCTCCAGTGCGGGTATTGCACGCCGGGCATGATCATGAACGCGTACGCGTTCCTGCGGAAACATCCGAAGCCGTCCGCCGCCGAGATTGTCGAAGGGATGGACGACAATCTGTGCCGCTGCGGAGCGCACAACCGGATCATTCAGGCCATCCAGGCGGCCGCAAAAGAAATGCACGGAGGGCATTGACATGAACGAATACCAGTACCGGGAAAACGACGCTGAAGAGGCCGCATTGCCTATGGACCGCCGCCGGTTCCTGCAGACGACAGGGACCGGTATCTTCCTCTTCTTCAAGATACGGGATGTCTCCTTCTTCACGCAGGAAGGACCGGGAAGGGCTCTACAGCAGAATGTCCCGTCGGATTTCAATGCATACCTGAGAATCGGTGAGGACGGCCGCGTGGCATGTTATACCGGCAAGATCGAGATGGGACAGGGGATCGTCACGTCCCTGGCCCAGATGCTCGCCGACGAACTCGATGTCCATATCGATGACGTCGACATGGTCATGGGGGACACTGACCTTTGTCCCTGGGACAGGGGGACGTTTGGTTCGCTCAGTACCCGCGCATTCGGCCCCTCGCTGCGGACTGCAGGTGCGGAGGCAAGGAGGGTCCTGATCGAGATGGCCTCGGAGCAGCTCAAAGTCCCGGTGAAGGATCTTGTGACGGAAGGGGGCGCGGTGTTCGACCGGACGAATGCGAAGACCCACATTGCCTATGCCGCGCTGGCAAAGGGGAAAAAGATCGAGCGTCACCTCACCGACCCGGTGGTCGTCAAGAAGCCGTCGGAATTCAAGATCATGAGCAAACCCCTCACACGGAGGGATGCACGCGAGAAGGTCACCGGCAAGGCGAAATATGCGGGGGACATCGACCTTCCGGGGATGCTCTACGCGAAGATCCTTCGCCCTCCCGCGCACGGGGCGAAACTCGTCGACGTTGATACCAGCGAAGCCGGCAGGGTGGAGGGGGCCCGCGTGATCCGGGACGGCGACCTTGTGGCGGTGCTTCACAAATACCCGGATGTCGCACAGTCGGCCCTCTCGAAAATCAAGGCGAAGTTCGACAACCCGCCGGCGACCCCCCTGTCCACAGTGGACGACAGGTCGATCTACGAGCACCTGCTGAAAGTCGCCCCCGCCGGGAAGGTGGTTGCCTCGGGAGGAGATCTCACGGCCGGGGAGAAGGAGTCCGCTTCGGTTCTGGAACAGACGTATTTCAATGCGTACGTCGCGCACGCCCCGATGGAGCCACATACGGCCGTCGTTAAGATCGAGGGGAAGAGGGCGACCGTCTGGGCCTCGACGCAGGCCCCCTTCGGGGCGAGGGAGGAAGTGGCGAAAGCACTCGGCTTCCGCACAGAGGACGTCAGGGTGATTACGCCGTTCGTCGGAGGAGGGTTTGGCGGGAAGACGGCGCACGGCCAGGTCGTCGAGGCGGCACGCCTTGCCCGCCTCTCCGGGAGCCCTGTCCAGGTGGCGTGGACGAGAAACGAGGAATTCTTCTACGATACGTTCCGCCCGGCGGCGGTGATCAAGATCAGGTCCGGGATTACGGGAAAAGGAAGGATCAGTTTCTGGGACTATAACGTGTACTTCGCCGGTGAAAGGGGAGCGCCTCACTTCTACGAGATCCCGAACCACCGGACCACGGCGTACAATTCGAGCTGGGTCGGGGGCGAGGGGACGCATCCCTTCGCCACCGGTGCGTGGCGCGCACCGGGGAACAACTCGAACTCGTTTGCCAGGGAATCGCACATTGACATCATGGCCGCGAAAGCGGGGATCGATCCTGTCGAATTTCGCCTGCAGCATCTTTCGGATGCCAAAATGAAGCGTGTGCTCCAGACCGCGGCCGAGAAATTCGGCTGGAAGCCGGCGAAATCTCCGAGTGGCCGGGGGCTCGGCGTCGCCCTGGGCATTGACGCAGGGACATATGTGGCATCCATCGCCGAAGTCGAAGTCAACAAGGGGACGGGGGATGTCAGTGTGAAGCGGGTCCTCGCAGTGCAGGACATGGGACTCGTTGTCAATCCCGCGGGAGCCACAATTCAGATGGAGGGGTGCATCACGATGGGGCTCGGTTATGCCCTGCGTGAGGGGCTCCGCTTCAAAGGAGAGGAGATTACGGATGTCAATTTCGGGACGTATGAAATCCCCCGGTTCTCCTGGCTTCCGAAGATTGAAACACACATCCTGGACGATGAGAATGCTCCCCCCCAGGGAGGCGGCGAACCGGCGATCGTCACGATGGGTGCCGTGATTGCGAATGCGATCTATGATGCTGTCGGTGCGAGACTCTTCGAGCTCCCCATGATTCCCGGGCGGGTCAAAGAAGCAATGAACAAAGGATAACCCACAAGGCCGTCCAGTGCAATCGGGCACTCTCGTCGCAGGCGTGGCTCTGAGCCTGTTCGCGTCCTTTTCCCCAGCTCGTTCACAGTTTCCCGGTCAGAAGACCTGGTGCAATCCGATCGATATCGACTACAAGTACAGCGTCGAAGAGACCAAAGAGGGGATATCGTATCGCTCGGGCGCTGATCCGGTGATCGTCAACCATCGTCACGCATACTTTCTCTTCGTCACGAATTCGGGCGGCTGGTGGCGTTCGACCGACCTTCTCCACTGGGAATTTGTGAGGCCTTCCATGTGGCCGGAAGAAGACATGTGCGCCCCCGCAGTTCTTTCGGTCCGTGACACGCTCTATCTGTTCCAGTCTACGTTTGAACGGCGTCCGATCTACTTCACAACGTCGCCGCAGGACGGGCATTTGCAGTACTTTAACCCTCTCCTCCCGCCCCTCCCCGGGGCCCTCGGTCCGTGGGATCCGGACCTGTTCCACGATGATCGGTCGGACAGGTGGTACATGTACTTCGGCTCGTCGAATGTCTACCCCATCTACGGGATCGAACTTGACCGCACAAAGGGATTGACATACATCGATCGCGCGAAGCCCCTCCTCTCCCTTCACCCGGACAGGCACGGCTGGGAGAGGTTTGGTCCCGATCACCGCGATACCGTCCGCCCCTACATCGAAGGCGCCTGGATGACAGAGCACGAAGGGAGGTACTATCTCCAGTACGCCGCTCCGGGGACGGAGTACAATGTCTACGCGAACGGGACGTATGTCGGAGACAGTCCCCTGGGTCCCTTTACGTATGCGCCGTACAATCCGGTCTCGTACAAGCCGGGGGGATTCATGGCGGGCGCCGGTCACGGGAACACCTTCCGGGACAATTTCGGGAACTACTGGAATACCGGGACGCCGTGGGTTGCCGTCAATTTCAACTTCGAACGGCGCATTGCGATGTTTCCGGCCGGTTTCGACCGCGACGGTCAGATGTATTCGAACACGCGGTTCGGCGACTTCCCTCATTTTCTCCCCGCGCGCAAATGGACCGGCAGAGATGAGCTGTTTGCGGGCTGGATGCTCCTCTCCTACCGGAAACCGTGCATTTCATCCTCGGCACGTGACTCGTTCCCCGCATCGAATGTCACTGATGAAAACCCCCGTACGTTCTGGGTCGCGGGCGCGAACAAACCCGGCGAGTGGATTGCGCTCGATCTGGAGCGTCCGGCCACCGTGAGAGCGGTTCAGGTGAATTACGCCGACTACAGGTCGGGCGTGTTCTCACGTGATTCGGCTGTTGCGACGCAGTTCAGGCTCTCTCATTCCGCCGACGGGAAGAAGTGGAAAGTCCTCGCCGACCTGAGCGGAGAGCAGAGGGACAGACCGGACGCCTATATCGAGCTTCCATTGCCTGTGAGGACGAGGTTCATCAGGTATGAGCATATTCACGTAGCATCGGCGAACCTGGCGATAAGTGACATCAGGATATTTGGCAAGGGGGACGGTCCTCCCCCGCGGATCCCCGGAAATCTGCACGTGCGTCGCCATGCCGATCCCCGCAATGCCACCGTTACCTGGGACGGCGTCGGGGGGGCGGTGGGGTACAACATCCTTTGGGGCATCGCCAGGGACAGGCTGTATCAGACCTATCAGGTGTTCGCGGACCGGCCGGACACACTCGAAGTTCGCGCGCTGGATGCCGGGCAGGGCTATTACTTTGCAATTGAAGCATTTAGCGGGAATGGGGTCTCGCGCCGGTGCGATCCCGTCACTCTGAAGTAGATTGATACCCGTGAATTATAACGGATTAAACCCGGGTGCCTCCCTTCTCGTCTAACAGGAAAGGCAATCGTGATGCCCGGGCACTTGTTTGTTGCTCAAGATGTTAGGTATATCGTGGAGTAGGGGTTTCGCTTCACCACCATCACCCCCCACCCAAAATCATATGTTTCCGTACAACTATAATTTTCCTGCCGCCACGGCTGGCCATGAAGTGTCGAGGTCGTCCGGTCTTTATCGGCTTGATCGCCGGCAGGGAGCAGGGAGGGGATATGAACCGTACAACAGCGGGACTTGCTGTCCTTGTGTTTGCCCTCGCGGCCGCGGGATGCGCGCCTGAGTATTCGAGGTATCGCTACCGGGATCGCCCGCCGGTAAGGGATTCGCTCGCGCTGATGTCGAAGCAGGATGTCATCGCGCTCTCGAAGGCAAAGATTGGTGACGATGTCATCGTCAGCATGATCAGAAACTCCGGCTCGACATTTCATCTTCGGACGCCCGATGTCATCGAGCTTGCTGATTCGGGAGTAAGCGATAGTGTCCTCAGCGCGATGATGAGAACGGACGGGCCCTGGGGCGGCGGTGAAGAACCTGGAAGATACTATGCGGGCTACCCGCCGTACTACTGGTGGGGAGCGTCTCCCTGGTGGTCCCCGTGGTATTTTTCCTCCTATTGGGGGGGATACTGGGGCGGGTTCTATCGACCCTACTACAACCGCGTGTACGCTCCGTATAATGGAGGGTTCCGTTACCGTTCCTACGGTGGTGGCGGCGGAGGCGGAGGGTACCGGGCGCAGGGTCGCCGGCGTTGAGGTTGTCCGCAGTACAGAGTTCTCTTCTCGAATCTTGGGCCTGACAGGCTCGCGATCATGCCGCGTGACACAATCGTCCTGCGGCTCTTGATCGTGACCTGAAGGGCCCGAGCCCATTATACGGGTCACCCGGGCGCCGCTATCCCGGTCCCGCACGAAAATCTCTTTCCGTCCTGCTCCGCAGTTCATCTTGTGGGAGGTTACTCCTCCATATTTTCACAAACCACGCAATGATCGCGAAGTTCACCACCCAGAGCGCCACCTCCACCCACAACCGCTCGTTCCAGATCCACCATCGCTTCCCCGGGCCGTGTGTGAATGAATCGACAAACAGGTGAAGCCAGTACATCGGAACATAGCGGAGAATTTGCCCCCGGGGCCCTGCGTGTGCGGAGATGTAGAGCTTCCACTGGTCGTGACGGACCAGGTTGCCGTACGCACCGAAGAGATCGGGAAGAGCGCCGAAGAACGCACCGGTCAGAACAAGCACCCGGATCCACACCTTTCTCCGTATCCTCGCGATGAAGGGGGCGAGCAGCATGAGCCCCCCCTGCGTTGCGTGACAAATCGTGTCAGCCATCCTGTCCTCTCGCGTCGAATCTCGCGTTGAACAATTCCCTCGCCTTCAATGAAACCCAGCCGACGATGAGGAGTGTCATCACCCCTCCGAATACGGCCGAAGGGACGACTCCCATCAATCTGGCGGTGGTCCCGGACTCGAACGCCCCGAGCTCGTTTGACGATGACACGAAGATCCCGTTCACCGCCATGACGCGGCCGCGCATTTCGTCCGGGGTCTTCAGCTGGAGGACTGTCTGGCGGATTACCACGCTGATGCTGTCGCATGCCCCGCTCACGAACAGCGCCGCGACCGAAAGACCCATCCAGGGGGAGATTGCAAAGACGATAACCGACGCGCCGAACCCGGCGACGGATATCAGGAGAGTGCGCCATGCATGCCTCATCGGTGACACCCTCTGGAGTACCAGGAGCATGATCACCGCGCCCGCGGAAGGGGCTGCGCGGAGTATCCCGAGGCCCTGGGCGCCCACGTTGAGTATGTCCTGTGCGTATATGGGGAGGAGGGCGAACACGCCCCCGAAGAGGACTGAAAAAAGGTCGAGGGAGAGCGCGTAGAGGATGACCTTCGTCTTCCACACGAAGCCCACTCCTTCCCTCACGCTCGCGAGCAAAGATCCCCCGGCGGGCGTTCCGCTGGCACGGCTGTCCCCTGTCCGGGAGTAGAAGAAGAGGGCGCAGACAAAGAGGAAGATGACGACAAGCAGCGTATCGGAGAATCCGAGCCAGGAAAAGAGAAACCCGGCAATCGCGGGGCCGAATATTGCGCCGGCCTGGAAGGCCGAGGTGCTCCATGTGGCGGCGTTCTCGTACGCTGCGATGGGGACCAGGAATGCCCGGAGCGAAGAAGAGGCCGGCGACTGGAAAGCCCGGCACACCCCGATCATGAACACTGTCGCATAGATGACGGGGACAAGGATATCAGGGGAGACGTTTCCTGCCTCAACTGACCGGGCGAAGAAATGAAGGAAGAGGGAGCCGAGTGTGATGACGCTGATTGCGACGAGTATGATCAGGCGCCTGCTCATCCGGTCCGCCAGATGCCCTCCGAAGAGCGAGAGCCCGATAAACGGCACGAACGTGGCGAGCCCCGTCAGCCCCAGCGCGAGAGGATCATGGGTGATTGTGTACAGCTCATAACCGAGCGCGACTTCCTGTATGAGGAACGCTATCGTGAACAGGAATATGGCGGTGATGAAATTGCGGTACGCCGGGTAACGCAGAGATGCGTACGGGTCGCGAATGCGCTGATAAGAACTGATCGATGGTTCCTTTCTCGAGACCTGTCTGTCAGGCGCCGTTTCCCGGCGCGATGGTTTCGTCTCCCGACTGCAATAGCTCCTGGAGCAGTGCAAAACCAGCCGGCCATCGCGAGAGTCTGGAAGCTGAATTGATATGGCCTGCAGGTCCGATGAACTCGATCCGCGCTCCCCATCGTTCCGCGAAAAACCCCGCCCTCTCCGGCGTCACGTACCCGTCGTTCGTGCTTGCGACGACGATCGTCCTGAACGGCAGCCGCGTGAGGGGCATGGGTGAGAATCCCGTCGGTCCCTTCGGATAGCTCTCCGCTTCAGGATCACTCGGTGCGACGAGAAGCGCACTCCTGACCGGACCGGAGTGAACCGACGCCCAGTGTGCGACAAGCGCGCACGCCGATGAATGGGCGACAAGTGTTGCCGGAAGGGGAGAAGAAGAAATCTCCATGTGAAGCGCGGCGACCCACTCCGCCCGGTCCGGAGAGTCCCAATCCCGCTGGAGAACCCGCGTGAAGCCGGGGTTCTCTTTCTCCCAGATCGATTGCCAGTGTTCGGGGCCGGAATTGTACAGTCCGGGAAGTATCAGCACGCGGGTCTTCAGTCTCATTTTTAGCAATCGTAAAAGGGGGGTATCGTAACCATCAGGCGGGGAGGTAGTGGTGCTCGGTAAACCGGCTCCATCCCTTTTTCGTCTTCGCCTCGACCGCCCAATGGAAGCCGCGTTCGCCGTCCGGCCAGTAGATCATCCGCGCCCGTCCGGCCGGCATCTCCGCCTCGAACGCGATAGCCTGGTCGTGGATCTCGCTCGCGTTGGCGATCGACCCTTCCGATCTCTTCCCGTCGGACGTGAACGACCAGAACGAGAGCGTGCCGTCTTTGATCCCGTAGAGAGCGATTTCCTCGTACGCCCCCTTGCCGAATTCCCACCGGGCCCGGAGCTGAATATACCTGTCGCCGAGTACGGGTGCGAACGTCCGCGTGCACCGGATTTTCCCCATCGGAGACATTGCCTCCGCCTTCCATGTGCCCAACAGAGGGGCAAGCACCCCCATTTTCCCCCGCCCCTTCTTCCAGAATGTCTTTGTTCCCTTCATACCTCCTCCTCGATGTGGGAGTCCCCCGGGGGTAATGCCCCTAGCCGGGCAATGTCGGCATTGCACGCCAATACTTCAACAGATTCGATCTTCGCCTGAAGCGTGAGGTGACTTTTCTATCGGGCTACACCACCCCTGTCGAAGAGCGATGCAGTTCGTACCGAAGGCTCCCGGGTTCAGATCCCACGCCGGCAACATGGAATCCGTTCCCCTCGAGAACCGAGCGCGATCGAACATTCTGTTCGTTCGTGCGGGCCACGAGGCGGTTGACCCGGGGGTCGGAGAGTGCCTGGCGCACGAGACCGCCGACCATCTCTTTTGCAAAGCCTTTCCCCCGCCATGACTCAGACAGGGAGTATCCGATCTCCACATCTCCTGCAGCATCTGGAGGCCCCAGAAATCCTCCGGTGCCGACCAGCATCGCATTTCCTCCGGCGGCACGGAGAACCGCATACCAGACGTACCAGCCCAAAGCCGATGGCTCCGCTTGTTCCATCCGGCCGCGGAAAAACTCCTGGGCATTCCGGTCATACTCGCCCGGAGGCCAGTCACCGGGAACATCCGCGTCGAGCAGGAATCCCAGCTTCGACGGAGATTCGAGTTCGGCGCGCAGGTGGTCCGGCGTTGCGGCCACAAGAAGAAGCCTGCCGGTGAACCGCTCGAGTCGCCCGCCTGTGCTTATACGATTATCGACTTGCTGCATTATTTCTTCCCCCGGGCCGTCAGGTCGTCCGTCGCGATGTCGGATCAGTAATGGACCTTGATATCCACCAGCTTCAGGATATGGTCGACTGTCGTCCGGTTCCTGACGTCGATGCGGAGCCCTCTTCCCTCCGCATATCGCCTGGCATCCTT
>Ga0182017_10001194_pt1 | contig 20302 bp, 9 predicted proteins | sample 712E3DmetaG_FD_120492 | JGI IMG/M metagenome (GOLD analysis project Ga0182017, IMG submission 120492) | Permafrost microbial communities from Stordalen Mire, Sweden - 712E3D metaG | ecosystem: Environmental > Terrestrial > Soil > Wetlands > Permafrost | place: Sweden: Stordalen | collected... | reverse complement strand
TCGTCGAACCTGCCGAACGACAGCGCGTAGATCTCCTTTGCCGCCCGCAGGCCGTCGTCCCCGGCTTCCGCCAGACCGATCACCTCTTCCAACCATGTCGTCCCGGCGGTCTTCAAATGGAGGCCGGCGTCAAATCTCCTTATCGCCCTGTGCATCAGCGGGTAGAGTGAGAACTTGTCGCTCCCCGTGTGGACGGAGAGTTTCAGGTCATCTGGAAGATGGAAGGATCCGGCGGCAAATGCAACGACGGCGAGATCCTGTTCGAATTCCCGTGCGAACCGCCCCACGTCGCCGACGTAGTCAACCCCCTTGAGAAACGAACCGGTGAACTTCGGCGCGATTGTCCGTACGGGAATCCCCTCCGCGCCGATGGCCCCCAGAATAAAGAAAAGCTCTCCCGGGGACTGCGGCAGGTCCGACTCATCGAGAGACACCTCCGTGACGAATTCCCTCCCGCGCCGCGCCGAGAGTATCCTGCGGTAGACGCGACCCGCCTCCGCCACGGCGTTGAGGTATTTGCCGGCGACTGCGCGCAGCAGCGTCTCATCAACGCTCAAAGGCTCTTCAAGGCCGGGAATGCGGATCGCTCCTGTGAACGGCGCCATCGCCCCGAGAAACGACCTGACGGCATCGGGGGAGGAGGGTGTGCCGATGAACTCGGCAACATCGATTGTAAAAAAATCGCTCGAGTCGATGAAGGGGTCCACCGTCGCGGCGCCGATGTGGTCCGCATCAACAAAGTACGCTCCCCGCCACCCGAGCTCTCCGACCGCGCCGTCCGCCTCCCGGCGCGTATCGGCCGGAATTGTGCCGATGATCTTGTGCTCGCGGTTTGACTTGTTCCAGACGGGGGACACCTGTAACCCTTTCTTCGCGGCCAGCTGGAATGCCCGCAGCTGGGGTACCCCCTGAAGCCCGAACCTGTCTCCGATTCCGAGTGAGTATTTGTCGAATTTCATTTTGTCATGCCCATGAGCAAAGCACACCCGGAGAGGGCCCGGGAGTCGCGTTCATTCACCTCGTCGTAAAGCACCACACACTGGCTGCGCCCCTCCCCCCTCCGCCGGTTTCATCAACACGCCAGTAATACGTCACATGCGGCTCGAGAGGGCCCGTGAAGAAATCGGGAGAATCAAGCGTCTCGCGCAAGTCCGGCGGATTCGTTTTTCCGAAAGAAAGCCTGTGTGAGCGCGCATCCCTGCCGGGGATCCAGGAGAGGCGCACCCCCTCCGGGTCGACCCCCTGAGCCTTGTCGCGGGGAACCGGAAGGATCGCACAGGGGAGGAGCGACGGCATGGAGGCTTCGGGATCCCACCTCCCGCCGAATGTCCAGCGCGCGCCGATCTCATCCGCACGCGGGGCTCCCTCCGCCGAGCCCAGATTGTCGGTGAACCAGGGGAAGTCCGCGCTGTCGCGGTGACATCCGGAGAAATAGTGGCGGTCCCCCCACTGCCACTCCCGCGGGCTCGAAGGGGGGCGGTAAAACGGGCGGTCGGCCATGTTCTTCGAGAACCTGCAATCGACAAGGTAAATCGCCGCATCGAGGTGGTTCCGCCCCAGGGGAAATCCTGGAACCCCGTCAAAGTAGGAATCCCGTATCACGAGTTTCTGGTCCCTGTTCCCGCTTCCGTCATGCCAGATGCTCGCGCTCGGCGTGTTATGTCCGAAAAACCTGGACCCGGTGATATAGCACCAGCCCCGCGGGCAGACAAAGTCCACCCACCCCTCGAATGTGCATTCCGCGTGATAGTACATGCCGTCATCCCGGTCCCAGAGGCTCACCGTATCCCCGCCGTCCGCAATCACGTTGCACCCGAGGAGCATGATGCGGGTCCCCGCACCCCTGATCGCGAACTGGTGTTTCGTCGTCCCGTGGAGTGTACCGTAGTTATTGTGCACCGTGAGGTTGGCAATCGTGACATCGCTCACCCCCGTGTCGATGTTGACGACGCCGGCCCCCCGGTCGCTCCCTCCGTGATCCCTGGTCCAGTTTTCCCGGAGCTCCGCGAACAGGATCCGGGTGCTGTCACGCGATTCCCCGAGGAGCGTCACATGACTTTTCGTTATGTACACCTTCTCCGTGTACGTCCCGGCTCTGATGAATATTGTGACGTTGTTCCCGTTTCGATCAGGGATGGCGTCGAGCGCAGCCTGGATTGTCAGGAAATCTCCGCTCCCGTCTCCCGCAACGACGAGTTTCCCTTTTTCAGGGGGATGGCCGGGTGAGAGCGGGAGAACCGCCAGTGCTGCTGCCGCAATCCATGTCGAGGTATCCGGAAAACGCCTCATCTTCGCACCACCGCCCCGGCGGGGACGCCGGCCCCGAGCTCAATGTCACCGGGCGGCGTTCCCTCCAGGCTGACCGCACCCGGACCCGACTCTTCAACACGCAGGAACGGTTGTGCTCCGCCGGGGATAAGGGTCCCGCTGATCGTCACTCCGTGGCTTCTGGTGAACGACATCACAGGCCCGCGCGCGGGACGTATGGACACGTTACGGAGCGCGATCGGGCCGGCGTCCGTGCAGACGAGACCGGTCGCTGCGGTGATGACGACACTGTCCAGCGTTATTCCCTGTACAGGCATAGATTTCAGGCCGAGGATTCTCACGGCGGTCTCCGCCCCGGCGCAGACGAGGTTCTTTATCAGTACGTTGCGGAATTCCGGCAGATGTTCCCCCCCCTCATTTCCAGGAGGATCTCCTGAGGAGGCAGTCCCCGGACTGCTGGAATAGAGGAGATCGAACAGTATCGCCTCCGCTCCGATCGAGGTCATTGTGATGCCGTCGATATGGACGTTTTCAATCCGTCCCCCCTTCCCCTTCGCCGATTTGAACCGGAGGCCGACGTCCGTCCCGTGGAAACTGCAATTGCGGACGGCGATGTTGCGCGCCCCGCCGTACGTCTGGCTGCCGATGACGAACCCTCCGTGCCCGTGGTAGACCACGCAGTCCGCGATGACGATGTTCTCGCACGCCGCCCCCGCCCCCTGCCGGGGGGAGAGTTTTCCGGGCTTGAGGCAGATAGCATCGTCTCCAACATTCACCAGGCAATCATAGACAACCACTCTGCGGCAGGAGCTGATGTCGATCCCGTCTCCGTTCTGTGCATACCATTCCGCGGTGACGGAGATGTTGCGAATCACGACATCCTCGCACTGCACCGGCTGGACATGGAACGAGGGGGAGTTCGTGAATGTCCCTCCGTCGATCAGCACATTCCGGCAATCGACAAGTTGAACCATGACCGGGCGGAGAAACTCGCGCGCGCGGAGGTAGTCTTCGGCCGTCGTCCCCTCCTTCCGGGAGAGCAACTTAAGGTACTCCTCCCCCTCCATCGCCCCCCGTGAGGGGAACCATGTCCCCCCGTCAGCGCTCACGGCCCCGCCTGACGTGAGGAGGCGCTCCCATTGTGACGGGGTCATCTTCTCCTTCTTGACAGGGCGCCAGAATTCCCCCTGGCCGTCAAACATCCCGCCCCCCGTGATTGCAATGTTCTCGAGGCGATACCCGTAAATGCACGGGATGCACCGGAAGCTCTTCGATGCGCCGTCGGGGCCGGCGATAAGCGGATAGTCTTCGAACCGCCTGCTGAAGAGTATCACCGCCCCCTTGCCGACATGCAGCCTGATGTTGCTCCTGAGACGCACTGGTCCGGTCAGCCAGATCCCCGGAGGGACGTCCACGGTTCCCCCTCCCGCACCGGCACAGTCGCGGATCGCTCTCTCGATGGCCTCCGTATTCATTGTGACTCCGTCCCCCGCGGCACCGTAAGCCGCAATGCTCACCGTCCTCGGAGGGAAAACCGGCTCCCGGATATCTCCCATAGGGAAGGGGAGTCCTTCGAGATATTTCTGCGGCACGTCGGCCAGTGTCTCCGGAGACTCCGCGCCGAAGGCCAGACAGGCCAGGACCGGCCAGAGAGCATTCACGATCCCCTCCCGGCGATTTCGAGAAGCCACCGGAACAGGTTCTCTGCGGCTTTCGGATTATCGTATCCAGGGGGAAGCCTCCGCTCATCCATATATTCGTTGTAGAACCATGGATCTCCGACGGCGAAGACGGCCCCCTTTCCGTATTTCGAAAAAGCCATGATGACGTCCTTCCCGTCCGAAAAGAGAGGGGCGGCCCCTTCACGTATGCGGAGTGTGCTCAGTTCTTTTATGAATATGCGCCTGACCCCGGCGAAGAGAGGATGAACGGGGAACCGGTCGAACGTTCCGGCGGCAAAGTCGCGGCCAACGACCCTGTTTCTGCTGTCTTCGTTGAACGTTATGCCGAACACCGCTGCCAGCGCATTCAAATGAACGAATTCGGCGTTCCCGCGGTCATTACCCATCAGGACGAGTACTCCCCCCTCCCTGACCCATTTCGCGATCAGTGTGATGTCGGCCGGTTGTATGTAGTTTGGCGCCCGGGTCTCGAGGGGAGTGTCGGGGTCAACGACGAGGTAGATTGAGGCGCGTTGGAGGGCCTCGCGCGACGGCGCCCGGCACAGCGTGTCAATCAGGGCACCTGATCGCGTGATAATCCCCCCCAGTATCGAAAATCCGGAGTTCGCCGTGTCGCTCCAGACATAATGAAAGCGGACAGGGTTCCCGGCTTCATCGGTCTTCCACTCATTATTGTAGTAGCAGTCGAGCAGAACCGACGGTGTCCGGAGCGGTGGTACCTGCGCCCCTGCTATCGGAGCGGGAACCAGGAGAGTGAACAGGGTTGCCAGCATCGCTCCCCTGAGCCCGGCCCCCAGGCGCATGGCCGCCGCCTCCGTCATCCGACCTCCAGCCTGGGGGACGGGCGTTCTCTGACGCACGTTTCGCGAAGTATGAGGTCCGTGGGAACTATCACGTGCTGGTCCGCCGACGAGTCGGGGTTTGCAATGATTGACAGCATCAGCTCAACCGCCCTCGCTCCGAGTTCAAGTGTCGGCTGGTTGACGCAGCTGAGCGAAGGAGTGATGAACCGCGTGACATCGCTGTCGCCGAAACACATGATGTCGACATCCTCCGGGATCCTCACCCCCAGCACTTTCGCCGCCTCGTAAACACCGAGCGCCACGGGATACGTCACGGCAAATATGAACTCGGGCATGTCACCGGACCTGTGAAGCTGCAGGAACCCGTTATACCCGTCATCCCGCCCGAATCCTCCCTGGATGACCCAGTTCTTCTTGAGGGAAATACCGTGCTTCTCGAGCGCCTGTTCAAAACCCGCGAAGCGCTCCTTTCCGATATTGATGTGCGGACTCCCTCCGATGCAGGCGAGTTTCCGGTAACCGACGGCGACGGCGTGATCTATGGCGCGAAGGGTCCCCCCCCTGTCGTCGACAAGCACGCTGCTGAACCCCGGGAGAGGGGGGTCCGGACGGCGATCCAGGAACAGGAGAGGAATCCCCATCTGCTTGATCCAACGGAATATGTCGAGGTCCCTCGTCTCCTGCGATATGGAGATAATGATCCCATCAACGCGCATCGAGACGAGCGTCTGGAGATGTTTCCTCTCGCGCTCCGCATTCTCCTGCGAGACGGTCAGTATTGTCTCGATGTTATGCTCGAACGCGGTATTGTACACCGACTCGATCACCGCGCCGAAAAAGAAATGTGCGATCTTCGGCACCACCAGCCCGATCATGTTTGAACGGCGGGACGAGAGGCTCCGCGCGATGATGTTCGGGCTGTAGCCGAGGTCATCTGCGACCTTTCGTACCCGTTTCGTCATCTCCAGTGAGATGTCCGGATGTCCGCGGAGCGCCTTGGAGACTGTCACCCTGCTGACGTCGAGCCGTCGTGCAATATCCTCGAGCGTGATATGGGGGACCCTTTTCATCGGCGCATATTCTCCTTCTGCTCCTGAGGGCCGGGGGCCGCGGCGCCTCGTTCAATCTCGATGGCGGCGAGAAGGAACGGCGCGTAGCCCTTCATGTCATTCGTCCGTTGCGGAACGCCGGTGTAGTATTCATAGCTTCCGTCCCTGTACGGTTTCCCGCCGAGGCCGGCGCCCGCGCACGTATGGTGCAGGTCAACGAATCCGTCCCTGGTGACGCTGACAAGGTGGTTCACGATTCCGTCAAAAGTCCGGCGTGCCTCCTGAAGATACTCAGGGCCGAGGTAGTCCCTGTTCGCCCCTCTGGCCAGTGCATAGGCGAACATCGCCGACGATGAGGCCTCCAGGTAGTTCCCGGCGCGGCGCGGCTGATCCGGCACCTGGTACCAGAGAGAAGTCTCCGGATCCCTGAACGGGAGAAGATCGCCGGCGAGCGAGCGCAGCATTCCTGCCAGCTCCTCCCTTCCCGGATGGGCGGGAGGGAAATACTCCAGGACGTCGACAAGGGCCATCATGAGCCACCCGATGCTTCTCCCCCAGAATACCGGGGAACGCCCGGTGACGCTGTCCGCCCACCGCTCGACCTTCCGCTCGTCCCATCCGTGGTAGAAGAGGCCGGTCCTCGGGTCGCGGCAGTGTGCGGCAATAAGCCTGAACTGGCGCAGCACGTCGTCGAGGTCCTCCGCTTCACCAAACATCTTCCCGTACAGTGCGTAGAACGGCGCCGCCATATACAGGCCGTCGAGCCACATCTGCGCCGGGTAGATCTGCTTGTGCCAGAACCCCCCTTCGGACGTACGGGGTTGTTCCCGGAGCTGGCGCCTGAGGAGTGCCGCAGCTTTCCTGTACCGTTCGTCGTGTGTCCCCTCATACAGCGCAAGGAGCGACGTCCCGGGGGCGACGTTGTCGAGCTGGTACTCATCGAACCGGTACGTCGTGATATTCCCATCCTCCGCGACATACTGGTCCAGGTTCTCCTTCACAAAGTCCGCATAACGCTTCTCTCCGGTGAACAGGGACATCTGCCGGAGGGCGGCAAGCATGACCCCCTGTTCGTATGTCCACTTCGCAGCCGGAAAAAGGGAGTCGTATGTCACCGCACCCGGATGCCTCCGGATGAACGATTCCGCGATCCGTTCCGACCAGGCCATCGACGTGTCGATCCGTGGAGGAGGCCCGGGAGAGAGCTTGGCGCCCGCAACCGGCACTCCATCCATCGTGACCCCTTCCGCTTCCGTAACGGCCATGGCGGGGAGTGCCTGCGGCGCCACACGCAGGGCGGCGAAGCGGACGTTTCTTACGTCGGCACAGTGTATTCCCCTGGCCGTGGTCATGCTCAGGCTGTCGAACGATACGTTCTCGATCGGCATCTCCGGCAGGCCGAGGAGTTCGACTGCATATCCTCTTCCGGAAGTGCAGGCGATCCGCTCGAAGCTGACGTTGCGCACACGAGGGGTCGATGCGCTCACAACGCCTGCCGGAAGACGCGTCCCCGAGTAGAGCGCGTTGATGTGTATCGCTTCCTCCCCGATCTCCCCGCCCCGGAGGTCCCTGAACCAGAGGCTCTCGATCGCCCCCCCCCGGCCGCGTGCGGTCTTGATCCGCACCATGCGGTCCGTCCCTCTGAACGAACAGCCGTACGCATACACGTTTCGCACTCCCCCGCTTGTCTCGCTGCCGATGACGATCCCGCCGTGTCCATGAGAGAATGTGCAGTTTCTTATGACGACGTTCTCGGTGGGGAGCGTAACCCTCAATCCGTCACGGTCCCTCCCCGCTTTGAGGGCGATGCAGTCATCCTCGGTATCGAACGTGCAATTCTCGATCAGGACGTTCTTCGATGAGGAGATATCGACGCCGTCGCCGTTTGGCGTGCGGCCGCGTTCTCCGGAGGTGATCACCGTGACGTTCTTTATGATAACGGATTCGCAATACGTCGGGGCAATCGTCCACATCGCGCCGTACCGGAATGTCACCCCTGCAACGAGGACATTCGTGCACCGGACGGGCTGGAAGAACGACGGACGGAGCGCGAGGCCGTTTTTCCCGTCAAAGACACGGCTTGCCACGGGAACGTCGGCCGCTCCCATTTGATAGAGGAGCTTTTCTGTTTCTTTCCCCTTTTCCTTCAGATTCCACCAGGCCTCCCCCTGTCCATCCAGAATCCCCTCCCCGGTAATTGCAATGTTCTTCCTCCCCTCAGCATAGATGAACGAAGAATACTTGTAACATTCAATCTCTTCGTGGCGTGAGAATACCACAGGCAGGTAGTCCGCCCTCTCCGTGCTGAAGAGGAGCTCCGCCCCCCGGGCGAGGTGAAGGGCGACATTATTTTCGAGCCGGAGAGCGCCCGACAGCCATTTCCCGCGGGGAATGACAACCACCCCCCCCCCGGCATTCGCGGCTTCTTCAATTGCAGTACGGATCGCGCCGGTGTTTTTGAACACCCCCCCTTCACGGGCGCCGTATCTCCGGATGTCAAATTCCCTCGCCGGGATATCAGGGGGAGCCGGCAGGGGCATCGCGAAGGGGGCATTCACCGGAGCAATTTCCTGGCGCCCGGCTTCCTGTTCCTTTCCCCCGGAACGCGCCGATACAGGAAGAAGGATGAAAGCCGCGCTGCAGAGGAGAGCGCCGGCAAACAATCCCGGCTCTTCGAATATGAGACTCACGAAACGGAACACGATATGCTCCGGAATATGTCACACACACCTGAACGAAGACGTGCGGCGCCCGTGAAGCACCCCGCCGTGGGCGGGGTGCTTCACATGGTCACCGGGCGGAGACTTCCCGCCCTCGCACATACTACTTTAAGAGCATCATCTTTTTCACGGACGAGAGATTTCCGGACTCCAGGCGATAGAAATACATCCCGGAAGAGACCGCGGACGCGTCGAACTTCACATCGTGTCTCCCGGCGGTGACATTGCCGGCCACCAGCGTGGCCACCTTCTGTCCGAGCACATTGTACACGACCAGTGTCGTGAACCCGCCCTTCCCCAGCGTGAATGATATCGTTGTGGCAGGGTTGAAGGGATTGGGGTAATTCTGATGGAGCTCGAATACCGCGGGAACCCCGCTCAGGGGTCCACTGACGCCGGAAACGGGATCGGCGAGCCATGCGCTGTAACGGGACGGGAACCAGTTCAGATCACCGGCCGGGTATCCGCCTCTTGCGCCGGTGTAGACCGGGTTGGCAGTCGAATACGCGCAGTTCATCGTATCCCTGTAGTACGTGATATATCGCCTGTCAAAATCAAACTGCGCTCTCCAGGTCCCGGTCCCTTTTGTTTTTGCGGCTCCTGAATCCGGCAGGGCAAACGGGCGCCGGTACCACTTCATCATCTCCTTCATGACTTTGGGAACATTCAGGAGATCGGCGGTGTGCGCCTGGAATGCGGTCAGGGAATCCGCACCGAGCTTGCCGTTGATGTGATACGTCAGGGGCGACCCCTTGACAAGCGCCGGATTCGCGACTATCGGAAGTATGGATGCGGAATCGAAGAACGACTGACCCGCAGGGGTGATCCGGTAGTAGTTGTTGGAAACCGACCAGGCAGTCGTGTCGTTCGGCACAGAGAATATCCATGTCATGCGCGGGCCACCGAACGCATCTTTCTCCCCGCTGTCTGTGTACTCCGCCTGACGGGTTCCGTCCGTGTCCTGCCCGGCTGCGAACGCATCGAGAAGGAGGTTGTCGCGTATGATTGCCCGCCGACCGAGACGCCCGAGCGACAGGAATCCATGGTACGACATCCCATCCACACATGTGTTGTGCTCGAAACGGAGGTACCCGATATTCGCCGTGCTGGAGAAATGGCGAATGATCCTGTCCTGCCAGTTCACAAACGTGTTGTTCACCATGATCAGCGAATCGACCGACCCGCCCCGGACATCGATCCCTTTCCCGGCGCCGAGATTCGATCTGCCAAGGTATCCCATGTTCGCAAATATGCAGTTCGTGATCCGGATCGTTTTGGGGGCCTGGTCAGTCCTGACGTGATTGCCGTTGGTATTCGTCAACATACAGCTGTCGAGCGTCAGGTTAAGTCCGACGGCGGTCGTGTTGAAAAGAGCACCCTGCAGGGCAGTCAGGTTCCCCGGGATAGGTTCGAAGTATCCGGACATGATGAGGTTCTTGACGGAGCAATTCCCGCGCATGTCAACGAACTGACCGGGGGGGAGCTGCGTTTGAGGGTTGGGGTAGAGATAGACGACGGGCTTCGTCACGTTTCCAGTCGTGTCGTTCGCGATGAGACGGAGAGTCCATCCGATATTGCGCACGACTGCGTTGACGAGGTAAGAACCTCCGCGGGACAAAACGTAGATACAGGTCGAATCCCGCCGCGCTCCGCTCGCCAGCGTGTCTCCGTTGATGAAGTCATTAAGATAATTTGTCCCGCCGAACGGGGGGACGCGGACTTTGTTTTGTCCGCTCGCCCCGAGTGGGACGAGCACCAGCAAAGCAAGGACAACTGCGGTAGCAAGGTGCATCGTGCGCATGGCAACCTCCCTGGTTATGTTGTGTGTTTTGATGACGCTGCGCCAGACAGCATTCTGGTGAGAGAGTGTGGATACCTGATGAATGTGGAACTGTCGTGCGTTAAAACTCAAAGCGAACACCAAGGTCCCCCGACATTCCGTATTGCTGGCTTGAGGCCAGGGCCTCCCAGATATTTCTCGGGTCCCGGTCAGTTGTATAAATCTCCTCTGCAACGCTTGTGAAATTGTTGAGATTGAGGAACACGGAGACATTGTCGTTCAACCGCTGGCGGAGTGAGAGATCCCAGCGGGAGAATTTCTGGATCACGGGGTCGCTCCGCCTCCCGGCTGAATACGAGCGGTTGTAATCCCCCTGAAAAAAGACGGACACGCGTCCCGAAAAGCCGCCCAGATCGTATCCGAGCGCGGCGTTGCCGAAGAAATCCGGCTGCCCCTCCAGCTTCTGCTTCGTCTCCACGAGCCGCGTGAAGTACTGCGGGAGAGGGGGGAACCCCGGGATAATGATGTAGCGGGTGTCGGTCACGTATCCCAGGACGAATGTCTCCGACCGTACGAACGAAAAGTTATAGCTCAACACGATGTTCGACAGGAGCCCCGGGAGGAATCTGAGGTCGGCCTGATGCTCGAATTCGAACCCCCAGACCTTTGTCGGGTATCCGCTGTTGACGGAGTATGTCAGTGTGATCGGCGTCCCGGAGGGGATGGAAGGATGCCAGGTGATCCCGAGCGTGTCGAGGAGAGAACCCGGGTCCCCCGGCTGGTACACCCCCGGGATCCCCGAAACAGTGTGAAACATGTCGTCAATCCTCCGGTAGAACGCCGAGACCGAGAAGAGACCGATGTAGTTCCCGTAGAGCGACGTGTTCAGCTCGAAATTCCAGGCTTTCGCGTTCTTCAGCCGGGGATTGCCAACGACGAGCGGGTCCCGGGGGTTCGTCACCCGTGCGACGAGTTTGTCGAGCCGGGAGCTGAAGTCCGGACGCGCGATGGCACGGTATGCCGCGAGACGCACAGACATGTAGTCTGTCGGCCGTACGATCAATTGCGCGTTCGGGAGGATCGATGACTCCGTATGGTGTGACGTCGTGTCCAGAACGCTCCCCGTCACCGGGAAACCTCCGAGAGGGGTGTTGAGATACTTCGCAGTATAATCGTTGGATTCGGCTTCCACCCGGGCCCCCGCAACGAGCGTCACGTTTGATCCGTAGTTCAACGTATTCATGACATACGCCGCCCGAACCCTTTCGACGATGTCATAATAATCCGCCGCCACTTCCGGATTGTTGTAATATTCGGGAGTCCCGGAAATGCTCACCCCGTTCTTGTTGAGGTCGTACCAATCGCGCAGAGCGTCCCTGTTGATCAGCGGGTTGAGACTGTATTTGTTGTACAGGTTACGCGTCGCGGGAGTGGGATCGAGGAAATTCGTAAAGAGGACTATCCGCCCCACTGTCTGGAGATTGGCGAAACGCGTGCCGGCGAAGTTCTTTTTTGTTATCGTGCCGTCGGGATTCCTGACGTAGTCCTGATATCCATTGAGGTTGTACGGGGCCATCATTTCACCTGAAACCTTGGACCGGTTCCGGTAAAGGTATTTTCCCCCGCCTTTGAGCTCACCGGTGAGCATGTCTCCAAGCGCGTAGCGCTTCGCGATGTTCAGGTACGCGGTCTTCTCTTTTTGAGAATTCTTCTCGGTGTTAAAGAATGCTGTATCCAGCGAGGTCGCCGCAAAATTATTGTATGCATAGGGGATAAACAGTTCGGGGGGACCGTGATAGGTCGATCCGGGGGGGGACCGCATTCCGGACGGGTTCGTCGGATCCGCACTGGAAGGCTCCCGGAAATACATCTGGTAGTCATACGGGTTGTCGGTTTTCGATTCTGCAAACGACAGGCCCCACGAGACATTCAGATCGAACAGCGTGTTGTCCCCGCGCAGAGAGCTGTTGAACGTGTTGATCTGCTGCTCCCTGTCCCGGGCGGAATAGTATACATCATCGTGGACGGGGTAGTTGCGCGAGTACAGAATGAAACTGCGGTCCGTCCGGTCGAATATGTTATTGACCCGGATCGTCCCGCCGTCCGGTGTATTGATATCGACGAGGAGCCCCGCACCACCGCGCTTCCGGATTTCGTTCGTATAGTTGAGTTCGAAGTCCTTGTAATTCCATCCATTGCCATTAAGCTGCGTCGCGAGGTCATCGAAACTCAGAGTGTATTGCTCGTTGCTCCGGTCCCGCCGTTCGATGTTACCCGTGACCTGGACCCCCAGAACGTCGTTGAAGAAGCGCTCCCCGTACTTCCCGTTGAAGTCGTACTGCCCGTAGTAATTATCCAGGTGATTGTACGCACCCTTCGCATCTACGCGGATGGTCCGTTCCGACGGCGCCTTGCGTGTAACCATATTGATGCTTCCCGCAATTGCGTCCGCATCCATGTCCGGTGTGAGCGCTTTGAAAACCTCCACGCCGGCGAGCGTCCCCTGTGAAAACATGCTCAGGTCCACACCGCGCGAATCGGCATCTGTGGCGGGGATCCGGACTCCGTCGATTGTAAAACTCGAGAACGCGTCGCTCATGCCGCGGAGTATGACCTTGCTCGCCTCCCCTCCCGAGCGGATGATGGAAACACCCGGCAACCTGCCGATGGCTTCGGCGGCGTTGGCATCGGGGAGCTCCTTGATCTTCTCTTCCGATATCACGTTGACAATCGTGTTGGACGTTATCTGCTGGTTTGCCGCGGCGACCTGCCCCCGCATCTGGGCGGTCACGAGGACCTCGGCTCCCAATATGACATCGGCTCCGAGCTGGAAATTGACCGTGACCTCGGAGCCGGTGAGGTCCATCGACAGGTCTTTGCTCCTGTACCCGATGTACGAGGCACGCACAGTATGGATCCCCGCGGGGACGTGGGATATGATGTATTTCCCCTCACGGTCAGTCACCCCCCCGAACGCCGTCCCCGGGAGATAGACGTTTGCGCCGACAAGTGTTTCACGGGTCAGCGAATCAGTGACGGTTCCGCGGAGAGTCACCTGGGCGGCCACGCCCAGCGGAAGTGTCAGAACCAGAGCAAGGATCAAGCGCACTGAACGGAAAATGTTCATAGGAGTGCGACTCCTTCATTGGTGCAACTTTGGGGACTTGTGGAGAACGGAGTGAAAAGCCGGGAAGAAGCGTTTACTTTACCGATTACTTTATCGCTAATTCGATGTTACTGAAACAGAGAGAAAATGTCAAGTACTTTCTTGACGCGGTGTGAGAATTCCGGGGGAACTGTCCGGGAGCGATATGTTTGATCACCGTTATTGGGAAACATCCACGATAATGGATTCCCCTCCCTCGAGAAGTCGCTCCCTGTCGAATTGTTTCTCGCCGATACCGGTAATGACGAGCGACCTGAACGGGATCTCCCCCCGGATAGAAGTAATTGTGACGCGCCGCCCGGCTCCCCCCTTTTCCTGCCGCACAGTCCCGTACGAATAGCCGTTTGACCAGAAGAATGTCCCCTCGGCGGGTCCGAAAGTCAGCGTCCGTTCCACGGCCGAGTAGTGGAACCCGGTTATCGCCAGGACTGCACCCCAGCTTGCCATCGCCCGTCCGTAGTGGTGGCCGCATTCAGCTTCGTCGTAGGGATTCCTCTTCAGCCCGTCGTACCTCGCCCGGATGCTGCCGATGCATTTGAGGGCATTCCTGAGCTGACCCTCGTAGAGCATCCCGTTTGCCGCCGTGTATTCAAAACCCGTCATAACCTCGGAGAAGTACGGGAACGGGTTTTCCGGTCTCCCGTCGGGATACGCAGCCATCAGAAGTGCCGATTCCTCCCCGAGCGCAAACGTCCTCATGCAGTTGAAGTGATCTGAAAGAGTTTCGCGGTAATTGTACTTCATGATGCTCCCGAGCGTCGACCGGACATGTACGGGGTCCACCAGATATCCGAGGCCGCATACATGAGCAACGTATTGTCCTACGAGCTGATCGACAAGGCACGCATCCCCAAGCTGGTAGTCCGGCTTCCTGAGATCAACTGCCCCCATCCCGACAACCAGACCCGGAGCCACATGGGAACTGTCCCGGGGTGGCCGCACGATCTGTCTGTAGTACCGGCCGTTGAACAGATGCGCATCTGTCCACGCCCTCCCCCGCTCCTCCAGGGACCGGCAGGTATCGGCGAATTCCCGGTCCCCCTGGTGCAGGGCCATTTTCTCCGCTGCGCGCAGGGCCCCCAGATACCAGATCTCCATCTGTCCGTTCGGCCCGTAATATTCGACATCCATCGTATTATGCTGGGCCCCTTCCATCACGCCGTTCTTATCGGCATCCCACCCCCCCGGAATCCAGCAGAACTCCAGCGCTTTCTTCGCGTTAGGCCAGAGCGAATCCAGCAACCCCTGGTTCCCCGAGAGCTGCCAGTCGCGGTAGAGCTTCATGATGCACCCCATCTGGCCGTCCGCCGCAGCCTTTCCCCAGAGCTTCGCATCGTGCGGAAGAGCTGCACGGAAACTCATCAGCCCCGTGCTGTCGGTCTCTGTGCCAAACTCGACACGGCGCATCGATTGCGCAAGTGTCCCGTAGAGAAACGGGATCGCCTGCTCGTAGTTCCACACATGCGTGCATGAGCCCCAGCAGCACCCTTCATTGTCAGAGCATCCTTCCCATGCGTAGAGCGTTCCGTCGGGAGTACGGAAACAGGTCTGCGACCTGAGCGTGCTCAGGTTGAAGAGCGCGGCCTCCTTCACAACGGCGGGGAGCGCGCTGGAGCAGAATGCTGATGAGAACTGCACCGTCTCCCGTTCAAGCCTCCCGATCTCAGGCGCAGTCTTCACCGCCACGTCCCAGGCATCCGTGAACCGGGCCGCGTAGAAGTTTCCCACAGCAACCGGAGACCAGGCAAATCTGTTCGGAAAGCGCCATGTAATGAAGAACACAAAATCCCGTGTCGCGCGGGGAGGGACGCTCTTCCTGAGCGCGAGGGATCCCCAGGGGGTCGCCGAGGAGGATGTCCGGTTCTCCAGTACTCCGTCATCGCTCAGGTCATCCCAGAAGTCAAGAAGCGGTGTCCCCCATCTGTCGGGGAGCCAGCTCGTCCGGTACGAGACGGATTCTGTGTCGGGCGTGGAAAGAGCGATCGATCCCCATTGCTCCGCGTCCCTGCCGACGCTGTCCGAAGTCATGTACAGACCGGCAATCCCCGGTGATTGCCTGTACGTGTTCCTGTTCCCGAGTGCGAGCGACTTCTTCCCGTCGTTCCCAATGAAGTTCTGTATCGACCCGCAGAGTGTGACGTCGAGCTGACGGGGAGTCTTGTTTGTAACGGAGAACCGGATGACCGCGACCGGGATGCCCGAGGCATCCGGGTCTGCGGGGATGAGGGGGTTGAACGCGCGTATTCGTACGTCGCACGGAAGAGAAACGTCCGACAGGTTCACCTGAGCGAACGGATACCCGGCATCAAAGCTGCATGATTTGAACCGGGGGAGGCCGGGGGATGCGGATGTGCGCGCACCGGACGGTCCCTCATAGTCCGGATATTCGACCGGCCCCTGGAGCAGGCGGGTCAGGCGCCTTCCGCCGGGAGGAGCGACGCTGATCACGAAAAATCCGGGCCCGGGGGTAAACCCTTTCGCCGGCCGGTTGACGATCTCCCAGTCACGCAGGTCCCCCCGCCCGCCAAGCGAGACCGTCCCGGTTCCTATTCCCCCGATCGGGAGTGCGATGCGGGCCAGGTGGGCCTGGTCGTAATGCCGGAGGAACGGCCATCGGGTTTCCCCCGCAATTCCCCGGACGGAAACTCCCAGCAGGACGACCGCGACACCTGTGCAAAGAGGGACACACCGTGAGTGCTGTTTCATTCTCATACCTCCGGGAAGTGGAAAAGGGCCCCTTCAGACGGCTCCTGAAAAGGCCCTTGTCAGGGGATCCGGAGGCAAAATAGGGCTGCCCCCCCGAAGAATCAACTCCCTTACGTCTCACAGGCGAAACAGTCGTCTTCCCTCCCGTGAGATGGGATTTAAAACGAGGAATTTGTTAATTTCATGTAACTGAAAGGGATTGACATGTCCAGGAACGCATTGCTTCTCCTCCTCATCGTTTTCTGCTTATCATATGCTCCCTCAGGCATCAGAGGAACCCAGGTTTCGGCAAAAGGAGATCGTATGAGAATCGCGCGGCTTTCCTGCGAAGGACTCTCCAACCCCTCCGGTATCGACGCCTCCGCGCCGAGACTGAGCTGGCAGATGGAATCTGACTCCCGGGGGGAAGGACAGACGGGATACGAGATCATCGTTGCCAGCCGGCCGGAGATACTGGCTGGTGACCGGGGAGATCTCTGGAGCACCGGAAAGGTGGAATCGGACATTTCACTGAACATCCCCTACGAAGGAAGCCCGCTCGAATCCGGAAAAGCGTATTACTGGAAAGTGCGCGTGTGGGACATCAAAGGGACACCTACAGCATGGAGCGGACCCGGGGAATGGTCGATGGGACTTCTTTCAGAGCGCGACTGGAAGGGAAAGTGGATCGGGCTTGACGGAACCGACACGGCGTATCACCTTACCGGCACGAGCTGGATCTGGTATCCGGAGGGGGTCCCCGGGAAGGCGGCACCGGTCGGGACACGATTCTTCCGGCAAACGGCGACACTCCCGGAAAGCCCTGCGCTCACGAAGGCCCGGTTCCATATCACAGGAGACGACGAATGCACGCTGTATGTCAACGGCACGGAAGTCAGCCGGAGCGTCAACCTGAGGGTGGTCGCGGACATCGATGTCAGGGAGCGTCTCCATACCGGGGTGAACGTCTTTGCCGCATCCGTCAGGAACATCGGAGGCGGGCCTAATCCGGCCGGGCTCATCGGTGTGCTGGAACTCCGGTACGCAGACGGGACCGGGGCACGGTTCACGACAGACGCATCATGGAAGACGTCGGACCGGGAATTCCCGGGATGGGAGATGGCGACATTTGACGACAGAGCATGGATGAGTGCGAAAGTCATCGGACCGTCCGGTATGCAGCCCTGGGGTGAGATGTACGGCGCAGAGGACCGGCGTTTACCCGCCCGCTGGCTCCGCAGAGAGTTCGACGCGGGAAAAAAAGTGGTGCGCGGGACAGCATACATATGCGGCCTGGGCCTTTCCGAACTCTACGTCAACGGAGAGAAGGCGGGGGATCACGTTCTCTCCCCCGCACTCAGCCAGTACCCGAAGCGGGTGTATTACGTAGCGCACGACGTCACCGCCTCTCTCAGGCAGGGACGAAACGCCGTCGGTGTGGTGCTGGGGAACGGGAGGTTCTTTGCGCCGCGACTGAGCGAACCGACATTCACGCAGTCGTTTGGCTTCCCGAAACTCCTCCTCCGGCTCCAGATCGAATTTGAAGACGGGACTTCCAGCGACGTTGTCAGCGACGAATCCTGGAAACTCACGACCGCGGGACCGATCAGGGCGAACAACGAGTACGACGGAGAGGAATACGACGCCCGCATGGAGCTCCCCGGGTGGGCCGCTCCGGGATACGACGACAGCGGCTGGGAGAAAGCCAGGGTCGTCGCTGCGCCCGGAGGCGCGCTCCGCTCACAGATGATCGAACCGATCCGCGTGACCGGGACTCTCAAGCCGGTCTCCATCACGGAGCCGAAGCCGGGGACGTTCATCGTCGACATGGGACAGAACATGGTGGGCTGGTGCAGGCTCCACGCGAACGGGTCGAGGGGAACGCAGGTCTCCCTGCGGCACGCCGAAACGCTGAAGGCGGACGGCACATTGTACCTTGACAACATCCGGGGCGCGAAGGTCACAGACGTCTACACGCTCAAGGGGGGAGGGGCCGAGACCTATGAGCCCCGGTTCACATACCACGGATTCCGGTATGTCGAGCTCACAGGGTTCCCGGGACGGCCGGGACCGGAGACGCTCGAGGGAAGGGTTGTGAATGACGACGTAAAGAGCGCGGGGGAATTCACGTGCTCGCACCCCGTGATCAACCGCACATACAACAACATCGTGTGGGGGGTCCGGGGGAACTACCGGAGCATGCCCACGGATTGCCCGCAGCGCGACGAGCGGCAGGGATGGCTCGGCGACCGGTCGGCGGAATCACGGGGAGAGACATACCTGTTCGGCATCAATGCGCTCTATGCCAAATGGCTCCAGGATATGGAGGATGCACAGAGGGATGACGGGAGCGTGAGCGATGTCTGTCCCTCCTACTGGCCGCTGTACAACGACAACGTCACATGGCCGAGCAGCACGGTGATTATCCCGGGTGCACTCTTCGACCAGTACGCGGACCCGGACATCATACGGCGGCATTATGCAAGCATGGTGAAGTGGATCGACCATATGTGCACGTTCGTCGCCGGCGGGATCATCACGAAAGACAGCTACGGCGACTGGTGTGTCCCCCCGGAGGACCCGAAGCTCATCCATTCGAACGATCCCATGCGCAAGACCGCCCCGGGGATACTGGCCACGTCGTATTTCTACCACGATCTCCGGCTCATGTCCCGCTACGCGGCAATGCTGGGGAAGAGTGCCGACGGGAAGCGGTTCGATGACCTGGCGGTCCTCATGCTGAACGGACTCAACACTTCGTTTTTCAGCAGCGAGCGGGGCTATTACGATAACGGGTCGCAGACCTCCTGTGTTCTCCCCCTCGCATTCGGCATGGTTCCTGCGGGGGAACGGGAGAAAGTGTTCGCTCACCTCGTCCGCAAGATCACACGGGAAACAAACGGACACATCGGGACAGGGCTTGTCGGGGGCCAGTGGCTCAGCCGGGTCCTTTCCGACAACGGCCGCCCGGAGATCGTCTACGGTTTCGCGACAGACACGACATACCCGGGCTGGGGATACATGGCGGCGAAAGGGGCGACAACGGTGTGGGAGCTCTGGAACGGGGACAGTGCGGACCCCGCCATGAACTCCGGCAATCACGTGATGCTGGTGGGCGACCTCGTCATCTGGCTGTACGAATATGTTGCAGGCATCAGGCCGGACCCCGCCCTCCCCGGATTCAAGCACATACTCATGCACCCGACTCCGGTGGGAGACCTCTCGCACGTGAGAGGGACGCACAATTCTCCCTACGGGCGCATAGTGAGCGAGTGGAAAAAGGGGAGGGATGGGTTCGAGTGGACGATCGCAGTCCCCGTGAACTCCAGCGCAACGCTCTCCGTGCCGGCGCAATCGCCGGAGGAAGTCACGGAGAGCGGGAAGCCCGCCCGGCACGCAGAGGGGGTCTCGTTCGTCCGCCAGGAACAGGGGTACTCGGTCTTCGAGGTCGGAGCGGGAACATACAGGTTCCGGTCCGCCCCGCAAAAGTGAACGGTCGATTCTGACCTGCGTACCCGGAACAACATCCAGGATCAGGCGCCCAGGTTTGCCGCCCGGCTCCGCCTTAGAAGCCGCCAGACGGAGATGCACACGGATGCACACAGGGCCGCGCAAACCCGGGAGAGGATGCTTCCGGCAAACGTCCTCCGGTCCGGGACCCGGCGCTGCGCCTGTATTTCACCGTTGATCTCATCCTGCAGGGTGTCGAACGACATGCGCATCTCTTCCAGCCTGCTGATTCTCCTCCTCTGCCTCTCCCGGGAGGGGACCGCCCAGCGCTCTTTTTCAGACAGCTCACATCTGAGTGATCCCTCCTACCTCCGGGAGCGGATCCGGGAGATCAGTGACAGCGATCTCTGGCGATCGCTGGACCTCGACCGCCCCGGTCTCGAAAATGTCCGTGACGCCCTCAGGGACGGGCATGCCGGCGGGGCCGCGGCGGCATGGGGAGCGTACTGGAACGGAAAGCAGCAACCCTCGTACATCACCCGGACCGATCACCTGTACCTCGATACGGACCTCCTTACCGACACCACCTCATTCCGCGCAGCGCTGCATCACTCTCCGGAAGAACGCGACACCATCCTTGCCCGCGCTGCCATGATGCTCGGGAACACGATCCGCCCCTGGGGGGATACCGTCATGCGA
>Ga0182017_10001192_pt1 | contig 20309 bp, 21 predicted proteins | sample 712E3DmetaG_FD_120492 | JGI IMG/M metagenome (GOLD analysis project Ga0182017, IMG submission 120492) | Permafrost microbial communities from Stordalen Mire, Sweden - 712E3D metaG | ecosystem: Environmental > Terrestrial > Soil > Wetlands > Permafrost | place: Sweden: Stordalen | collected... | reverse complement strand
TGCTTGTATGAAAAATACCTTTGTTCACGATAAACTCGGCGCCAAGCTTGTTATAGCCAAGACCGTCCTGACCGAAATGAACTTTACCCTTAAGTAAATCATAGACATTGAGAATCCCGAACAACTTGGAGAGAAAATTCCACTTTTTAATGACACCGTTTCTGCTGTATATCACCATATCGCCGCCCATATTGCTGATGAGATCGGTAACATTACCCCCTTCCGATTTGAGGTTTCCCTTGAGAAACATCTTGCCGCCGATGTCCTCCGTAGCCTCGCCGAAAGTCTTGAGAAAGAGGTCGCTTTTTATTCTTCCCAATCTGCCGTTCGCGTAAAGACAGGGGGTTCTGCCGGACAAATCAATGATACCCTGTATATTGGCTTCCCCATCAAATACGCCTAATTTGAGCTCTGAAACATTGATTTTTCTATCAGTCATCGTCCCGCTGATTTCTATGTTTTTACCGGCAATATTCCCTAAGGTAATATCTTTTGCTTTCAGAGACAACTCCCCGCTCGCATGCGCGAGAACACCCTTCTCCGATATTAACGGAATGTTAGATTTCCCGCCGCGCTTGAAATCTTGCAGATCAAAACGTTCCATATCGACGGATAAGGAAAACTGAGGGGCTTCAAGGCCTTTCACGTGGAGCATACCCTTCTTGAGAATGCTTGCGCCACAGGTAAAGCCATTCGTCTGCACATCAAAAAAAGTCCCTTTAAAATCAGCGACAAGGTTTGTGTGATTGAATGGTTTTGGCATACCCGGCAAACGCATAAGGCCGTCATTAATCACCACGTACCCAACCATGTGCGGAAATTTTTCAAGGGGAAACCGCAAATTTTTTACTGTCAGGTTTAATGATAGATCGCCTTTGGTCAACTCCTCCTGCGAGAAAAAGAGTTTTGCTACTCTTCCCATATCACGCACATCCATTGTTACGTCGGCGTTGATTGTTTTCCCTTCCGCTATGGTCCCCCTTGCCTTTACATTGATAATATCGAGTTGATACAAGAGACGGTCTATGGATATATCAGGACCTTTTTTTGAAAGCCTTATCTGTGCCTTACTCTTTATCCCTTTCTCCTTTTTCATATAACCCGGGATCTCAAAAGCTAAATCATCCATGGAAATATCGCCGTTTATATCCAGGATGTTACCGTCGAAACGAAGCTTTCCATCGAGATTAACTATCCCCGTTATATCGAGGGGTATCTTGATAAAAGGATAGAGCTGCGTGACATCAAGTACGCCTTTGATAAGGAAGTCAAGGGTGTTATTATTCCACCTGCCCTTACAGGTAATATCCGTACTGCCCTTGCCTACAACGAGGGGATCGAAAACAATCCCGTCACGGGAAAACCTGTATGAGCCCCGCGCTGAAAAAGATGTATTTTTCCATTCAGCCTGGCCATTATAGAGCTTTCCGGAACCACGGGCATTCACTCTCGAACCCCACCTGGCCTCCACGGCCGCCACGCCATCGGTTGTCCCATCCTTAAGCTTAATTCCCTTAAGATCAACAAAAGGCGGCATATCTTTGAGGTTCAACGAATACTTGCCCTGCACCGTTATGGTTTTATCCTTGCTATAGGGTATAGTGCCACTCACTTCATGAAATGTGCTCGTCTTATATGTTCCGCTGATATTGGAGATATCCACCTTTGACCCGTCGATATAGACCTGTCCTTTGATGTCCCTGAAATACATGTCCTTATAGATTCCTTCAATGCCCTTAACCTCAAGATCGGCGGTTGTCGCCCTTTTTTTTACCTGCCTTAGCATTTTAGCTTTCACCTGGCCACCCTTCAGGGCATCCCAGAGATTCTGTAGAGAATGCTCCGATGTGGCATAATGGGTAACATCCCGCACATCGAGAAAATCCGAACTCAGCTCAAGATAGGAATACTTGTAGTTATCAAGACGGATCTTGAGGGTAAAGGGGGTTTGTTTGTAAAAGGCCTTTTGTATCATAATGTCCACACCGTTGCCCGACGCCGATAAAGACACCTCTGCGTTAACCCTGTCAAGCAAGACCGGCCTTTTTAGCCAGGTATCGTTCATTTCAAAATTTGCAGCTTCAACCTTCCCTTCAAAAATAAAATTGTCGTTTTTCAAGGCAAATGTTCCTTTGCCGTCGACAGCGCCTTTCAAGATCTTGTCGATCTTTGCGAGATTCACGGAGGTAAACCGCACATCGCCCTTTACATCTGTCAATCTCTTCGTGTATAAACCTTCACCGTGAATATTGATGGTTCCGATATAATCACCGTTTCTGGCGTATGCTTCAAATACAACAGGCTTGCCAAGATTGATATTTTCTATTTTGAGCTCGCCCACGAATATTTTTTGATTATTAACCGTGACGATGCCGTTTTTGATCTCGATAAGCTCGGCGGGAAAGGTGAAAACACGCCCTTTTCTTTCGACGGGGGTAACACCCACATCAAAATCAGAGATGGAGATATTTTTGAAGTAGAGTCCTCTCGCCGCATTAATAACAAAGCTTGCCCTATGTATTACCCCTTCGACGTTGCCCTTGAGCCGGATATCTTTGAAACGGACATCGAGATTGGCTCCGTCTCGCGTGAGCCTGGCATCCGATATAGTGACTGTGCTGCCTGTTGCCCTGCCGATCACGTAGGAACAAAAACGGGAGAAATTCATGGAGGCAACAAAAACCATAAGCCCCAGAATGCAGAGAATAATAATGATGGCAAGAACGACTTTTTTCATGAAGGTGTCCGTGCAAGCGCAAAAATTATGACTTCTCCCGCCGATGATCGAATAAGCGAGCGGGATGCCTCTTGCGCAGTATATCCTGTGGTGAAAAGGTCGTCAACAAGGAGTACTCTTTTGTCTTTTATCCTGCTGCCGTTTTTTACTGCGAATGCACCGCGAATATTTTTCTTTCTTTCTTTCTTAGAAAGGGAATACTGGTCTTTCGTCTTTCTCGTTTTGACGAGAACGGAAGGATATATCTCCTTACCTGTGATCTTCGCGATCTCTTCGCCGATGATAAATGACTGGTTAAATCCCCTTTCCAGCAACCTTCTCTCTGTAACCGGAACAGGTACAATGCAATCAAAGGTATCCGCAATCGTATTGAGCCTTCCCCCCATTAAACGGACAAGAAATCTTCCTGCATCACGTCTGCCGTGAAATTTGAAAGCATGGATGACATCGCGGAGTTTTCCCTCGAAATAAAATCCAAAATACCCTCTGTGAAAGGCCCTTTTTTCTTCCATACATGCACCGCAGACAATACTCTTGCCTACCAATCTTCCACAAATTGGGCAGGTGGTTTCTCCCTCTACGGGCCGGAAGGTTTCGATACAGCTCTCACAGAGCGTGCTCCCTAGTGTATTGCAACCTCCGCAATACAGGGGATAGAAAATATCGAGGAACGCTTTGAAGAGGTTATGCACCGTATTTGTCAAGCTTCATTGAGTGAGCCAGTGCGAGCGACATCAATTGTTTGCTGTATATTGTACCGAGACTTCCGTGAATACAATTTTTTTCATGGAATGCCATAGCGTCTCTCTCTCCTGTTCTTGTTACAATCATGAGAGGGACCGGGTGCCAGCTGTGGCCCTTGAGAGAACAGGGTGTCGAATGATCACCGGTAATGACGAGCGCCTGGGGATTAAGGCTAACTATTTCAGAAATCATTTTGTCTACGTTTTCGATGGCCCTCACCTTTTCGCTGAAATTACCGTCCTCTCCTGCAATGTCCGTTTCTTTTACATGGAAGAAAAAAAACTGGTAATCGTTATAATTGTCCCTTAAGATCCTTATCGATTCACTATAGTCTTTCGGTTCATGTTTGACATCCATGCCGAGTACTTTTGCAATCCCTCTATACATCGGATATATTGCAATAGCGAGCGCCTTTAAGCGGTATTTCGCGGAAAAGGGGGTTATATTCGGTTTTTCTGAAAAACCTCGCAGCAAAACACCGTTTGCCACCTTCTCACTTTTTAAAAGATCCTGGACCTTTAGCAGAAAAGCATTAACGACCCGTGCGGTAAACTCTGCCTCTTTCCCCTTCGCTGTCGTATACATAAAGGGCTTATTTTCCTTATGTGGATCGGCATCGCTCAGCTTATCAGAAAGACCGGCTCCCCGCAGTATCAAGGCAAACCTGTGGGACTTGCCCGGTTTGATAATAAGCTGAACGCCTTCTATTTCGGGGATTCTCGCGGTTATAAGGGCACAGAGACGCTCCGTTTCTTCTGTTGGAATCCTGCCCGCCCTCCTGTCAGTCACAATACCATCTTTGACGGTACAAAAATTAGCCCTAGCTGCAACATCGCCATCCTTCAGGTCCATATTGAGCCCCAGCGCTTCAAGAACACCGCGTCCTATCTCACAGGTCACAGGATCATAGCCGAAAAGACTCAAGTGTCCGGGACCGCTTCCCGGTGTTATGCCAATATCGACCGGTATAATTCGGCCAAGTACAGCGCTTTCCTGAGCAAGGGCATCAATGTTCGGCTTATGTGCCGCTTCAAGGGGGGTTTGATAAGAGAAAGCCGGGTTTGGGATATCGCCGAGTCCGTCAAGTATGAGAAAGATGATCTTGCTATCATTTGTCAGGACAAGGTCTTCAATCATACTGGCCTCTGCCCCACTCTTCTTCATCATAGAGCATTCTCACTTCCGATGTATCACTATGGAGAAATTCCTCTTTTTTCACGTTTATGGTATTCCAGCTGTAGCAGCTCTCGCAAAAATCCTTCCATTCTTCTTTGATGGCCTGGCATTTCGTACAGGCAAAAGGTATGTAGACCTCCTCAATAGGAAAGGCTTTTCTAAATTCTACAACAGCATTTTCTGTTTCTCCCCTATGGATATATGCCTCTGCCATAGCCCTGTGTAACCCCCTGAACTCCTCTCCCTCGCTCATAAGCACGTTGAGCATGTCGAGGGCCTCATCTATCATCTCCAATCTCAGACATAACCGTGCATAGAGGAAAGAAATGAGACGATCCTTCGGTGACAGATCGAGCACCCTCTGGTAGATTTTCAATATAGCCCCGGGGTCTCCCCGATTGATATAGAGGTCTTCCATCTTAAGGAGAAATACGATATGGCCTGTTTTTGTATAGCCTCGTCCATAAACCCTGCCTGCTTCATTCAATTTATCGATTTTTATATAGGCTTCTGCCAGAAGAATATACGCAGGGATAAACCGCTTGTCTTCCCCGATTATTTCTTTCAAAGTATCAATTATTTTATCTGCGCTCTGGGAGAATTTTTCGTTAAAGAGCGTAAGCACCTTTTCATACCGTATGCCGATGAATCTTCTGTTCTCTTCTTCGGTCTTTACGAACTTTTTGATCCTCTTTTCAATTTCGTATGCCCCGTCCCAGTCTTTTTTCCATATGTAGAAATCCCTGAGCATCCGGAGCGCCTCTATATTGGACTCGTTGATCCTTAATACATCTTTCAAGACAGCTTCATTTTTCAGATAATCCTTTTGGGCAATGTTTATTCGAACCTTTTTGAGCAGTATGTTTTCGTTTTTACCGATAGTGGTTTCCCCAAGGTCCAGTGTTTCCGTTGCCTTAGCGTAATCTTCCATAGAGCTATATATGTCGGCGAGACATAGGTAGGGTTCTTCCTTGTAGGGGGCGTTTCTCATGATCCTCTCAAGGCTTTCAATTGATTTTTCGCGATCGCCCCGTAAGTCGTATGACTTTGCTTTTTCAAGAAATTCTTTAAACTCTTCTGTTTTTCTTCCCTTTCTTCCCACTATCCAACTACTGATCGTAATTTTCACATCATAAAGAAAGCTCACAATAATGGATACGATAACCCCAAGAACGAAGGAAAGGACGACAAAGCTTGCCACAGACATTTCCATCATGTGGCCGGCCCAATAATAGAACTTCACCGTATCGGGGTTAAGAATGGAAAGTATGACGTAACAAAGAATAAACAGTAAAAAGAGTAAGAAAAAGATTTTAAACTTCATGTGATTAGATCCCTTTCTGCTCCATTTGTCTCTTACAGGTTATACAATACCTCGCTACGGGGTTTGCTTCAAGTCTTTTCTCGCTAATTTTCTCTTCGCATTCTTCACATATCCCATATACCCCCTTCACGATTTTATCAAGGGCGTTGTCGATATCTTTCAAGATCGTCAGATCGTTATCGCTGATGCTCATGAGAATATCTGCATTATAGGTATTGCTTGCGGCATCTGCCATATCCTGGATACCGTCTGTTCCAAGGGTGTAGGAGTCTTCCTTCAGTTTTTTTGCCTTATTCAATATGTCCTCTCTCGTTTTTAACAGCCTCTTTCGGAAGAAATCAATTTGTTTTTTGTTCATTCTCCACCTCTACATGCTTTTTTTCTATATATCGGGGCTCGCGCTCGCGTCGCCCCCTCCACCAACAAAGCTACTGGAGCCTCCCCTTCTCGCTCGTGAACGAGCTAAAGGGCTTCGCCCCTCGTGACTCCATTTTCTGTTTTCTTAACCTCATTTGTATGTCTCCCATTCTCCGGCACCCTGACCCTCCGTTTCACGTTTTTTTCTATATCTCGTTGCCTCTATCCAAAAGCTTTCCAAATCATATAGTTCCCTCAGCGACTCAAGGAAAATATGGACAATGATATTCCGGTAGTCGATAATCACCCATCTTCCATTACGATAGCCCTCAACCGAATAGGGCTTTATTCCCCGCTCTTTCATCCCGGTCTCCACGCTGTCAGCAATGGTTCTCACGTGGCGTTCACTGGTTCCGCTTGCCAGAAGGAAGTAGTCTGCAATATCCGTTAAGTCGACGAGCTTCATGATGACCGCATCTTTCGCCTTCTTCGCTTCGGCCAGTATACCGCATGCTGTTACTTTCTCAAAAGCTTCCACTATGCTCCGTATAATCTCCTCTCATTGATGATCCTTTCAACCGCATCGGGAACCAGGTATCTGATTGATCGGTTCTGCTTCAGAAGTTCTTTAACCTTGGTCGACGAAATATCGATTTGTGTAATATCGTGGAAATAGATCTTTTTGCCCGATTTATGGATAAATGTGGTGTCATTGACCTTCTTTACGTCCTTTTTCACAACGAGAGGAAGCATTTCCGGCACGGGCTGTTTCTTCCCGATAGGCCTTGTCATAACGATAAAATTCGTATGGTAAAACAATTCCCGGTAACAATGCCAGGTATCTATCTCAGAGAAGGCATCGATACCGATTAAAAAATAGAGTTCATCGAATCGTTTCCTAAACCTCTTCAGCGTATCGATCGTATAAGAAGGGCCGTCTCTTTTCGTCTCAATCTCTGAAACTCGGAAAAGCCTGTTGCCCCTGATCGCTGCTTTCACCATATGAAGCCTCTCGTCGGCGAGGGCGATAGTGCGTCTCCGTTTATGAGGGGGTATACCGCCGGGTATGAAATAGATGCTTTCCAGTGAAAAGCCCTCCCTGATCTCTTCGGCAACCCGTAAGTGCCCGGTGTGGATTGGGTCAAAAGTTCCTCCAAAAAGACCTATTGCCATACTATCCTCACGTCCTTAGCTGCCCATCGCCAAAGGCGATAAATTTTGTTATTGTCAACTCATCAAGACCCATGGGGCCAAAGGCATGAAGCTTCGTCGTGCTAATGCCCATTTCAGCGCCAAGACCGAGCTGGAAGCCATCGTTGAGCCTGGTAGAAGCGTTAACAAGTACCAGCGAGGAATTGACCTCCCGCAAAAACTTCCATGCCCTCTCGTAATTCACAGTAACAATCGCATCTGTATGGCTTGAGCCATATTTCCTGATATGGGCAATTGCTTCATCCATGTCTTTGACGACCTTCACGTTAAGCGTCAGGTCAAGATATTCCTCATACCAGTCGGCTTCTTTCGCCTTTTCAATGCCTTTGAGGATCGCCGCTGTTTTTTTGCAGCCCCGGATTGTCACACCCTGTTTTCTAAGCCTTTTCGCAATTTCCGGCAAAAAATCCTTCGCGATGGCCTCGTGGACAAGGAGCGCCTCCATTGCATTGCATGTTGCGGGCTTCTGTACCTTTGCGTTTACACATATCCCGTATGCCATCTCCAGAGAAACAGCCTCATCGACAAAGACATGACAGACGCCTTTGTAATGTTTTAAAACAGGGATCCTTGACTGCTCCATAATGTTTCTGATAAGCGCCTCGCCGCCTCTCGGTATAACGAGGTCAATATAATCATCCATCTTGAGAAGGCTGTAGATGTATGCCCGGTCAGCCGTTTGAACGAACTGTACCGCATCGGAGAGAATACCGGAGCCCTTAAGCGCTTCAAGAATCAAATGATAGAGGGCAAGGTTTGAATGGTATGCCTCTGAGCCGCCCTTCAGGATCACACAGTTACCACTTTTCAGACAGAGCGAAAAGGCCTCTATGGTGACATTTGGCCTTGATTCATAGATAATGAGGATAACACCGATGGGGATCCTCATCCTCCCCACGAGAAGCCCATTGGGCCTCTTCCATGTTTTTACGATATCCCCGACAGGGTCAGCCAGAGCGATAACATCCCGGAGACTTCCTTGCATTTCCCGAATCAGCTTATCGTCAATCCTGAGTCTGTCTATGAGGCTCTTTGCGAGGCCGGCCTTTTCCGCCGCTCTGATATCCTTCTGGTTCTCTGTGAAAAGGTAATCCTGTTGCTTCGCAAGCAATTGCTCCAAGCGTGCGAGAACCTTGTTTTTTGTCTCTGTGGGCGCATGGGCGAGCATATCGGACGCCACTTTTGCTTTTTGTGCAAGAGCGCCCGAATCGCTTGAACTGTTTAAACGGTTTAAACTGTTTGAACCCTTGCTCTTCATATCACCACCATATTATCTCTATGTATGATTTCTTCCGTGTATTTATATCCGAGCTTCTTTTCTATATCAATACTTTTTAAGCCTTTTATCCTCTCTACATCTGAGGATGAATAGTTCGTAATGCCCTTTGCGATGACCTCTCCCTGCATATTTTTCATCTCGATACATTCACCGCTCGTAAAAGATCCGTCTGCCCTCACAATACCCGACGGCAGCAAACTCTTTCCGTTATGGACAACAGCGCGCTCGGCGCCTTCGTCAATCCAGAGGGTCCCTTTCGGTTTGAATGCAAAGGCGGTCCACCATTTTTTCCGGGCAAGTTTTCGTTCAGGGAGAAAGAGAGTGCCGATCTGACTGCCCTCAACGACCTTTAAAATCACATCTTTTCTGGTACCCAGGACGACCCTCGTGGGGATGCCATACCAGCCTGCCTTTTTCGCGGCCTCCAGCTTGCTTACCATGCCGCCGACGCTCTTTTCGCTTCCCGTTCCTGTTGCCGCCTGCTCGATCTGCCCATCAATCCTTTTCACAACGGGTATCATTTTAGCATGGGGATCTTCATTGGGATCGCGCTCAAATAATCCCTCTACATCGGAGAGGAGGAGGAGCAAATCGGCGTCCGCGATCTGCGCGATGAGCGCCGAAAGATTATCATTATCGCCGAATTTGATCTCCGTGAAAGAGAGGGCGTCATTCTCGTTGATGACCGGCACGATATCCATTTTGAGCAAGGTATCGAGTGTATTCATGAGGTTGATGCATCTGGCTTTATTCTTGATATCTTCATGGGTAAGAAGGATCTGTCCCACTTTCATGCCCTCTTTTTCGAAGTTCTCCCTATACATCTTCATGAGCAAAACCTGCCCCACAGAGGCAAGGGCCTGTCTTTTTGCAATCTCTTTCGGTTTCTTCGCAAGCCCCACCGTTTCCATGCCGCAGGCGATGGCGCCGCTTGAGACAATAATAGTGTCAATGTTCATCGCTTTGATGGCCCTCACCTGCCGGGCGATATCTTTGATCTTACCGGTACTGATCTTCTTGCCATCGTCGACGAGAACTGACGTTCCGATCTTCACAACAAGCCGTTTGATGACAGGCTCATTCGTTTTCATTTGTCGCACCGCGTAGACTCATCAGTTCGCGCAATCTCCAAGCACCATAGGACCTCCGCTCTTGGTGATTATTTCTTTCAGTTCATCGATCCCGTAGCCGGTAAGCGCACTTACCTTTAAACATCGTTCCATCTTTTTTTCAAAATACTTCTGCCATTTCTTCAACGCATCCTCTGAAACAAGATCGGTTTTATTCAACACGATGATCCGCTGCTTCTGAAGCATCTCTTTGTTGTACGTTTCAAGTTCATCGATCAACGTCTCATAGTCTCTCTTCACCGTCGGCAAGGACACATCAATAACGATAAGGAGCATCCCTGTCCGCTCTATGTGCTTCAAAAATGTAAGTCCTAACCCCTTGCCTGTCGATGCCCCTTCGATGATACCGGGAATATCGGCAATGACAAAGGTTTTCTCTCCGTCCCGGAGGACCCCGAGAGCCGGGGTCAGTGTAGTAAAGGGGTAATCGCCGACCTTCGGTTTTGCATCCGTCAAACGGGAAATGAGGGTTGACTTGCCCGCATTGGGAAGGCCCGCAAGACCTACATCTGCGAGCAGCTTTAAAACGAGCTTCAGGTGGCGTTTTTCGCCCTCTTCACCTTCGTCATGCTCTGTGGGCGCCCTGTGCGTTGGTCTTACAAAACGGGTGTTCCCCCTTCCCCCTCTCCCTCCATGCGCGACAACATAACACTCCCCTTCTTCTGTAATATTGGAAAGGGTCAATAATTCCGGTTCTTCATAGACGATGGTTCCGAGGGGCACATGAATGACCGTATCTGTGCCGCCCCTGCCTGTCTTGTTTTTTCCGCCCCCGGCTTTACCGTTTTCCGCTTTGTAATTTCGCTTATATTTGAAATCGAGAAGGCTTGCGAGATCCCTTTTCCCGGTTACGATTACGTCCCCTCCCTTTCCGCCATCGCCGCCATCAGGTCCACCTCGCGGAATAAACTTTGCTCTCCTGAAGCTTACACTGCCGTGACCGCCTCTTCCTGCTTCAACATAGATAGACGCTTCATCGACAAATTTCATTAAACGGGATCGACATGGGCCCTTCTTTTGTCACCTGCCAAATCGAAATTCACTATCCCATCGATCAAAGCAAATAAGGTATTGTCCCTTCCTATACCGACGTTCTTCCCCGGATGGATCCGTGTTCCGTGCTGTCTCACGATGATGCTGCCGGCCCTTACCTTCGTGCCGGCATAAATCTTGACACCGAGCCTCTGACCGCCGCTGTCCCTTCCGTTCCTTGAACTGCCGCCAGCTTTTTTATGCGCCATGTTATGCCTCCATCACAATCTTGTCTATCAATAATTCTGTATAAAATTGGCGGTGACCCTTCTTGACTTTATAGTCTTTCCTTCTCTTGTACTTGAATATTGTTACCTTCTTGTCCCGTCCCTGGGCAACCACCTTCCCGTTGACGTAAGCACCGTCGATATATGGATTACCGACAACGGTTCCGCTGTCGCCATTGATTGCCAGCACTGTGCTTATCCGTACTTCTTCACCTTCAGGTGCTTCAATCTTTTCCAGTTTAACCTTTTTACCCTCTTCAATCTTATACTGCTTACCACCGTTCTCAATTATTGCATACATTACAGAGACTCCTTACCTTTATTTCGAAAAAAGCTAAATATATTATGATAATTGCGGTAGAAAAGTCAATAGAAACCGCCTCCCCTGTAGTCCCCTTTTTGTCTGAATTTGACTTTATGGGCATAAACCATTAATTTAATGATGGGTTTATGGGAAGAAATAAAACAAGGAGATCATAGATGATACGGGCAAAACTCTGGTTTCGATGCGCAGCTATGCATGACCCGGTAACCCCCGTGGTCGTGCAGCCGGCTCTTGTAGGCTGGGAGGCAAAGAAACGCAGGGTAGACCTGACGATAGAACGTGCCTTTAACGGGGAAGAGCTTGTGAAGCGGATGAAGGGGTGGGTGACAACGGATCCCCATAAGGTCATTGAGATTGTGAAGAAGCATGGCAAATTGAAGGTCCTCGATGACCGGGAACTGGTCATCGAGATGGAGAAAGAGGAAAATTTCAAGGGACTTCAAGATGCCCTTTTTGAGACTTTCGGAACAGAAGTTGATATCGAGATGGTTAAGAAAACGGTAAGATAAATTAAAGAAGGAATAAGGAAACGGGAAGAGGGAAAAACGCATAAGCCACATAACTGCAAACCTCAGAGACCCCTAAAAAATATAACCTATGAAACATATCAGAAATTTCAGCATCATCGCACATATAGATCACGGCAAGTCGACACTTGCAGACCGTCTCATACAGTATACTCACCTCGTTGAGGACCGCCAATTCCGCGACCAGATTCTCGACAACATGGACATCGAACGGGAGCGGGGCATTACGATAAAAAGCCAGACCGTTGATCTGCCTTATACGGACAAAGATGGTAAACCATATGAACTGAACCTCATCGACACGCCTGGGCATGTCGATTTCTCCTATGAGGTCTCACGGGCCCTTGCTTCCTGCGAAGGTGTCCTTCTTCTCATTGATGCAGCGCAGGGCGTTGAGGCACAAACCCTTGGCAATCTCTATGCCGCCATGGAGCACAACCTCGTTATCATTCCCGTCATTAACAAGATCGACCTCCCTGTGGCCGATATCGAAGGGGTAAAGAACGAGATTGATCAGGAACTGGGATTAGACCCTGATCTGGCTATCCTCTGTTCTGCAAAGGAAGGGATAGGCATTGAGGATATTTTTCATGCTGTCATAGAAAGGGTGCCGGCCCCCACAGGGGACGCGGAAAAACCGCTCTCCGCGCTCATCTTTGACGCCCATTATGATCCCTTCCGTGGCACCATCGTAAGCTGTCGTGTATTTGACGGAACGGTGAAACCCGGTGATATGATACGTCTTATGTATAATGGAACAACATATAAAGTGGAAGAAGTGGGGGTTTTCCGTCTCATCCGGGAACCGAAAAAGGAACTCACGGCGGGCATGGTAGGTTATATCATTGCGGGGATAAAAACAGTGAGCGACACGAGGGTCGGCGATACTATTACACTCGACAACAATCCAATAGCAGGGCCACTCCCCGGCTTTATTGAGGTCAAACCGGTTGTTTTTTCCTCCATCTACCCGATTGCTTCCGACGATTATCCGTCGCTCGCAGAAGCCCTTGAAAAGTACAAGCTCAACGACGCCGCGCTGGTATATCAAAAGGATTCCTCGGCGGCCCTTGGCCAGGGTTTCCGGTGCGGTTTTCTGGGACTTCTACATCTTGAGATCGTCCAGGAACGTCTTGAGCGGGAATTCGACCAGTCTATCATCATGACAGCCCCGAGCGTTCAATACCATTTTTTTTTAAACGACGGCGCCATGGTAGAAATTGACAATCCGCTCTATTATCCCGATCCCGCGAAAATAAGAAAATCGGAGGAACCTTATATCCGGGCAGACATTCTTGTACCCGAACGCTATGTAGGAGTCGTGATTAAGCTCTGTATGGAACGCCGTGGCGTCAATTCTCATCTCAGTTATCCGACCCCCGGCAGGATAGAGGTGACCTTCGATATGCCTCTTGCTGAGGTCATCTTTGATTTTTATGACAAGCTGAAGAGCGTAACTCAGGGCTACGGTTCTTTTGATTATGAGATTATTGACTACCGGGAAAGCAACCTCGTAAAGCTCGATATACTTGTAAACGGCGAAAAGGTCGACGCGCTCTCAATTCTCGTTCATCATGACAATGCGCGGGAGCGGTCCCTCAGGGTCTGCGAAAAGCTCAAAGATGAGATACCGAAACAGCAATTCAAGATCGCTATCCAGGGGGCTATCGGCGGAAAAATCATCGCACGCTCCACGATCTCGGCCTTCAGGAAGGATGTTACCGCAAAATGTTACGGCGGCGATATCACGAGAAAGAGAAAACTCCTTGAGAAACAGAAGAAGGGCAAGAAACGGATGCGGATGGTGGGCAATGTCGAGATACCGCAAAGCGCATTCTTGGCCGCTCTGAAAACAGACGATGAATAACAAGCGGTTACCGGGGCTGTATATCCACATCCCCTTTTGCAGGACCAAATGCCCCTATTGTGATTTTTATTCCATTACTGATAGTGCGGCTGTCAATAGGTTTCTCAATGCATTGAAAACTGAAGCTCTCCTTTACAGAGATACATTCAGCCGGTTCGATTCACTCTATTTCGGAGGGGGAACGCCGTCGATCATTGACGAAAAAGGCATTACAGATCTCTTTGCCGCCCTTAGGTCAGCATTTGTTTTTTCATCCGATACGGAAATTACTATTGAAGTGAACCCTGATGATGTAACAAAGGAAAAATTGGAGCTCTATAAGGCGCTCGGCATAAACAGGATCAGCATTGGGGTGCAATCATTGAACGATAAAGAGCTTGTCTTTTTAAAAAGAAGACACACAGTGAATGGTGCAAGAAAAGCCCTTGACCTTATACGGTCAAGCGGGTTTTACAATATCGGCATAGACCTTATGAACGGTCTGGCCGGTCAGACGGAAAAGGGCTGGATGGCAACACTGGAAAAAGCACTTTCTTTTGAACCGGCTCATATTTCCTGTTATGAACTTACCATTGATGGTGAAACAACGCCTTTTGGGAAAATGGCAAGCAAGGGGAAACTCAAATTGCCTTCTGTGGAAAAGCAAAGGAGAACCTTTCTGTTCACCTCGCAGTTTCTTAAGGAGCGAGGGTTTATCCATTACGAGGTGTCCAATTTCGCACGGGGGGAGATTTATCGTTCCCGCCATAACCTGAAATACTGGCGCCATACCCCCTACCTGGGGCTGGGACCGGCCGCCCACTCTTTTCGTCATGGGACGAGATGGTGGAATGTGAGATCCGTCGAGCAATACTGTGGCGCTCTAAGCAAAAATGAAAAGCCTGTAGAGGGAAACGAGAGCCTCTCCTCGGAACAATTAGAGCTGGAGAGGTTCTTCCTCGGTTTTCGGAACCTTGAAGGTGTTGACATAAAGGATACCCTTGACGAGCCCTTACGTGAGGCCATATTGAAGATGCTCATCTCGGAAAAGCTTATAGAAGTTCATGGCAGAAAGATAATCCCTACAGTAGAGGGGTACCTCGTTGCAGATCGGCTCCCACTCTTGATGTATACTTAAATAATTTCTCTTTAGATTTCCTATTGACAAAAACGTGTTTGTGGTTTATTATTATTTTAGGTATGTTAAATAATTCACATATATGTTTTTTAAAAGGGTTTAATTTAAAGGATGTATCGAGTACAGAAAAATTATTGACTACTGGGTTTGACCGTATTATGGCCAACTTGTGCAAGTATTCACAAATTAGTTTATTAAATTGAAATTCACCTCCATAAGCTTCTCATAATAACCCCCCCCTTCCCCCTGGGAACCCACCCAGGGGGTTTTTCTTTACAATGAGGGTATTCTTATTGTAAGATTCTCTCACAAATGGATATAAGCAGCGCAAATGTGTTTACCGGGGGATTCTTGGGTCTTATTTATTCTGCAGGACCCATTGCAAAGACAGTTTTGATTATCCTCTTTTTCTTTTCCATCGTCTCATGGACGATCATGCTCGTTAAAATGAGGCAATTTGGCAGGACAGACAAACAAGGCGACAAGTTTTTTAAGGCGGTAAAGGATGCCGATTCTTTCAAAAAGCTTATCCCTGTCTACAGGGATAGCTCGGACAATGCCTTTTACCGGTTGGTGCTCGCATGTTATAAAGAGGTAACCTCAAGGCAAAAAGACAATCCGGGACAGTCAGTCAAGCCAGGCACGGTCCCTGTCATAGAAAATATTTTAAAAATTACCATCGCAGAGGAGTCGGCCAAGCTTGAAAGGCGGCTTTCTTTTCTTGCGACGACTGCGAATGCCGCTCCCTTCATCGGCCTTTTCGGTACTGTCTGGGGTATTATGGATTCTTTCAGGGAAATTGGGGTACGGGGGACAACGAGCCTTGCTATTGTTGCCCCGGGTATCAGCGAAGCCCTCATCGCAACTGCCATTGGTCTTGCAACCGCCATACCAGCCGTGCTCGGGTATAATTACTTCCTCGGGAGACTGAAACGGATCCTTTCCAGAATGGAAAGTGCCGCCATGTACCTGCTCAATATTATTGAGAAATGAATACATCAAAAAAAGAATCAAAAGGACCCTTATCTGAGATCAACGTGGTACCGCTCGTTGATATTATGCTTGTGCTTCTCATTATCTTTATGATCACGGTCCCCATGATGCAGCACGGAATGGGTATCGATATTCCCCATGTAACGGCCAAGCCCCTTCCCACAAAGGATGAGCCGCAAATACTCAATATTACGCATGACCAGAGACTTGTTTTAAATGAAAAGAAACTAAACCCAAAAAACCTCAAGGCAGCTATTCAATTATTGTTTTCCAATAAGACCAACAAAGAAATATTCCTGCGGGCTGACAAAGATGTGCCATACGGGTTTGTCGTAAAATGCATGAGTATAGTGAGGGAAGCTGGCGTCGAGAAGATTAATATCGTAACGAAACCGCTGGAAAGCGATGAGTGAAGAAGCCTGGTACAAGATGCTCGCAGTTTCTTTTGCGCTGCATATTTTTGTCTTAGCTGCGTTTAGTATTCCCATGAAATTTACATCGAAAAGGTTTGATTTGTCTTCATCATACTCGGTAAATCTTGTGGGGAGAGTGGGAAACCTGGGTGGCGGGCAGAAAGAGGGGGCCGCACCGGAAATAAAAAAAACGCCGGAGAAACCGGTTCCTGTAAAGAGCAAACCCATTCCGATAAAAAAAGAAAAAGACCTTGTCTCACTCTCGAAGAAAAAAACTCCTGCCAAAGAAACAACGACACAGGAAGAACTGGATCAGCTACAAAAAAAGATTCAAAATATCAAAAAGAAAACAGAGTACTTTGACATGGCAAAGAGCGCCGGTGGTGGCTCGGGTAGAGGCGGTACAGGCGGTTTGCCGTTTCCCGGCGGCGGCTCGGGAAACCCTCCTGATCCATTGACGCAAAAATATTATCTCGATATCTTTGATAAGATAAGAGCTGCATGGAGTGTGCTACCGGGAACGGCATCATTTAAAAAAGATCTGGAAACGATAGTAGTGATAAAAATAAGGAAAGATGGGAGAATCGTTGATATTAATATAGAAAAGAGGTCAGGTATCAGGGTCTACGACGAATCGGTACAACGTGCCTTACTGGCAGCGGAACCACTCCCCCCCATACCGGCAGCGCTCAATATGGATTATATGGAGATAGGGTACAGATTCCAACCGGGTGATCTCAGATGACGGCGCCGCAAAGTGTCATCCTCGGGGCGATACAAGGGATTACGGAATTTCTCCCCATAAGCAGTTCAGCGCACCTCATTGTCGTGCCCTGGTTTTTTCATATTCAGGATGGAAATATCAATAAGCTTACCTATGATGTGATGCTACACTTGGGAACGCTCGTGGCAATCCTTTTTGTCTATGGAAAAAGGTTTGTTCGGGTTGTCATAGAAGGCGTAATCGATTTCAGGGATGGTCACGGTAAAAACTCTCTCCTTGCAAAACTCATCATTGCCACCATACCTGCAGGTGTTGCCGGTTTTCTGGCACAGCATATGATCGAAACATACCTGAGAACCCCATTTATAGTGGCCTATATGCTTGCCTTTGTATCGATTCTTATGATTATTGCCGAAAGGATACATGTGGACAGAATCAACCTTTCGTATCCTGTGGCAATTGCTATAGGTATTGCGCAGGCCGTTGCTTTAGTGCCGGGCACATCACGAAGCGGCGCAACGATTACCATGGCGATGCTTCTGGGACTCAAAAGGAACGAGGCAGTCGATTTTTCCTTTATGCTATCCATCCCGATCATATTTGGTACTGCGCTGTATGAAATGAGACATTTTCAGTACCAGAGCGGGGGCATGGGGATATATGTCTATGGGGCGCTGTCGGCCTTTGTGTTTGGCTCCTTGAGCCTCAATTTTTTGATAAAGTATCTGAAAAGGCATACCCTTGACATCTTTGCTTACTACAGGATTGGGCTTGCCCTTATCATCCTCCTTGCATCGCTGTAATCGGATCGATTTGACAACACAAAATCCATGAGCATATGATATGAATATGAACGATGAAAAGAAGGATGCCCATAACGCTCAGATCGAGGGTAGTTTTGTTATCTATGATCCTGATCACTTAGCATATCAAAAGCTGTGCCTCTGCACATACTTACTGGAATTGCCGCAAAATGAACTACCCCGCGGGGCAATCAAACCGGAAGATATTGAACGTTACGAAGAGAAATGAAGCATTGTCTGCAAATGCTCAGCGACTATCGAAACACAGGAACCTCTCTGTAAAACAGATATCTTCCTTTCGAAGCACTGTTTATCAATACTATGAGAACTATCGTCGTGATCTTCCCTGGAGAAATACCGACGATCCATACCGCATTCTTGTTTCTGAAATCATGCTCCAGCAAACTCGGGTCGAGCGGGTCATTGACAAGTACGATCTTTTTGTGTCCAAATTTCCCGATTTCCCCTCTCTCGCAAAAGCACCATTAAAAGAGGTCCTGAACATATGGCAAGGATTGGGTTACAACAGGCGGGTGCTGTGGCTTGTGAAACTGGCTCAGATCGTTGTATCGCAGTATCATGGAAGACTCCCGGTAAACATAGAGGCATTAACGGGGCTACCGGGTATCGGGCGGGCAACGGCAGGTTGTATGCTCGCCTTTGCCTTTCATGAACCCTCTGTTTTCATTGAAACCAATATCAGAAGGGTCTTCATCCATCACTTTTTTCAGGATAGAGAGGATGTACATGACCGTGAAATCATGCCCCTTGTGGAAACGACGCTTGACAGATCGAACCCGAGGGAATGGTACTATTCCCTTATGGATTATGGCTCCATGCTAAAAAAAGAAATCGAGAATCCCAACAAAAAAAGCGCCCATTATACACGTCAGTCGCCTTTCAAGGATTCTGACAGGAAAATCCGTGGGATCATTCTGAAAACCCTTTTACAAAGGGGTCCCTTGAGCGAAAGGGATATAGCCGTCGCTATTCACAATGACCGAAAGCGAGCCAAAAAGATTCTCTCTGCTTTAGTCAAAGAAGGCTTTATCGAGTTGAGCTCCAATCTTTATATACCTTAACACAGAGGGGCCCAATGCTTCCATGCATCTTCTTTGATGGACAGCTTCCAATAATGAACCCCATTTTGGGGAATTTGCTCGTATGAGGCCCTGAAAAATCGTATTAAGCCGAAATTCATAATAATCCTCCCTCCTTGAGTAAACTCTTTTTTTTATTGCTCTCATCCTTTCAGCATGATAAAAGATTAATCAGGGTTCTTTGTCAATATTGAGTTTAACAAGCAGTTGAGAAAAGTCTGGCATAAGCGGCATATATAATCATATCCCGGCAAAATTGAAAGAAACGAAGCCGAGAAAGGGATATTCGGGCATGGAAGAAGCGTTTAATATTTAAGAGAACATATTATACAGAGTATTGAAAAATTTCCCATACTCTGACTTTATTTATTGCGTATTATATTATGTATCCAACACCACTTGAAAAGATCATCCAATATACATTTAAAAACCGAGAGTTATTTGACCAGGCAGTGACCCACAGTTCCTGTTTCAATGAAAAAAAGGAAGTCAGGCGCTCTGATAACGAGAAGCTTGAGTATCTCGGGGATGCCATCCTCAACACGGTTATCAGTATACTTCTCTACAAAAAATATCAAGACAGGGATGAAGGTTTTTTAAGCAATGCCCGCTCAAGCCTTGTCAAACGGGAAACCTTAACGGAGATTGCAAAAAAGATCAACCTCGGAAAACACATGAGCTACGGAAACGGTGGAGGGGCTGTACCGGAAGAATCGAAGGTGCTGTCTAATATGCTCGAAGCCCTCATCGGGGCAATGTACCTCGACAGCGGCACGAGGAAGGTAACAAAAGTCATTAAGGACCTCTTTTTGCCCTATTTCAACGAAGAAAAACTGACAGAAAAAAACCCCAAGAATATCCTCCAGGAATATTCTCAAAAAAAGTGGGGGCACCTGCCGAAATACAAATTTTCACGAAAGACAAAGAGCGGTTTCACTGTCTTCGTGTATATCGGAAAAGAATTCAAGGCAAAGGGCACCGGAAAAAACAAGAAAGAGGCGGAACAACAGGCAGCGAAGCTGTTGTTGAGCATTATATCGGAAAAGGAAAGCTGAAAAAACCGTAGGTTTCAGGTAAAATCTCGTTTAATACCAATTCTAAGTCAAAAATAGAATGAAGATGCCGAGGAGGAGGAAACCGGAGCGTACATTTAGTACGTGAGGATTTCCGACGACGAGAAAGCTTTATTATATGCATGAATTATAATTGGTAGAAACCCATA
>Ga0182017_10001189_pt1 | contig 20330 bp, 16 predicted proteins | sample 712E3DmetaG_FD_120492 | JGI IMG/M metagenome (GOLD analysis project Ga0182017, IMG submission 120492) | Permafrost microbial communities from Stordalen Mire, Sweden - 712E3D metaG | ecosystem: Environmental > Terrestrial > Soil > Wetlands > Permafrost | place: Sweden: Stordalen | collected... | reverse complement strand
GATTCTGGACGGTGTCAGATCGGCGATCCTGGGCTGCCGCAATCCCCCCGGCACCAGCAACTGGCCCAGCATGGCCAGCGAGAGAATCGTGAAGGCCATTCCCATGGCAAAGCGCGGTTGCAGCACCGGCTGGAGCCATCCGCGGATCAGCTTGCGGATTCCGCCGGACTGCCGGGCCCGGGCCTGGTGCCCGGAGGGGAGCTCGAACAGGATGCGGGTGAGCAGCTCCGGAGGAGGCTCGACCGCGGCCGCGCGCTCCATGAAGCCGACCGCGGCCTGGACGTCGCGCGCCATTTCCGCACAGGCGGCGCACTGCGCCAGGTGGCGTTCCAGATCGGCTTTCAGGTCCGCGGCCAGCGTGCCGTCGACGTAGTCGCAGAGCAGGATTTCCAGTTCGGCGCAGTTCATACCAGCACCTTCTGTCTGCGAAGGATGCGCGCCAGTTCGGCTCGGCCGCGGTTCAGCCTGGACTTCACGGTGCCCTCCGGCACCTTGAGTACCTGGGCGATTTCCCTGTATTCCAGCTCCTCCAGGTCGCGGAGGATGACGGTCTCGCGCAGTTCGGGGGAAAGCTTCCCGAGGGCCCCTTGGAGGATTTCGCTGGCCTCGCGGCCGGCGAGCAATCCGTCGGTCCGCGCGGCGGCGGTCCCGCGCTCTTCCAGGACCGGGAGCTGGTCTTCGATGGAATCGGTGGCGCGCTCGAGACGGGTGCGGCGATAGTGATCGATCAGCAGGTTGCGGGTGAGGCGCGCCAGCCAGACCACAAAGCACCCCTCGCCGGAGCGGAAGCTCTTGAGGGAGCGGAACACGCGCAGGAAAACTTCCTGGGTGAGGTCCTGGGCTTCGGAGTCCCTTCCCGTGAACCGGTAGCAGAGCGCGTAGACACGGCGGGAGTGGGTCTTGACCATGTCCTCCCAAGCCGCGTCGTCTCCCTTGAGGCAACGCTCAACGAGAGTGGAATCCGGATCCACGGTGTTTCCCAATCTCCTCACGTATCCGGCCAGAGCCGGTCTGCAAGCGGCGGCAACGGAGCGTACGGTTCCCCAGGCGCGTACCGGCGCCGTCCCCGGTCCCCCGGGGAAGAAGCGCGGTATCGTGGATGCAACGGCCGCCATGGGTTTGCCTCGCACTTTCAGCCTTTCGCGGCGCCTGCCCCCCACCCGTTGGGGAGGGGCGTCTCTTTTCAGGCTTCCAACTAGAAGAACGAGGCATTATGATAAGAAGTTCGCTCGAATCCACGCCCGCCGGCATGCAAGGTTCCATTCTAGCCCGTTTTGGGGGATGGACGAGGTATGAACACGCACTCGGACCGCAACAAACCCGGACGCCTGGGAAAGTGGAAGTGGCAGTTCGCGCTGCTGCTGGCCGCCGCGGCCGGGTTCCTGGGCTGGTGGCTGCACGCGCGCTGGCGCGAGATGCCCTTTCAGTGGGGGGCCTTCACTGCCAGTTTTCTCCACATGGACTGGAGGTGGTTGCTGGGCGCGACGGCGGTCTCCCTCCTGACCTACTACGGGAGGGCGCTGCGCTGGGGGGTGATGCTGCGGCCCCTGGTGCCCGTTCCGAACCACTGGCGGCTGTTTAAGGCGACGGCCATTGGCTTTGCGGCGGTGGTGCTGCTGGGACGTCCCGGGGAGTTTGTGCGACCCTACCTGATATCGCTGAAGGAGCGGGTGCCCTTTACATCGCAACTGGCTGCCTGGTTCCTGGAACGGATCTGCGACCTCCTGGCGGTGCTGGTGATCTTCGGATTTGCCCTGGCGCAGTTCGATCCCACCCGCACGCATGTAGGACCAAAGCTCCAGTGGGTGCTTGGGGTGGGTGGCTATGTGCTCGGGCTGATGGGGGCGATTTCCCTGATTGTGCTGGTGATGTTGAGCCGGTTCTCCGACACGATGCGACGACGGCTAGTGCAGGGTCTGGGCTTCCTGCCGCCCCGCCACCACCACCAGGTCGAGCGCATGGTGAACGCCTTTCTGGATGGCGCCTCCGCGACCAAGTCGCAAAGTTCCGTGCTCTGGCTGATGTGTTACACGGCGCTGGAGTGGACCCTGATCGTGCTGTCCTTTGTCTGCTTGTTCCGAGCCTTTCCTGGGACTGCCGGATTCGCGCTGCGGGACATCCTTGTTTTCATGGGCTTTGTAGCCTTCGGGAGCATCCTTCAGATCCCTGGGGTGGGCGGCGGGGTGCAGATCGTTTCGATCATTGTTCTGACGGAGATGTACGGCGCCAAGGTGGAGCTGGCCACTAGCGTGGCGGTGATGATCTGGGCTGTTACAGTTGTAGTAATTGTGCCTTTCGGGCTCGCCCTGGCCTTCCACGAGGGTTTGAACTGGAAGCGCTTGAGGCAACTCGAGGAGGAAGCGGTCGCCAGCGCCGAGGATGACGCCGGGGAGGCCGAGCCTCCAGGAGGTTTTCCCGCATGACTTGCCCATTTTGCGGCCACTTGCAGGATAAGGTGGTAGATTCGCGCGAAAGCAAAGAGGGGGATGTGATCCGGAGGCGCCGCGAGTGTCTGGCCTGTGAGCGCCGTTTTACAACCTACGAGCGGATCGACGAAGTTCCCTACATGGTGGTCAAGAAGGATGGCCGGCGGGAGAAGTTCGACCGTCAGAAGGTGTTGGCGGGGCTGCTGAAGGCCTGTGAGAAGCGGCCGGTGGCGATGGGGAAGCTGGCGGAGATGGTGGATGAGGTGGAGAGCCGACTGCTGGAGAGCGGTGACCGGGAGCTGTCTACTACCGCAATAGGAGAATTACTCATGGAGCGGCTCCGCAACCTGGACAAGATCGCCTATGTCCGTTTTGCCTCGGTCTATCGGGATTTCCAGGACGAGGAAGCCTTCTTTAACGAGCTGAAGACGCTGATCCGGCAGAAGCGGGGATAACGCAGGGCGGTCCCCCTGGACCGCGCCAGACCCCCTGGTCCGGCCTTTGCCTGCAACATTGGGAGGGCCCGACGAGGGCGTCGGTCCGCGGACCGGGGGTCCGCCCCACTCGGGCTGAGAAAAGCCTGGCGGGGGTGGCACTGAATAGTGTAGCCGCCGACGCCCTGATTTTGATGTAACCAAAAGCGTTCAGAAACATCTTCAAGAATAGGGCTTAACTTCTTGGAAGATCAATGATATGATCGAAGACGGCGTCGAACGCCGCAGGTGCGACCATCGCGACGGGAAGAGGCCGACCATCACACGCTGGAAATTTGCCCCGGAACAAGTTCAACGTTTGACTTGGTTCATTCGGGGAGGTGAGTCAACAAAGTGGACCAATTCGAAGATCAGTTTCTAACTGACAGTCACGAACCTTTGGCCCTTCCTTTCGACGAGGAGGCGGCCAAGTTTTTCGATGCCGAGGCCGAGGATTTCCACTCGGTTCAGCAGGCCGAGGAGTCGATCTACACCGACGACCCGGTACGCGTGTATCTACGGGAGATGGGCGCGGTTCCCCTGTTGACCCGGGAGGGGGAAGTGGACCTGGCGCGCCGGATGGAGCGCGGCAAGCTTCGGATGCAGAAGGCGATCAGCCGCTCGGCGCTGGTCCAACTGGCCGTGGCGAGCCTCGCCGAGCAGATCAAGCGGAACGAAGAAGAGCTTGGAAATGTGGCAGATCTGGGGGATGTCGAGGAAGGCAGTCCAGCCGACGACACGCGCCAGATCGAGGTTCGGCAGTTGTTCGCGGACGTAGCCGCGCTCCACCGGAGGCGGCAGCAGTTGGCGGAGAAGCTGGAAACCATCCCGCTGACCAACAAGAAGGCGCGGAAGAAGTGCGCCGGGAAGCTGGCCCGTTCGAAAGTGGAGACTTCCCAGGCCATCCGCAAGGTCCCGTTCCTGCTGCCGAAGTGGAAGGTGTTCAGCAAGGAAATCGAGCGGGCGGTGGAGGAACTCGGGCAGTTCGAGGCGGAGCTCAAGCGCATCCAGGAACGGAACGGACAAGCCAGCCAGCCTAGAATCAAGGAGTTGCGCCGGGAGATCCGGAAGCGCGAGGCGGTGGCGGGTGCCAGCCTGGAGGATTTGAAGCACACGCTGGCGGTGATCCGCCATGGGGAAATCGAGGCTGAGCGCGCCAAGAAGGACCTGGTGGAAGCCAACCTTCGGCTGGTGGTGTCGGTAGCCAAGAAGTACGTCAACCGCGGATTGCACCTGCTGGACCTGATCCAGGAGGGCAACATCGGGCTGATGCGCGCCGCCGACAAGTTCGAGTACCGGCGGGGCTATAAGTTCTCTACGTACGCTACGTGGTGGATCCGGCAGGCGATTACCCGCGCCATCGCCGACCAGTCGCGCACCATCCGCATCCCGGTGCACATGAACGAGAGCATGAACAAGTTCCTGCGTGCCAACCGGGAGTTGGAGAAGGAACTGGGGCGCGCCCCGACCAATGAAGAGATCGGCCGGAGGATGGACATTTCGGTCGAGAAGGTGCAGAAGTTGAAGACCATATCGCGCGACCCGGTGTCCCTGGAGACGCCCGTGGGGCGGGACGGCGAGTCGGCGCTGGGCGATCTGATCGAGGACCGTTGGGTGGGTTCGCCGGTGGATTCGGTGATTGAGTCCAACGTGCGCGACGAGACCGCCAACATCCTGAAGACGCTCTCGCCGAAGGAAGAGAAGGTGATCCGGCTGCGGTTCGGAATCGGGTGCGAACGCGAGCACACGCTCGAGGAGATCGGGCAGGAGTTCGACGTTACGCGCGAGAGAATCCGCCAGATCGAAGCGAAGGCTTTACGGCAATTGCGCTCGCCGGAGCGGGCCAGGCATTTGCGGGCTCTGCTGGCCGCGCGCTAGAGATTGAAAGTCTGCCACTCCGAAGGCCGGGGTCTTGGCGCCCCGGCCTTTTTTGTGCGCGCGCGTCCCGGCCCACAGGCTGAAGGCCTGTGCCACAGTAAGCGGCTGCGATCCCCGGTGGCACAGGCATTCAGCCTGTGGAAGAGACTACTTCGATTGCTCTTTGAAGACCCGGTCGATGAAAGCTTCGCGGTTGCCCTGGGTCCAGGCGGCCTGAATCTCGGCTTCCGGGACGCCGGCGACGCGGCCCAGGAGTAGGAAAGCGGGCAGGGCGTGATCGAGGGTTTTCCAGCGGGCCATTTCCGCGAGTGAGGGCAGGGCGGTTTCCCGGATTTGATCCAGGACGTAAGGCCTGCGCTGCTCGGTGAGCGACACCAGGGCCGCGGCGGCGCGAGTGCGATCGCTCCACACCAGCGAGTTCAGCATCTGGATGAACCAGGTGGGCTCCACCCGGATACCCAGCTCCTTGTCGAGCGCGCCCAGAACGGCAATCGCGGCGAGCGAGCGCATGGCGCTGGCGCGCACGCTCTCGTCGGGGTCCCGCATGGCCGACTGAAGGTCGTCGACCACCAGACGTTTGGTGGGGGCGTAGCCGATGACGCAGGCGGCGGCGGCGCGCTGGGAGGCGTCCCCGGACTCCCGCAGGACCTGGCGGATGCGGTCCAGGTGATCGGCCGCCAGGAATTGGAGGCGTTCCTGGATGGCGCGCACGGCTGGGTCGCTGGACAGCGCGTGGCCGTGGAGGAGGCTCTCGGAGACGGGCCCGTCGCGGGCGGCGCGCTCCAGGGCGGCGAGCAGGAAGCGGTAGGAATCGGAGACCGGCTCGGGCAGGGTAGCGTCTCCGGAGGGCTCCGGCTTGAATTCGAAGTGGGGAGCCTCCTTCTCCTCGATCCCCACGTAGAGAATGACGCGGTCGCCTTCGCAGCAGACCGCATCGAGGCGTGCATGCACCACGCCCGCGACGTGTTCCAGGCGTTCTTCCAGAGCGCCCTTGGAGGCGGGAAGAGGATCGCCCTCGCGCACGGCGAGCGCTTCGCGCAGGCGCTTCTCGGACACATGCCGCAGGCCGTGGAAGTCGATCACCCCGATCCGGGGCGCCTGGACGGCCAGCAACCCGGGCGCCAGGAGGCACAGCGCAAGAAACGAGCGCATCCCTCTTAGACGCGCCCGGGCGGTCACTCGGCTACGCCTGTTTTTCGGCGATCGGCCCGATAATGGGAAGCACCCACTTCTGGTTCTGGTAAGCCTTCACCATCAGCATGACCCAGAGAATCACGAACGGCAGCAGAACCACCCAGTACAGCAGGCCTATCAGGGACCAGAGACTGTAGGGCAGTATCTGGAGCATGATCCTGAACAGGATGCTGAGGACGATGTAAACCGCAATCCAGGCCACGTTGAGGAAAATGGACTGGAAGGCGTGGAACCGAATCGTCCGGTTCTTGTTGTAAGGCTCCAAAACCAGGAACAGGATGCCCGTGATGAGTCCGGCCAGGTAGCAGAGGGCGGCAGCGGCGTTTTCGGTGAGGCCCTCGCCTGTCGCGGCCGGCGGCTGGCCGGGCTGCTGGTAGTACGGAGGTGGTTGGCCGGGTTGCTGGTAGTAGGCGCCAGGAGGCGGCGGCGCAGCCGACGGCTGGTAGTGCTGGCCGGGCGGCGGCGGAGCCGGCTGCTGATAAGACGGAGGCGGCGGCGGAGGCGGGGCTGCCGCGCGCGGAGGGGCAGCGCCGATCGGTGTTCCACACTTCTGGCAAAACTGGCCGTCGACTTGCGAACCGCAGTTGCTGCAAAAGGACATGTTTCCTCCCGAAGGTCCAACTCTACTTCAAGGCCTGGAATTTGGCAAGGGGGCAGCGCAGCCCCCGAAACGGGGAGGCGGGAAGGCGCCGCATGCCTGCCGGCGCCCCACGACTCACCGGCGGCTGTTGCGGGCTATTTCTCCCGTGTTCTCCGCGATACGGAACAGAACGATCATGACCTCCAGCCACATCCGAGCCAGCAGCAGGTACAGGAAAGCGGCGACGGGCGCGAGAACCACAAACAGGATGCCCGTCGATCCCATCTGCAGGCCCATGTAGATCATACCCAGGACCCCCAGGACGATCAGGATCATAAACAGCACGTACAGGAACTTGATGATCTTGGGCGCGACGAAGCTGGTGAAGGACAAATCGAACAGCGAGCCCCAAAACCCCTTGGATGGCTGGCTCGGCTGGGCGAAGGATGGCGCCGGCGGGGCCGGCGGGGCGTAAGAAGGCGGCGGGGCCGCATAGCTGGGTGGGGGTGGCGGTGGGGGCGCGAAGCTCGGTGGGGGTGGCGGAGGAGGTGGCGGAGCCGCCGGGTGGGCCGGGGCCTGGCCAACCGGAGTTCCGCATCTCCCGCAGAACTGGCCTTCAAATGGGGAACCGCAATTCTTGCAAAACTGCATAAATGCCTCCCGTCTCTCGAACCTGGGTTTGATCGGACATCCAACTCTTGAAAACAGAGGTCCGGCCACTGAATGTACCAGAATCCGCGCTCCACGTCCAAGAGATTTTTGCGCGGGCTTCCAGAGGAGGTTCCGAGGAGCGGGGCTAAGGCCCCACGCGGGCTGAAGCCCACCCTCCTGGCGAAGTAGAATTCAGATGGCTTTCCCGTTGGCCGATATGGTATAGTGGGGGCGAGGTAAACTCGGCGGGTCTTCGACCTGTCGCTCCCCAGCGCCTCGGTATTTCCGCAGACTCCCATCGGTGATCCTGGGCTTGCTGTAGGTGGGGTCATGTCTGTCTGGGCCGGGAAGGCCTTCCGTCAAACGCGGGGTTACCGCGAAGCAGCCGCCCGCTGATCCGAGAAAAAAGACTCCAAAGGAGTGCTGAGTCTTCCATGGACGACGATCGCAGATACAGACAACGGGGCTATATGGACTCCGACCGCGACAACCAGGGCCGGAGGACGGATGAGAGACCGCGGCTGGGTCCACGCCCACCTATCGATGTAACGGGCCCCAGACTCCCGCGGCTGGTTCAGACGGTGGTGGCGTCGCGGTGTTACAGTTGCGCCACAACCCTGCCCAACGGAACCGACTTCAAGAGCACTTGCCCGAAGTGCAACGTGGCCCTGCACTGCTGCAAGCAGTGCGCGCACTTCGAGCCGTCCACGCGATTCCAGTGCCTGAAGCCGGTGCCGGCGCGCATCGTGGTCAAGGATCAGGCCAACGAATGCGCCTTGTTCGAAGCGCGGGTCACGGTGGCCCGGGATGCGACTTCGTCCAATTCGACGACGGCTTCGACTCCCGCGCCCCGCAACTCTTCCGACGCCCGGGCCGCGTTCGACAACCTCTTCAAGAAGCCGTAGCCCGCGAGGCGGGCCCGCTCCCACGGTCGCGGTTCTGTGCGGCCACGCGACCCGGAGCGCTGAGCCCGGCCGGGGTCATGTATACTGCCCAAGGAGGATCAAGGATGGGCGCGGCGCGCAGTATACTCTTCATGATTCTAGGTATCGTATTGCTGGCGCTCTCTGCCAGCGGGTCGATTGAAATGGGGCCGATGGGATACGTGGGGTCCATTGCCTGTGTGGGCTTCGGGGCGGTCGCGTTGTACAAGCTGCGGATGGCCTCCCGGGCGCTCAAGAGCGAATTGCTCCAGGATCCCAGAGTGGTCGGGTTCTATCAGAACACGCAAGCCGCCTGGGCTTCGGGCGAGCTCGCGGAACTCAACAAGTCGTTTCAGGGCGAAGGCCAGGTCTCTTACGACCGGTTCGTGAAGAAGTACCGGCCGATCGATGGGGGCGCGCTCCAAGTGATGTTCACTCAGTTTCCTCCCATGCCGCGGGAGTACCTGGTGGGCGTGGGCGACACGGATTCGACGACCAACCGCGGGTGGTTTGTCCTGACCAACCAAAGGCTCATCTTGAAGGACGCCACAGCCGGGCTGTTTCGAGAGTTCCATCTGGCGGACATCGACAGCTTCGAAGCGAAAGGAACCTGGACCAAGACCATCGCGTTTCGGATGAAATCCGGCGGCGTCACGACGGTGGAGAAGCTCGAGATATTTCCACGCGCCGAGTTCCTCAGCCGCTTGATTTCACGGTCAGGATCGCCCGGCGCGGCCGTTCTTTAGCCCGGTTCCCCCGCTGCAAGGCTGGCCGCGGCCTCGGCTTGCCTGCGCAGCCTCAGCGAGTCGAGGGGCGCCGAGAGAGCCGCGAACGTGGTTCTGGTCTCGACGATCCCTGTTTCCAGCACCCCGTTGACCTGGTCGTGGCGCAGGCCGAGCACCGGAAAGCAATCCAGAACCAGCCGATTCACCCGCGCCGCCGAGCCCTCCGGATCGCGCCGGTACACCGCCGTGGTCAGAGCGTGGCTGAACGCGGTGGCCGCCCTCAGGACTGCCAGTTCGGTGTCGTCCGCTCCCTTGTGCAGCGGGCCCCCGGCGCCCATGCACTGGGCGACACGATCCGGCAGTTCCCACTGTTTCGCCGTAGCCTGTCCGAGTTCCTCGAAGGTGAAGTGCAACACTTGTAGGCACACCCCCCTCTGCCCCAGGCTACTCCCCTTCATCTCCAAGAGGACCTCGGCGTACTGGCGCGGGAAGTAGCTGGCGATCAACAGTTCCCCCAGGTTGCGGAACATCCCGCAGAGGTAAGCCTCCTCGGGCCGGGGGTAGTTGACGGCGACGGCGACGGCGCGGGTCTGGCTCGCGGTCAGCAGCGACAGCAACATCAGCTCTTTCAGCCCGGGCGAGATCTTGCCGCCGGGCTCATACAAAGCGGCGCCGCCGGCCAGGCCGCGGATGGACTCGGTACCCAGCAACGCGATGGATTGCGCCACGCTCACCACCGGCCTCCCGAAGCGATGGCTGGACTCCGAATTCGCCATCTGCAGCACCCGCAGGGTCAGGCTGTAGTCCCGCAGCACCATGCTGGTGAGCCGTTGCAGGGAAGCGCCCTCGTCGTCGATCGCCGTCATCACCGCCTGGATGTGGTGCGAGAAAGCCGGAAACTCGGGCTGGCTGGCGATGGTCTTCAGGCAGGCTGCGATGCGTTGCTCTCTGGTCGGCTCTTCGATCACCGGGACGCTCCGCGAGTGGACGCGGGGGGCGGGGACTGGTCCCACCGACCCTCATCCCCTATTCGCCCAATCCGGTGGTTTTCTTTAGAGGCTGCTGAAGAAGTCCCCGGGCAAGCTGAAGCATGCCGCACGTAGGACATGCTTCAGCTTGTCCTCCTCGAGCGTTCAGAAGGACTATTTCAGCAGCCTCTTTAGCGCGTTGGGGAGTCCCCGCAGGCTCATTGCGGGAACAGTTCGGCGAGCAGCTCCTGGCGGCAGAGGTAGTTGGGGATAATGAAGTCCGCGCCCACCCCGATGAGCCGCTTCCGCTTCCACTCATCCACGGCCAGGCACTCGGGCTCGGCCGTTGCCACGCCCACGGCCACCCCACCCACTTCCTTCACGTTTTCGATTTCGACGTATCCATCCCCAAAGCCCAGAAACGCCGGCCCTGCGCACTCCGCGGAGGCGATGAGCCGCTGGATCAGGATCTTCTTCGAGAAGCTCTTGTAGTCGTCCAGGGCGCCGTAGACCCGGCCGTCGAAGTACTGGCTGACGCCCACCAGGTCCGCTTCCTCGCGCATGTAGGGCTGATCCGTGCCGCTGGCCAGGTACATCTTGAGGCCGCGCTCCTTCAGCGTCTCGAGCAGTTGCCGCGCGCCCGGTACCACGTACTTATCGGGCGGCGCCTGGCCGCGGCGCAGTTCCTCGAGCCGGTGGGCGATCTTGGCGTGGAGCAGGTCCAGGTACATCCGCTTGTAGGCCAGAGCGTCGAGTGGCTTCCCGCCGCGCAGCTCCACCTGGTTGGCCAGCTCGATCATCTGGTACATGGTCTGCTTGCCGGTGAGCCGCGCGATGAAATCCACCACCAGCGCGCGCAGGCTTTCCTCGCTTTCGCCGGTTTTCAAATCCAGCAGGATCTCGAGCATCATCGGCACCATCACATCCATCCACCCGGCCCGAATCAGCGATATGGTGCCGTCGAAATCGAAGAGGACCACCCGGGCCTGCCGGGCCGACACACCTGGGCGCACGCGTTCAACCATTCCTCCTATTCTAAGGGAGCGGATGCGCCGTTTCAGGAGCGGGGACTTGACCATATTCCGTCCGTTACAGCCGCGCACCGGCCGGGCGCCACCGCTCCCTCGCGGTCGCGGTTCGGTTTGGAGCCGAAACCGCGCCGCAACCGCCTTGAGCTTCGGCGCCAACCTGCCGTTTCGTTCAGAATGTGAGAAGGTGAGACTGCGCTTCGAAGCACTCACGGCAGAGCGCTGGCCGGACCTGGAACAGCTTTTCGGAAGCAAGGGCGCTTGCGGCGGATGCTGGTGCATGGCATGGCGCAAGCAGCGCGCCGACTTCGTGAAGGACAAGGGGGAAGCGAATCGGGCCAGCCTGAAGGCGCTGGTTGACGCGGGCAGCGAGCCGGGCATTCTGGTTTATGATGGCGATGTCCCGGTGGGCTGGTGCGCGGTGGCGCCCCGGGAAGCTTACGTCTTCCTGGAGCGCTCGCGCGTCCTGCGCCGGTTGGACGATGCGCCAGTCTGGTCGGTGTCGTGCCTGTTTGTGGCCCGCGGGTACCGGAACCGGGGCGTGTCCGCCGGGCTGCTGAGGGCGGCCACGGAATTCGTCCGGGCGCGCGGCGGGCGGGTGGTGGAGGGCTATCCGCTGGAGCCGAAGAAAGGGCGCCTCCCGGCACCCTTCGTCTGGACGGGCCTGCTCGGCGCGTTCCTGAAGGCGGGTTTCCACGAGATGCCGCGCTGGTCGGAGAGTCGCCCGATCGTCCGCTATGAGATCCAACGCTAGAACTCGACGCTGAGGCCCACGCTCGGGATGATCGGCAGAAACGTCCCCCGACCGGCCTCGACGAACCCGTACGGGCGAACGTAGTCGGGCGCGAATCCCCAAAACTGGTAGTTGGAATGATTCGTCAGGTTCGTGATTTCCGCGTATAGGGTGGTCTTGGAGCGCTTGCGGTAGAACGCCTTGTTCACTCGCGTGTCGAGCCGGAAGTATGGCGGAATCCGGATTTCGTTGCGCGCGCCGACGATAGGCAGGTAGGCATTTCCCTGGATGATCGGCTTGCCGAGGTAGCCAACCACGGGAAAATTGCTGCCGTACCTGGCGCTGGCGCTCACGTTGATGGTCTTGCTCAAGCGGTAGCTGCCAAATACGTTCACCGTATGGCGCTGGTCGAAATCGCTCCAGAAGTGCGCGTTGGTGGCCGTGTCCACGAAGCGCGCGTAGCCCAGCGCATACGAGACCCAACCGGTTAGCCGGTTGGCGCTGCGCCGCTGCAGGGTGAACTCGATCCCGCGCGAGTAACCGTTGAGCGAGTTGGCGAGGATAGGGCCGAGTTGCGGGTACAGAATGGGGCCTGCCGGACCGGCGGCGCGGAACTGGCTCGCGGCGGAGTAGATTCCGTCCCGTATGCGGCGGTCGTAGGCCTCGACACGCACTCGAATCCGATCGCCCAGAGACTGCTCGAGCGCCGCGGACAGGTGGGTGGATCGCTCGGCCCGCAGCGTGGGCGTGCCGAATTGGCCGTACAACTCGACCAGATCGGGGAAACGGGAGTACTGGCCGGCCGCCAGGGTCAGCTTGGCGCCGCGGAGCGGTGATACGGACAGGCTGAGTCTGGGAAGGAAGACGCTCTGACCGGTCTGGCTGAAATGGTCCCAGCGCCCGCCCAACACCATGGTCAGGCGCTTGTCGGCCAAGGAAACCGTGTCCTGGACGTACGCTCCTGGCTGGGAGACGGTTCGCGAGAACAGCGCACTTTGAATCAGGGTGTTGGAGAACTGCTGCGCGGCATAGTTCCAGGGCTCGTTCTTCAGAAAGTCGCGATCGAGCCGCCGGAGGATCACCCCCGCCTGGAACTTGTTCCAGCCCCCCGTCTGGTGCGTCAAATCCTCCCGGAAACCGATCTCACTGCCGCTGGAGCGCTCCAGCAGGTCCTGCGCGAGATCCTTGTCCCGTTCGGAATCGGTGGAGGAGTAGACCTGAGCTTGCGAAAGAGTGGCGGCATTCGACCAGGTCCAGCGGAGGCTGGCCAATTCGCTGCGGCTGTTTCCATCCTTCAGCCCGTCGGTGCCAAAAACACTCTTGGTGTCTTTGGAGATTGCCATCGCGCCGTGGATGGCGCTCAGCGAAACCCGGTTGTGCTCGGTGGGACTGTAGGTCAGGTTGCCGCGCACGTCATAGAAGCTCACTCCCAGGCCGCTGCTGCGTCCCATAATCAGGCTGACGTAGTCCTTACGGGCCGAGACCAGCCAGGTGGCCTTTTTCGAAGCGCCCAGCGGCCCTTCCGCGCTGGCTGAGGCTGCCACCAGGCTCACGTCGAAGCGATAGGTGACGCGTTCGGCGTTTCCCTCGCGGCTCTGCACGTCCAGAATGGAGCCCGTGAAATCGCCGTACTGCGCCGGGAAGTTCCCGCTGAGCAGAGCCATCGAGCCCACAAACCCGCTATCCAGGAGGCCGATCGAGAAGCCGTCGCCCCGGTCGTCGAGTATGCCGTGGAACGGGGCGGTCATCAGCGCCCCATCCACGAACACCCCGATATCCGCCGGCCCGGAGCCGCGAACGGAAAACTGAGCGTACCAGTCGTTGTCGGCGGCTACTCCGGGCATGGACTGGACCGCGCGAATCGGATCGTCGAGCATCACCGAGGAGAGGTTCTTCAGTTCCGTGCCGTTGATCGAGTGCTCGACCGGAGCTTCCGGCTGCACTGGCGCGAACGGTCCGGAAGTCACCGTCATCCGCTCGCTGTGCTTGAGCGCCTCCTGGCCGAGGAGAAGCTCCAGTTCCTTCGGCTCTCCGGCCCCCACCTGGATACGCTGCTTCAGCAGGCCGTAGTCAATCGTGCTGACGTAGAGCTCGGCGTCGCCTGGGGCGACGTTAGAGAGCTCGAATCTGCCGTTCTCGTCCGTTACTGTTTGGAGATTCTGGCCGCGGATCGAGACCAGAGCCTTGGCAATCGGTTCTCCCGTCTTGAAGTCGATCACTCTTCCCCTCAGGGTAATCGAGTGTGCGCCGCCTTGCGCCGCGTAGACCGTACCGGCGGCGCATAACAGAATGATTGCCAGCAGCTTACTCATGGTCAGCCTCTGATGTTTCAGCATGAGAACCTATGGCGCGACGGTCAGGTTTACCGGCGGGCTCGATACGCCATTCACCGTAACAACGAGCGGCTGAACGCCCGCTGTCAGGCCCGGCGGAATCGTGAAATTGATTTGAGTTCCGAGCAGCCCGCTGGGGATGCCAATGAACTGTATGGCGGCCTGCAATCCCCCGACAGTGACCGTCACCGGGAGCACGGGCTTGGGCAATTGGTCCAGCGGAGTAGTGCTTGGGGCCGTGCGGTTGGTGCCGAAGAAAGGCGAAACGTCGCCCTCTCCGGTCATGAACAGGGGAAGCGTGTCGCCGAGCCGCCCGCGCGCCGTGGGAACCAGCGTGCCTTCCCACGCGAAGATACCGGGAGCCGAGGGCGCGATTGCGAACTCGAGGAAGGCGACTTGTCCATTGACGTCGACCCCTACGATCGCTGGACCGGCCCCAGCCTCATAGGGAACCTGAATGTTCAGTTGTCCCGGGGAAACGTAGAGCAGAGGAGCCGCCACGCCATTGATCGTGGCGGAAACGCCGTTCATCTGGAGCGGTAGGGGAATGCCGGAGGGCCAGCGTTCCGAGGGTGCAAGTCCGGATCCAAAAACCGCGGCCATCATCCCGGGGGCGGCAGCCAGTTGGAAAGACGCCGCATTGGTCACCCCATCGATCCGGATCGCCGGGGACGCGCCAATCACCAGGGTAACCGGCACTTCGAGAAACTGCGGAACTGTGTTGGTTCCCCGCAGAATGAGCGTGGCCCTGTAGACTCCGTTGGCGAATCCGGAAGCGTTCGCCGCGAGGCTCAACTGGGCCGGCGTCGTGCCCGAGAGCGGACTTACCGTCAGCCAGTTGGTGGTGGCGTTCTCAGGGAAGACCGATGCGGTCCACGCGCCACCGTCGCCGGCGGACACGGCAATCGATCCCGTCGCGGATCCGCCGGAGTCCGAGACGCTGATGGTCACCGCGGGCGGCGAGGCCGAGAGGGTGGAAGGGGCGGATGCGGGGCCCGTAAGCGATACGCGCAGTGTCGCCATGATAGTGGCTCCTGACGGATCCGTGCCCTCGATCTCGTAGTCCAGCGTTTGCGGAGGAGTTATGCCGCTCTCGCAGATGGTCGCCCGCAAGCTCCCGAATGCCGCCAGATGGCTGCTGCCGAAAAGCGGAACGATCTGGCTACTCAGGTCGACAGCTCCCATCTTGAAGCCGGTGAGCTGCAGCGGAACGCCATTCTGTTCCTGGAGCAGCAGCCGCTGGGACCATTGGCAGGAGGGAGCCGCTGCCGAATTCCGCTCCACCGTCCCGGACGGACTCGAGAGAACGAGGATCGGCCGTTGACCCGGGTTGTTCCAATGTGTGACCAACTCGTAGGCATCGATAGATCCCAGCCCGGTTACAGGGTCGTATCCCGGGCCCGCGCTGTAGCCCAGGAAACCCGTCGCGCAATCCGGACTTCCGGGCGCGCACGGGACAATGTTACTGCCCGTGGCGATGTCGTGAAAGGCGTGCGGCGCGAGTTGCGCCAGCGAATACAGAGTGGGATTGATGTTGCCCAAGCCCGGCTGCTCCTGAACGCCACTCCGGACCAGGTACTGGTTCAGCAAAGCCACTACTCCCGCAAAAGCGGGCGCGGAGGCCGAGGTTCCGCCGCCGGTGAAATTCACCTGCCCATTCAAGAACGTCACGTACGAGTTGGCTGCCCCGACCAGGGAGACATCGGGCACGTCGCGAGCGCTGTCATCCGGCACGCCGGGACCGGTTTGCCAGTCCGGCTTGGAAAACAGCACGCTCGCGCCGCCCCCAGTGGCCAGCAGCGGATAGGTGGCCGTCTCGTTCCAGCTCGTCTCCGGAATGTATGAGAGAGCCGAGTATCCTGTCACGCTATCGGAAGCCGTCCAATAGGCGCTGCGATCTCCGTTGAGCTGCGTCCCACCAACTGCGGTCACTTCCGGAAAGCAGGCTGGAAGCTCGACCGCGAGGCCGAGCAATGCGGTTGGATGGGAACTATTGTTGAATGGATCGCATCCGGCCGCGCCAGCGTCGCCCGACGAGGCCATCCAGGTTATCCCCTGGGCAACGGCCTGCTGGGCTACGGAGCGCCGGATGGCGGGGAAGGGGTTATCCGTCTCGCAAACCGCCCCGCTCATCGAGATGATTTTGGCCAGGTCCCGATCGATAGCGGCCAGCAGACCGTCACTGAGATTCCCGGAGTACACAAAGATCAGGCTGGCGTTCGGCGCGACCGCGCCTGCCCACTCCAGATCGAGCACCGCTTCGGCTGCCGAACTGGCGCGATACGGCGCGGCCGGTCCAACCAGGACGACCTGAGGATCGCCGGCGGGAAGATGGAACAGGGCGCGGAAGCTCCGCACATCGGAGAGGTAGGTTGGGGAGAACCCTATCACCGCCAGATTCACGCCCGTGCCGTCGATCCCGCTGGCATACAGGGGCCTGAGGTTGTAGATGGTGGCAAAATCGTCCGGCGTCAGGGGAAGCCAGGCCGCCGAAGAGGCCGTGGAGGAAGACAGCGCGCGCTGGTAGAAGTCACCCGCCGGCTTCGGCTGGAAGTCGTGCAGCCCCGATACAGCGTTCACCACACCCTCCAACGCCACCGGGATCGAGACCTCGGTCGCGTTGGCGAGGTGCGTCTCGCCGTCCACTTCATAACGATGAATCTCCGTGCCGAACGCGCGGGCGACCTGCCGGGCCGTGCCGCTAAAAGCGACCCAGTTGCGCGCCCGAGCCCGTTCCTCCACCTGGAAGCCTTCCGACTCCAGCCACGAGACGATTTTTCCCAAGTCGGCCGTACTGAGACCGAAGCGATCGCCAAACTGCTCCGGCGTGAGCCACCGATGGTAATTCGGAGACGAACGGATTTGCTGCCGCCTCAGCAACTCGTCGAGGTCCGCTTGCTGGCGGGGCGAAAGCTTCGCCAGCATCGTGATGCGGCCGAGCCTGGTCGATGGATCGACGGGGCCCCGGTCGTACCGCGGTTGAGCTTTGGGATGCACGCTGCCCGGCAGTTTCACCGTCCGGAGGCCGTCAATCCGCCGCGCGATGCGATCCTGTTGCGCGGTCAGCGCGGCCAGCGAGAGCAAGGAGGCGCTGACCAGACGCAACACTTGCAGGTTCATGCTTCGTGACCCTCAATGCCGGATACGAAGGTGCGATTCACTTCTACAGGAGGAAGCATAGACTGGCTTCCTATAGAAGCGCAAGGGGTACGTGCGGGGGAGCGCCCCCGTTGAACCCCGGTCCGCTTCTTTTCGTATCCCCCTCTGTAAGAATTCCCAGAAAATGGAGTCTCCATGGATGAGGACAGGAAGCGGGAGGACGAGATGAGCGCCGGCGCCCCAGCGGTTTCCGCTCCCAGCGGGGAGCTCGAGCGGGTCTTCCAAGCCCACCACGGGCGGGTGTTCCGCGCGGCCTACCGCGTCACCGGCAACGCCAGCGATGCCGAAGACGTCCTGCAAACGATCTTCCTGCGGCTGCTGCGCCAGGGATGGAGTACGGCTTCGGTGGACTGTTTGGAGGGGTACCTGCACCGCGCCGCCGTCAACGGCGCCCTGGACCTGATGCGCGACCGCGCGGCCGCCCGCAACGTCCCGCTGGAGGAGGCCGGTTCCGCCGCGGATTCCCGCCTCCGCCCGGACCGGCGGCAGGGCGCCCACGAGTTAGGCGTCTATCTCCGCCGGGCCCTCGCCCACCTGACGCCCAGGGCCGCCGAGATCTTTGCGCTGCGCTACTTCGAGGACTACGGCAACCAGAAGATCGCCGGTCTGCTGGGCGTCTCGCCCTCGGAGGTCGCGGTCAGCCTGCATCGCAGCCGCGGCCGCCTGCAACAAGAGATCCGTTCCTATCTAGGAGACAAGTATGAGCAACGATGAGAACGCGTCCGATCCCATCCTGGACCGGGCTATTTCCGAGATTCGCGACGAACCCGTCGACCCAGCCGCGGTGAGCGCGGCCGCGGACCGGGTTTGGGCCCGCGTGTCCGAAGCCGCAGCCTGCCAACCGTCCGAGGACGCTGAGACGATCCGTATCTGCGCGGACTTCCAGGCCCTGATTCCCGCCTGGCGCGAGCACCGGCTGCCGGGTGGCCGCGCGCTGCTGGTGGAGGACCACCTCCACGAGTGCCCGGCCTGCCGCAAAGCCGCCAACCGGCGCGCGCAGCCCGAACCGATTCCGATCCGGCAGACTGTGCGCCCCGTCTGGAGGTGGGCCGTCGCCGCGGCCATGGTTGTGGCAGTGGGCGTGAGTGCGTATTTCGCCTACGACCGCTTCGCCCCGGCCCCCAGCGGGCCCCGCGCCATAGTCCGCTCCCTGGACGGCGTCCTGTACCAGACAGCCGCGGGCGCCTACACGCCGCTGGCCGCCGGCGCCGCCCTGGGAGAGCGCCAGGCCGTCCGTACGGACAAGGGTTCCGGCGCGCTGCTGCAGCTCCGGGACGGTTCGGTGGTGGAGATGCGGGAGCGCACCGAACTGTCGCTCTCCGAAGCCCGCGACGGCGCCACCATCCAACTCGCCTCCGGCAGCATCATCGTCCAGGCCGCCAAGCAGCGCAGAGGACACCTCTACGTCTCGACCGCCGACTGCCTGGTTTCGGTCACTGGCACGGTTTTCTCGGTCAATAGCGGCCTCAAAGGCTCGCGGGTGTCCGTCATCGAAGGTGAAGTGCAGGTTGCCCAGGGCGACCACACCAGCGTGCTGCACCCCGGCGATCAGGTTGCCACCTCCCCCGCTCTCGCCGCCGTTCCGGTCAAGGACGAGATCGCCTGGAGCCGCAACTTCGACAGGCACCTCGCGCTTCTGAGCGAGTTCTCGAAACTGCGTACGAAGCTCGAAGCCGCGCCCGGCCCCGGCATGCGTTACTCGAGCAAGTTGCTTCCGCTGGTTCCGGACGGCGCCATTTTCTACGCCTCCATTCCCAATCTCGGCCCCACCCTGAGCGAGGCGAACCGGCTGTTCCAGGAACAGCTTCAACAGAGCGACGTGCTGCGGCAGTGGTGGGCCGAGAAGATGAAGTCGCCCAGGGACCAGGCCAAGTTCGACGACGCGCTCAACCGCATCCGCTCCTTCAGCGACTACCTGGGCAAGGAGATCGTCATCGCGCTCGTGCCCGATGCCAATGGCGAGCCCCATGCGCCGCTGGTGATGGCCGAGGCGTCCCGGGCCGGCCTGCGCGCCTTCCTCGAGCAGGAAATCGCCAAGCTGAAGGCGCAACCCAGCGGCCATGTCCAGATCCGGATCATCGAAGACCCCGCGCGCGCGGTCTCGGACGGCAAGGAATTGCTGATTTTCCTGGGCGGCGGTGTGATCGCCGTCTCGAACGACATGGGCCAGCTCCGCCAGGTCGCCGCCCTCGCGGTCCAGCCCGGTGCCGGGGCGTTCGCCCGTTCCGATTTCCAGGCTCGCATCGCAGCGGCTTACACCCAGGGCGTCACCTGGCTGCTCTGCGCCGACATGCAAGCCGTGGTCGGCAAGGCCGCAAAAACCAACCCGAACTTGCAGCTCAGCGGGTTTGGGGACGTCCGGTATCTGATCGTCGAGCGCCGGGACGTCGCCGGGCGAACCGAGAACAGCGCCGAGCTGAGCTTCGCCCAGCCGCGCCGCAGCATGGCCTCCTGGCTGGCGGCTCCCGCCCCCATGCGCGTGCTGGACTACATCTCGCCCGACGCCACCTTCGCGGTGGCCGTGCTGGCCAAGAACCCCGCCAAGATGCTCGACGACCTCGCAGCCATCGGCCCTCCCAATTTTGCCGCCGGCCTGGCCGCGTTCCAGCTCGGGACCGGCGTGAATCTCCGCACCGAACTCATCGAGCCGCTGGGCGGTGAAGTGGCGTTCGCCCTGGACGGTCCGGTTCTGCCGCAGCCTTCCTGGAAACTGGTCTTGGAAGTCAACAATCCCGATCGGTTCGCGCAGACGCTCGACAAGCTGGTGGCCGTTGGCAAGGGCATGGCCCGGCTGGAGAAACAGACCGCCGATGGCCGCACGTTTTACACGTTGACTGGTCCCAAGGCGGGGATCGAGGCCCACTTCGTGTTCGACAACGGGCTGGTCATCGCCGCGCCCTCGCGGGATTTGCTGGTTCGCGCCCTGCAGTACCGCTCGACCGGCTACACCCTCTCGCGCTCGCCTAAGTTCGCCGCGCTGTTGCCGCACGACGGGCAAGTCAACTTCTCGGCCATGATCTACCACAGCCTGGGGTCGCTGATTGCGCCGTTCGCCGCCAAGATGAAGCTCAGCCCCGAGCAACGCAAATCGCTGGACGCGCTCGCCCCGGCCAACGCACCGGCGCTGGTGCTGGCTTACGGCGAAGCGGACCGCATCCGCCTGGCCTCCAGCGGCAGCTTCTTCGGGCTGCGGATCGAGCAGATGCTGGGCATGGCGCCCGGGCGCTTTCGGTGATAGCATCGCGTTGATGCCCCCTGT
>Ga0182017_10001186_pt1 | contig 20381 bp, 21 predicted proteins | sample 712E3DmetaG_FD_120492 | JGI IMG/M metagenome (GOLD analysis project Ga0182017, IMG submission 120492) | Permafrost microbial communities from Stordalen Mire, Sweden - 712E3D metaG | ecosystem: Environmental > Terrestrial > Soil > Wetlands > Permafrost | place: Sweden: Stordalen | collected... | reverse complement strand
CATCAGAATATTAGTATTCCAAACGCTTTTACACCCGACGGGGATGGTCATAACGATTATTGGCTGATTGGAGGTTCTGAGCAATATCCGAATATCACAGTGAAGATATACGACCGTTGGGGCATCCAGGTTTTTGAATCAGAACGAGGGTATTATAAACCGTGGGATGGTACTTCGAATGGCAAACAACTGCCCACAGATGTTTATTATTATATTATTAAACTGGGCGATGGTTCTAAAGAAATTATTGGAAGTATTACACTAATCAGATAATAACAATTTCGTAACAAACGGATTATAAATAAAAAAGCTTCACATAAATGTGAAGCTTAAGATTAAAGTTTAGGTTAAATAGTTTAGGTAAACTATGCTAGTTTAACATTTACCGCATTTAATCCTTTTTTGCCTTCCTGTAGTTCAAAAGTGACATCATCTTCTTCTTTGATCTCATCAATTAAACCAGACACATGCACAAAGTATTCTTTTTCAGTTTCTTTGTCTTTAATAAAGCCAAACCCTTTGCGTGCGTTAAAAAATTTTACTTTTCCTTCATTCATAATAAACTAATAAATAAATAAATAATTGTAAATATATACTAAATTTCTTAAGAATTCATCATTTTTTTTCTAAAAATATTAATAGCGTAAATTAACATTTTTACAAATTTAAAAATATTCGTCTAAGATTAGACATGAAATGCACATTCTAATCAAAAAATTTTATTCTAATATTTGAATTTATGCTAAGATTAAGCAGTTCGGCAATATTACCTTTATTGATGGCTATTTCAAGCAGTTCAGCCGAATTGAACAGCGCAAGTAATTCGCCGCTACTGGTTTCATTATAAGTGCTATTAATCTTTGCGATTTTATAATGGTTGCTTTGAACAAAAATTTCAAACCTACGGCCACGCCCGATCCTATCAAACAATTCTTTAGATACATTAGTAATAGCATTCTGGTACGAATCGATATAAATAACACTTCCAACAATCACAGCTTCATCAATAGTTGCTCTTAATGGTGTTTGACGGTTAATATCACTCAATAGTGTCCCTAATTCACTAAGCTTGTTACCCATGGCAAGATGCACTGCGGCAGGTGCAAATACATGCAAAGCAGGAAAGGTTCGGCATTCTTCATCGGAAAACTTTTCAATCCGAACAATTGTTTCAATAGTATCTTTACATATCAGGCCAAAGCAGCCATTGTCGGTGCCTATAAAAAAATGACCGAGATATTGTAAAGCTATATAAGAGATATGATCAGAGGGTTCGCTATTCACGTCAATGATGTGAATGGTTCCTTTTGGAAAATAACCGAACGAATTTTTTAGGATGAATGCTGCCTGTGCCGTATTGAATGCACTGATCTGATGATTAATATCAACGATCTGCACCTCGGGGTAAGAGGAAAAAATACTCCCTTTAACAGCACCGAGGTAAAAATCATTCAATTTCCAATCTGTGGTCAGCGTTATGATGGCCATTTCGATTGATAAGCAATTGTATTAACTTAATATTGATAAGTAAAAAAAATAAACTTATTTTGTATTAGCCAAAAGTAAACAATTATGAACAATTTATGATCGAAAAGCTAATAAATTTAGAAGGTATTGATCCCATTGTTATGTATGGTATTAATAACACCCGTTATGAACGTATCCGAAATGCTTTCCCACGATTGAAACTTGTGGCTCGTGGTAACGAAATCAAAGTATTGGGCGAAAAATCCGAAGTGCAAACTTTTGAAAATATTGTTGAACTTATGATTGCTTATTTCCAAAAATTCAACAATATCAGCGATACGGATTTCGAGCATATTCTTAACAACAATATTGAAGCAGCACTTAAGCTTAACGAGTATGTTGACGATGTAATTGTTTACGGCAACAATGGTCAGCCAGTTAAGGCACGTACTATAAACCAACGTAAACTGGCCGAAGAGTTTAAAGTAAATGACTTGTTATTTGCTATTGGTCCGGCAGGTACAGGTAAAACATACACTGCAATAGCACTTGCCGTGATGGCATTCCGCAATAAAGCCATCAAACGTATCATATTGACCCGTCCGGCAGTTGAAGCTGGCGAGCATCTTGGCTTTCTTCCGGGCGATGTAAAAGAAAAACTCGACCCATATCTCCAACCTTTATACGATGCCTTAAATGATATGATCCCGAAGCGTAAGCTAGAAACACTAATGGAAGACGGAACTATCCAGATTGCGCCGTTAGCTTTTATGCGGGGGCGTACGCTTGACAATGCCTGCGTGATCCTCGATGAAGCACAGAATGCTACTATAAACCAAGTTAAGATGTTTCTTACACGCATGGGTAAAAACGCCAAGTTTATAGTTAATGGTGATTTGACCCAGATTGACTTACCTCACAAATCGCAATCCGGACTGCCAGTTGCCTTAAAACTTTTGACCGGGATCGATGGCATTTCAATCATTCACTTAGACAACCGGGATATTGTTAGGCATCGTTTAGTGCAACATATTGTTGATGCTTATAACAATGCAATTGATAAAGGTATTGAAAAATAGCTGAATGCTGACAATATCATGGGTATCCAATTTATTATATCAAACTCACGTTAATTAAGTCAATATTTCTTCTTATTCTTAAATAGTTTTTTTAAACCAGAAAATATTCATTATATTGAGATATATTTTTCCTAATTATGAAAAATCAGGGAACCAGCCCGGAAAAAAGGAAGAAGACCATCATGGTAGTGGATGATGAGGAGGCAATACGTATGTTTCTTACGTCTTTACTGGAAAAAGATTATAATATCGTAACCATGTGCGATGGTCATGATGCATTGATTTACCTGAGTAAAAGCCATTTTCCCGACCTTATTATCCTTGATATGGAAATGCCAAAAGTAAACGGGCGGGTATTTGTACGTAGAGTTAAGTATAGTTACAAACACAACAGAATACCTATTATTGTCATTTCAGCTATTAATAATAAACTGATTATTAATAGTTTTCTCAAAATTGGTGTAATCGAATATCTTACCAAACCTTTTAAGCCCGAAACCCTCATTGAAATGGTTAATAAAGTTCTTGCTGAATAATTACCTTTAATGGCCCCATACTTATTTATTTATTCCTAAATAGTGATAACCACATCGCTTTTTTATCATAAAGATTTATATTTGCAGACAAACCGAGTTAAACTATAAACCAAATTATATGGCAAAAGCAATTGTTAAAACCAATTTTTCGCTTCCTGGCCAGAAAGGGCTATATATTGGAAAAGTACGTGATGTTTATAATATCAATGATGAATATCTTGTGATGGTGGTTACCGACCGTATTTCAGCTTTCGATGTGGTTTTGCCAAAGGGCATTCCTTACAAAGGCCAGGTTTTGAACCAGATTGCCTCAAAATTTCTGGATGCCACAGCGGATATCGTTCCCAATTGGAAAATATCTTCACCTGATCCGATGGTAACTATTGGCCACAGGGCCGAACCTTTTAAGGTTGAGATGGTGATTCGAGGATATCTTACCGGGCACGCGTGGCGCGAATATAAATCTGGCAAACGCACGCTATGTGGTATTGCTCTGCCTGAAGGGATGCATGAAAACGAAAAGTTTGTAAAACCCATTATCACTCCTACCACTAAGGCTAGTGAAGGCCATGACCTTGATATTTCGCGCGCCGAAATAATCAAGACAGGTCTTGTATCTGAAGCGGATTACACTCTTCTTGAAAAATACACCTATGCACTTTTTGAACGTGGAACCAAAATGGCTTCCGATAAAGGGCTGATTCTTGTGGATACTAAATACGAGTTTGGTAAAAAAGATGTCACGATATATTTGATAGACGAAATCAACACACCTGATTCATCACGTTATTTCTATGCCAGTGGTTATGAAGAACGTTTAAGAAAGGGCGAGCAACAAAAGCAGTTGTCAAAGGAATTTGTACGTCAATGGCTTATTGAACATAATTTTCAAGGAAAAGAAGGTCAAACGGTTCCTGAAATGCCCGATGCATTTGTGCAGGAAATATCGGAACGCTATATCGAGCTTTACGAGAATATTACTGGTGACAAGTTCCAAAAATCAGGTGCGGATGATATTTTAAACCGGATTGAAAAAAACATACTTGGGTTTTTGATGTCTCACAAAAAATGAAGCTAAATCCTCACGACTATACCATTATCAGCTAAGTATTGTTTCAAGTCAGGAATAGCAATTTCTTTATAATGAAAAATGCTTGCTGCAAGGCCGGCATCTGCCTTGCCTGTTGTAAATACTTCTTTAAAATGTTCCATCTTTCCTGCTCCGCCTGATGCAATAATTGGGATGGAAAGGTTTTCCGATAACGTTGCCAGTGCCTCACAAGCAAAGCCGGTTTTTACGCCATCGTGGTTCATCGAAGTGAACAAAATTTCGCCTGCACCCCTATTTTCAGCTTCTTTTGCCCAAGAGAACAATTCTTTTTCCGCAGGGATACGACCTCCGTTTACAAAAACAATCCATTTACCACCCTCTAATTTTGCGTCAATGGCTACTACCACAAACTGGCTCCCAAACCCTGACGCCATCTGGTCGATCAATTGCGGATTACGGACTGCTGCAGAGTTAATGGACAATTTATCACATCCTGCAGCTAATAATGCATTGGCATCAGCCAATTCACTTACGCCACCGCCAACAGTAAAGGGGATATTAATATGCCGTGCTATACGTTTTACTAGCTCCACCAGTGTTTTTCGTTTCTCATGAGAAGCAGTAATATCAAGAAACACCAGTTCATCAGCGCCTTGTTCGGCATACAAAGCCCCAAGCTCAACCGGATCGCCCACAGTTTTAATATTTAAAAAATTAATTCCCTTTACGGTTTGTCCGTCCTTAATATCAAGACATGGTATGATGCGTTTTGCAAGCATATTTTTAGTATTAAGTCGTAAGTCGTAAGTCGTAAGTGATGCTTTCTTACGACTTGATACTAACTACTTACGACTGATATTTTTCCAATTCTTTTAAAGTAATTGTTCCTTCATAAATGGCTTTGCCAATGATTACAGCAAAAAGCCCTTTTTCATTAAGCTGTTCTATTTCATCAGCTTTGGTCACTCCTCCGCTTGCGATAATTTTTAAATTCGGAAACTGATCTACCAATTGCTGGTATAACTGGAGAGCTGTCCCCTGGAGCATTCCATCGCGCGAAATGTCGGTGCAAAGCACATATTTCACTTGCTTTTTCTGGTATTCGGCAAAAAAGTCAAAAATATCACGGTCGGTTACATCCTGCCAACCTGAAACGGCAATCTTACCATTTTTAGCATCAGCGCCAAGAATAATTTTTTCAGTACCATAAACATGAACCCATGATTCAAACAAAACAGGATTAGTAACTGCCACGCTTCCAATAGTTGCCTGGATGGCGCCGCTCTGAAACACAAGTTTTAAGTCTTTGTCAGTTTTAATTCCACCCCCAAAATCGATAGATAGTCCTGTATTGGTGGCAATCCGTTCCAATACCTTATGGTTAACAACGTGTTTTTGCCGGGCGCCATCAAGATCGACTAAATGTAAGTATTTCATTCCGTGATCTTCAAACATACGGGCTACTTCAAGGGGGTCTTCGTTATACACCTTTTTCTGAGTATAATCGCCCTGGGTTAGCCTGACACATTTTCCATCAATTAAATCAATAGCAGGTACGATCCGGATCATAACTCTATAAAATTTTTAAGGATTTTAGCACCAATGGTTCCACTTTTTTCAGGGTGGAACTGGGTTGCATAAAAATTATCTTTGTGAAGGGCTGCGCTGAAAGGTTGGATGTATTGTGTTATTGCAGCCGTATGTGATCCAATGGCAGCATAGTAGCTGTGTACAAAGTAAACATATTGGTTTTCAAGCGAAGCATCGAAGATATTCGATTTTAAGCTGGCAATAGTATTCCATCCCATTTGCGGAACTTTTAACGCTGATTCTTCGCCTGGTTTAACCTGGAACCGTTTTACTTCTTCATCAAAAATACCTAAGCATTCCGTATCGTTTTCTTCCGAATGCTTACACATCAATTGAAGCCCCAGACAAATACCGAGTACCGGTTGTTTAAGCGAAATAATAAGTTGATCGAGCTTATGTTCCCGTAAGTACTTCATTGTATTAGATGCCTCTCCTACCCCGGGAAAAATTACTTTATCAGCCGCAAGAATTTTATCCTTATCAGCTGTAATTTCTGGCTTAATACCCAGGCGCTGTAGCGCAAACTCCACAGATTGGATATTTCCTGCATTATATTTAATGATGACAATATTCATTTTACCAATTCCCTGATTGTTTACCAGTTATTTTTTCTATTTTCAATTTTAATAAAACCATACGGCTCAGCGATCCCTCATTATATTTGCCTTGACCATCATAACCATATTTGCTCATGATAATATTTAAGCCTATTTTTTTGCTTTCAGTATCGGAAATAATTTCGATGTTCCCATGCCCTATCAGTGAACGATATTTGGTAGTCCATTTACATGGCTCATCTTTTCTAACAATTTCAGTAGTATTTTCGATTTCAAAACAAACCCTGTTGTTAGCTTTCAAAAGTTCAATCTTTCTGCCCTCAGACGCTGAATGAAAATAAATCACATTTTCCGAATATCCATAATTCAAGGGTACAATATAAGGCTCATCTCTATCAATCATAGCTATCCGGCATATTTCAGATTTTGTTAATATTTCCTCTATCACATCCTTATCAACAATTTCTTTTTCCGTTCTTCTCATATTACAATTAATAGCTAAATATTACAGCACTCCTTTTGTTGATGGCAAAGCATCGTTAAACAAATCGCGACGAATAGCATTTTTCATTGCCCTTGCAAAAGCTTTGAAAATGCCTTCGATCTTATGATGTTCATTATCGCCCTCCGCCTTAATATTCAGGTTCATACGGGCTGAGTCACTCAATGACTTAAAGAAATGGTAAAACATTTCAGTAGGTACTTCGCCAATTTTCTCGCGTTTGAACTCCACTTCCCATATAAGCCATGGACGTCCTCCAAAATCCATTGCCACCTGGGCAAGGCAATCGTCCATGGGTAACACAAAGCCATATCGTTCTATACCACGCTTATTACCCAAAGCTTTCATCAATGCTTCACCTAAAGCCAGGCCAGTATCTTCTATAGTATGGTGTTCATCAACCTTTAAGTCGCCTTTTACAATAATTTTCAGGTCAATCCCGGCATGACGGGCAATCTGCTCAAGCATGTGATCAAAGAAACCCAAACCGGTAGATATTTCTGACACACCTGAACCGTCGAGGGCAACTTTAACATAAATATCGGTTTCACCGGTCTTCCTTTGCACAATGGCTTGCCTATCATTTGAAGCCAAAAAAGCATATACCTTTCCCCAATCGTCTGCAATTAATACACACATATCTGTTAGTTTGAACTCTTCAAGTTCTTTGGACGTGTCTTCAGTTACCATCAAGATTCCCTTTGCTCCCAAGTTCTTAGCCAGCATGATATCTGTAATTCTATCACCAATGACAAATGAATTCGCCAGATCATAATCCTCAGAAAAATATTGTGTAAACATCCCAGTACGTGGCTTACGTGTCGGTGCATTATCATGCGGAAACGAACGGTCAATATGAATAGCATCGAAAATAATACCTTCATTCTCGAACGCTTTCAACATCTTGTTTTGCACTGGCCAAAATGTATCCTCAGGATAAGATTTAGTGCCAAGACCATCCTGGTTCGAAACCATCACAAACTCAAAATCAAGGTTTTTCCTAATGTAATATAAATTTCGGAACACTCCGGGGTAAAAATCAAGCTTATCCAATGAATCGACCTGAAAATTAACAGGTGGTTCTTTGATAAGGGTTCCGTCCCTGTCTATAAATAATATTCGTTTTTTTGATGCCATATTTTTTATTTCTTCTCACATTTAGTTTATTCGACGTAGTCAGAGACTACGCCGAGCGCATCACTTTGAACACAAAGCCGGAGTGCTGAGCGTCCCGAATCATCGGGACGCTCGATATCCTAACTTTTTAGAGAGCCTTGTCAAGGGCGAGGTTTTCCATACTCCACCAAAGCCTCATACAATGCCTTGTTCTCTGGTTCACTGCCTATGGTTATCCTCAAACATCCTTCGCACATATGTACTTTGGATCGATCGCGAATGATGATCTTCCGATTAACCAGATAATCATAAATTTTCCTTGTATCAGGTACCTTTACCAGGATAAAATTCGCATCCGACGGATAGATTTTCTCAACTAGCTTCAAGCCAGCTAGCATTTTAGTTAAGTTTGTACGTTGTGCCAGTATTTCATTTACCCATTTTTCCTTTTCTTTTACGTTGTCCAGAGCATCAAGCACCAATTTCTGAGTCATCACATTAACGTTATATGGATATTTAATTTTGCTCAGAATGCTGACGATCTCTTTTGATGCATAAGCGATCCCCATGCGTAAACCTGCCAATCCCCAAGCTTTTGAAAAAGTTTGCAGGATAACCAGATTAGGATAAGAAGATAAATATTTGATAAGGCTAGGCTTCGACGAGAAGTCGATATAGGCCTCATCCACCACAAGCAATCCTTCATACTTTTCAGCTAAACTTAATACTTCATTTGCAGCAAAATTGTTTGCCGTAGGATTATTAGGTGAGCAGAGCCAAATAATATGTGTATTCTCATTAATTGCTTTTTTCAAAGCATTTGCATTCAAAGTAAAATCCTCGTTTAAAGGGACTTTGATAAAATCCACTGCATTAATATCGGCAGCTACCTGATACATACCGTACGAAGGACTGATGGACACAATATTATCACGATGTGGCTCACAGAATGCCCTTATAAGAAGGTCTATTGCTTCGTCACTTCCATTACCAAGGAAAATCTGATCAGGTTGTACACCTTTCAAAACTGCTAGCTTTTCTTTTACGCTCCATTGAAGCGGATCGGGATAACGATTGTAAGGCGAATTAAAAGGATTTTCATTGGCATCGAGAAAGATACCTTCAGTTCCCTTAAATTCTTCGCGTGCCGAGGAATAAGGCGTTAGTATCCGGATGTTTTCGCGTACAATATTATTAATATCAAACATTTTTTTGAGTTTCTTTAATAATTGCTTTTAATCGGATACTGGTAGCATTTTTATGAGCTATCAGATCCTCCGCTTCAGCCATTTTTTCGATCACTGGCCCTATATTAAAAAGGCCGTACTTGCTCAATTGCTGAAAAGATATCCGTTTCATAAAGCTATCGAGGTTAACTCCACTGTAACCCTTTGCGTATCCTGCAGTAGGCAATGCATGATTAGTACCTGAAGCATAATCACCGGCACTTTCGGGTGAATAATTACCAATAAAAACCGACCCGGCATTGATTACCCGCTCTGCAACGTCAATTGCATTTTCTAATGCGATAATCAAGTGTTCAGGTGCATAAGCATTGGAAATTTCCAGCATTTCGTCAACCGAATTTAGAATTATTATCTTACTATTGTCTAAAGCTTTACGCGCAATTTCCTTACGTGGTAAAGCTTCAATCTGAATTTTAAGCTCTTTGTTAATTGAATCCAAAATATCCTCATGGCAGGTAAACAGGATTACCTGGCTATCAGCCCCGTGTTCTGCCTGTGAAAGCAAGTCAGCAGCTACGAACTCAGGTATAGAAGTATGATCGGCCATAATTGCAACTTCCGAAGGACCAGCAGGCATATCAATAGCAACTCCATGCATGCCAACAATTTGTTTGGCAGCAGTAACATAAAGGTTTCCAGGTCCGAAAATTTTATCTACTTTAGGTATGGAGTCCGTTCCAAATGCCATTGCTGCGACTGACTGGATACCACCAATTTTATAAATTTGACTTAGCCCAACAAGTTTGGCAGTATATAGTATAGCCGGATGCACTTTCCCCTGCCTGTCGGGCGGCGTACATAAAATTATATCATTACAACCAGCTAATTTTGCTGGTATGCCGAGCATTAACACAGTTGAAAATAAAGGTGCTGAACCGCCTGGAATGTATAAGCCTACTTTTTCGATGGGAACACTTCTCTGCCAGCAAAATACCCCTGGAGTGGTTTCCACTACTTTACGTACACATTTTTGAGCGAAATGGAACTTTTCGATGTTCTGTTTTGCTATCTGTATGCTTTTCTTTAGCGAGGCATCTACCATTTGCTCGGCTTCATCAAGTTCCTGTGATGATATACTAAAATCGCCCAGCATCACATGGTCAAATTTATTTGTATATCGCCGTACGGCATCGTCGCCATTTTGCTTCACATCGTTCAATACTTCCAGCACCGTCTGATTGACCATATCGTCGCCAAGCGAAGAACGCTTAAGGATTTGTGACCAATCCTCCTTTTTGGGGTACTTAATTATTTTCATTGCTCTCGAAATTAATATTTATACAACGAATTTAATAATCCGACATAATAACTTATAATCATGATTTTAAACATTTTTAATCTTGGTTCCTGGCTCTTGTGTCTTATATATTAATTGTCTGTCAAATAATCATTTTTTCTATGGGGATCACCAATATACCCTGTGCCCCGCAGTCCTTCAATTGATCAATAATCTGCCAAAATTCATTTTCTTGCAAAACCGAATGAACAGATACCCATCCTTCTTTAGCAAGTGGAACAATAGTAGGGCTTTTCATCCCCGGAATAATTTGAATTATTTTTTCAACACTGCTTTCTGGCGCATTTAATAATATGTATTTATTGCATTTGGCTTTTTGAACCGATCGAATGCGAAATAACAATTTATTGAGTATTTTTTGCTTTTCTTTCGAAAGGTTTGGATCACCAATAATTACAGCTTCCGAATGCATGAGCACTTCAACTTCTCGTAGGCCATTACTAATCAAAGTACTACCTGAGCTTACAATATCAAATATAGCATCGGCCAACCCAATGCCAGGCGCAATTTCAACAGATCCGCTAATTTCATGAATTTCTGCTTTTATATTGTTCTCTTTCAAAAAAGTACTTAAAATATTGGGATATGATGTAGCAATTTTTTTACCGTTGAAGTATTTCAAACCATCATAATCAATAGCTTTAGGAATGGCAAGTGACAAACGGCATCTGGCAAATCCTAGCTTCTCCACTGTCTTTATGAGTGATTTCTTTTCTAAAATTACATTTTCACCTACAATACCAATATCAGCAACACCGTCTGCTACATATTGCGGAATATCATCATCGCGAAGAAACAAAAGTTCAACTGGAAAATTTGATGATTGTGTAAGTAATTTTCGGTCGCTGTTATTAAACGAAATACCTGCTTCCGAGATCAGTTCAAGTGATTTTTCACTGAGGCGTCCTGATTTTTGAATGGCAATTCTTAGTTGTTGCATCTTTATTTATTAAATATTTTAAAGGTCTTTTATCAAAACATTTTCAGGTAGGGTTTCAATTGCTTTAAAGAATTTATCATGTATTTCAACAAACTTCCTGGTAACCTCAGAGTGTTCAATAACAGAATAATGTTCGCCGAGCCTATCCAGCCTTTCCATGACAGATTTTATCGTAAACCGCTCGATATGTTGAGCAGGTTGAAATCCAGTAATCTTGGGCTTATCTGTTAAAACTTCGGAAATAATTTTGCATTTTACCAAATCATGAAGCACTAATTTTAACATTCGAATAGGGATATGTAATTCCTGCGAAAGCTCAATAGCAGTTTGCGGTTTAATCCCATCTTTAAAATTTTGGATAATTTGATGAGTAACAAGGAACGATAATATCCTACGTGAATAATCGCTCATGTGTATAGTTTCAGTTTCAAACTCATACATCTCGTAGTTTTGCGTTGCATACGAAATTTTTGCTCCAAATAGTACGATCAACCAGCTTACCTGTAACCAAATAATAAATAATGGTATTGCCGCAAAACTGCCATAAATAGCATTATAATTTGAAACCCCTATCTGAAAATAAATATACAACCATTGAGCAATTTGAAAAACTGATCCCGCGATAACCCCTCCAACAAGTCCTGCCCTCAAGGTAACCTTGGTATTCGGCATAATCATATAAATAAGTGTAAACAGCACAATGATGAGGAAGAAAGGCACTATTTTTAAGATCGAAAACAAAACCGGACTGATAAAATTAACTACTTCAACATGTTGATTAATAGATCGAAGCCTGTCGGTTAAATAAACATTAACAGCGCTTGCAGTGATCAAAAAAACCGGAGAAATCAACATCATTGAAACATAATCGCTAAATTTCCGGACATAGGGACGCCCCTTCTTTACTTGCCAAATATCATTAAAGGAACTTTCTACATTCATAAATACTTTCATCACTGTATAAATCAACATAGCAAACCCTACACCTGCTACTAACCCGCCTTGTGTTTTTGCAAGCATTGTATTGGCAAAAGTGATAAGATTTTCAACAATGTCTTTATACTCACTTAACTTATTTCTTAATACATCCTCAAGGTATTTAGCAAATCCAAATCCTTTAGCAATTCCAAATCCCAGGGCTAATACCGGAACTACTGATAAAAGCGAATAAAGAGTTAATGCTGCGGCCCGTTGTTGTATTTTATCTTCATAGATTCCACGGATTGACAATACCAATACCCTTAGCGCTTTTATTTGCATCGCTTTGCGTGGAGAAAAATCACTCAAGCTCATGCTCCAGATTCCTTTGGTCAAAAAATCTTTGATATAAATAATTTTGTTCAACATAATATCAAGCTTTTATACAAAGATAGATTATATAACATTCACAGAAAATTTTTTTTGTAGCTTTAACTCGCAATTTTAGTCTTATGGAGATAGAAATACTTCAATTACTCGAAGGCGCTAAAAAAGCCAAAGGGTTGACGGTTATAATAGATGTTTTCAGGGCATTTTCGGTAGCTTGCTATGTGATGAACAACAATGCAAAAACAATTCTCCCAGTAAGCGATATTGAGCACGCTTATGAATTAAAACACAAAAACCCTGATTATATTTTGATTGGCGAACGTGGTGACCAAAAACCCGAAGGATTCGACTTTGGAAATAGCCCAACCCATATTCTGAATTTCGATTTTGCAGGAAAAACTGTTATCCATACGACAAGCGCCGGAACACAGGGGCTTGTAAATGCAGTCGATGCCAATGAACGCATTACTGGAAGTTTTGTTAATGCTCCTGCAATTGTACAGTATATTAAAATGAAAAAACCTGAAGTAGTTTCACTTGTTTGCATGGGCTATTCAATGAAACAACCTACAGAAGAAGATACTTTCTGTGCCGAATATATTAAGGCTTGCCTTGAAAATCAATCAACAGATTTCAATAAGATGAGAGAAACAATTCGTCACACCAGTGCAAAACGCTTATTTATTCCAGAAAACCAAGCTTTTTCGCCTGCTAGTGATTTTGACTTATGCACCGATCTGGGAAGATTTAATTTTATACTTATTGCGAAAAAAAAGGATGGTATTTTTCGATTGGCAAAAAGAAATATTACAGCAGTGAAATAATTTCACCAACTACACTATAAAACCCATATATTTAATTAATTGACAATTAACTATTAACGTGATAAACGAATTCAACATCTTCTTTAATCTTAACAAAACGTTCTGTCCATAGGACATTTCCATTACTGTCTTTGTAACTGATCATATAAACGTCGTCAATTAATTTGGAAAGATCAACGTTATTAATGTCTTTACTGATGTATACCTTTTCACCCTCAAGATTAAAAACTTCGGCTCTGATTTGATTCGTCTTCATAATCGTAATTTTTAGTTAGATTGTAGTAGGTTCTATATCTGATTGCTCTCACATTTGTTAATAAATTGTTAATTACTTTCGATGAACTAATATATAGCATTTTTTTGCCTTACAGTTAAAGAAATAAGTGATTTAGCTTATATAGATGGGTGATTTATCTCAATGTTTTAATATAGGATAATTCAAAAATAATTTCTACTTTTATAGGTTATTAATGTGCATAATTAGAATATGCACATTAATGTATTTAAAATCAGTATTATGTAATATAATAAAAGCACTTATTTATCTCTCCTTAAGAATTGTTATAAAAAATTTCAAATAAGAGGATTCTCTCTAATTATAATTTAATCAAATTTTACTAAAAAGTCAAGTTTTGTTAATATTTTTTTAAATTTCTTCTTCTTAAGCAACTTTTCGATATCTCCATGTTGCCAGCGAAAGTGTCATCACAGCATAGATTCCCAAAAAACCAAAATCATACAAAATATCTTGCAATCCGGACCCTTTCAATAGAATCATTCGAATAATTCTCATAAAATAAGCAATGGGATTAATATAATTAAGTTTTTGAGCCCATTCGGGCATATTTTCCACTGATGTAAAAGTTCCACTCATCATTACAAAAATAATCATAAAGAAGAATGCTATAAACATGGCTTGCTGTTGGGTATGGGTAACCGTAGAAAGAAAGAGGCCTAAACCCAAAACCACTAAAAGATAAACGGAGGCTACCAAAAAAACGAGGCCAATACTGCCCACAATTGGAATATCAAATAATAGTTTCCCCAAAGTCAGTCCAAAGGCAAGCTCAAGCATAGCTAATATCCAAAATGGAATAAGCTTGCCTGCGATAAATTGATATTTTTTGATAGGTGTAACATTAATTTGTTCAATAGTTCCCAATTCCTTTTCACGTACAAGGTTCATAGCCGATAAGAACATGCCGATGATGGTCACCAGCATTACCATAACAGCCGGAACCATAAAATTCTTATAGTTTAATTGAGGATTATACCAAAATGAAGAAGTGGGGACTATTAATTTAATTTGAGATGGCCCTTTAGGAGAAGTACCCATCCACCTGGTAATAATAGATTTATTGTAATCAGCGAGAATTGAGGATGTATAAGCATAGGTTATTCCTGCTGATGTCCCATTAATAGCATTTATAATCACTTGAATTTCAGCCTTATTATTTCGTACGAGCTTCTTCTCAAAATTAACAGGGATGTTCAAAATAACATCTATTCTGTCTTTTTTCAACTTATTTTCAGCCTCTTCCAATGAAAAAGTCGATTCCTTCATTACAAAGAAAGGAGAACCTTTAAATTTATCTGCCATCTGCCTCGACGTCGACGAAATATCCTGATCTATTACACACATATTAATGTGTTTCATTTCCATAGTTGCCGCGTTAACCAGAATAATCAACTGTACCAATGGCACTACAAAAATAATTGGCAACATTATTCGGTTACGGGCTATCTGGATGAATTCTTTTTGTATGATATATAAAATGGTACGCATGATAATTTAGTTCAAAGTATAAAGTATAAAATTTAAAGTTCTGCCGAAGGCATCCCTTCGGGAAAGGTCTATTCCAGTCGGATTTTGAATTTTTTATAGCTAAGAAAAATGAATAATCCTGTCATTAAGGTCAAAACTGAAGTTTCGAACCATATATAATTAAATCCTGTTCCTTTGAGCATTATGTTTTTAACAATGACAATAAACCATCTAGGTGGCATGAGTTGACATAATGCCTGTAATATCAGAGGCATATTTGCAATAGGAAAAATAAATCCTGAAAGAAGTATAGTTGGCAACATGAGGGCAAACATCGACATCATCATTGCTATTTGCTGGCTATTTGTAGTTGTTGAAATGAATATACCTAACGACAACGAAAGAATAATATATAAGGTAGTTTCACCAAGCAATAGTAAAGTACTGCCATGTAAGGGCATACCAAACACAAATACCCCAACAGCAATAATCACTACTGCATTAATAAATGACAATAGTACATAAGGCGTTACTTTCCCAACTATAATCTGAATAGGTCGCAAAGGAGAAACCAGAAGTACTTCCATAGTACCAAGTTCTTTCTCACGCACAATAGAAATAGAGGTAAGTAGCGCTGAAATGAGAATAAGAATCATAGCCATAATTCCAGGAATAAACATATACACGCCTTTCAGTTGTTCATTAAACATCATCCGAACTTCAGGTATAATTTGCATTGGGGTATTGACGTTAACATTTATTTTTTTTACATAATCCAAAATAATAGCCGAAGTATAATTCGATAACAAGCTTGCAGTATTAGCTTCGCTTGCATCGGTCAGGATTTGAACATGGGCAGTCCCAAGTTTATTCAATTTATTAGCAAAATCCGGTTCAAAAACAATGACTTCCTTTACCTTTCCTTTCCGAAAAGTTTCTTCAATCTGAGTAGAAGTAAACAGGTAATCTTCAAGCTTAAAATATCCCGAGGAAAGTATCTTTTGGCTTAAGTCGCGGGTTATATTATCTTTCGAGTAATCAAGTATGGCAATTTTTGCGTCTTTAACATCCGTTGTAATTACAAATCCAAAAAGAAGTAATTGGGCTACCGGCATACCAAATAAAACCACTAGAGTACGCTTATCCCTAAAAATATGATAAAATTCTTTGATGACAAAACCCCAGAAACGCTTCATAATTTTATTTGTATTTGAGCTTTAAGGATATATCAAGTATTGAGTACTTATTACTTTTTTCGTGCCAGTTTTTGGAACACTTCATCCATATTGGCAGCGTTGTATTTCTTTTTCAAATTACCTGGTGTATCAAGATCAGCAATTTTGCCTTCGACCATAATAGATACACGATCGCAATACTCGGCTTCATCCATGTAATGAGTAGTTACAAAAACCGTAATATTTTTGCGGGCCGCTTGGTATATTAAGTCCCAAAATTGACGCCTGGTGATGGGATCGACACCACTTGTAGGTTCGTCAAGGAATACAATGCCAGGACGATGAAATACTGCAATAGAAAAAGCCAGTTTCTGCTTCCATCCCAAAGGGATATCCCGGATCAGTTTATCACGGGCATGTTCAAAACCAAGTTCTTTCAATAATTCGTCAGTACGTAAACGGATTTCTTCTGCAGATATGCCATATATACCCGCATAAAACCGAATGTTTTCGCGAACCGTTAAATCTTCGTATAACGAAAATTTTTGGCTCATATAACCGATATTCTTTTTAATCTTTTCCTGTTCGGTGTAAGCATCAAAACCTGCAACGCTTATATCACCAGAAGTAGGTGCTGACAGTCCGCATAAAATTCGAATTGCTGTGGTTTTGCCAGCGCCGTTGGCTCCCAAAAAACCAAACACCTCGCCCCGGTAAACCTCAAAATTAAGATGATCATTGGCGAAAAAATTGCCAAATTTTTTCATCATATTCTTGGCAATAATAACAGTTTCGTTAGTCTTCATTTTTCGCTGGCATTTCAGTCATTAAGGAAATAAAACAATCCTCAATTCCCGGTTCAATAGATTCCATATGAATATCAATATTCCCTTTTTGCATCAGAAATTGTTGTATTTCAGCATAGTTCAACATATCTGTTTTATCTGTATAATGAAGATACTGCCCAAAAAGATGAACACTCTCGCAATTGGAATATTGTAACAAATCATTCTTTAGTTTATATAAATCAGATGACCCAATAGCAAAAAGCTTTTTGGGATAATTAGAAATGATGCCTTCCGGAGTATTAATCTGCAAAATTTTCCCTTGTTGTATCAGCGCTACGCGATCACAAAGAACAGCTTCGTCCATGTATGGGGTAGAAACGATGATGGTAATACCTTTCTGACGCAATTTTTTCAGCATTTCCCAAAATTCCTTTCGAGAAACAGCATCCACACCTGTGGTTGGTTCGTCGAGTATCAATAATGCAGGCTTATGAATAAGAGCGCAACATAAAGCAAGCTTTTGTTTCATTCCACCTGAGAGTTTACCGGCTTGACGATGCTTAAAAGGTTCGATTTGAATATAAATATCGCGAATGAGATCGTAGTTTTCTTTAATATTAGTACCAAAAATGGTTGCAAAAAACTTCAGGTTTTCCTCTACTGACAAATCCTGGTAAAGTGAAAAGCGACCCGGCATATAACCAACATTGTTCCGAATGATCTTGTATTCCTTTACTATATCCCAACCATTGATAGTAACCGAACCAGAATTACCAAGTAATAACGTAGCAAGAATTCTGAAAAGCGTAGTTTTCCCCGCACCATCAGGCCCAATAAAACCGAACACCTCGTTTTGCGCTACTTCAAACGAAATGTTTTGAAGCGCTTGGGTTTGACCGTAGAATTTAGAAATATTATTGCAAGTAATGAAGTTCATATTAAAATTCAAATGTTCAAACAATCAAACTTTTACAGCTTTATTTCGCCCGGCATTCCAATCTTTAATGAGCCATCGTTCTTCACGGAAACTTTAACAGCATACACCAGGTTTACCCTTTCTTCTTTGGTTTGAATGATTTTTGGAGTGAATTCAGCCTGAGGCGAAATCCAGCTAATGGTACCTTCAAGCGCTTGATTTTCTTTTTCATTTTTATCAATCAACACCTTGACTTTTTGACCATTTTTTATTGAAGGAAGTTGTGACCCACTCACGTAAACCCTAAGAATCATTTGATCCATGTCAGCAATTTTATATAAAGCCTTACCAGGCATTGTAATTTCGGAAGGTTGAGTGTATTTCTCGAGTACAGTGCCATTGATCGGATTTACAATTTTACAACGATTAAGTTGGTCTTTAATCTGGTCTATTTGTTTATCCATAGCAGTAAGTTCGTCTAAAACGGCTGCATTCTGAGTTCTAATAGAAGCAATCTGACTATCTATTACCTTTATTTTACCGTTAATGTCATCGAGTTGCTTAACCGGAACAGCATTATCTTTTAGAAGCTTTTCAATGCGATCTTTATCAATAAGTAAAGTTCGCTTTTGCTCTTCCTGCACTTCAATTTGCGATAAAATATTATTGATTTTAGTGGCTGATGCTTTACGCTGGGCTATTAACTGATCGCGTTTCAAGGATAATTGAACAGTATCGATCAGTCCCACTATATCCCCAGCCTTGTATATTTGACCTTCTTCAACTAAAAATTTAACCAGTTTTCCCTGGATTTCCGATGATACAAGGATTTCGACCGTTTCAAAATTACCATACGCATCGGCCTTATCGTTTTGATGAGAGCAGGCTGATAACAAAAATACGGTCACTATTAAAATAGGTATTGTTTTCATAGTTCAATTTTTATAATATTCTTTACTTATTAATACGCTCTCGTAATTCATATAAAGTTCCGTTGTCATTCCGGCGAAGGCCGGAATGACAACCTTTTTGGATTTTTGGACAACCTCTTTAGGAGGGGCTTGTTATCATTATTGTCCTTTAGCCACTAAATAATTAGCCTTGGCCTGTACCAATTGAATTTTATGCGTTTCCAAACTAATTTTAGCAATGGTTTCGGTATTCAAATCTGTGAGGTAATCAGTCGAAGTAATTACCCCATTTTCAAGACGCGAGGCCGCGGTTCGTGTAACTCTGCTGCGCAGTTCAACGATTTGGTTGTCGCGTTTCAGGGCTTCTTCCATTTTTTTTATGGTTGCCAAACGATTTTGCAAGTCTATGTTGAGATTTTTATCGAATGTTTCGCGGCGCGTATTAACCATCTGTTTCTGAATATCAAGTATCTGACGATCGTGCCTGTTCTTGTTCCAATCCCATAAATTCCATTTCAGCGAGGCTCCTAAAATATAAAACGGACTAAATTCATTGCTAAGCATATTTAATCCCGGCCGCCCGTAACCAGCTTGCGCAAAAGCATACGCTTTTGGCATTAATAGCGATCCAGTAAGCTGTTTGTTTGCATCAATACGTTTTTCCTGGAGGTCAAACAATGCAAGCTCCGGGCGTTTGATTGCAATCGTATCCTTAAATTCGATGAGAGGCAGTTCAAATTTCGCGCTGTCTGACAATGATTGATTAATAAAAAGAGACAATACACTTAATGCTGCTTTTCGATTAATGTCAATTTCAGCGAGTTGCTGTTCTGTTTTGAGTCGTTCGGCAGCCAATACGTCCAGGTCAGACGGCATTAACACGCCGTGCTTCACTGATGACGATACAATCTTTTCACGTTCTTTGATCTCATCAAGTGTTGTAATCAGCAACCTCTGGTTTTCCTGTAAATTAAGCAACAAGAAAAAGACGTTATTAACTTGCTCTTTAATTTTGAATAAATCCACATCTACCTGCTGAAGGTCGGAAGTTAACGATACTTCTTCAAGTTTACGCTGGTATCGGGTTGTACCTCCGTCGAACAATAATTGATTGACATCCAGTGTTAATTTATACTGATCTTTAGATTGAGTAATATTGATTGGAGTACCACTGGGACTTGGTAATGTTATGTCAATAGCATCGGATTGATAAGTGGCTTGACCATTAAGGTTGATTTGTGGCAATATGCCTGCATTCACATTACGAACCCTAAGTTCTGACACATTTTGCAACAAAATTTTATCCTTTAGT
>Ga0182017_10001179_pt1 | contig 20436 bp, 20 predicted proteins | sample 712E3DmetaG_FD_120492 | JGI IMG/M metagenome (GOLD analysis project Ga0182017, IMG submission 120492) | Permafrost microbial communities from Stordalen Mire, Sweden - 712E3D metaG | ecosystem: Environmental > Terrestrial > Soil > Wetlands > Permafrost | place: Sweden: Stordalen | collected... | reverse complement strand
TCTTTCGAGGATCTGGGGCCAGGTGTAGGAGCGGGTGAATTCTTTGAGTTCCTGCGGGATGTTGCCCTGGACGACGCTGATGCGCGGACCGGGGATGGGGCGGGTTTCGCCGATGCGGAACCGTCCGTAAGCCACGACGCCCAGAAGGAGAAGTGCGACGTAAAGAACGCCGACTGCGGCGCGAAGCGCCCGGCGAGGCTCACGGCCCGATGCGAGGCAAATGAGGCGGGCGAGGAGCGCGTTGACCGTGATGAGGACGAAGGAGACGCCGTAGACCCCTGAGAAATCGGCGATCTGGATCCAGGTGGTTTGACGGTAGAGGCCGTGACCGAGGTAGTGCCAGCAGAAGCCGCCGAGGGGGAGGCCTCGGAGGATTTCGAGTGCGACCCAGGCCATGGGCACGGCGAGGACGAAGGGGACGCGGGGACGCTCGGCGGAGAGGAGACGGGCGACAAGGGCGAAGACCGGGAAAGAGAGCGAGAGATAGAATGCAAGGGCAAGCCAGGCGATGGCGGTGAGGTGACAGAGCCAGTAGACGGCGACGAGGAAGAAGAGGAAGCCTGTGGCCCAGAAGACGACTATGGTGGCACGGGTCGATGAACGCTGGAGGACCACGAGAACGGGGACGAGGGCGATGAAAAGCAGGTACCAGTGCTCGTAACCCGGGAGTGCGAGAGAAAGCATGACGGCGGAGGCGGCGGAGAGCGCGGCGTAGAGGAGGAACAGTCCGGCGCGGCTACGGGGTTTATCGGCGGAGGATTTGGACGAGGGGGGTTTCATGGTTGGTTCCGGATCAAATGCCTAAGGCTAAACAGAAATTCCGAAATCCGAATGACGATTCAATGACGAAAAAGCAATGCCGAAAAGGAGTAGAAGGGAAGCACAAACCTCCGCACCATCGGCGAGAGTGAATCATGTTTTCACGCCGTCGAAGAGGAAGACTCCGAGCGGGGCGAAAATGGCGATGGGGAGCCAGGCCGCGAGAGCGGGGGAGAGGGTCTGCTCCTTGCCGAGCTCGGTGCAAAGGGCGTGGATGCCGTAGAACGCGGCACAGATGACGATGCAGGCGACGAGTCCGGCGAAGGTGCTCTTACACTCGGTGCCGAGGACGAAGGGAAGCCCGATGAGGAGGAGGACAATGTTGGAGAAAGGGAAGGCGTAGCGGCCCTGGAGCGCGACGGCGACGTCGGTGCGGGTGGGGTCGGAGGCGTAGAGCTTGCGGAGAACGGCGGACGGTTGGTAGAGGATTCCGAGGTCGGCGGGGACGATGTCGGTGGGAAGGAAATTGGAGACGACGCGGAACGGGTCGGGGGCTTTGTCGCCGGGACGGAGTACGACGTAGCCGTCCTCGGCGAAACGAGGGTCGTAGCCGGCTTCGTCGGCGGAGAGACGACGGCCGGTTTCGTCGTAGCGAGTCTCGGTGCCGCTAGAGAGGTGCCACCGGGGGACGGCGTCGTCGCGGGAGCGCTTCCACTTGGCGGACTCGGCGGTCACCTGGACCTTGACCTGGGCGTTCTGACGGTAATAGGAGGTGAGGAGGAGAGTGCCCTTGATGCGATCCTCGCCGCGCTCGTAGCGGGGGATGTCCCAGTTGTTGCCCTGGTCGTCTTCGAGGTCGAGATAATCGAATGCGGCGTCGGACCCCCCGCGAAGGAGCGAGTCGGTGTAACGGATGCGCGCGGAGACGGCGGGGATGAGCAGCTCCTGGTTGAGAAGAAGGGCGCCGATGAGGACGACGGAGAAGAGGAAGAGCGGAGTGATGGTGCGGAAGAGACTGATGCCGGAGGCACGGATGGGGACGAGCTCGTTGTTGCGGTTGAACTGAGCCATGGAGAACATGGCGGCGGCAAGGAGGATGGCGGGACTGGTGGTCTGGAAGAAGACAGGGAGCCGGACGGAATAGTACTGGAACATGACGGAGAGGACGCCGAGACCGGTCTGGCCGGGGGAATGGGCGGCCTCCATGAAATCCTTGATCTGGAGGAAGGCGTCGAGGATGACGGTGAGTCCGAGGAGAGTGACGGCGCAGACGAAGTAGGAGAAGAGAAAGGAACGAATGATATAGCGGTCGATGATACTGAACACGACTCACCCGCCTTCGCCCGGCCCCGCCGCCTGCGGCGGTGAGGAAAGGCATGTTATCGGCGTCCCCACCCAGCGGAGCAGGCTACGGCGGGTTTCGCCATTTCCGGATAAAAGCCCCGCCCCTTGGGCGGGGAAGCTTCACCTCACGCAAAGCCAGGACAAGAGGCCGACGCCGACGGCTGCGAGGACGCCGTCAGGGGTCCAGCAAGCGCCCACGACGGAGATGGAGCCCTGGTCGGCCATGGACTGACCCATCAGGAAGACGGGGTAGTAAACGATCATTACGGGGAGACAGCCCAGGAGAAAGGCGCTGAGCATGTGGGCCTGACGGGCGAGGATGCCGAGAGGGACGCCGATGAGCGCGAAGGCGAGGGCGGACATGGCGAGTCCGGAGCGACTGTAGATGGAGAGCCAGATGTTGCGGACTTCGCGGGCGTCCTGCTCGTTTTCGGGGGTGGTCATTCCATATTTGTCCTCGAGCTGCTTGAGAAGGCCGGCGGTGGTGAGTGCCTTGTAGCCCGGCTCACGCATGAAGACGCCCTTGAGGGGGATGGACTGGGTGTGGGAGTCCCACTTGATGGCGAGTCCGTCACGGAAATGGGTGCCGGTGATGTCCTTGAGTTCGAGCGTGACCTCGAGACCGTTGGTCTTGTAGGTTCCGGTGGCGGCGGTGTATTCGGCGATGAGCTGCTCTTCCTGGCGCTCTCGCACGGTGACATGGTGGAGCGTGCGGTCGCGGAAGGACTCCCAGGAGAGGGTGTAATCGCCGCCGCGGAGCTTGGTGCGGCTTTCGAACATTCGAACGAGAATGCGGTCGCTTTCCTTGAGGTACATCTCGTATTCGCGCTGACGACACCAGGGAAGGAGCCAGTCGTTGCCGACGAAGAGGGCGCCCGTGACGACGAGGCCGAGGACGACCGCCGGGAAGACGGGACGAATGAGGTTCATCCCGCACATCTGGATGGCGAGGATCTCGTTGTCGGAGGCGAGGCGACCATAAGTGAGCGTGGTGGCCAAGAGCACGGCGAGCGGCAAGATCCACGGCAAGAGGACGGGGAGGTGGTAGGGGAGGATCTTGAGGAGCGAGCCGAGCGGAAGGGGATAGCCCTGCAGGTAGACGATGATCGCCCCGAAGTTCATGACGACGGTGATGCCGAGAGCGGCGAGGATGAACACCTTGAGCTGCTCGCGGAGGATATAGAAGTAGAGAATGCGGGTGGAAAGCAAGAACGCACTCCCGTCATGCAAGATACCGAGGAAAGGGCTCCCCGAAGAAACCCCTAACACGTTAAAATAGAGTGACTTGCGCCGAAGTCAAGGTTATTTCGGCGGTCGGGCAACGCGGAAAGGCGATTTTGGGGCAAAGGCGCGGGGGTTTTTGATGTGCAGATGGGGGAAGGAGGCCTGGGGCGAATTCATTTTCCAAAAAGGAAAGGGTTCAACTTTGCGAGGATTCTCGTCGAATGGATGAATTAGATGAAAACGGGGCGCTCGGATGGAAGCGGGGGTTCCGGGGGCACAACCCGGCACTCTCGGGCCGAAAACGTCCCGGAAGGCGCCGTGGGACTGGAGGAACCGGTGAGCGAGAAGATCAACCCCAAAGTGGAAGAGGTGGCTGCGGCGCAGGGAAGGAAGTTCGAGCGACACTCGTGTCGACTTCGACTTCGCTGTCGACGATTCAAGGGCGTGGGACTGTACGATTCCACGGAGCAATACCTCGAAGGCATGGTACGGAACCGGTCGATGGGTGGATTTCTGCTGGAAACGTCGATCCACTTTCCGGTGGACGCGAAGTTAGAGATCTCATTCCACACGCCGGACAACTCGGCGGCGTACCTCGGGGTGGTGACGGTGCGGTGGGTGAAGCGGATGGCGAGTTGCTTCTACCTCGGCGTCTCGACCGATCACCTCGACAGTCTCTGAAGTTCTCCACAAGAAACAACCTGCCTAGGCGAGGGGCCGGGGCTCGGTGCGGGCCAGCACGGCGACGTGCACGGCCTTGGCGCCGGCGTCTCGAAGCACCCTAGCACACTCCGAAGCGGTCGCCCCGGTGGTCATCACGTCGTCGACGAGGAGGAGGGTCCTGCCGTCCAGCGGGGTGGCGGCCCTTACGGCGAAAAGACCCTGGACGTTGAAGTCGCGGGCCGAGGGCGAGAGGGTGAATTGAGGTCTCGCGGGACGAAGCTGGCGAAGGAGACGCGGGTCGTGCTCGACGTGCCGGGCGTCGGCGAGTGCGCGGGCAAGTTCCTCGGCGAGGTTGAGGCCTCGGAATCGGCGGTCCCACCAGAACATCGGCACTGGCGCGATGAGAGCGGTGTCCGGGGGAAGGTCCTCACGGGAGAGGCCTCGTGCAAAGGTCGCGGCAAGGTCGCGAGCCACGGCATATTGTCTTTGGAACTTGGCGGCGTGGATTTGAGCCCGGACGGGGCCGTCGTAGGTGAAAAGGGCGCGAGCGGAGGCGAAGCGGAAGGTCCGAGTCCGACAGTGAGCGCAGCGAGGTTCGGCGGAAACGTGCGGACCGAGCCGGAGGGCGCAGCGGGGACACCTGGACTGGCGACGCGGAGTGAGCGCCTGAGCGCAGGTTTCACACAGTCCGCCTGCCGAGGTGCCCGGACGCGAGCGACACACCGGACAGCGTGCGCCGTAGACCAGGTCGGAGAAGGCGCCGAGGATTTGCTGGATGTCGATGGCGGACCTCCCGGCGGCAAGAACACACTGAGACGCTAAGACGTTAAGAGGCTAAGAAGAGGGGGAAGAGAGGTCATGGTTTTTGGGACGCAGGCGGCCGAGACGCTTGAGGAGGTCGGGGCGGACGTGGCCCAGTGCGCCGAGACGACCGCGGACCTCCTGGACGCAGGCGGTGTCGATGGTCACGCGGAGCACTTGCTCGTCCTCGGACCCCTCGGCGAGGACGGCGCCCCAGGGATCGACTACGAGACTGTGTCCGTGGAATCGGACGCCCGTGACGGAGCGACCGGTCTGATTGGGGGCGAGGATGAAGACCTGGTTTTCGACGGCGCGCGCGCGAAGCAGCACCTCCCAGTGGGCCTCCCCGGTGAATGCGGTGAACGCCGAGGGCACGGTGATGATGCGGGAGCCGAGGAGCGTGAGGAGCCGAAAGAGCTCGGGGAAACGCAGGTCGTAACAGATGGCGAGTCCGACGGGGCCCATGGGGGTCTGGGCGACGACGGGCCGCGCTCCGCTCAAGGTGTAGTGAACTTCGTCGAAGACGACGCCGTCGGGCTGAGTGACGGAGAAGAGGTGCATCTTGCGGTATCGCGCGAGGATGTCGCCGGTGGGGGCGACGAGGAAACTGGTGTTGCTGCACTTGTGCTGGTTGGGGCGTCGTTCGAGGATGGACCCGGCGAGGATGTGGATTTTGTGCTTGCGGGCGAGCGCGGAGAGGCGGGCACTGGTGGGACCGGGGATGTCTTCGGCGGCGTCGCGCCAGAGGGAAGCGTCGGCGACGAAACTGAAGACCTCGGGCAAGAGGACGAAGTCGGCGCCGGAGGAGGCGGCGTCTTCGACCATGCGACAGGCGCGCTCGACGTTCTTTTCTTTGTTCGCGCCCGCCTGAAGCTGAACCAGAGCGACGTTGAGCTTCACGGTCCTCCGCCTCCGATAGAGCTTCAAGGCCATGGCGGACAAGTCCGCCTCCGGGGCGCAATTATAGCGAGTGCGTCCGGGGCGTCAAGGGGCGCGGTTTCCTTTGACAAGCGGGAAGGGACGTGCTAAGGTCGGCGGCGGGCGAACGTTGCACCCTATCCGAGGCACTTATGACGCAAGACTTGTCGAAGGACAAACCTGCAGAGAAACCCAAGGCCGGGAGGAAGCGTCTTTTCCTGCGAGGACTGGCACTGCTTTTGCCGACGGTCCTGACCGTGCTGATCCTGGTGAAGGCGTACCAGTTCGTGGACGAGAACTTCATCGGGTACGTGAGGGCCTGGGTTGGCACGGCGCTGAGTGCGGCGGGATTCTACGATGTGTTCACAGCGGAGGGGTACGCCGGCGAGGTGGTGAGACACCCCATCATTACGCCGGTGCTGTGGTTCCTCGCCCAGGTGTTCGCGCTGGTGCTGTGCGTGCTCTTCTTCTACGTGGTGGGACTGCTGATCGGGACGCTCCTGGGGAGGCGGATGTGGCAGAGTCTGGAGTCGCGCCTGATGCGCTTCCCGGTGATCCGATTCGTGTATCCGATGATCCGGCAGATGACGGACTTCGTGTTCAGCGAACGGAAGGTTCATTTCCGGTCGGTGGTGGCGATCGAATATCCGCGGAAAGGGACGTGGACGATCGGTTTTCTGACGGGGCGCGGGTTCGAGGCACTGGAGAAAAAGACGACCGCCGGTCTGGTCGCGGTGTTTGTTCCCAGCTCCCCCACGCCGGTGACCGGATGGGTGGTGTTCGTGGCGGAGCAGGACGTCATCCAACTGGACATCACGGTGGACGACGCACTGCGGCTGATGATCTCGGGCGGGGTGATCCTGCCGGGACATCAAGCCAACGCCGGCGAAGAGGGGCGAAAGGAAGGACCGGAGCCTGCCGAGACGCACCCTCCGCGCAAGGAGGAGTAGCGTCGGTTCCACCGGGGGCAAATCGAGGAAACCGGTTGACTTGGGGGCGCTCCCCGTCTAAACTAAATTGAGGAGTCTTTGTCGAAAGAACGCGAACGGCGGGACGCGTGTCCCCTTTTTTTGCAGGGAGGCGTGAAAACCTTGGACATTCGGATGACGTGTCGTCATTGCGAGCTGCCGGAGGAGCTTCGGGACTATGTCGGGAAGAAGATGGAACGCGTCGTGAGGCACTTTGACGGGCTGCACGACGTGGAGGTGGTGCTGAGCGAGGGGAGCGGGAAGTGGACGGCGGAACTGATCGTCGGGACGGTCCGGGGCCAACGGTGCGTGGCCGAAGGAATCGGGGCCGACGTGTTCGCCGCGGTGGACGTGGCGGTGGACAAGATAGACCGACAGGTCCGGAAACTCAAAGGGAAACTGCGGGAGCACTACGGGAAGGGCCCGGAGGAGTAAGGCCCCGCAGGATCGAGCGGCGAAACGCGAATGCCGGTTTATCGCGGTCCGTCCGTGCGATATCGGAGGGAACTTCCCGGCGGCATGGGCGAATGAATGGAGAGGTCGATGAAACTTCTGGATTTTCTGATAGCGGATGCGACGGTGGAGGACCTCAAGGCGCAGGAGAAAGAAGGGGCGGTCAAGGAGTTGGTGGAGAAACTGGTGGAGGCCGGGCAACTCACCAAGCGGGCCGCCTCGGCGGTGACGAAGGCGATCATGGAGCGTGAGGCACTGGGGAGCACGGGGATCGGCCGGGGGATCGCGGTTCCGCACGCGAAACACACGGCGGTGAAGCGGGTGATCGGGATCCTGGGACGGTCGAAGACGGGAGTGAACTTCGCGGCGATCGACGGGGAACCGGTGTACCTGGTGTTTCTGCTGATTTCGCCGCCGGACCAGCCCGGAGCCCACTTGAAGGCGCTGGAGCACATCTCGGTGGTCCTGAGAGACGAGAACTTTTCGCGGTTCCTCCGACGAGCCAGGGACAAGGCGGAACTGCTGAGTCTATTGGCGGAAGCCGACGAGAAGTTCTACAAGCCTCAGGCGTGACTGGATCGCCGGGAGAGGGCCGTGGCGGAAGAGGGGACATGGGTGGAGGAGAGCGTGGTCGTGAAAAGCGCGCAGGGACTGCACGCTCGACCGGCTCGGATCGTGTGGGAGAAGGCGCGTCGGTACGTCTCGCAGGTGCGCATCGTCAAGGGGCGCGTGGACATCGACGCGAAGTCGATATTCGACATCATGACGCTGGACGCGACGGCGGGGACGGAACTGGTGGTGCGCGCCATGGGCAGCGACGCGAAGGCGGCAGTGCAGGCGCTGGTGGAACTGTTGGGGAGCGAGCTGGATTAGAGCCTATGCGGACAGGCTCTTAGTGTTCTACGGGGAAGCGGGTCGATGGAAATCAAACGGGGCATTCCGGTTTCGCCGGGGGTGGCGATCCGACAGGCCTTCGTGCTGGGGAACGAAGACGTCCGGATTTCGCGGCGTCACTTCGTGGAAACGAACCCGGAGCACGAGGTGGCGCGGTTCCACCAGGCGGTGGAAGGGACGCGCGCCGAGATCACCGCGACGCAGGAGAAGGTGGTCTCGGAGGTCACCGACAGCACGGTCCCGGGCATCTTCGCGGTACACCTCGCCATCCTCGACGACGAGCGGCTGATGCACAGCGTCGTGAAACTGATCCGGGAACGAAACTATGCGGCGGAGTACGCGCTGTCGCGGGTGCTGCGACCGCACCTGAAGCGCATGCAGGCGCTGGAGGACGAGTATCTGCGGGAGCGCGCGAGCGACTTCCGTGACGTGGAACGGAGACTGCTGAGGAACCTGCTGGGGCAGCACCGGGAGGAGCTGAAGAGCCTGGAGCATGAAGTGATCCTGGTGGCGCGGGACCTGTCGCCGAGCCAGACGGCGAACCTGGACCGCTCGAAGGTGCGAGGGTTCGCGACGGACGCCGGGGGCCGGACTTCGCACACGGCGATCGTGGCGCGGGCGCTCGAGATCCCGGCGGTGGTGGGACTGGGAGACATCACCACCGACGTGTCGGGCGGGGACTGGGTGATCATCGACGGGAACCGCGGACTCGTGATCGTGTCGCCCGACGAGGCGACGGTCAAGAAGTACGAGGGGCGGGAACGCGAGTACCACGAGATCGAACTGCACCTTGCGGAACTGCGCGACCTGCCGGCGGTGACGAAGGACGGACAGGCGGTGACGCTGTACGGGAACATCGAGTTTCCGGAGGAGGTGACGGGGTCGCTGAACGGAGGGGCGGAAGGGATCGGGCTTTACCGGACGGAGTTCCTGTATCTGCGGGAGCAGATGCGTTCGCCGAGCGAGGCGGAGCACTTCGAGGCGTACATGCGGGCGATCCACCTGCTGGGGGACCGGCCGCTGGTGATCCGGACCCTGGACCTGGGGGCGGACAAGTTTCCGCCGGAGGCCGGGGGATACATGGAGAAGAACCCGTTCCTGGGGAGCCGGTCGCTGAGGTACTGCTTCCAGCACCCGGAACTCCTGCAGACGCAGCTGAGGGCGATCCTGCGGGCGTCGCACTTCGGGAAGGTGAGGATCCTTCTTCCGATGGTGAGCACGCTGCAGGAATTGCGGCGTGCGAAGGAGTTTATCGCGCACGCGAAGGCGGAGCTTGCGGCGGAGGAGATTCCGTTTGCGGCCCAGGTGGACGTGGGCGCGATGATCGAGGTGCCGTCCGCGGCGCTTATCGCCGACGAACTAGCCATGGAAAGCGACTTCTTCAGCATCGGGACCAACGACCTCATCCAGTACACGCTCGCGGTGGACAGGGGAAACCCGAGGGTGGCGGAGCTGTACAGCCCGGCACACCCGGCGATCCTTCGACTGCTGAGAAACGTGCTGGACGCCGGAAAGAAGAACGGCATCGACGTGGCGATGTGCGGCGAGATGTCGGGAGACATCGACTACACGATGCTCCTGCTGGGACTGGGACTGAGGATCTTCAGCGTGAGCCCCATCATGCTTCCCGAACTGAAAAAGCTGATCCGCTCGGTGACGGTGGAGCAGTGCGAGCGCATCGCGGCAGAGGCGATGCGGATGGACGATGCACTCTACACGCTGGGCCACCTGCGGAGCGAAACCCGCAAGATCATCCCCGAAGCATATTTCGACGAAGAATAGGGGCCTCTAAGCCTTCCCGCCGTGCCAGGCACCCCTACGTGACAAGACAGACTGTGAATCCCCTTTGATGCTCTTGCAAGGGCGTTTTTGCCTGATTCACCGGGTTGCGCCCCCCCCCTCAAGATTCCCCACGGATTTCTCTCTATTAGGAAGAAATCATGCAGGAGAGCGAGTCCTCTGTCCGATTGTTCCGGATGGTAGGCGCAGTGGGGTTTGGTGTGGGGTAAACTCGGCGCGTCTGATCTGTGGATTTGGAGGCTGCTTGGGGATTCATGTGGGCCCAAGGGCATACAAATACACGGGTTAGGCTGACAGTGGGATGTCAGCATAACAGCGCGATATTCCACGGGAAACCCCGAGAATTACCCACCTGAACCTCTTTCCGCCAGATTTATCCGGACGCTTATTCGCAGTCAATATTGATCGTAACGCCTTGACAGCATTGGGCTAATGGAGTGTTGGGACCGGTCTTATCAGTTGCGAAGGAGTTAGCCTGTGTTCGGACGGAAAACAACGGCAATCGGCCTGGATGTGGGAACCTACGCCATCAAGATGGTGGAGGTGACGTTCTCGGGTTCCTCGGTGTCTGTTACGAACGCGGGGTACCAGGAGGTTGCAAGTGCAGAGGCCCGGCCCAACGCGCTGAGGAAGTTGGTGGCGGACAAGGGGCTGAGAGGACATGACGTGGTGAGCAGCGTGGCGGGGCGGAGCGTGATCGTACGGTACGTGAACCTGCGAAAGATGAACCAGATGGAACTACAAAACGCGATCCGGTTCGAGGCGGACAAGTACATCCCGTTCAGCATCGACGAGGTGGTGCTGGACTGTCAACCGATCGAGGGGGCTGAGAACGTGGGGGCGGACGAGATGAAGGTTCTGCTGGTTGCGGTGAAGCGGAACCTGATCGAAGAGCACGTGTCGCTTCTGCGGTCCGCGGGAGTGAACCCGGTGATCATCGACGTAGACGGGTTCGCTCTGGGGAACGCGCATCTTCTTGCATCGAGGAACACGGGCTCGAAGGACGTGCGGGCGCTGATCGACATCGGGGCGTCGAAGACGAACATCAACGTGGTGGAAGGGTCGAAGAGCCTGTTCACGCGAGAGGTGTACGTGGGGGGCGGGGACTTCAGCGCGGAACTGGGGCGACGCATGACGGTGGACCCGCTCCAGGTGGAGAAGCTGAAGACGGAGCCCGGGGAGCGGAGAGAGGAACTGCGGGAGGCGGTGCAGAGCGTGACGGACGACCTTGGGAACGAGGTGCGGCTGAGCCTGGATTTCTTCGAGAACGAATTCGACCGATCGGTGGCATCGGTGATGCTGAGCGGCGGCGGATCGAGACTGACGGGTCTGGTGGAGACGCTGGAACTGAACTTCAAGAAGCCGACGCAACTGTGGGACCTGGCGTCCGGGTTCGCACTGAATCTGTCGCACGGGGGCGAGGAGGTTTTCAGCGAGAAGGCGCCGCAGATGGCCATTTCGCTGGGACTGGCCGCCCGATTGGGGAGGATCTGACCCATGATGATTGAAGTGAACCTGCTTCCGCTGGAACTTCGCCGGGTCGAGCACACGCCGCTGCCGAGATTCCTGGTGATCATCATCGGGACGGCGGTGGTGCTGACGGTGGCGGCGGTGGGGCTGATCATCAGTCTGCGGATTCTGCCGGACCTGAGGGCGAGGGAGAACAGTCTGACGGGGGACATCGGGCGGAGCCAGGTGGCGGCGGCGGCGTACGACAGTATCCTGGACCAGATTGCGGAAACGCAGGACCGGAAGACGGCAATCGCGGAGGTGTGGCGGACGCGGATCATGTGGAGCGAGAAGCTGTCCCAGATCGCGGAGATGACGCCGGCGTTCGTGGGACTTACGGAACTGACGCTGGACGAGTCGCGATCGTCGGGCCGCGCGGGCGATGAGAACGGCGGGGTACTGACGCTGCAGTCGATCTGCGCGGGGACGGACCACAGCCGGATTGCGAACGTTCGACGTATTTTCCAGGGGCAGTACCGCGTGGCGGAGAACAGCGATCCATGGGTGGGGAAGCGGTTCTACGGGTCGTTCCAGGACCTGCTGCCGACGGGGACGCAGATGGTGGAGGTGAAGGACTGCGTGGAGACGGAAGCGCTGAAGTTCAGCCTGGAGATGCCGCTGAAGCCTGCGTCGGTGCGACTGGAAGAGGCGTTGACGGCGGCCAGGGCGGACATGAGCCTGAAGGCGACGGAGGAAAGAGCGATCCCTGCGGCGACGAAGGAAGCGACGCCGAAACCCGCGCCCGGGGCGCGTACGGAAAACGGAGTGAAGCCCGCGGCGAAGGGGGCGAAGGCTCCCGGCACCGTGGCGGCGGTTGCGGGCGGGGTGCAGGGGACCGGCGCGGGAAGTGTTCCGACGACGGTCAAGCCGGGACCGGAGACGACGCCGGGCGGGAATGCGGACGTGATCAGGAAGGACAAGCCGAGCGAGTGATTCGCCGGTGCGGAATTTCATGCGGAGGATGAGGGCGTGACGGAAAGCAGGAAAACGCTGATCTCCGTGATCATAGTGATCGCGGCGCTCCTGGGCGTCACGACGTGGCTCGTGCTGGGCATCCGGGAGTCCAGGAGGCTCGACGGATCGATCACGGAAAAGGGTGCGAGGCTGCAGAAGCTGAACGAGAAAATCGCGGCGGTGCCGGCACTGCGTCAGCAGCAGCAGAAGCTCGCCACCGAACTGGAGGAGTACGAGACGATTCTGCCGAACGACCGGGAGTTGAACAAGATCTTCGACACGCTGAGCAAGTATGAGCAGAAAGCGGGACTGAAGATCAAGACGTTCAATCCGTCGCGAGACGCGCGACTGGGGACGAGCGGCTCGGAGAGCTTGTACAAGCAGGTGAGTTACGACCTGGAACTGTCGGGAGACTACTTCAGCCTGGCGAAGTTCCTGAACCAGCTGGAGAACCACGACCGTTTCGTGCAGGTGGATACGTTCAGCGTGAAGCAGAAGTCGCAGGAGAACGGCCCGGTGAACGAGATCAGTCTGAAGCTGAGCACGTTCGTCTTCGACGCGAAGGCGCAGCCGGTGCGGAGGACGGGAGCGGAGGGGCCGGTAAAGGGCGCGAACGGCGGCGGGGTGGGGGCGAGGAACGCCACGCCGGAGACGCCGTTCGACCTGAAACAGGAACTGGCGAACCGGTACGTCTACCGGGACGACCCGCGGCGGCGTGATCCGTTTACAAGTCCGCTGACGCGACGGATCAACGTAGCGAAGTTCGAGCCGACGACGCCGAAACGCACGATGACGCCCGAGCAGGAGAAGGCGGCCTGCGACAGCATCGACAAGCAGTTGATGGAGGCGGCCAAGCTGATCTCGGACACCCAGCTGGAGGTGGCGGAGAAGCTGCTATCGGAGACGAAGACCCTGATGGAGGGGGATTTCCGGGACGCGACGTGCGCGGCGAGACAGCCGGGGTTCTCGCGGCAGATGCAGCGACTGCGGATCATGCTGCGGACGGCGCGGGGCGAGCAACTCTACCAGATCGTCGAGGAAAACTACGACAAGATGAAGAAGGCGTTCGACCGCGGGGACTATGACGAGGTCAACCGGGTGTATGACAACGTAAAGGTCATGCTCGGGCGAGACGCGAAGGACGCGAAGTCGGGCAAGGACCCAGCCGGAGCGAAGACGGCATCAACGAAGAGCGACCCTGCGGGCGAGGCGAACGCGGGGAAGGGGAGCCGTCCCGGCGCGGAAAGCAAGGACATGGACGACGAGGGCGAGCCGATCCACGATCGCCTATCGGAGGCAATCAAGGCGTGCGAAATGCTGTGCGAGCGAGCCGGGGTGCGGCGCGAGTTCGCAGGCATCCCGATCCAGATCCAGGGAACCTTCTGGAGTGCGAAGACGGGGGAACGCCGGGCGGCGGCCATCATCAACGGTCAGACGCTGAGCGAGGGCGAGCGGGTGTCGCCGAGCACGCTGGGGGCGACGGAAGGCTCGCGCAAGCCTGTCAGGGCGGAGGCGGCGGCGGCAGCCGAAATTATCGTGCAGAAGATCGACCGAGAGAAAGTGACGTTCCTGTACCGGAACGAGAGCATCGAGAAGTACCAGTTTGCACAGGAGTAACCGGGAGGGACCTTCCGGAAAACGGGGAAACCAGTCGGTGTATTCTGCGTGGCAAAGGAGAGGGTGATGTCACGTTTCATGCTAGCGGCGTGCGTGGCGGTGATTCTGCTGGGTCCGGGCGCGGTGCGGGGCGAGGATCAGCAGTTCACGGTGCGTGAACGAGTGGGCGAGCGCTCGCCCGAGGTGTCGTTCGACTTCAAGGACGCGAAGTTCCCGGACGTCATCGATTACTTCGCGAAGCAGTCGGGCGCGAACATCCTGGTCGACGGGGAGATCGCCGAGACGGTGACGCTGCGGCTGGTGGGGGTGAAGTGGCGTCGCGCCCTGGACATGGTTTGTCAGCAGGTGGGCGCGGTGGTGGAGGAAGAGGGCGACCAGGTCCTGCGGATTTCGAGGCCGCTGACGGTGAATTTCGAGCTGGAGGACGCACCGCTTGCGAAGGTGGTGGGGACGATCGCGAAGCTGGCGGAGGCGACGGTGATCATCGGGCCGAACGTGAAGGGCGTGGTGACGGCGCAATTTTACGACGTTCCATGGACGCAGGCGCTGGATTACATCGTTCGGACGAGCGGGTTCGTGGCGCTGAAGGAAGGGAAGATCTTCCGGATCATGGACCCGTCGGCGCTGGATGATCAGATGGTGACGCGGGTGTTCCAGCTTCGGTACGTGCAGGCGCCGGACTCCTACGTGGCGCACATCGAGAGCAAGTTTGCGGTGGAAGCGAAGCAGAACGAGAAAGGAACGAGCGTCACGGGCACGGGCGAGGTGCTGGGACCCACAGGCATCGCAGGGTCGGTGGCGGCGCGAAGGGCGGCGGCGGAGACGCAGGCGGCGGCGACCGGCGGCGCCGGAACCTCATTCCCGCTCCTGGACGCCATCCAACGAGTCGCCAGCAGGAAGGGACGCGTGGATTACATAGCGACGACGAATTCACTGATCGTCACCGACACGGAACCGAACATCAAGGCGATCGCGGAGCTGATCGACACGATGGACCGGGAGCCGATGCAGGTGTTCATCGACGTCAAATTCGTGGCGACGAAGATGACCAACCAACTGAACCACGGGGTGAACTGGCCGAACGGGTTTAATTTTACCAGCACCTACGGGTCGGTGGTGAGCCGGCTGCCGTTCTCGACGAAGGCCGGGGGATGGGAGTCGAATCTGGACGTCCGGCCCGGCGGGGCGACGGCGGACGACATCACGGCGGGCATCGCGGACCACACGAGCCAGAAGGGGCCGTTCACCTTCGGCCTCCTGGATTTCAGCCAGATGAGTCAGACGATGGAGCTGATGTCGACGGACACGAACACGGAACTGAAGCAGTCGCCGCAGATCCTGGTGATCGACAACCAGCAGGCGACGATCTTCGTGGGCGAGACGATCCGGTTTGCGGAGACGGATTCGGCGTCGAACCAGTCGGGCGGAGTGGAGACGGGGATCCGCGAGGCGACGAACTCGCCGGTGGACACGGGATTCCAGCTCCTGGTGAGGCCGCACGTCGTCGCGGGCGAGGACAAGGTGGTGCTGAGCGTCATCCCGAAATCCGAACAGTTGTCCGGAACCGGACAGACGATCCCGGGGTTCGACGACTTCACGAACGGGACGGCGAAGATCCAGCTGCCGCGAGTCCAGTCGAGCACGCTGGTGACCAAGCTGATCCTGAAGCACGGACAGACCGCGGTGCTGGGCGGGATGATCCAGGAAACCAATTCGAAGACGGAGCACAAGGTGCCGTTCTTCGGGGACATCCCGGTGTTGGGCTGGGCGTTCAAGTGGAACTCCGCGCTCAAGAACAAGAACAACCTGCTGATCTTCCTCACGGTGTGCATCGTGCGGTCCGACTCGGACGTCAAGGACATCTACACGGTGTACGGCGGGAAGTACGGCGGGAAGACGTTCCAGGAGATGCAGAAGGAAAGCGGCAATTGGCACAAGACGAAAGAGAGCGGCTACCGGCCCGAGGTGAAGACCGGGACGGCTGCGAACGACTTGTAAGTCGCGATTCGTTCGCTCAGCAAAAAAGAAGGGCTCTGGCTGCGAGGCATCCCGAGGGATCGGGATGCCTCGCTTTTTTGAGGAGGCTCGTGCCGCGCCGAGGCCGGGGGTAGAATAATATTGACAGTTCGGCGACGGACTATAAGGATAGAAGACGTCGAATGCCGGGCGTCGGGCGCTTGCAGGACGGGGTTCGACGGCGGAACGCGACAATCTGTGAGGGGGAATGAACATGGACAGACGCGCCTTCATCAAGATGCTGGGGGCGGGTGTCGCGGGTGTTGCCCTATTGCTGAGCGGGGGTGGATGTGCGGCGCCGCTGGTGAGTTCCAAGGCGTGGGACAAGGCCAACGGGAGTCCGTGGCGCTGCCAGAACTGCGGACACCTGACACGGTCCGACGAGGACCTGACCAACACCCGGTGTCCCCATTGCACGCAACGGATGCTGACGCGGATCACCGAAGAGGAGATGGAGCAGAGGTTGAAGGTCGTGAAGGCGCGCGAAAGAGATCCCCTCACGAGTACCAGGTACTGAAGCCTACTAACCCATAAGGAGGACGTCGATGAGGTACTGCGTCATGGCGGCAGCGCTTGCGTGCCTGGTGGGGGTTGCCGCGGATTTTGCGCCTGCACAGGGAGCGCCGGACAATGAAAAGCAGGTGGCGGCGGCGATGGAACTGTTCAAGACCATGCACCTGGATGAGATGTTTGGGCAGATGATGCAGAACTCGGTGGACATGCAGATCAAGGCGAATGCGCAAATCACCCCCTTCCGCCAGGTGATGCTGGATTTCTTTTCCAAGTACATGAGCTGGGATGCCATGAAGGACGACATGGCGAAGATCTACGTCGAAGAGTTCACGCTGCAAGAACTGAAAGACCTCACTGCGTTCTACAAGACGCCCACGGGCCAGAAGGCGGCGTTGCGGCTTCCTGAACTGATGAACAAGGGGGCAGACCTGGGGATGCGACGGGTGCAGGAGCACATGCCGGAGCTCCAGAAGGCAATCCAGGATGAAGCGAAGAGGCTTGGATTGCAGAAGTAGGTGTTTCAGGGCGCCGTTCTGAGGACTTGGCCTGCGTCGCAGGGGCGACGCAGGGTCGTCCGGAGAGTTCCCCTGGGGACGAAGATTTCATTTGCATTCAGCGCAAGTGGTTGCTATATATCCTTTAAGAGCTATCAGGCACGTCGGAAATGGACAGACGGCCGGAGCGGGCCGTCTTGTTTTTTTTGGCGGAAGGTTCGGCGGGCCAACAAGTTGTGTCGGATATTGATAGGCAGGAATGGCTGTCCCACTTGCATCGATAGGGCATAAGGTCGGCCGGCTAAGAAACCACTAGTGTAATTCGGCGAACCTGGATGGGGCATGTTCAAGCAGCGCGTTCTGCTTCAGATTTCGATCAAGGGCGACATCCGGTTCGTTTCGCATCATGACCTGATGAAGGTTCTGGGGCGGGCGGCGAGACGCGCGGGTCTTCCGGTGGCGCGGTCGGAGGGTTTTAACCCGCGGCAGAAGATCTCGCTGCTTTTGGCGCGCGGGGTCGGGGTGGCGTCGGAGTGCGAGTACGCGGAGATTGATTTAGCCGACTGGGTGAGCGTCGAGGAGATTGCCCGGCGGCTGAACGAGAACTTGCCCGAAGGCCTGCGGGTGGAGCGGGTGGTGGTTTCGAACCCGCGGGAGCGGCGACAGGTCATGGGGATCGATTATCGGGTGGACTCGCGGACGGTCGTCGGAGTGACGGACGACGCGGTGAAGGAATTGCTGAGCGGCGCGGAAGTGTGGGTGGACCGGGAGCGGAAGAAAACAGGCGAGGCGCCGACGGTGCGGCGCGTCAACATCCGGCCCTATATCCGCGGTATTCGTGTGGGCGAACGCTCGGTGGAGATGTCGCTCGTGGTAAGCGCGGCGGGAACGACGCGCCCCGAGGAAGTGTGGAAGGCCTTGGGACTCTTGAGCGGGACGCTGCTGGCCGACTGCACGATCACACGCACGGGCATGGAACTTTCTGCGGCGATGTGAGGCATTGGACGGGGGCTGAGGCGCCGTCCAGGGCCAACCCTTCGACAAACCCAGGGTCGAGCGGAGTCGCCGCCGGTCTCGCACCGCCCGGAACGCGGTGGAAAAGGAACCTTGTGGAAAAACAACTTCTGATCAACGTTCTCGAGGACGAGGAATGCCGCATCGCACTCCTCGAGAACAGCCTGCTGGAAGAGCTCTACATCGAGCGTTCGGGCGGGGAACAACACGTCGGCGACATCTACAAGGGCACGATCACGAACGTGGAGCCGAGCATCCAGGCGGCGTTCGTGGACTTCGGAGCGGAGAAGAACGGGTTTCTGCACGCCTCGGACGTCGTTCCGGCGGCGTATCACCCGGACACGTCGAAACAGGCGCGGCGACGCCACCCGCTGATCCAGGACGTGCTGAGGCGGGGACACGAGGTGGTGGTGCAGCTGACCCGGGAAGGGATCGGGAAAAAGGGACCGTCGCTGACGACGTACCTGAGCCTTGCGGGGAAGTACGTGGTGCTGATGCCGGGGATTCACCGACGCGGGGTGTCGCGGAAGATCGAGGATGAAGCGGAGCGCGACCGGCTGCGGAAGCTCCTGGGGGAACTGGATCTTTCGAAAGACATGGGATTCATCGTGCGGACGGCGGGCGTCGGCCACCCCAAGCGCGACCTCCAGCGAGACCTCTCGTACCTGATGAGACTGTGGAAGACGCTGGACGCGCGGATACAGAAAAGCGAAGCCCCGTCGATGATCTACCAGGAAAGCGACCTGGTGATCCGCACGATCCGGGACATCTTCACCCCGGACATCACGCAGGTCCTGGTGGACGACGAGGCGGCGTACAAGAAGGTGCGGGATTTCCTGAAGATCGTGATGCCTCGGGCGCGCGAGAACGTGCAGATGTACACGGAACGCGAGCCGCTGTTTCACCGGTACGGGATCGAGGCGCAGATCGAGCGGATCTACGAGCGGACGGTGCCGCTGCCGGAGGGCGGGTCGCTGGTGATCGACTCGACGGAAGCGCTGGTCGCGATCGACGTGAACTCCGGGGGTTTCCGGAAGGAAAAGGACCCGGAACGCGGGGCGCTCAGGGTGAACCTGGCGGCGGCGAAGGAAGTGGTGCGACAGCTGCGGCTGAGGGACCTCGGGGGCATCATCGTCATCGACTTCATCGACCTGGGGTCGGAGGAGAACCAGCGCAAAGTGGAGCGGGAGCTGGCGGAAGGGCTGAAACGCGACCGGGCACGGACGCGGATGCTGCACATGAGCCGGTTCGGGATCGTGGAGATGACGCGGCAGCGGATGCGCAGCGGACTCAAGAGACATCACTACGAGGACTGTCCGGCCTGTCATGGGACCGGGCAGGTCAAGACCCTGGAAAGCATGTGCCTGAGGGTGATGCGAGAGATCCGGGCGGCGCTGACGCGAGTGGACGTGACGCGCGCCGAGGTGCACGTCAACGCCCGGGTCGAAGACGAAATCCAGAACCGGATGCGCCAGAGACTGCTGAAGCTGGAAGAGAAGACCGGAGCGCGGGTGTCTATTTTCGGCCAGCCGGAACTCGGCGTCGAGGAAATCCAGATCTCGTGCTTCAACGCCAAGGGCGAGAAGCTGAAGATCAAGGGTTGACCCGTCGGGCGGCATCGGCCGCGCGGGACGGGCACCACGAAGACCATGGAAGGAGCACTCAAGGTGTATGCCATCATTCGGGACGGCGGAAGACAGCACCGGGTAGTCGAAGGCGAGACGATCGCCATCGACCGCGTGGACCTCAATCCCGGCGAGCAGATTGAGTTTCCGGAGGTGCTGCTCTGGTCGGACGACAAGAAGGTGACGGTGGGGACGCCGACGCTGAAGGACGCCAAGGTCCTGGGCGTGGTGAAGGGCGTGGTCAGCGACGAGAAGGTGGTGTCGGTGATGTACCGGCGTCGCAAGAATTCGCGGCGGAAGGTGGGACACCGCCAGGACTATGCGGAAGTGGTGATCAAGAAAATCGTGGTGGGCGGCTGAGGGGGAGCCCGCCTGATGTGGACGCCGGCCGCCGCGGCGAGGAGCGTCGCACGCGGCGATTGCGGGGAAAACCAATCCGAGGAGAAGCGTCATGGCTCATCATAAAGGACAGGGGTCGTCGCGGAACGGGCGGGACTCGCACGGGCAGCGGCGAGGGGTCAAGGTGTATGGCGGACAACTGGTGACGGCGGGGTCGATTATCGTGCGTCAGTGCGGGACGAAGTTCAAGCCGGGCGTGAACGTGCTGCAGGGACGGGACGATACGCTGTTTGCGAAGGCGGCGGGGCGCGTGAAGTTCGGCACGCAACACCGGGTGAGCGTCATCCCGTCGAACTGATGTCTGCGGGCAAGCAGTCCAGGGACAGAGATTTCCGGGGCGGAGACGCCTGGATGTTCTGTCCCGGATTTTGTACGGAGGGGTGCGGGACGCGGATGTTTATCGACGAATCGGACATGTTCGTGAAGGGCGGATCGGGCGGGAACGGGTGCGTGAGTTTCCGACGGGAGAAG
>Ga0182017_10001178_pt1 | contig 20436 bp, 19 predicted proteins | sample 712E3DmetaG_FD_120492 | JGI IMG/M metagenome (GOLD analysis project Ga0182017, IMG submission 120492) | Permafrost microbial communities from Stordalen Mire, Sweden - 712E3D metaG | ecosystem: Environmental > Terrestrial > Soil > Wetlands > Permafrost | place: Sweden: Stordalen | collected... | reverse complement strand
TCGGCCGCACCGGCGCTCACCACGGTATGCAACTCGTCGATAAACAAAATGATCTCGGGATGCGCCTTAACTTCTTCAATAACTTTCTTTAGCCGATCCTCAAACTCGCCGCGGAACTTGGCCCCGGCGATGAGCGCGCCCAGGTCCAGGCTGATGACCTTCTTGTCCTTGAGCGTCTCGGGCACGTCGCCGCGGACGATGCGTTGGGCGAGGCCCTCAACCACTGCCGTCTTGCCCACGCCCGGCTCGCCGATCAGCACCGGGTTGTTCTTCGTTCGGCGGCTGAGGACCTGGATGACGCGGCGGATCTCCTCGTCTCGCCCGATGACCGGGTCGAGCTTGCCGGCCCGTGCCTCGGCCGTGAGATCGCGGCCGTACTTCTCCAGGGCCTGGTAGGTGGCTTCGGGAGTGGGGCTGGTCACGCGCTGGCCGCCGCGGACGCCGGCGAGGGCCTGGAGGATGGCCTCGTTGTTGCCCCCGTTGCGGTCCAGCAGCGCCTGGGCCTCGCCGCCGCCCTCGGACACGGCGAGGAGCAGATGCTCGGTGGAAACGTACTCGTCCTTGAGGCGGCGAGCTTCGTCCGACGCCCGCTCGATCGCCCGCTTGAAGCGCGGGTCGGCCGACATGGAACCGCCCTGGATCTTAGCCCGCTTGCCGAGCGCCGCCGCGAGCTCGCCGCGGAGTGCCGGCAGGTCCACGCCGAGGCGGCGAAGCGTTTCAGCCGGGATGCCGTCGTCGGCCTCGACGAGCGCGGCGAGGAGGTGCTCCGAATCGAGCACGGGGCTCTGCAATTCCTCCGCGAGGCGCTGAGCCGCGACGATGGATTCTTGAGCCTTCTGGGTGAAACGATCGAGATTCATGCTTGCTTCCTGAGTGACGAGCCCGGCGCGGGTCAGACCTTGTTTCGTGGATTAGGCTGAACTACCTGATGTAGGAACTCCTCGGCGGCCTTGCGCTGACGGCCCTCGAGCTTAGGCGGCATGACGATCTTGGTCCTGGCGTAGAGATCCCCGGCGCCGCCGCCCTTGAGGCGTGGCATTCCCTGCCCGGCCAGGCGGAAGGTCTGACCCTGCTGCGTTCCGGCGGGAACCGTCAGCAGGACACGGCCGCCGAGAGTGTCGACCTCCACCTCGCCGCCGAGTAGCGCCTCGCCGAGCGTGATCGGGACATCACGAGTGAGGTCCGCCCCGTTGCGAGTGAAGACCGGGTGGGGCCGGATCTTCGTGATCAGGTACAGGTCTCCGGCGTTGGGGCCGGACCCGGCCTTGCCGCTCAGGCGGATCTTGCTGCCCGTTTCGACGCCTGCGGGGACCTTCACCTCGAGGCGGCTATCTCCGACCTGGACGAGTCGTGCGGAGCCGTGAAAGGCCTCCTCCAGGCCCAGATCCACTTCCACCTCTATGTCGTCGCCTCGGCGAGTGCCTCGGCCCCGCGGCGTTGGCCCCCTCCCCCCGCCATCGCGGGTGGCGGTACCGGCGGCGCCACCGTCGGAACGGAGCCGCGAGAACAAGTCCTCGAACGGGCGGCCGGAGCGGCGGCTGCTTGAGCCACTGCCGGTGCCACTCCCCGTCGGGGCGGTTCGGGCCGCGGTTGCGGCCTGCACCGGATCGGGCGCGGCCGCGCCGCCGAAGAACATGCGGAAGAAATCGGAGAAGTCCTCCGATCCCGCGTCGCGGAACTCGTAGCGGACGTTGCCGCCCTGGCCCGCGCCACCGTACGCGGCGAACGGCCCACCGGGCCCAAACGGATCGCCCCCGAACGGGTTCGCGCCTGCCGAGTCCGCGCCCGCCCCGCCGCCCGCCCTCGAGTACTGCTCCCAGTTGGATCCGAGCAGGTTGTACTGCTCCCGCTTCTTGGGGTCGGCCAGGACCTCGTGGGCCTCGTTGACTTCCTTGAACCGGGCCTCCGCGGTCTTGTCGCCGGGATTCCGGTCAGGGTGAAGCTCGCGCGCGAGGCGCCTGTACGCCTTCTTGATGTCGGCCGGGGTGGCTTTGCGGTCCAGCCCCAGCGTCTTGTAGTAGTCCTTGTATTCCATCCTGACGGCCCTCCTCCGTGCGGCTCGTTGCCGACGTGCCCCGTCCTTATGTGATCGGCCGGCTTGGTGCCGGCCGATCCAGATTGCTCGATTGAGTGTCTACTCGACCGGCCACTCCATGAGTCGTGGCTCGGTCCTCGCCATTGCCGGCGGTTGACCGACCGGCGGCGGGAAGCTCGGCCGGACGCGGGTCCCGTGCTCGGGTTCCATGTCTGGCTCCTTGCCGCCTTCGGTGGTCTTGGTCGGGTCTGCGACGAGCGGCGTCGGCTTGCGCCGGAGGGCCGCATCGAGGACCTGCTCCATGCTCTCGACCAGAACGAGCTTGATCTGCTTGCGGATTTCCTCGGGGATGTCCCGCAGGTCCTTCTCGTTCTTCTTGGGGAGGATGACCATCTTGGCGCCCGAAAGGTGCGCCGCGAGGATCTTGCTCTTGAGCCCGCCGATCGGCAGAACCCGGCCTCGGAGGGTGATCTCGCCGGTCATGGCCGCATCCTTGCGGACGGGGATGCCGGTGAAGGCGCTGACCATGGCCAGGGTCATCGTGATCCCTGCCGACGGGCCGTCCTTGGGGATGCCGCCCGCCGGAACGTGGATGTGCAGCGTGTTGCGTTCGAAGACTTCGCGCTTGATGCCGAGTTGTGCGGCGTGGGCGCGGATCCACGACAGGCCGGCACGGGCGGACTCTCTCATCACCTCGCCGAGCTGGCCGGTAAGGATGAAGTCCTCCTTGCCTTCCATGAGCGTGACTTCGATGGCGATCACGTCGCCGCCGACCTCGGTCACGACCAGGCCTGTTGCCGCGCCGGTCTGATCCTCGGACTCCAGCTCGCCGTACTCGTACCGCTGCGGCCCGAGATAGTCCTCGAGCTTCTTGCAGTCGACCACCGTTCGGCGCTTGCGACCCTCGGCGACTGCCCTGGCCACCTTGCGCATGACGTTGGCGATCTCGCGTTCGAGATTGCGGACGCCGGCCTCGTGGGTGTACGAGCGAACCAGATCGACCATCGCTTCGTCCGTGATGGCGATGTGCTTGTCGGTCAGCCCGTGGTTCTTCATCTGCTTGGGGATGAGGAAGCGCTTGCCGATCTCGATCTTCTCGGTCTCGGTGTAGCCGGGCAGCTGGACGACTTCCATGCGGTCGCGCAGCGGCGCCGGGATTGGATCGAGAAGGTTGGCGGTGGTGATGAACAGCACCTTGGTCAGGTCGAACGGCACCTCGAGGTAGTTGTCCTGGAAGGTGTTGTTCTGCTCGGGATCGAGGACTTCCAGCAGCGCCGAACTCGGGTCGCCACGGAAATCCATGCCGATCTTGTCGACTTCGTCGAGCATGAAGACCGGGTTGTTCGACCCTCCGGTCTTGATGTTCTGGACGATCCGACCCGGCAGCGCGCCTATGTAGGTGCGTCGGTGGCCGCGGATCTCGGCCTCGTCGTGGATGCCGCCCAGGCTCATCCGCACGAACTTGCGGCCCATGGCGCGGGCGATCGACTTGCCGAGCGAGGTCTTGCCGACGCCGGGCGGTCCGACGAAAGCGAGGATGGGACTTCGCAGAGTCTCGGCCAGGCTGCGAACGGCCAGGTATTCGAGGATGCGTTCCTTGATCTTCTCGAGGCCGTAGTGGTCCTCGTCAAGGATCTTGGCCGCGGCCTTGATGTCCAGGTTGTCCGTCGTGGAGATGTTCCAGGGCAGGGCGACGAGCCAGTCGACGTAGGTCCGAATGACGCCGACCTCGGGCGAGGCAGACGGGATCCGGCTCATGCGGTCGATTTCCTTGAGCGCCCGGGTCTTGACCTCTTCCGGCATGCCGGCCTGCTCGACCTTGTCGCGCAACTCGTTGATTTCGGCCATCTGCGGGTCGTCTTCGCCGAGCTCACGCTGGATGGCCTTGAGCTGCTCGCGCAGGATGTACTCGCGCTGGGTCTTGTCCATCTCGGACTTGACTTCGGACTGGATCTTGCCCTTCAGCTCGAGGATCTCGATCTGGCGGCCGAGGAACGTCGAGACGATCTTGAGCCGCTCGACGACGTCGGTCGTCTCGAGAAGCTCCATGCGCTGCTCGGTCGAGAGGTCGGGGCTGTAAGCCACCATGTCGGCCAGCAAGCCGGGCTCGCTGATGTTGCGTGCAGCCACGGCGGCTTCGGGCGGGACCGGAGCGCCGTTTGCGACGTACTGCTCGATCTGGGCCTGCACAGTGCGCATCAGGGCCTGGATTTCGATGCCGTCAGGCGTGACGTCGGCGACTTCCTCGACCTTGACCACGATGTACGGGCTGGTCTGGGCGAAGCCGACCACGCGCAGACGGCTCTGGCCCTGGACGATCGCTCTGACGGTTCCGTCCTGGAGTTGCACGACCTGGGCGATCTTCGCCAGCGTCCCGACGGCGTAGAGCTCGGAGGGATCTTCTATTTCCTCGCGCTCCGCCTGGCGCTGGGTCACCAGCGCGATCGGGCCGCCGGAGGCGACCGCGGCGTTGAGGGCGGCGACGCTCTTGTCACGCCCAACCTGGAGCGGCACGATCATCTCGGGGAAGATGACCGTCTCGCGCAGGGCAACGAGCGGGAGTTCCCGGATGCCCGGAACGTGGATGTGCACGTCGGCCGACGCCTCGTCGGCCTCAACTGGGGCTGATGTCGCCTCGTCCGGCTGCACGTCAGCCGAGGCTGACGTCGTTTCAGCGCTCACCGGCGGCTCCGCCTCATCGACCTTCTGCGCGTCGCCGCCGGGCCGGTCGCTGTCGTTGACTTGCTGCGCGTCGTCCTTGTCGGCCGGCCGGTCAGTCATTGGATTCTCCTGATCGAGTCGTGGTCACGCGAGTGGCCACTATACGTGTGATGGGCCTTGCGGTCGGCGCTGCCGACTGCTCGGTCTCGCGGGCTGCCCAACCGTTCTCGGAGCCGCCATCGAATCCGTTTCCGTCAGGAGAGGTTTCGGCGGCGCGGTGGCCGGCAGTCTCGGTGGATTCACCCGTTTGTGACCCGCGAGCGGCGGCTGCCGCCCCGGCCTCGCGGGCTTTGGCTTCGTCGAAGAGCGCCTCCAGGAGTCTGGTCCCGAGCCTTTCCTCGAGTTCGAATAGAAGCTTGACTCCGGCCAGGTTGACTCCTCGTTCCTGGGTGAGCCGTCTGATCCAGAGGATGCGTCGGATGTCGTTCTCGGAGTAGAGGCGGATGTTCGTGGGTGTTCGAGCAGGCGCCAGGAGACCCTCGTCTTCGTAGATTCGCAGAGTCCGAGGGTGCGCCTGAACCAGGCTCGCCGCCACGCTGATCACGTAACAGGGACGCCCGGGGTCTCGTTGGAACCTTGGATCGGACACGTGTTGCCTACTTGGTCTCACCGGCGACCGGCTGTTCATGCTGGCCGTTGCCGTTGGGCTGGCCCTGGCCGGTCGTAATTCGGATCTGCCGCGGCTTGACCTTCTCGGCCTTGGGGATGCGAAGCGTGAGGATGCCGTCCTCGAAGGTTGCCCTCGCCTTGTCCGCTTCCAGCCCTTCGGGCAGAGTGAGCGTTCGCACGAAACGGCCGCGGCGGATCTCCTGCATCAGGAGACCCTCACGCGCCGGAACCATCGAACTGGTGTCGCCGGCAATCGAAAGGGTATTGCCCTCCACTGTTATCTCGACTTCCTCCGGCTTGACGCCCGGCAGGATCGCCTCGACCACGACATCGTCGGTTGTGGCGTACACGTCGACCGGCACGAGTTGGCCCTCGCCGAACTGCCAGGTGCGCGGATTCACGAAGCTGTCCTCGAACAGCCGATCCATGGCCTGGCGGAGCGAGAGCAGGTCGCCGAAGGGTCCTGCGCGCCGAACGATTGTCATCCTGCACCTCCTAAACCGAACTCGCTCAAGCCCGGTCCCGGTCGGGTTCTGGGGTCATCTGGGGCCCACCGTGGGCCTCGCCGACCGACCGAAATGTCGCAGGCAGAACATAGAACCTTGACAATCTCATTGTCAAGTGTGTTGCGGGTTTGGCCGAATGTTCGTGCACAGTTCGCTGGGATGCTGGAAACTTGCAATGCCACGGCAGCACGCTCAGGAGGGATCGATCGGCATGGTTGAGACCCGGCGAGAACGGCCCGAGGACATCCCCGGCATCCGCAACCTCCACGACCGCGCCTTCGGCCGGTCCGAGGAAGGAGCGGTAGTCGACCGGTTGCGCGAGGTGTGCGAGGGGCGGGTGTCGCTCGTGGCTGTCGCCGAGGGACAAATCGTCGGGCACGTCCTGTTCAGCCCGGTCGTGATCGTGACCGGCGCCGGCCGCGAGGTATCCGGCATGGGGCTCGCGCCGCTCGCCGTTCTGCCCGAATGCCAGCGGCAGGGGATCGGGACCGAGCTCACGCGGGCGGGGTTGGCCGCGATTCGGCAGACGCTGTGTTCGTTCGTAGTCGTGCTCGGGCACCCGACCTACTATCCGCGTTTCGGCTTCGAGCCGGCCTCCCGGCGCGGCATCCGGTGCAGGTGGGATGTCCCGGATGAGGCGTTCATGGTTCTGGTCATGGACGGGGAAGCGATGCGCGGCGTGTCCGGACTGGCCGAGTACCGCCGCGAATTCGACGACGTGACGTAGAACCTGCCGGCGACAGCCGCCAGGCGACGGCCCGGTCACAGTCTCTCGGGGCCCTTCGGAACGGGACGGCGTGTGACTGGCGGCACGGGCGAAAGAGACCTCAGGCGGGGTGGCCGTGGACCGGCCGCCCTGTAGACTCCGACTTCGCGGACCGCTAATAAATGCTGAGTCCGTCTCAATTCGAGTAGAGCTTCCTCATGATCGGCGCCGTCTTTACAGCACTCTTCTTCGGCGTGACGCCGGTCGTCGCCGGTCGGGCAATCGCGCTTATCGGGTTCGTTCGCGCCAACGTCATCCGGCTTTCGTTCGCGGTCGTCCTCCTTGGCGTCTGGGCCTTCGCCTTCGGCCAGGGGCTCCGCGGCCAGACGTTGCTCTTCGTCACTGCCGGAGCGATCGGGTTCGGCGTCGGCGGGCTGTCGCTGCTCGCGGCCCTGCCACGACTCGGCGCCCCTCTCGCCTCTCTCGTGGAGGAGACCGTGGCCGCGCCGGTGGCCGCGATCGCGGCCTGGTTCTGGTACGCCGACAAGCTGACGACCCTTCAACTCGAACTCTGCGCGGTGATTCTCATCGGCGTCGTCATCGGCATCCTGCCGTACGTTCGGGCCACGGCGCTCAAGGGTGCGGCGCCCCGCAGCGTCGCGCTCGGCGTCGGTCTGGCGCTTCTCGCGGCCGCGGCCCAGGGCTTCAGCGTCGCCGCCACCAAGCACGGCCAGCTGCTCATGAAGGCCGCTCACACTCCTCCCGACACGATCACCGTGGCTTTCCAGCGGCTGATCGGCGGCGTTCTCGTCGCCTTCGTCGTCTACGCCGTCGCCCGCTTCGTCTGGCGTCGCACGTGGGGCTTCGCCGCCGCCGACGGGTCGACGAAATCCGTCCTGAGCTCCGACGGCGGCAAGCTCACGACTCGACCGATCTTCTGGGGCGGCTTGAATTCGCTCTTCGGCCCGATCCTGGGCGTGACGTTCCTGGTGTGGGCGCTTCAGACCATCCCCGCCGGCCAGGCGCAGGCGATCCAGGCAGTGGCTCCGCTGATCGCCGTGCCATTCGCCTTCTGGCTCCAGGGCCACAAGCCGCCGCGCCTTTGGTACCTGGGCGCGGTCGTGGCAATCGGCGGCCTGGCTCTGCTCTATCTCAACAGCTAGGGCCGCGGGGAGGACTCGAGGCCGCGCGATCGCGCAAGATTTCGGTGGCACCGAAAGGAATCGGGCACTCCAGAGCGATCGCAGCCCGACCGCCTGGATCGGGTGGTCGACTCGGCCGCGATAGACCGTGTTTCTCGGGGACCATTGGCTCCCGAGCGCCGATTTGGTGCGGTCGGGCGTGGATGGCTGGACATCGGGCAGGCGCCAGGCGAAGACCATGCACTGGGGGCGGTTCGGTTTCGGTGTTGCCGAAAAAGTGCGGAGATCGCCTGCGAGATGGACCTCAGCGTCGATGGGCGAGCCCAACAACACGCCCCGCCGCCGGACGCTACCCCGCTGCTTCAGGACCGCCGAGAAGGATCCTATGTAGCTCGCCTTCGCACTCGGTCCGACCGATGCCGATGATCTTGTCGCCTTCGCGAAGCTCCGTATCGGGCTTCACCGAGAGGGCCCGCTCCTCGCGAATCACGGCGAAGATCGAACAGCCTTCGGGGAGTGCCAGGCTTCCGGCCGTCTGACCGACCGCCGGCGACCCCTCGCGCAATTGCGCCTCCACCAGTTCGAGCTCGCCGCCGCCGAGGACCGCCAGCTGGAGCAGCTCGTGGACCGGGATGTCGGCCTCTATCGAGCCCAGGATCGTGCGCGTCGGAGAGACAATCTCATCGACGCCGAGGTGCTTGAAGAGGCTCTCGTTCTTGGGGTTGTTGACCCGGGCGATGGTCCGCGGCACGTCGAAGTGGTGCTTGGCCATCTGGCAGATGACGAGGTTGTCCTCGTCACCGCCCGTGACCGCGGCCACGATGTCGGCCCGATTGGCGCCGGCCTGGCCCAGGTACTTGCCCTCGCAGCCGTCGTGGGGGATCACGATCGACCCGATCTCCTCGGTTATCTGCGCGGCGCGGACCCGATCACGCTCCATCAGGGCCACTTCGTGACCGGAGCCGATGAGCTCGCGGGCGAGGAAGTACCCGACCTTGCCGCCGCCTACGACGATGACGAACATGTCGACCTCCTACCCGCGCCAGCGCCGGAAGCCGAGCTTCTGGGCTCGAGCCGCATCGGCTTCATTCATGACGACCCGGCGGCTCGCAACCCCCGGCCCGCTCCTGCCGCCGGCCGCGGCCGCTCCGGGCCCGCCGGTCGCGCTCGGCGAGGTCGCCGGCCTCGTCTCGGCCGAGGGATGCGGATGCTCGTGGCCGGGCGTCTCTGGGATGTCGATGCCGGGGCCGGTCTGCATCGGCAGGTTCAGGTACTTGGCCACCGAGTCGACCATGATGTTGGTCCGGCACAGTGTGACCACGCCCAGTTCCGCATAAGCCGCGGCTCGGACCGGATCGTTGATCTTGGCGATGACCTGAGGGATGGCGAACGATTCGGTGGCTACCTGCGCGGCCATGATGTTTCGGTTGTCGCCTTCGGTCAGCGACAGGAAGACATCGGCCTCCTGTGCGCCGGCTCGCCGCAAGACCTCTTCATCCGTTCCGTCGCCGCGAACCGCGGAACCCTTGAACGTCTCCGGAAGCCTGTCGAATGCCGCGGTGCGCGTGTCGAGGATGATGACCTCGTGTCCTTCGGCGTCGAAGTTCTCGGCCAGCGTCGATCCGACGCGACCGCACCCCACGATCACGATCTTCATTGCGACTCCTCGCCCATCGGCTCGCGCACCACCCACACGGCGCAGGGGGCGTTCTTCAACGCATAGGGAATGGCCCGCCCGATGGCGAAATCGCCGCCGAAACGGGTGCGGTAGGGAAGGCCCAGGATCAACAGGTCGGCGTCACGTGCCGCCGCCTCGTCGACGATCGCGGCGCCCACGTCACGAGCCTGCACGAGGACGGACTCCAGGGTGCAGTGCATCGTCTCGGCGATGCCTTCCGCGGCATCGAGTACCCGCTGGGCCTCTTCCGAACGCTCGGCCACGTCCGCGTCCAGCGGCTGAGTCCAGTTCAGCTCGACAACATGCACGGCGATCAGTTCGGCGTGGGCGTGGTGGGAGACTTCCAGGGCCAGCCGAACGACGATGTTGTCGACTGGGCCACCGCTCAGAGCAATGACGGCGCGCCGGAAAACGGGCGTATTCGCCTCGGGCACCGGACCTCCGTTCTCGCAACAGCGCGGCTTCGGCCGCGTACGAGCCGGAACGATACCACCGGCACGTGCCCGTGTACGGGCCGAAGGTCAGCAGACGGCGCGGTCGTGGAGCCATCGACCCCCGGCCGTTCGGCCTCCGAAATCAGCCGTGTGGCCCCGTCCGGCGGCGGCTATTGGGACGCCAGTCCAGGAGTCCCGAGGCGCCCTGCCGGATGGCGTCGTGATGCGGCTCCCAGGCCCGCCAGACGGACTCGGCCCAGTGCCGGACGGCGGCCCGGCCTTCGCTGGGTGCCGCGGAGAGCACGTCGAAGACGGTCACGCCGCCGAGCGACGCCGGCGGCTCGAGCCACACGAAAGTGGCGCCGGGCGCGGCCAGGCGAGCCTTTGCCCGGGCCGACGCGAGGCTGTCGAAGCCGTGCTCGAGAGATAGGCACAGACCGGCGAGGTGGACCCATACCGATTGGCTCGATTGCCGGCCCGGAACACCGGGATGCTGTGCCATGTAGACGTCGACGCCGAGCATCCGGGGTTCCGCCAGGTCAGGGTCGGCGAGCTGCCGACCGGTCAGTTCCGTGTAGGCCGCCCAACAGCCGGGCGCCGCGCCGACGTAGAGGTGGTCCGAGCGCAGCTCCTCGACTTCAGGCACTTCCGCGCCGCAGCCCGGACATCGCATCAAGTTCGGTCAGTGGCTCCGGCCGTTGTCCACGGGCAGCAGCGTGCCTGCCGGTTGAGTCTCGTCGGTGGCCGTCGGGGGTCGGGCTTCGTCGCGGCGGTACGGGACGTTGATCACCACCGTGTGGGGCCGGCCCAGGAGTGTGTCGCGCAGCCGCTTCGCTGCCTGGTTGTAGAGCATCCGCTCCCACCAGCTGCGGGCCACGTATTCGGGGATCAGCACGAAGGTGATCGGCTCTTCCTGCTCCGAGGGCCACGAGCGATCGAGTACGTCGAGGTAGGCGACAAGCGGAGCGATGAGGGCTCGATACGGCGACTCGACGACGACGAGGGGGACGTCGGGGACGGCCTGGGCCCAGTTCTCTCGAACCCGGTCGCTCTTCTCCTGAGCGTCTGAGACGTAGACGGCACGGATGTCCGTCGTTATGGATCGGGCAACGTTGAGAGCCTGGACGACGGCCCTGTCGACGCCGGATATGGGAATGACCACTCGGTTGTGCCGGTGCGGCTGGGGCACTGCGGCGTTGGGCCTCATCTCGAGCTGTCGAGCGGACGACGCGTACTGGTGTCGAATGAAGACCATCATCGCGATAAGCGTCGGGATGAAGATCAGGACCATCCAGGCGCCGCTGCCGAACTTCTCGTAAGCCACGACAAGGAAGACGACGCCGGTCAATATGGCGCCGAAACCGTTGACGACGCTTCGCCATGCCCAGCCGGAACTGCGCTCCTTGCGCCAGTGGACGACCATGCCGGCCTGCGAGAGCGTGAAGCAGATGAACACGCCGACCGAGTAGAGCGGGATCAGCGCGTCGACCGATGCGTTGAAGGCGTAGAGCATGCCGATTGCCACGGCCGCAAGGACGACGATCCCCCACGAGAAAGCAAGCCGGTCGCCGCGGAAAGCGAACTGGCGCGGCATGCAGTCGTCCTGGGCCAGGATCGCGGCCAGGCGTGGGAACGCGTTGAAGCTCGTGTTGCAGGCCAGGAAGAGGATCAGCGCGGCACTGATCTGGAGCAACAGGAACAGAAAGCCGCCGCCGAAGACGGCACTACCCACCTGGCCGAGGACGGTCGGGCCCTGGGCGGTGGTGGCCTGGACGCCGTACTGCAGGCCGACGAACGTCAGGCCGATGAAGATGGTGCCCAGCAGCACGGCCATGATGATCAGCGTGTTGGCGGCGTTCTTTGCCTCGGGCGGTTTGAAAGCGGGCACGCCGTTGGCTATCGCCTCCACGCCTGTCAGCGCCACGGATCCACCTGCAAATGCCTTGAGGAGCAGGAGCATGGTGAAGGCCTGGACGCCGGGCGCCTCCGCGAAGGGCGGCGCCGCAAGGTGGTGGGCGGCGCCGGTGGCCGTGTTTACCAGGCCGACGACGATGGCGAGCAACGCCATGCCGACGAAGAGATAGGTAGGGATGGCGAAGATGTTGCCCGACTCACGGATGCCTCGAAGGTTGGCCGCCGTCACAAGGATGATGATCAGCGCGCCTAGCTCGACCTTGTACGGCGCGATCCCCTGGAACGCGGTCGCCAGGTTCGCCAGCGCCGAGGCGCTCGAGACGGCGACGGTCATGACGTAGTCGACCATCAGCGCCGCCGCGGCGATCAGCCCGAAGTTGGGCCCGAGGTTCTCCCTGGCCACGACGTAGGCGCCCCCGCCCGACGGATAACCGCGGCAGACCTGCCGGTAGCTGAAGGCGACGATGGTCAGCATCAGGGCGATCGCGGCCGCGACCCAGATGGACCAGGTCATCCAGGCCAGGCCGGCAAGGACGAGCACGCGCAGGATTTCGTCGGTGGCGTAGGCGGAGGACGAGATCGCGTCGGAGCTGAAGATGGGCAGAGCCAGCTTCTTACTCAGGCGCTCACCGATCTCCTGGGCGTTGGAAAGAGGCTTGCCGAAGACGATCGCCCGGACTCGGGCCGCCCTGCGGCCGAAGGCGGTGGTGGGTCCGCTCGCGGCCGCCTTGGCGACCATGGTGCCGGGGCCGGCGTAGCGGAAGAAGGCAGAATGCGGTCGATCGACCACCACGCGCCGGTCGCCCAGTTTGCGACCATGGAGAGGCGGACGAGGAGCGGTCATCGAGGGGAGAAACCTCTATTGCGGGCGGCGGTATGCGGCTGCGCTGTCCGGGGCGGATCGGCCGCCGCTACCCCGGCGGGCGCCCCTGCCTGACCGGACGATTTCCTTCGGCGGAACCGGGTTAGGCTAGCACGACGCCTGTGCCCTCGATGCCGTACCTGCGGCTCCATCGGAGCGGCCCGCGTGTCCCCTTCCGGGCCACCCGAACCGGCGGTGGGGAGGCCGTTCGGCCCGATGCTGGGCAAGCCTTTGGCGCAGGGCGCGCCGGCCCCCGTCCTCCCGGCTCCACGCTCATAGCCCGAAGCTGAGCCGGCGGGCCAGGCGCGATGGCAGGCCCGCGGCGAGCATCGCCGCCTGAGTGGCCGCGATGTCGTATTCCACCCGATGCCAGGTGGCGTGGCCGGCGCCGGTGTCGATCACGAGGTAGCTGGAGCGAGGATCGCCGTCGCGGGGCTGGCCCACGCTGCCCGGGTTGAGGATCAGCCGCCGGTGGTCGAGTTCCAGACGGCTGCCCGGGTCGGGGACCAGAGCCCTCATGCGCCCCCTGGATTCGCGGAAGACGAGTGGCGTATGGGTATGGCCGACGAGGCAGTAGCGAGTTTCGAAGGCGGAGAGGTTCTGCTCCGCGGCCTCAGGCGAGGTCAGATACTCCCAGATCGGATCGCTGGGGCTGCCGTGGGCGAAGGTGAAGTCCGATCCCTCGGGCACACGACGCTCCGGAAGGCCCGCCAGATAGAGCCTCGTCGGTTCGTCCAGGTGGCTGCGCGTCCATTCCATTGCCGTATGCCCATCGGGATTGAATTGCTCGATGCTGCTGCCGCCGCCGGCCGCGTCGTCGTGGTTGCCTCTCACGCCGATTGCGCCGGCGGCACGTAGCCGATCCACGACGGCCTTTGGTTCGGGGCCGTAGCCGACCATGTCGCCGAGATGCCAGACGGCGTCGAAGGAGCCGAGTTCGGCCAGGACCGCCTCCAGCGCCGCGAGGTTGGAGTGGACGTCGGAGACGACGGCGATACGCATCGCCACCCCTACAGCGGGCGGCGCCGACGGGCGGCGGGGTCGCGTGGGTATTGGTCCGGGGTCTCGCCGATCTTCTCCACGACCGCCAGAACGTGGTCCTCCAGTCCCGGAACGGTGACCGGCTCGAGGCGGATGAGGCGGCCACGCAGCTGGTGGATGGCGCCATGGGCCCGCGCCAGCTCCTCTTCGGCCGGCCTGCGCTTCCAGGCGACGAGCAAGCCGCCAACGCTCAATAGCGGAAGCGCCAGTTCCACCAGCTCCGCCATCTCCGCCACGGCCCGCACCGTGACCGCCTGCCAGGAGCCGCGGTGGTGCGGATCGGCGGCCAGCGTCTCAGCGCGAGTGGCGGCGACCGCGACGCGGCCTCGCATGCCCGTGGCATCGATTGCCGTGGCCAGGAACCGGGCCTTCTTCCCGACCGACTCCACGAGCAGCGCCCGGCGCGCCGGGAGCGCCACCGCCAGCGGAAGTCCGGGGTAACCGCCGCCGCTACCGATGTCGAGGAACTCCTCGACGCCGGCACGTCGCAGCATCGGCAGAGCAGTGAGGCTGTCGAGGACGTGTTCTGTCGCAATGGTCTCCGGAGCGCGGATGCCACTCAGGTTGATAGCCGCGTTCCAGGCCAGCAGCAGCCGAGCCTGGTCGCCGACGGCCTGGAGCTGAGCCTCGGAGAGCACGTCGGCATCACCCGCCTCCGAGCCGTCGCCGGAACCGTTGTCGCCGCTCCGTGCGCCGGCCGCGCCCCAAATGGAGCCGAGCCCGGCGCGCATGACTTCCCAGAACTGCGCCGGCAGGGGCGGCAGGGCGTCAACAGACGTCGGGAGCGGTTCGCGATCCGAGGGAGGGGTCATCTGTGGACTCCCGTTCCTCACAGTCGCGCCGCTCCCGGCGTTGTCTCTTCGCGCACCCGGCGTCCCTCGGTCTTCCCGCGCTGGTCGGTTCTCCGGCCGGGTTTCCCCGTCCCCCGGGCTGGGTTTCCCCAGCCGCTTGACCCGCGCAGTTACCCATCTGACGGTCCGCAGCAGCGGTGCGGATGTCGGACAGTAGGCGCGTTCCACTACCCCGTCAACGAGGTTGTCCACCAAAACCGGGCACTCTTCCACGAAAGTGGATAAGCCCCTACGTCGTACGGCGCACGTGGAAGATTCCGTGGCGCCAACCGGCGCCGCCCTCGAAGCCACTCAGACGCGCGGGTTTCGAACCGGCTTTCCGAGGGTGCGACGGACTACATCGAGCACTTCCTCGATGTAGCGATCGGCATTGCCCTGCTCGGCGGCGGTGCGGACGCAGCCCTGGACGTGGTCCTCGAGGATCAGCAGGGCCACGGAGTCGACGGCGGCCCGAAGCGCGGCAGTCTGCTGCAGGATGTCGATGCAGTACTCGCGCCGCTCGATCATCCGCTCGATGCCGCGCACCTGGCCTTCGATGCGGCGAAGGCGGCGAACAAGGATCGATTGATCGCGGGAGTATGAATGCTGGAAGGTCGAGTCCAGTTCGGCTGAGTCGGCGCCGACGTCGAGCCTGTCGCCGGTCGAGCCGCCCGCGCCAGCCGCGGATGTGGCGCCTGCCGTCCCGATGGCGCCGGCCGTCCGCTCGACGTTCGCACTGGTGGTATCGATCTGGCCTGGCAACTCGTCCTCACCTCCTGTCCGGCCAATAATACCCCCCGGGAGTATTCGAGGCAACGCTCCCGGCTGGCCGCGGCGTTCCCGTAGGCTCCGAACGGATAGACTTGGATGGTGCAATCGCGAGAGAAGCTGAGCATTGGCGTAGCGTCATGACGGACGAGGCAACGACCCGCGGCTTGCGACCCAACTATGCCTTTGCCCACGCCAGCGAGGCCGAGTTCGCCCACATCCTGGACTTCTACGAGGTCGCCTGGGAGTACGAACCGAACGTCTTCCCGATCCTTTGGGACCTCGACGGCAATGTCCTCGAGAGCTTCGCGCCAGACTTCTACCTGCCCGATCTGGAGCTCTTCGTCGAGCTCACGACGCTCCAGCAGCGACTCGTTCGCAAGAAGAACCGCAAGGTCCGCCGACTGCGCGAGTTGTACCCGGGTCTCCGGATCAAGCTCTTCTATGCCCGAGACTTCCGAGCGCTGATGCTCAAGTACGGGCGGGCCGCGCTGGTCTCCGAGCTCAGCGGCACCCTGGGCCAGGTTATGCCTCGCCCGCAAGCCGACGACTCCGCCGAGCCGACGGATGGGCTGGACGGGCTCGATCGGGCGGATCCCGCCGCCGTCGCGGGCGCCGAGTTGCATCCTCACCACGAACGACGCACGCGCGCCGCTCGCCGTCGAGCCGTGCGAAGGGCCGTGGAGGCTGCCGCACAGGCTTCCGCCACATGATGTAAGGGGTAGGAATGAAGCATTCGCAGGACCTCGAGTCAGATGTCGCCGAGGTGCTCCTGACCGAGGAGCAGATAGCCGCCAAGGTGGCCGAGCTCGGCAAGCAGATCAGCGCCGACTACGCCGGCCGCGAAGTGACGCTGGTAAGCGTCCTCAAGGGTTCGCTGCCCTTCATGGCAGACTTGATGCGGAGCATCGCTCTGCCGCTGCGGATAGACCTGATGGAAGTCTCGAGCTACGGCGGAACCTCGACCGAGTCGTCCGGTCTGGTCCGAATTCTGAAGGATCTGAGCGCGCCGATCGAAGGCCGCGACGTCCTGATCGTCGAGGACATCATCGATACGGGGCTGACCCTCAACTACCTGCTCCGCTACCTCAAGGGCAAGAACCCCAACTCGATCAAGGTCTGCACCCTGCTGGACAAGCCGGCCAGACGCCTGGTAGAGATTCCACTCGACTACGTGGGATTCGAGATCCCCGACGCCTTTGTGGTGGGGTATGGTCTCGACTTCGGCGAGATCTACCGGAACCTCAGCTTCGTGGGTGTGCTCCGCCCCGAGGCATACGAGTCGTAGGGGAAGACGATGCATTACACCTCGGCTACTCGCGGACACTGGATCGTCGCCATCGGCGCGATCGTGGTCGTCGGCGCCACGATGCTGCAGTGGTGGCAGATCGGCGGCGGCCCGGGCGAGCTTCCCAAGAACAGCGGCGTGGGCATCTCGGACGGGCGCGTCTTCACGATGTTCCTCGTATCCGTGGCCAGCTTGCTGCTCGTGACGCTGCCCTTCGCCTCGGAGAAGCCGGTGGCGATCGATCACCCGTTGTCGTACCTGGCGCTCTTCGCCGTGATCACCGGCGGCTATGTCTGGCGTTTGGTCGACCTGGCCCAGCACTCGATCCTGCCGTGGCCACCGCCGCAGGGCGTCGGGTTCTGGCTCGCGGCCGTCGGCCTCGTGCTGTATTCGCGGGGCGTCTTCGAGGTCTTCGAAGAGCAACGCCGCCGGCTCTATTGAGCTGTGGGGCGCACCAGACGCACGACAAAGCCGCGGCCGCTTCCTGCGCTTGACACGCTTGCCGTATAGTTATCGGCAGGCGAGCCGGATGCATCTGCACGGCCGCCCACCTACCGAGGCGTGGCTGTCGAGCGGGAAGCCGTTCGCCCACCCCGAGAGAACCGGCACCTACGGCAAACGGCCGTCAGCTATTCCGGCTGTCGTGAGCAGTGCGATCGCCCTCTTGTCTTGAGGTTCGTCTGTTCGAGTGGAGTACCTGGTTAGGCAGGCCCGCATCACCGATGTCGATCGGTTCTACGCGCTTTGCGCGGAGAGAGGGGCCGTGCCCGACGGTGACTCTCCGATGGACGCGGTCGGCCTGTTGCGCCAGCTCGTGTACCTGCCCGGTGCGAGCATTGCGCTCGCCGAAGGGAATCGCCAGCTGGCGGGCGGTGCAGTACTCGGCCTGAGGCCGTCGGTCAGGACCGGCGGGTTCGTCGGCACGATCGACGTACTGGTCGTGGCAAACGGTCACGACGGAGAGAAAGTCACCGATCTGCTGATCGAAGAGATGCTGCTCTCGGCACGAAGAAAGGGCTGTACATCGGTTGAAGTCATGTTGACGCCGGATGTCGAGAACTTCTCGAGCTGGCAAGGTCATGGCTTTACCAAGTCGGCCACTAATACCTACAGGGCGCCGGTCGCCGCAAGGGCGCAGACCGGACGCTGAATTTCTCAGGTCGCCGAGCGCGAGCTGGCTGCGGCTGGCTTCAAGGGAGCGCTGGCGCCTGAGGTCACAGGCCGACGACCGGGTCGAAGGCCAGTCAACCAAGGAGTCCATTTGTGAGCAAGAACGTCGCCGTCTTCGTGGACGTGGCGAACATCTTCTACGCGGCGAAGGCGGCGGGCGCGGACATCGACTACGTCACGCTGCTCAAGGCCGCGGTGGCCGGGCGCGATTTCGTCCGAGCCTACGCATATACAGGGCTGGATCCGGAAAACGAGAACCAGCGCAACTTCCATTCCTTCCTCGCTCGCCACGGCTACAAGGTCGTGAGCAAGGACATTCGCAAGTACGGCGACGGCAAGGTCAAGGCCAATCTCGACATCGAGCTCGTCGTCGACATGATGAAGACGGCTCGGAACCTGGACGTCGCGATCGTCGTCAGCGGCGACGGCGACTTTGCCCCCGCCATCCGTGCGGTCCAGGAGATGGGCGTCCGGGTCGAGGTCATCAGCTTCCGGGGCAATACCAGCTCGGACCTGATGGACGTCGCGGACATCTTCTACGACATCACCCAGCTGGCCCGCGTCGACCGCGACTCCACGCGCTCGGGGCGGCGTGTTGCCGGAGACGACCAGGATCTCTCGATGACCGAAGTTCCCGACAAGCAGACCGAAGGCCGGGGCGGCCGGCGCGGTCGCGGTCGGGGTCGTGGTCTGCGCGACGGTGTCGATGAAACGGCGCCAGTCGAAGCTCGAGGCGGCCGATCTGCCGGACGAGGCCTTCCCAGCCGGACCGCGCCGCGTGCCGGCGGGCGCCTGGTCGCCCTGCCCGGCGAGAAGCTGTCGCGAGCCGCAGAAGGCGAAGCTCCGTCGGGCGAGGCTCCTGTTGGCGGGCCGGTCGACGAGGAGTTGCTGGCCCCGATCGAGGAGAGTGTCGAAGGTGTCGAAGGCGAGGCTCCTGCGGGCGAGGCTCTCGCGGGTGAGGCCGCCGAGGCCGGCGAGGCGGGTCATCGCCGCCGCCGTCGTGGCGGTCGCGGCCGAGGTCACGGTCGAGCCCAAGGTACCGGTGAGGCCGGTGAGGCAGCCGATGGCGACGCGGTCGAGCCGGACGAAGGCGAAGTTGCCGCTTCTCCGAAGGCGCGTCCGGGTGGGTTCGGGTCCGTGTGGGACTCGCAGATCGGAATGGACAGTCGACCGGCGCGCCTCGCGCCGATCTCCCCGGACGAGGACGACTACGCCGAGCCGGAGATCCCCGAATACCTTCTAGCCGAGCGACGCCGCAGTGGCGCCGGCGGTGGCCGGGGTGGCCGCGGTCAGGGTGGCGGACGCGGAGTCCGGAGCGCCTATGCCTCGGCGGTCGAGCGGGAGCGCTACGGTGGCCGCGGCACGTCGTCGCCCTATACGCAGCCGCAGCCCTCACGTCAGGCCCAGCCGCCGCGGCGTCGCGACGACCGGCCGGTGCGCCAGCCACTCCCCCAGCAGCATCGGGGCGGTGGCGGTGGAGCGCCGCGCGGCGGTGGCCGCGACTCGGCCGAGCCGTGGAGCGAGGTTCCGCCGGAGCTCGAGGAGCTTCTGCGAGCCCAGCTCTCCACCAAGCTGAGCAAGCCGAGCGGCCGCGAGATGGCTCCGAGCCAGGACGGCGCGTCGTTCTCAGGTGAGGCCGGCGCCGTTGAGGCGAAGGCCAAGCCCACGAGCCGCGGCCGGCGGCAGCCCGTCGCGGAGAGTGGTGCCGCGAGTGAAAACGAAAGTGGCGAGGCTCCTTCGGGCGAGCCGGCCGCGCCCAAGAAGCGTGCCCCGGCCCGGCGAAAGCCCGCTGCCGATATCGCCGAGAGTGGCGACTCGGGAGCCGCGAGTGGTGAGACCGCCGAGCCGGCCGCGCCCAAGAAGCGCGCCCCGGCCCGTCGCAAGACGGCCGCCGCGGCCGCAGCTGCCGGCGAAGCAATCGCCGAGAGTGGCGGGAGTGGCGAGCCGGCCGGCGACTAGCCGTCCGCTCCTGCTCCCGAGCGGCCGCCTGCCGCGCCAGCCATGAAGAACGCCGCGACGCGCGGCCAACCCCGGGCCCTGGCCGAGGTCGATTCGATGATCCTCGGCCGGGCGCCTCACGCCGTTCTGTTCGTCGGGCCCGGCTCCGCCGGCAAGACGACCCTCGCGCTTGACCTGGCCGCAGGGCTCTTGTGCAACGACCCCGATCCGTGTGCGCGGCCATGTCGAGCCTGCCGCGGCTGCCGGCAAGTGGCATCGGGCAATCACCCGGATCTGCACCGCCTCGCTCCGGAAGGAGCCGGCTCGCAGATTCGGATCGGCAAGGCGAACGACCCGGAGCCGGGCACGGTCCGGCATCTGATCGGCCAGCTGGCGCTGCTCCCCGTCGAAGGCGGGGCGCGGGTCGTCATCGTCGAGCAGGCCGATCGACTCAACGACGACGCCCAGAACGCCTTCCTCAAGATGCTCGAGGAGCCGCCGGCCGGGGTCACGATTGTGCTCTGCGCCGACGAGGAGGAATGCCTGCTGCCGACCGTTCGATCGCGCTGCGTTCGGGTTCGACTGGGCGCGGTCGGTGGGCGGGAGATCGAACACTGGCTTGGCGAGCTCGGGGTCGCCGACGCGCCGCGCGCCGCCCGATTGGCGCGTCTGGCCGAAGGCCGGCCCGGCCTGGCGCTGGCCTACGCCCGATCCGCGGACGCGGAACGGCTTCGCGGCGAGATCGCGCGCGGCGTTCTCGACATGCTGGCTTCGGGCCGGCAGGCGCGGTTGGC
>Ga0182017_10001177_pt1 | contig 20463 bp, 15 predicted proteins | sample 712E3DmetaG_FD_120492 | JGI IMG/M metagenome (GOLD analysis project Ga0182017, IMG submission 120492) | Permafrost microbial communities from Stordalen Mire, Sweden - 712E3D metaG | ecosystem: Environmental > Terrestrial > Soil > Wetlands > Permafrost | place: Sweden: Stordalen | collected... | reverse complement strand
GCGTAAGCTTTTACATAATAAACTGTGCCTGCTGTTAATGCAGTTATTGAACTTGTAAATATTCCTGTTCCAGTGTTGTCTGTGGTTTTAGTGCTTAATGCATTTGTTGGCCCTGATGTTGTGCTCCAACATACCCCACGTGCTGTTATAATTGCTCCCCCATCGCTTGTTATATTTCCACCACTTGTTGCGGTGTTCTGAGTTATTCCAGAGACAGTAATAGTTGTAATAATTGGTGGTGTAGGTTTATCTTTCTTACATGAATGAATCAAAAAGATTGATAGTACAAATAGGATTAGTCCTGAAATTCTAAATAAATTTTTCATGTGAGATTATGTTACATTCAACTTTCTCAAAATAAATACTTTCTCAAAAATAAAATTTGTTTAAACAAGATGCAACTTTTAATTATAATGCGTATGAATAATTATTAATTTTTTCTCTCCATTTTGTCAGCCTTGTCTAAAAGACTTATAAGATTTGATTTAAACAATTCATTCTTGCTTCTTTGGGGACTTCGTTTTTAAAATTCTTTATTTAGAGCTTTTTTGGCGTTGACTATCATGGTTTCTTCTGTTGACGAACAAATTTAGTTAAATAGTGCGATGGAAATTGGCTCTTTTGCTTTTGTATGAGCGTTGGGTTTAGTGTCGCGCAAAAGCAAATGTGCCAAATGAGCGGTCGCGTTATCTAAAAGAGAGGTCATGGTTGAGGCTATCTAGTTAGTATACTGCGCATTAGCTATAACTCGTTTATTTCGTTATTAAAAATGCATTTTAAAATCAAACGCTCGTCAGATATCGTTATGTTCATTTTTTATATCTGACAATCTCTTTTCTCATGATAATTAGACTGATCTTTTTAATGCAAAGCCCCGTCAGTCACATAAGCATTATAGTTCAATACATTGATCTAACAATAAATATAACACTTATGCCTGACATTCAACCGTCACAAATCAATACAAGTTAGACAATATCCTGGAAATTGGGGATTGAATTTAGAATAAAATTCTATTTTGTTCTATCTGCCATTATATTGAAATTGCTGGCGCAAGAATCTAATTCTATCCTACAACTGCAATATAATTGGAAACGGTCTTAAGCTTTGCTTATAAATATGTCAAATTCATTCCTGGATCATTTAACTTGTAATCTTTCAGAAGCATTGACTTTAGGTGAACAAGTCACCCAGGGAATCGAACCCCCGACCCCATGATTAAGAGGCAGAAGCAACTATCTACAGGATTTCTCCAGGGGCCAACCACCGTATTATTGAAAAATAGCCACTAATTCTACTTTCCTTTTAGAGAGATATTTAATCTTATTGTTAATCTTATCAGACCTGTCCATATCGAATCTGCTTTGAAAGAATAAACTCAAACCTTGTAGTTTATCTATTCTTTCTTCTATAGTAGAGATCCTGCACTCTAGTAATTTACATCGTAAAAAACCGAAAACGCTGATTGATAATAATTTAATTGTCTTCAATTTTCTTTAGTTTTTTAATTTCTACTAACATAAAATGTCTTTGATCATCGTCCATTTTAAAATGGTCACAGGTTCATTGTTTTATGTTTACGAAGCAATTAAAAAAAAGTTACACTCTTTAAAGCTAAAGTCATTTTTTAAAGCACCCCCGGATTATTCCAGGAGCCTCGCTGAGTGGGTTTCGTGCTCCTCGCCCCTAATCTGGTAAAAGCAATTTAAAAATAAAGCCTCCGGGGCGAAAGTTAAATTTATTTCTTGTTAAAAGGAATTGAACATTTCTGCTTCTCCTTGGCAATAGAATCATGTTTTTTTAAAAGTCTGTTTGATTGAACATATTTTCCTGTATGCGTATAAGCTGATGGCAAAGTTCTGCTATGTTCTATTTTAGTCATTGCATTGTTACAAGAGCAGAAGAAAGGAGTTATCAGAACTGCAACTATAAATATAACAATCAGAATGCGGACCAAATTGTGAATAATGGAAGATTTCATTTATCTCGCAGTTTTAATACTAATTTATGCAATGATTGATATGCATACAAATTTATTTTTACCTCAGCACGTTTTCAATAGTAATATCTTATCACTTAAAACTATGTATTCATTTATGTGTGCAAATAAAAAAACAGTCATGTTTAATTATCATAACTGCTTCATTATTAGTCGGCCCGGAGGGAATCGAACCCTCGACCCCATGATTAAGAGTCACGTGCTCTGCCAGCTGAGCTACGGGCCGGATTTGGCTGCAAATTAACTTAAATCCGGAGAAATAAGAAAACAAAAAACAATCTAAATTTGGTAAAGAATCATTTAAATCTCTATATCGGTAACATTGAGCTCATTACCGTAAACAAACTTAAGCAGGCATTACTATCTCCTTTCGTTCAATAGAAATAACACAGATGATTTTAACTGAAATTTTATGAATATTATAGAATCACAAGATTGATAACAAGCTTATTCACAGCCGGTAAGGATACCAACTTAAATTCCCCTTTCCCTTCGTCAAAATTTTCCAAACATTTCAGTCAAATTCTTTGAAAACAGAATTATCCTTTATATGTTTGGTAGGCAATATAGCCTGATGAAACTTACTCTGTACCGACATCGCATTAATATTGAGTTACTTCTGATCTGAGATCAGGGGCTCTCTGACTATTGTGATAGTGGTATTTCAGACTGTAAGCAACCGGATTAAATTTTTGCTTAATTAGAAACGAATTAATATTAAAACCTGAATAAAAAAACTACCTGCTATGAAACTTATTCTTCTCACCTTGCTCCTTTGCTTATGTACTTTATCAAACGGGCAGTTTGTTGAACCAAAATTCGGTAAAGTTGAAATTTCTGATCTGTCTATGTCTAAATATGACAAAGACACCACTGCCGGTGCTCTTATGTTGTTTGACAATGGAACCTCGGAATTTGTTTTAAATCGTGATATGAAATTTCAATTTGTTTATGAACGGCATTTTCAGATAAAAATATTCAAAAAGTCAGAATTCGATCTGGGGAATGTAAAAATCAGACTTTATAAAGGTAGTTTTGGTAAAGAAGATATGAGGAATCTGAAAGCAACAACCTATAACCTTATTGATGGAAAGATTGTAAAAACAAAATTAGATAACGACAATATATTCAAAGAAGAGGGGAAGAATTATACTGACGTAAAATTTGCATTTCCTGAATTAAAAGAGGGTTCTGTTCTTGAATTATCTTATTCAATCACCTCTGATTTTATTTATAACTTCAGAGGGTGGAGCTTTCAGTACAGTTATCCGGCCCGATGGAGCCAGTATTCCTATGAAATACCAGAGTATTTTATTTACAGAGAATCTTCAAAAGGCTATTTACATTTTGATGTGCAGAAGAGAGACAAGGGATCTGTAACATACAGTATTCCAACTATGAATGTGGAATCCAATGATCTTACGGAACGACATACCGGAGGTCAATCTGCAATAATAAAAGCGACTTCAGTCAAAGCATGTCTGGCAACTAAGGATGTCCCGGCATTTATCTCCGAACCTGATATAGATTGTGAAGACAATTATATTCAGGCACTTGAATTTGAACTAAACAGCATTGAATTTCCCGGAGAGATGAGAAAAGATTATACTCAATCGTGGGAATCAGTAAATTCCCAGATGAAAAATGATGAAGACTTTGGTGCACTTTTAAAAACAAGTGGTTTTGTTAAAGACACTGTAAACTCTGTAATTAATAATAAATCGACAAATATTGAGAAAGCCATTTCTATATATAAATATATACAGAAGAGAATGAAATGGGATGGCGATTATAAGATATGGGCCTCAAAAGGTCTGAAAAAACCATTTGCCGATGGCATAGGAAGCTCTTCAGAGATAAACCTGCTGTTAACCTTAATGATGCAGACAGCAGGACTTAAGGCTAATCCTGTTTTATTCAGTACACGCGACAATGGAATTGCAGTTACTTACTACCCTACAATCACAAAATTCAATTCCGTCCTTACAAGTGTTGCAATTGACGGAAAGGTTATCTTACTGGACCCTGTCAGTAAATATTGCCCGTTCGGGGTACTTCCTTCAAATGACATAAATGGCAAAGGAAGATTAGTGGACGAACTATCAGGGGACTGGGTAAACCTTGAGGCCAGTGAAAAATATAATGAAAACAGAAACTACACTCTGGAAATAAGTCCCGATGGAAAATTAACAGGCTCTATTACAGGTAGCTATGACGGATATGCAGGCATCTATTACAGAAACGCACTTAACGCTGAAAAAAGCAGCGATGACTTTTTCAGAAAAATGCAGGAAAACTCTAAAGGTCTGACAATAAATAAATATTCCATTACTGACAGATATAATAATAGTAAGCCGGTCTCCGATTCTTTAAATGTGGAGCTGACTGACCAAGCCGAATTGATTGGTGATAAAATAATCTTTCATCCGTTATTGTTTGAAACAATAGAGAAAAACAGATATACACTGGAAGATAGAAAATATCCGGTTGATTATAACTATCCTATTTCAGAAGTATATTCATTCAATTATACCCTGCCAGCAGGATATAAGGTAGAATCGCTACCCGGGTCAGTCACTTTAAAACTTCCTGATAATTCAATATCCGTTTCATATAAAATACAAAGCAGTGATAATAAAATAAAGATAGAATACAGACGCGACGTTAAAAAGATATTATTCTTGCCTGATGAATATATTGCATTAAAAAACTTATACGATCAGTTAGTGAAAAAACATGCCGAACAGATTATTCTTAAAAAAAGCATATAAAAACGATATAAAACTAAACTTCGGTCATTCTTGATTTCCGGGATGCACCTGTAACAATTTTTTATTTAATTATCCATGAATAAACGTAGATTCTTGTATTTATTGATTTTAGCTTCCTCTGTAACAGGAATATATGCCCAGGAATATTCTTCTTCATTGATTCCGGATAGTCTGAAATCCAATGCCCACTGTATTATACGTGATGATAATCAGGAATTGGAGTTACGTACTTTAAATAGTGGAATCGAAAGGGAAAAGACAGCCATAACAATTCTTGACAAAGAAGGAGAAAGCTTATCATATCTGTCGATTCCCTATGATAAAAATTCAGCTGTGAGCATAAAACAAATTACATTATACGACAGCAATGGAAAAAAGATAAAAAATGTAAAGCTTTCAGAGGTTACAGACTCGCCGGCAAGCAACGCTTCAGAACTATATTCAGAGAACAGAATAAAATATTATAAACCACTTAATCCTAATTACCCATTTACTGTTGTATATGAATATGAAATTGATTTAAAAAATATTATCAGTCTCGGATGCTGGAGACCATTCAGTTACTACTATGTTTCAACTCAACACTCCAGCCTTACTTTCAGCTATCCTTCGAATGTTAAAATTAACAAGAAAGAGATAAATATTCATATTAAGGCCAGTGAAAGTCATTCAGATAATATTGTTGACACATGGGAGCTGAATAATTTAAAAGCAATAGAACCTGAGCCATTTGGCATAAGCTTAGCCGAAAGGGTACCTTGTGTTTATCTTATGCCTTCTGTTCTTATTTACGATAAATACAGGGGAACAGCTGATAACTGGATAGATTACGGAAAATGGATTTATTCTTTATATCAGGGCAGAGATGAAATTTCAGATCCTGAAAAGATTAAGATTTCAACAATGTTAAATGGGATAGCTGATACTGTTGATCGTATAAGAACTTTATATAATTATCTGCAAAGCAATACAAGATATGTAAATATAAGTCTTGGTATAGGAGGATTTCAGCCTTTTGATGCAAAAACTGTTTACGAAACCGGTTATGGAGACTGTAAAGCGCTTACAAACTATATGCATGCCCTGCTTAAAATAATTGGTGTCAGGTCATATCCTGCTGTAGTTTCCAGTGGAAATTATAAAGAAGCAATTTTTACTGATTTTCCTAATTTTAAGCAATTTGACCATGTAATTTTATGTGTCCCATTCAAAGCTGATACAATCTGGCTCGAGTGCACTGATCAGAAAATACCGTTCGGGTTCCTTGGGGATTTTACTGACGACAGAGATGTATTATTATTGACGGAACAAGGCGGGAAATTTGCACATACCTGTAAATATGGAGCCAGCGAGAACATCAGGAACTGCCGGTCAGAATTTAATATTGACTCTGTTGGTACAGCAACTTGTTCTATCAGAACATATTACCATGGTCTCCAATACGATAATATTTCTGATTTGCTGGGTTCAAATTATGATGACCAGAAAAAATGGCTATATAGAAATTCAGATCTGCCTTCCTTATTGATTAAAAGCTTTTCAGTAGAGGATTTCAAAAGACAACATCCACTATCCAAAATTTGTGAATCAGATATTTCGAAAAACTATTGTTCATTTTCAGGTAGTTACATGTTGCTTTCACTTAATGTTCTGAATGCCCAGAAACCGGTTCCGAGAATGCTGAAACAAAGGCTTTCAGATATACTTATAGACAGATCATCAATAGATTATGATACAATGGTTTATAAAATCCCAAAAAATTACAAATACGATTCCGTGCCTTCGGGCAATTCTATTAACTCAGATTTCGGCAGCTATTCATCTTCAGTTTCAGCTAATGAAAAAGAGATAATCTTTATAAGGAAATTCACTCTTCTTGAAGGCCGTTATAAACCATCATCTTACAAGGAATTTTACGATTTTATGCTCTCTGTTTCGAAGGCTGACAATATAAAAATAATCCTGACAAAGAAAAGCTAGACCAATAATGCTTTTTTTGTTTCTTCATTCCTGCTCTTGCATGCGTTCAGGAGAGATTTATACCTTTAACCTGTATCCGATATGGAATAAAAACTAAATTTGAATGATTAACAGACCCTAGGCAGTTTACAAGATAGTTATATGCGGATCGTATTCGTATTCTTATTGGTTTCAGGTTTTATCAAACCTGTTTTCCCCCAGGATGCAAAAGAATTTTCAAATGCAACATTCCTGAAAAAACTGAATTCCGACAATTCGTATTCAGAATTAAAGTCAGGGATTGTTTCCGGATTTGCTAACACACCCGCTGGACGATGGGGAGAATTTGTCAATGGAGTGGATGAATTATTACTTACAGAGAAAAAAGTTATTGCGTTTACATTTGATGCCTGTGGTGGGAAGAATGGAAATGGATACGATAAGGAACTGATTGATTTTCTTCAGAAAGAAAAGATCCCGGCAACATTGTTTGTAAGCGGCAGATGGATCGATTCTCATTTTTCAGTCTTTCTTAATCTCTGCAGTGACAGTTTATTTGAGATTGAGAACCATGGTCTGAACCACAGACCGTGCTCAATAGACGGGAAAATGATATATGGAATAAAAGGCACCTCAAATATTGGAGAGGCTTTTGACGAAGTTGAAGCAAATGCCCGCAAAATAGAAGCCATTACAAAACATCGGCCACGTCTTTACCGTTCAGCTACAGCTTATATGGATGAAGCCTGTGCCGGCATGGCTGCCAGGCTGGGTATCACACCTGTAAGCTATCGGGTTCTGTCGGGTGATGCTGTTCCTTTTACACCAGAACAGGTTATTGAAGAAAATGTAGTGAAAAACGTAGTCCCGGGTGCTATTGTCATTATGCATTTTAATCATCCTGACTGGAATACAAAAGAAGCAATGGAAAAAATTGTTCCGAGACTCAGAGAGATGGGCTATTCATTTGTTCTTCTAAAAGAATTTCAGCTTATCTCAAAAAATAACAAATTAAAAGGCAAACTGATTTTGAAGGCTGGCACGTAATTGTTCACTGCCCCTGTTTATATACAATGTTTATTTTACCTTTAAAACAAAAAAAATACTATGACAAAACACATTGAAGAAAAAGCTATCTCATCCTTCAGATCCGGTATGAATTGCGCTCAGGCTATGGTAACTGCATATTCGGATAAACTTAACTTTGATGAAAATATGGCAGTGAGCGTTGCATGCGGATTTGGAGGAGGAATGGGCAGGCTGCAACAAACATGCGGCGCAGTAACCGGATCCATTATGGTGCTTGGTATGGATACCTGCAAAAAGTTTTCAGACAACAAGGACAGAAAAGAACATACATACGCTTTGGTTCAGAAATTCAATGAAAAATTCAAAAAAATCAATGGCTCAACTGATTGCATTTCATTGCTAAAATGTGAAATAAAAACCGATGAAGGACATCGTTATGCAAAAGAGAATAATCTGTTTGAAACCGTCTGCGAAAAATGCATTAGGGATTCAATCGGTATAATTGAAGAGCTTATCAAAGCATGATTGGTACGCCGGAAGAAGAAGGTGGAATACGATTGCGGGAAAAAAACAAAAAACCAGCAATCAGCGACAAGCAAATATAATTTTGATCGCATTAATGGATGAAAAGAATCAGTAGCATCGATATTACAAGGGGTCTGGTAATGGTGATCATGGCCCTCGATCATGTAAGGGATTTTATGCACGCTGCATCAATGAGTCAGAGTCCGACAGACTTACAAACAACCACTACTCTTCTATTCATGACACGATGGGTAACTCATCTTTGTGCCCCGACTTTTGTATTCTTATCAGGCGTTTCTGCGTATATATCATTCAAAAGAAATAATAATGTTTCCGGGAGCAGGGCTTTTCTGCTTAAAAGGGGGATATGGCTTGTAATACTTGAATTTACGTTTATAAACTTCGCTATCTGGTATGATATACATTTCCGCCTGATGATTATGGAAGTTATATCAGCTATCGGACTGAGTTTTATCGTACTGTCGTTACTTTTAAAATTATCATCCAGAACAATAGGGATCATCGGATTGATTATAATCTTCTGCCATAACCTTTTGCAGGGCATTTCTATTCCGTCAAACCCGATTGCTGTGTTCTGCACTTCAGTATTATTCCGTCCTTTTATGATGAAAGTAACCTCCGGCTTTTCATTTTATACGGCATACCCGCTTATTCCATGGCTGGGAATAATGCTTACGGGCTTTGCGTGCGGAGAATTTTTTGAAATTCCGGCTGAAAAAAGAAATAAAATATTTTTAAGGATCGGTTTGGGAGCATTATCACTGTTCGCCATCATCAGGTTCATAAATATTTATGGTGATCCTTCCGTATGGGCACATCAAAAGTCGGCTCTTTTTACATTTCTATCATTTATAAATACAACAAAATACCCCCCTTCGCTCCTCTTTATTTTATTGTTCCTTGGAATAATGTTTCTGGTGATGTTCATTTCAGAGAAATTTAATAACAGGTTTACAGGAATACTTTCGGTTTATGGAAGAGTGCCACTTTTTTATTTTATCATCCATCTGTTCATAATTCATTCGCTTATGTTTGCAATGCTGTTTCTTCAGGGGTTTGGCAGCAAGGATATGGTATTTGGCGCCTTTAATAATGGCAGACCTCAAATAGGTGGCGGAGTGGAATTGCCTGCTATTTATTTAATCTGGTTAAGCGTTGTTGTGCTACTTTATCCAGTATGCAAAAGGTATGGAAGATATAAATCTGAGCACAAAGAGAATCATCTTCTAAGATACATGTAAAAATTGGGATCAGATAATAAGGTGATGCTCAGAGATTTTTCTTCACCGTACCCGCTCAAAGAGAACAGAGTGAAGAAGAAATAATATCCCGGTGAGTAAGAAAGGAGCTATAACTAAGAGAGACCCGGGGTTTCCTGAAAAAGAATGAAAAAAAACAGTGCCACAGATTGAAGCAAGAATAAAAAGAGCCCCACCTGCTGCTTCCCATTTCCATGCAACAATCAGGATAATGATTAATATAAAGACCGGAATATTATGAACCATGAATCCCAGCATCTTACTCCCAAAAGAGTCATCTCCACCAAACACATCGAATGAAAACATTATCATAAAAAGAAGAGAAACTATGGTTAAGATCCGTGGAAACCAGTACAAAATCTTTGATATCATTTATTGAATATGTATTTCTTTGACAACGTGCATTTATTTTTGTGTTTATCTCAATATCAGACTTAATATGCGTAATAATTCACAGTTAAATTTACATTTCTTTCCTTAAATTGCAAGAATAATTATTTTGTAAATTTACAGTGCAATAATTGAAAGACAATTAACTATATATTCATTTTATCAACTGCGTTTTAATTGTTTTTAGCTTCTAGTATAAATAATTGAAGCTCTTCGCAGCAAGCAATGGAGAACCGATCCCGCCTAAGCGGGAGAGCCCGGCGAAGCCAATGCGCTCGAGGGGATTCAAATCAAAGAATTCAGATGTATTTAAAATTCAGAGTATTCGTTGACCGGTATTGGATTCTCTTACTTCTAATTGCCATTAAGCTCATTCTGCAATTTGTACTTGTTAATCCTGTTTATGAACTGCACAGGGACGAGTTTCTATATCTGAACCAGGCTGATCATCTTGCATTCGGTTATATTTCAGTTCCTCCATTAAGTGCAATAATTTCCAGAATTATATTTCTTCTTGGGGGAAGCATCTTCTGGATTCGCTTCTTCCCTGCCCTTTTTGGCATCCTGACTGTTGTCTTTACCTGGTTAATTGTTGAGTCTGTCGGAGGTAGTTTATTTGCAAGGATACTGGCATCAACTGCTTTGGTTTTCTCAGCTCTTATGAGAATAAATATTCTGTTCCAGCCTAACTCATTCGATATTTTAACCTGGACAATTATTTTCTATTTCCTGATTAAATTTATTCAATCTGAAAAAGCCAGTTGGTTGTTCTATTTATCAGTTATTGTTGCAGTTGGTTTCTATAACAAATATAATCTGCTCTTCCTGATAACCGGTTTGGTTATTAGCTTTTTACTCACATATCAAAGGAGAATATTTACTAATCCTTCTTTCTGGAAAGCTCTTATAATCAGCTTAATATTATTATCTCCAAACATTATCTGGCAGATAGCAAATCATTTCCCTGTTATTCAGCATATGAAAGTTTTGAAGCATAATCAGCTTGATAATAACTCAGCATTAGGGTTTCTGAAAAGCCAGAGTTTTTTCTTTTTCGGCTCATTACCTCTGACTATTGGAGCTATTATTGCTTTTGTCTATTTCAAACCGTTCCGGCCTTACAGGTTTATTGGGATCAGTTTTGTGACAGTTATTACACTTTTCGCAATTATGAAAGCAAAGGACTATTACGCTGTAGGAATATATCCTGTAATTATTGCTTTTGGAAGTGTGTATTTTGATAGTATTTTATCAAAAAAATGGAGATTGATAGTGCTGCCATTGCTGATCGGTTTTAATCTTTTCATTTTTCTTATTACTCTTAAAGTAATTTATCCTGTATATACACCTGTTGAGATCAGGCAAAATGCTAAGGCATTTGAAAAGTTAGGCATGCTTCGCTGGGAGGATGGTAAAAATCATGACCTGCCTCAGGATTTTGCAGATATGCTTGGATGGCGCGAGATGGCAGAAAAGTCGCTTGCAGCTTATAAAACTATTCCGGTTGGCGAACTCGAAAACACCCTGGTTATCTGCAGTAATTATGGCCAGGCAGGTGCGCTGAATTATTTCAACAGGGCTAAAATGCCAGACGCATATGCGTTTAATACCGATTACATTTACTGGTTACCTCGTCTTAAAAGGATACAGAACCTGCTATTTGTAGGAGGGAAACCATCACAAGAGGTGATCGGAATGTTTAAAGACTTTAAGCTGACCGGATCTGTTGAAAATGAGTATGCAAGAGAAAAAAATACAGGCATTTACTTACTCACAGGAGCAAGTGATTTTTTTACTGTGGTTTTTTATAATAAAGTAGAGGAACGTAAAAAGAAGCTGGATATATTTTAGTTAGGAATCAGGAATCAGAAATCAGAAATCAGAAACGAGTAACCAGCAACTTTTAGCCTCCGAAGCTTTAGCGAAGGAGGCCAGCACCAAGCTCCTTGCTATGATCTATTAGCAATGAGCTACTAACTTCCTGAATGTTTTAAGATGCTCTGCAGTCTGCGTGACTAATCTCTGAACCGCCAGGCCATGTTCTATACCAGGGACAAACTCGTTAGTGTTGTTACCTGTAAGGAAAACATAATGAGCATGAATCATTGACCGCAACCATCCAGGTGGTACATGTGGAGAAGGGAAAGTGCTTGCCGGTTTAAAGTCGCTTCCTGCCACCTGCCTGTTCCAGGTGCCGGTGTCTTCAGTATAAAACTCGAAATAGTCCGGCGACGCTGAACAGTATTTTATGGTTCCTGCCTGAGCATACAGTTCGATAGAGAAATGATCACCGGTCCCCGAACTAATACGGCTCGCCGAAAGTGTCCCGACAGCTCCCGAGGCATTATCATTGATAGAAATAAGGCTGAACAGGTCAGAATCTTCTCTTACATCATCAAATTTACCGCCCTGCAGAGCAGAGGTGATTCTTAGCTCTTTCCCCAGAAAAGCAATCAACAGACTTAAGGAATGAGAACCAAGATCTGCCATAGCACCTCCATCGGGTGCCGGAGTAAGGCGCGACTGACGTCTGTCGCGGTACTCCTTCCGGAGATAATCGCTATGCAGGTATTTCAGATCGAAATGGATGGGGTTACCCAGCTTTCCTGATCTCCAGAGACTGAGCATAGCCCTTATCGTTGCTGAAAAGAGGAACTGAAAACCAACCTGAATCTTTATCGAGGGATAATTTTGAATTAATCCGGCAATTGACTTCTCTTCTTCAAGATTTGAACACACTGGTTTTTCCAGATATATCCGGCTAACGGAAGGCATCCCAAGGACTGATTTAAGATGTTCATAATGTACTTTGTTCGGGCCAAGAATAAATACAGTATTTATCTTGTTGTCTGACACAAACTCTTCCAGATTATATGAATTAAGGAACCCAAAACGATTGCCGAATGTTTCCCGGCTTTCCTTTGTCGCTGAACAGACAGCCTGAAGTTCAATTTCCGGTGCATCATTATAAAAATAACGCAATGAATTGATCGAATAAGCGTGAGAGCGGGCTATACCTCCGGAACCTATGAATCCAATTATAGCTTTTTCTTGTTTCATCATAAGTAGTTATTCTTGCATATATCAAAAATAAGCGAATTTATGGAGACTGCAAGACTGCTGGACCCCATTACCGTAAGACATTAAAAATTAATTGACAAACGTCTGATTATATAATAAATTTGGATAAAGAATGAACAAGGACGAAACCAGCTTTCTTACTAGAAGAAGAGATTTAGGCCTTGAACTTTCCTGATTTTCTTTTAATTTTACGTTAAATCAAAATAACTTAATCAATCCTTTATATGAAATCATTATCAAAAGTCTTTTCAATTATGTTCATCACTATCGGCTCCGGGCTTCTTCATGGACAGAATTCACAAAATGCAAATAAAATCACAGCTGAACAGATGATTGCGACTATCATTAAAAACACAGGAAGTCCAGTAATTCCAAATACAGTGGATGTAATTAAAGAAGGTGATCAAAAAACTCCTGTTACAGGAATAATCACATGCATGTTTGGTACAATGGATGTTCTGAAACAGGCTGTCGACAAAAACTGTAATCTTATAATTGTGCATGAACCATTGTATTATAACCATCTGGATGAAACAAAAATGTTACAGAATGATCCGGTATTTCAGGAAAAAAAGAAATTTATAAATGATAACAAGCTGGTGATATGGCGTTTTCACGATTATATACACTCTATGAAACCTGATGGAATCGAAACAGGAATGATCAACAGGCTTGGTTGGAAAGATTATCTTGTCAAAGGAACCAGCAACCAGTTTGTTATGCCAGAAACGACTTTAAATGATCTCCTTAAGAATCTGAAACATGTATTCCCAAAAAACGCATTTTATGTTATCGGAAATCCTGATATGAAACTGACCAATGTCAGACTTGCAGTTGGTGCCCCTGGCAGCGCAAGGCATATAGGGTTGCTGGAAGATAAGAATGTTGACGTTGTTGTGGCCGGGGAGGCACAACAATGGGAAACTTATGAATACATGCGTGATGCGGTTGATCAGGGGAGAAAAAAGGCTATTATTTTTCTTGGCCATATTAATTCAGAAGAGGCTGGAATGGAATACTGTTGCACATGGCTTAAAAGCTTCATAAAGGATATCCCGGTCTTCTATATTGAAAAGGGGCCATCTTTCTGGTCATACTAATCGACGATTTTTTTATATAATAATTTAAATATCTGACATAATGGCAATATTAAATAATTTCAAAAAGATTGGCTTTCAGGCATTAGTATTTTCTCTTTTATCTGTTTCGCTAGTTTGCACTGGCATTGGTAATAGTGCTTCCACAAAATTCAAAGTAATAGCCTTTTACACCGCTAAAAACGACAAGGCACATATAAGTTTTGTCCATGAGGCGAACAGGTGGTTCTCTGAACTGGCTACCAGGGAAAATTTCACCTACGATTCCACAAATAACTGGAATGATATGAATAGTCAGTTCCTTTCTAAATACCAGGTTGTAATCTTTCTTGACACAAGACCTGACTCCGCTTTTCAGAGGGCAGCATTCAAGGACTATATGGAGAAAGGAGGCTCATGGATCGGATTTCATTTTGCAGGGTTTGCACTCACTCCTTCGGAATTTCCGCAAAACTGGGACTGGTACCATAATCAATTTCTTGGTTCCGGTGAGTATAAAAGCAATACATGGCGGCCAACATCGGCTGTCTTAAGGGTTGAGAACCATAACCATCCTTCAACCCGGAATCTGCCGGATACTTTTAAGTCATCACCAAATGAATGGTATTGCTGGAAAAATGATTTAAGGAAAAACCCTGATATTAAAATACTTATTTCAATTGACTCGACGAGCTTTCCGCTTGGAACCGGACCCAAGCTTAATGAGATTTGGCATAGTGGTTATTACCCTGTTGTATGGACCAATAAAAACTATAAAATGCTGTACGTGAATATGGGACATAATGACATTGATTATGAGAATAAGACAGATAAAGAGCTCTCCTTTACATTTGGCAATGAAAACCAGGATAGGTTGATTATTGATGCCCTGATGTGGTATGGGACCTCAGGAAAGAGCAGGAAATGAGAAAAGGAGGAAAGGAGAAAGAGAGATACTGCTTCACCCATTCTCCCCTTCTTCGCTTATTTTCCTGTAATATTGAGTGTTGCCACATAATACCCCGGATCAACTTTTATGACAGCATCTTCAATATCGAGTTTCAAAGTGGTTAAGAACGGAGTTGGCTTTATAATCTGTTCCTTTCCTGAAATATAAATTTTCAATGGCATATTAAAACCCGATACACAGTTATTCCATCTGAAAGAGAGATTATTTCCTTTTACAGAGTACTCGAAAACAGGGATTCTGATATCTCTAAGATACTGGTCAAAAAAAGGTTTCAGATCAATGCCCGTTTTCTCACTTAAATAGCTCTCTATCTCGGAGCCCTTTACAACCTGATGATAAAAATCCTTATTCAGACCGCGCAGCATACTTCTCCATTTTTCATCATCACCAACTATCTGCCGTAAAGTATTAAGCATATTTCCTCCCTTATAATACATATCGTGTGACCCTTCGCTGTTGACATCGTATAATCCGATTATTGGAGTATCATTCATAATATTGGCGCGTGTACCGAGCACATATTCGCTACCTGCTTCTTTGCCAAAGTAATATTCAGTATAGAGACTTTCTGCATAATTTGCAAAGCTCTCGTGGATCCACATGTCTGCAATATCCTCATAAGTGATATTGTTAGCAAACCATTCGTGGGCAGATTCATGTATGATAATAAAATCAAATTTCAATCCCCATCCGCTAAAGCTAAGATCAGTTCCACGGTAACCATTCTTAAAACCATTGCCATAGGTTACAGAGCTCTGATGTTCCATTCCCAGGTAAGGTGCTTCGACAAGCTTGTAGCCGTCTTCATAAAACGGATAAGGTCCAAACCAATGCTCCAGAGCAGCCAGCATCATAGGCGCCTGTTTGAATTGCAGTCTGGCCTTCTCTAAGTCTTCCTTAAGTACATAATAATCGCAATCAAGAGGACCTTTCTCACCTTTAAAGATTTCAGAAAAGTGCGCATAATCAGCAATGTTGATATTAACGCCGTAGTTATCAATGGGATTGGCAACAAACCAGTTGTATGTCTTTGTTTTATTCTTCTGTTTTACAACACTTCTCAGCCGTCCGTTTGAAACATCCATTAGGTTTCCCGGAACATTAACGGTTATCAGCATGCTATCGGGTTCATCATACATATGGTCCTTGCATGGCCACCACAGGCTTGCCCCTTCACCCTGACAGGAGGAGGCCACAAAGGGCAAACCGTTTTTATCTTTCTTCCACGTTATTCCTCCACTCCACGGAGGCCTTGTTGATACTCTGGGTTTGCCTCCATAAGTCAGAACGACTGAATAGATCTTTCCCATTTCCTGTTTTTCCCCAAGCTCAATCCAATAAACATTTCCTTCACGCTTAAAATTGAGAGATTTATTATTCTGAACCGCATTCGTAAGTTTCAATGGCTCCTGAAGATCAATCTGCATGAGAGTGGATGGTTTTACGACCCTGTAGGTTACAGTATTTATACCGTTGATGGTACTATCAGATGGATTAACTACGATATCGAGATGATAGTATGTCAGGTCCCACCAGGCCCTCTCCGGAGTTATTGATCCCCGTAATGTGTCCTGACGAGTAAAGGTTTTATAAACAGGCTGGTATTGGGCTTTAAGCGGAAGCAGGTAACATAACAGGGTTGTGAGAATGAGTGATATTTTATTCATTGATAAGTTTATTAAGATAAAAGACAAAAGTAAAAAGATAAAAGGTTAAAGATAAATCGACATTCAAAAATTTCCCGCTGATCCCGCTGATTTTCGCAGATTTTAGTTACCCTATCTGCGTCAATCTGCGATATCTGCGGGAAAAAATGTAACCCTTCGGATCTTAATAGAAATATTGTATTTTTACCTTTAACTTTTTTATTACCTTTTCTTGAAATATTTTAGTAAAATATTATAAAAACCATCAATATGAAAAGAACATCTATACTATCATGTTTAATAATTATGATAACAATCTGTATCTCTGATGTTTTAATAGCTCAGGAGTCACCACGTACACGCGAATCATTCAACCAGGGCTGGAAATTCGTGAAGTACTTCAACGCATCAAATGAAGCTGTCACAACCGACAAGGAGCCTGAAAACCTGCAGCTTCCTTCTGTTAACGACAACAACTGGAGGTCACTGGATCTGCCACACGACTGGGCAATTGAAGGCCCATTCAACGATACACTCGAAAACAACACCGGACTTTTACCATGGAAAGGGATCGGATGGTACAGGAAACATTTTAACATAAGCGATAACGATAAAGGGAAACGAATATATGTCGACTTCGATGGAGCAATGGCAAATGCCAAAGTTTGGCTGAACGGGAAATATGTCGGAGAATGGCCTTATGGCTATACCTCTTTCCGTCTTGATCTTACTCCTTATATTATTACCGGGAAGGAAAACCTCATTGCCGTTAGGCTTGATACCAAGAACTGGGATTCGAGATGGTATCCTGGTGCAGGGCTCTACCGTAATGTATGGCTGGTGAAGACTTCACAGCTTCATATTGCTAATAATGGTGTTTTCTGCACAACTCCGGAAATAAAGAAAGAGAGAGGAATGCTTAGTGTTCAGGCTGAGGTAGAAAATCATCAGAATGATCCTACACCTGTTACAGTAAAGACTCTTGTTTATAAGCTGAATGAAAAATTTGAACCCTCTGCTTCTCGTGTTGCAGAATCTGTTGTTGAAACCGCAACAATTGAGGGTATGAAAAACCATGACTTCCGGTTTGATATTCCGGTGAAAGACCCGGTTTTATGGGATATTAATAAACCTGAACTATACCGGGTTGTAGTAACAGTGATGCAGGGGAAAAATATAACTGACAAATATGAAACCAATTTCGGCTTCAGAACCTTGAATTTTACCGCACGAAACGGATTCCTTTTAAATGGAAGAAGGGTACCTATAAATGGTGTTTGCAATCACCACGACCTGGGAGCTCTTGGAGCTGCTTTCAATACACGGGCGGCTGCAAGGCAACTTGAAATTCTGAAGGAGATGGGCTGCAATGCCATCCGTACAAGCCACAATCCTCCCGCCCCGGAACTTGTTGATCTTTGTGATAAAATGGGATTTCTTATCATGGTGGAGGCTTTTGATTGCTGGAGAATAGGCAAGAAACCAAAAGATTATAACCTCGTATTCGATGCATGGCATGAGGAAGATCTGAAAGCCATGGTACGACGCGACCGTAATCATCCGTCAGTCTTCATGTGGAGCATTGGCAATGAGGTACCTGATCAGGGGAATCCTTACCTTGCTAAAGCTCTGAATGAAATTGTTAAATCAGAAGATAATACTAGGCCGGTGACAGCAGGTTGCGATAATGGAGACTCCGGAACAAATGGATTTCAGAAATCTCTTGATGTTTTTGGCATTAATTATCATCTTGGCGATTACAAACGGTTTTACGATCTGAAGGACAATGCTGATCTTGGACTGGTTTCAACTGAATCAGCTTCAACTGTCAGTTCAAGAGGTGAATACTTCTTCCCCATAGTACAGGGTGATCTCAACAATAATCTGCCCGGAAAAGGGATCTTCCAGATCACATCGTATGATGTAGCCTACCCGGCATGGGCTTCTACACCCGACCAGCAATGGACAATTTTCGATAAATATCCTGCCTCAATGGGAGAGTATGTCTGGACCGGTTTTGATTATATCGGGGAACCTACGCCATACGATGGGGATATGACGGGTCTTAAACCAAGTGACTGGGGTTATAAAGAAATACTTAAAATGCTTGAAGCGGAAGGAGTTAAAGAGGTTCCTTCCAGAAGCAGCTATTTTGGAATATTGGATCTTGCAGGATTTAAAAAAGACCGGTTTTATCTATATCAGTCAAGGTGGAGACCCGATTTACCGATGGCTCATATTCTGCCTCACTGGAACTGGCCTGAAAGAAAAGGTCTGGTAACTCCCGTGCATGTTTATACATCGGGTGATGAAGCTGAACTTTTTCTGAATGGCAAATCGCTTGGCAGGAAGAAAAAAGGTGAATTTGAATACCGTCTCAAATGGGATGATGTTGTATACCAACCTGGTGAGCTTAAAGTAATTGCTTACAAAAACGGAGCACAATGGGCTGAGGATGTAGTACGCACCACTTTGTAAGCATCTGTGTTAACAATGGCTGCCGACAGACCGGTTGTTCATTCTGATGGTGCCGACCTTATCTATATTACCGTAAGAATTGAAGATAATAATAAGCTTCTGGTTCCAAAAAGCAATAACCAGCTTAATTTCAGTATTGAAGGACCGGGAAAAATTGTTGCAACCGATAACGGAGATGCCACAAGTCATGAGTCATTTCAGGCTAAATCAAAGAAAGCCTACAACGGACTGTGCCTGGTGATCGTCGCAGCGGAAAAAGGAGCAACTGGTTCGTTTACAGTGAAAGCTGAATCAAAAGGACTGAAGACTGCAAGTGTAAAGATCGATATTGCTAACTAGACAAGTAGGGTCACGCCATGGCGTGACCATTACCCTATTCTCTTGGTATAGAATAACTTATCGTCACCTTCGGTATAAAAATCCTTTAATGTAGCTTCGAGAACAAATTTATTATTGATATAGAATGCTCTTGTTGGTGCATAATGCTCCAACCCTGAAGTTTCTGCAATTAATATTTTACATCCCATCAGTCTGGCCTGGTTGCAGGTTTCCTCAATTAGTTTCTTTCCAATGCCCTTTCCCCTGAAATCATTATGAGTAGCTATCCAGTAAAGATCAAAACATGTTTTTGACATGGAGATCGGACCAAAGCAGGAATAGGCTGCGGTTACACCATCAATTTCTGCAAAAACGAAAAAATATCCTGTCGATTCTCCCTGGCTCAGTCGTTCTGCGACCAGTTCTGCGGCTATTTCAACTTCATGATCATAGAAGAACTTTGTTGACTCAACAATATCCATGACACGTTTTATATCATTTTTAACGGGTGTTGTTCTGAATGTAATATTCATGTTTTAATAGTTTTAAAAGTTTGATTTGTTATAAAGGTTATAAAAATAACCAATTCCTTTTTAACCGCCCCTCAGAACCCAATTACCTTTAATGTTGCAATCCTGGCAACAGTTTCAATAGCAATGGCGGCAAAAGCGGCTCCATAATCAAGATCTATATTCTCAAGTGTGTCTTTAGTGTCATGATAACCGCTCCTGTTTATATCGTAGTTCTCCATAAACAGCACCACAGGGATACCGGTATCGGAAAAAATCTGTCCATCGGTATTGAAAAGAGAGCTATGTGGATTGTATTGCGTTCGCACCTCTCCCTTTAATTCAAGATGCCTTGCAATATCGGGTATTTCCTGCAGCTCATTAATCCTCTGACCACGATGCAAATTTAATCTTTCGGGCTGCCTGTTCCAT
>Ga0182017_10001176_pt1 | contig 20472 bp, 13 predicted proteins | sample 712E3DmetaG_FD_120492 | JGI IMG/M metagenome (GOLD analysis project Ga0182017, IMG submission 120492) | Permafrost microbial communities from Stordalen Mire, Sweden - 712E3D metaG | ecosystem: Environmental > Terrestrial > Soil > Wetlands > Permafrost | place: Sweden: Stordalen | collected... | reverse complement strand
GGAATCCAGAAGAACTGGATACCCGATGAAGGCATTCGGGTATGACAACTTTACTTTTTTCTGTGTAGCTCATTCTCTGCGTAACATCAGTTATTAAAATCCCCCTGCAAAAAGGGTTAATAAGCATCATGCTTCCGCATGATTCATTTTTACGTTTCCAACTCCCCTTTGCAAAGGGGGATTTAAAACTGAGCAAAAACAAATTCTTCAAAAATACGCTATGTAGTTACAAAAAATGAATATTTACTATTGAAAGATATTGTATTGCCGCGTCTTGACATCTCTTATGGAATCCATTAAATTGAATCTGATAGCCGCTTCAGGGGTTACAGCGGTTTGATCTTTTCCTCAAGAGTTCTCTAATGATATTATATTGATGATCGATAATAATAAACCAAAGCCGAGTTAATGAAGAATAAATTAACAATAAAAAACCTTATAAAAGAGGCAGAGGATTTTTGTCTGGCTCAGTCGAAGGTTCAACACAAAGAACTTTATGGTGTTACAGACGGCAAGGCAGTTGGAACACTCATTGAACAGAGATTCCAAAAACAATTAAGCGATAAATATAAAGTCAGGATCGGTTCTTCTGCAAGCGGCATTGATTTGCCTTCTGTAGACATCTTGACCGACATAAAAGTAACTTCAATAAAACAGCCGCAGTCGTCTTGTCCTTTTAAGGACGCTAAGCAAAAGATTTATGGACTTGGATATAACTTGCTTGTTTTTGTCTATGACAAAGTTGATAATCCAAGGGAAAAAACTGCGAATCTCAATTTTGTGAGTTGTTCGTTCGTTTCAAAAGTACGAACTGCTGATTATACAACGACCTATCGATTGAGAGAAATGATAAAAGACAAGGCAAATACTGCAGACATTATTTCATACCTCTCAGATAGGAATATACCTGCTGACGAAATTACTATGGGAAAATTAGCAGACCATATTCTACAAACCCCGCCACAACAAGGATATCTCACTATCTCTAATGCTTTACAATGGAGATTGCAATATCAAAGGATTGTAGCGTTAGAAAAAGAAGTAAAAGGGATAACAAAGATTGTAAGTTATAATAAAGCAAAGTGATGAAAATATTTGAAGCAGACATTACTTATCAAGTCTCAGATTTCCTCAATAAGACGCTGAAAAGAATCGCATTATTTGAATCAGCTAATGATAAAATAGTGGATGTCTGCGGTATCCACCATTATTTTAACAATCAGGAGGAGTATGAAGTTCTTAAAAACATTCTTTCTAAGACGCATATCGTAGTTAAAGAGCCTGACAGGGCTGAATATGGTGATTTTCAAACCAACATTGATTTAGCGGTGAATGTTGCCGCATATTTAAAACATAAATCAGCTAATCCCAAAATCATTCTTGAACCAACTTGTGGAAAAGGGAGCTTTATTATCGCTTCGCTAAGAACATTCGATCGAATTGAAAAAATATTTGCGATTGATATTTACATGCCCTACGTATGGGAAACAAAGTTTAGCATCCTGCAATATTTTATCGATAATCCTTCTGCAAATAAACCCGAAATAGTAATTTCTCATTTTAATGTTTTCGATTTTGATTTTACAGAGATATCCAAAGAATATACAAAAGAAGAAATATTGATTATCGGGAATCCACCTTGGGTCACCAACTCAAAATTAAGCAGATTGGATTCTACTAACCTGCCGGCAAAATCAAACTTTAAAAAACACAATGGTATAGATGCGATAACGGGGAAAGGAAATTTTGACATCGGAGAGTATATCACTCTTAGGATATTCGATGCCTTTCAAAATTCAAATGGATATTTTGCCTTTCTTGTAAAAAACTCAGTTATCAAAAATATTATCTATGACCAAAAACAACGCAACTTCAAAATATCAGATATACAAAAACTCTCTATCGACAGTAAAAAGGAATTCAATGTATCGGTTGAAGCATCGTTGCTCATATGTAAATTAAAACAAGTGCCTGAATTCATTTGTAATGAATACAATATTTATGCTCCCTCAAAACTGATAAATAAATTTGGTTGGGTTGATGATAAATTTGTTTCAAGTATTGCATTATATCAACATAGCAGCGGCATTGATGGAATTTGTCCATTTGAATGGCGGCAAGGGATTAAACACGATTTGTCTTCGTTTATGGAACTCGAAAGAGTAAATGGACATTTTGTAAACGGTCTTAATCAGAAGATTATTCTTGAAGAAGATTTAGTCTTTGGACTGTTGAAAAGTTCGGACCTTAAACAAACGGTAATAGACAAAACAAGAAAATATACAATTGTAACGCAGAAAAAAGTTGGACAGAGCACAGCTTTTATAAAAAAAGATCATCCTAAAACTTATAACTATCTATATAAAAACAAGTCACAGTTCGATTTGCGGAGGTCGAGCATATACAAGGGTAAGCCGGACTATTCTATTTTCGGAATTGGAGATTACTCTTTCAAGCCTTTTAAAATTGCCATTTCAGGCCTGTATAAAAAATATTCATTCAATTTAGTCGTACCGCAAAATGGAAAACCAATAATGCTTGATGACACTTGTTACTTATTAGGATTTGATCGTCTTGACTATGCGGCTTATACCTTCATATTATTGAATAGTGAAAAGACGAAGAAATTATTAAAGGCAATTACTTTCCCAGATGCGAAGCGCATGTTTACAAAAGACGTTTTAATGCGAATTGACTTAATGAAGCTTGCCATGCAAACACAAAAAGCAAAAATCAAAAATGATATTGATGAACTTAATACCTGCTATAACTTAAAAATTCAAACAGGAACGTGGAATGAATATATAGCAACAATGAGGCCACAGCAAACAGAATATGCAGATGCAAAACAATTGACTTTACTGGAGCCGATAATAAATTATAAACGGACAGTAGCTTAATTAATATTGATTCGGACAGGTAGGGAATCGAACAGCTCTTGTGCAGAGTCAAAAAACCGGTTTAAATATAAATATGGATTAACGAACACCTCATCTCTTGGCGTCGTTAAATTGTTTGATGCGCGCATAATAGGAGGCATTATGGACTCACGAAATTATATCCTTTTATGTATTACATTAAATTGAATCTAAGAGCCGCTTCAGGGGTTGCAGCGGTTTGATCTTTTCCTCAAGAATTCTAAAGGTTCATACAATATTAAACCGTTAATATGCCGTTGCAACACTGGCAAGGTTTGGCTACATTTTCATGAGGGCAAACCAACACAATGACTAAAAGAAATAAAACAAAAATACATCAGCATAAAACTATAAAAACTGCAATGAAAAAACCGCAGGTGTCTGAAGAGCCGGCAGTCTGGTATACCGATACTGCTGTGCCACATTCTTTAATGCCGCTTGATTCAATAATTTGCGGAGATGCGCTTCACATACTTCCGAATATCCCTGATTGTACTATCGATTTGATTGTAACTTCTCCACCTTATGCAGATAAGAGAACGAATTCATATGGCGGAATTCATCCGAATAAGTATGTTCGCTGGTTTTTGCCTATTGCGAAAGAATTACAGAGGGTCTTGAAACCATCGGGATCGTTTATCCTTAATATCAAAGAAGGTGTGTCGGATGGAGAAAGACAAACATACGTTCTTGAACTTGTTCTTGAATTAAAAAAGCAAGGATGGTTTTGGACGGAAGAATATTTATGGCACAAAAAAAATAGTTATCCGGGGAAATGGCCGAATAGATTCCGCGATGGGTGGGAACATTGCTTTCATTTTAATAAAGAAAAAAACTTTGCAATGTACCAAGAAGCAGTCAGGGTGCCAATGGGTGATTGGGCTAAAACGCGTCTTAAGAAACTCAGTGAAACGGATAAACGCCGGGATGAATCAAAAGTGGGAAGCGGCTTTGGCAAGAATATATCTAACTGGGTAGGTAGGGAATTGGCTTATCCGGATAATGTATTACATTTAGCAACGGAATCCTCTAATAAAAACCATAGCGCTGCATTTCCCACATCTTTACCGGAATGGTTTATAAGGCTCTTCACAAAACCTGGAGATATCATCCTTGACCCATTCCTTGGTTCAGGCAGCACGGCAGTTGCCGCAAAAAGAACCGGACGAAGATATATCGGAATTGAAATATTAAACGAATTTTGTCAATTGGCGGGACAGCGAGTTAAAGAAGTATCGTCGAACAACGGGGAACTATTCAAATGAAAAATATTTTAATTAAAAAAGTGATAAGGTATGTTGAAGACAATATCGGAATATTCCATCAAAAAAGAATTGCGAGTATAGAAGAATTAAAATTATCGCAAGTATTAAAAAGAAAAAATCCATATCTCTTTAAAGCAAAGTATATTCTTACCGCTGAAAAGATAGTAAAGACCTTAGTTGATGCTCATATCTCGTCAAATGAAGAAACAATATTTGGGGATTGGTTGGAAGGATTGGCGATCTTTATTAATAAAAATATTTATCATGGTTGGAAATCCGGAATACCAGGAATAGATTTAGAGTTTAATAAAGACGGCAATCGGTATATCGTAAATATTAAATCTGGACCTAATTGGGGGAACAAAAGTCAAAAAGAAAAGATGATTCTTGAGTTCGGAGATGCAAAGAAGACATTGTCAACGAGTGGTTCAAAAATAAATGTTTTGGCAATAAATGGGTGCTGTTATGGTCGTGATAAAAAGCCACATAAATTCCCAAAGAAAGGCGGCGATTACTTTAAATACTGTGGTCAGGCATTTTGGGAATTTATATCGGGAGATCATAACCTATATATTGAAATTATTGAACCGTTAGGGCATAAAGCGAAGGAACGAAACGAAGATTTTATAAAGGCATATTCTCAGATGATAAATAAATTCACGAAGCAATTTATAAATGAATTTTGCAAAGAAGACGGTTCAATCGATTGGGAAAAAATAGTGATTATGAATTCAGCCGTGGTTCAGTTGAAAACACAAAAAGAAATAAAATAATTCTAGTTCACTCGTTATCCAAAGTTCAAAATCATTGCAAAAAGGCAATATGAGGAACATGATTCACTTTAAAAAATGATGTCGTATATTCTCACGAAATTAAGAGAGAATATTGTTCGATATATGTTATTTAAAGTCAAGATTGAAATTTAAGTATGACGTAGATTCAGTCGCTTTGCTTCTTTGTTGGTGAGAAAATTGAAATTTGTAAAATTCATGTGGGTTATGGAGGATCATGTATGAAAAATGAAGATATATTGTTTTCCGTTAACGTCGGTTGGGTTCAAGCAGAAGCCAAACAAAGAATAAATCGCAGACTAACAGATTCAGAACTTCTTTTGGTAAAAGATGGATTAGAAGAAGGGCTCGGTTTTGATCTTGAAACTGTGTTCGAAACTGCCATCGATGATGCTGTTAGACTTGCTAAAGAGTAAACCTCAAAAAGCTTAGGTGGATAGCAAAAAAATCAATCTATATTGGAGTTCAAGAATAAGACGAATCATCTCTTTGGACTTACACTAACACATCTATCACGTCACAGTCGGTGATGTGCAAACCGTCGCACAAGAAACTATCGGCCGCAAACTTCGGGAAAATGAATTACAAAAAGTTATAGATAAGATTCTTGACAGAATCCAATGGTATGATGTGGTTGAAGATGCGATAGCGCAGGAAACGGCGGTACATTAATAGGTATGTATAGCCATTTATCCCTTCTTATCACTTATCATTTCACCCATTTCTAAAATAGATACATACGGCAGGGCTTGGGAACAGGAAGATAAATGCCGATTCTTGCCGAACCGGGATTTATTCGCTGCGTGATTGTGTTGTATTATGATCAATAGATAAGCGAACTTCAATGAAACGGTGGATAAAAATAGTCATTATCGTGTTTATTGCCGCGCTCGCGGGAATTCAACTGGTGCAGCCTGCAAGGAATATGTCCCCTCAATCCAGCCGTAAAGAAATATCCGCCGGATTTTCCGTGCCTGCAAGCGCCCAACAGGTCATTCAGCAATCCTGTTACGATTGTCACAGCAACAATACACGTTATCCATGGTATGCAAATATCCAGCCGGTCGGCTGGTTGCTGAATCATCATATCACCGATGGAAAGCATGAATTAAATTTCGATGAATTCGCTTCCTATCCTCCCCGCAAACAATATCGGAAATTCAAGGCGATAGAAAATGAAATACAAAAAGGCGATATGCCGTTGGAATCGTATCTCCTCATACATCGGGATGCAAAGCTCTCTGAGGATCAAAAAAATATACTGGCAGCGTGGTGTGAGGCAATGCGCGATTCCATGAAAACACATTTTCCTGCTGATAGCCTTGAGCGTCCCCATCGCCGCTGATCCGGTAAGCAGGCAATTTCTCCCAATCTTCCAAGATGTATATCATTCCAGCGGATTTTTACATTTCGCTCCCAAGCGGAGTTTAGGAGCAAGAATTCTAAGGATTGTAAAAAATGCCGATTTATTGTTGAGGGAATTTTCGCTATTTTGATATAGAATAATTGAGAGTATATGATGAATAAGAAAAACAAGAGTCTTGAAAAATTCAATATCGGACTGATTCAAATGTCGGTCTCAAAGGACGCCAACAAAAACATCTCAAAGGCCATTGAACGTGTTGGACTGGCGGCACAAAAAGGAGCACAAGTGATCTGTCTTCCTGAACTATTCCGTTCGCAGTACTTTTGCCAGCAGGAAGATGTGAAGTTCTTCGATCTTGCGGAAACCATTCCCGGTCCTACCACCAAAACATTAAGTTCGGTTGCCAGAAAACATCGCGTCGTTCTTATCGTACCGGTCTTTGAACGAAGGGCGGCGGGTATCTATTATAACAGTGCGGCTGTTCTGGATAGCGACGGCTCATTGGCCGGTGTATATCGCAAAATGCATATTCCCGATGATCCTGCTTATTATGAAAAATTCTATTTCGCTCCCGGCGATCTCGGATTCCAGGCATTTGATACAAAATACGGACGAATCGGCACACTCATTTGCTGGGACCAATGGTACCCTGAAGCCGCGCGTATTACGGCATTGCTCGGCGCTTCTGTGCTGTTTTATCCGACTGCAATAGGATGGCATCCGAACGAAAAAACTGAATTAGGTAAAGCTCAGCTCGATGCATGGCAGACCGTGCAGCGCGGCCATGCTATAGCAAATGGAATGTATGTCGCTGCAGTAAACCGGATCGGGCTGGAAAAGCCGTTCCTGGATTCGCCGGGTATAGAATTTTGGGGAAGTTCTTTTATTGCCGATCCACAAGGAGTGATACTCGCAGAGGCGTCCGCGGATAAGGAAGAAATCTTGATTGCTTCGGTGGATCTAAAGCATCAAGAAGATATCAGGCGCAATTGGCCGTTTCTCCGCGACCGGCGAGTGGATCAATATGACGGTATAAAGCAAAGATTTCTTTCGGAAGAGGAATGGAAAAAGAAATGAACGTTACGAATGGAATGCCGCTCTATCGAATGCCCGCAGAATGGGAACGTCATGATGCTACGTGGCTCTGCTGGCCTGAGAATCGGAACGATTGGGCCGGGAAGTTCGAACCGATTCCATGGGTGTTTGCAGAGATGGCAAAGAAATTATCGGATGGGGAAATTGTCCGCATTATTGTGCAGTCGGCAGAACACGAAAAGAAAGTGAGACTGATTCTTAAACAGCAAGGCGCGGATCTTCAGTGGATTGAATTTTTCCGGTTCCCTACAAATCGCGGATGGACGCGCGATATGGGTCCGATTTTTACCCGGCGCAGTCCGGAGAACGATATTGCTGTACTGCGATTCCGGTTCCGTGCCTGGTCCAAATATCCGGACTGGAAAAAAGACGATCAGGTTCATCTGCGGGCGGCGAAAGCGCTCAATCTGCCGCTCGTGTCTGCGAAGTATAAAGGCGAAGAAGTGGAATTGGAAGGTGGAAGTATCGATGTCAATGGAAATGGAACAGTTCTAACGACAGAGGAATGTTTGCTGCATCCGGATATCCAGGTGCGCAATCCCGGGTTTACCCGCGGGGATTATGAAGAGATGTTCAAACAATATCTCGGCATCGGGAAGGTAGTGTGGCTCGGGAATGGGATTGCAGGCGACGATACACATGGACATGTCGATGATATATGCCGGTTTGTAAATCCTTCGACAGTTGTGATTGCCGAGGAAAAGAATCCGTCGGATGTGAACTATAAACCGCTGCAGGAAAATAAAGAACGGCTGCAGGGAATCCGTCTTGCACACGGCGAAAAATTAGCCGCTATTTCTCTGCCGATGCCCGCACCTTTATATTTTAACGGTCAAAGGCTCCCTGCGAGCTATGCAAATTTCTATATCGGTAATACCGTAGTGATTGTTCCTACGTTTAACGATTTGAATGATCGAATTGCCCTCGGTATACTTTCGGAACTCATTCCCGGCAGAAAGGTCGTAGGAATCCATGCGGTCGATCTGGTGCTGGGGCAGGGAACCCTGCATTGTCTGACGCAGCAGCAGCCGTCACCCGCTCAGTAAAATATTTTATAGGGATCAATTAGGAATAGAAAATATACCGTTTTATTATTCCTCTGTGTTTGTTTAATCCTTGCGGTCCTTCTTCTAACGGAGATCATTTCATTTATCGCGGGCGCAGTCATTTTTGCGATTGCACTTCTTTTGATCGGTTTCGTATCGAATGGTTTTCAAAAAAAGTGATACATGGTAAAAGAATCCTTGGGCGGGCGGTTGATTAAGACAATCGATTCATTCAAAAATTCCAATCGCTCACCGGAGCGAGCATTCCCTTCCGATCCACTCGTTTATACACAACGCATTATTCTTTACTCTGCTCTTCAGGACTGCTCTTTTTGTGATCAAAATGATGGGTCATTTCATACTCCAGTTCCGGGTCGATCTTCTGCTGTTCTATTTTCTTTTCCCGTACCATGAGTTCCTCGTGATGGACCTGGAGATAGTCGAGCTCTTTCTTACCGTATGAAAAGCGGGTGATGATGACGAACAGTACCGGAACAATGAGTATCGCAAGCGTCGATGCAGCAATCATGCCGCCGAGGACGGTAAATCCGATTGTATTCCTTGCAACAGCTCCCGCTCCGGTTGCAAATGCGAGCGGCAGGACACCTAAAATAAAAGCCATAGATGTCATAATAATGGGACGTAATCGCAATTGAACGGCTTCCAGCGTGGATTCGATGAGTTCCTCTCCGCGGTCGACACGGACTTTTGCAAACTCAACGATAAGAATGGCATTCTTCGCAGAGAGCCCGATCAAGGTTATGAGTCCTATCTGTGCGTACACATTGTTGGTAAGCCACGGCAGACACATAAGCAGAAGAATGGCGCCGAACGCACTGATAGGCACCGGAAGCAATACGGAAAGAGGCACAGACCAGCTTTCGTAGAGCGCGGCCAGAAAAAGAAACACGAACGTGATGGAGAAAATAAAGATATAGATAGTGACCGATCCTGCTTTGATCTCTTCATAGCTTAATCCTGAAAACTCATACGTGTATCCCCGCGGTAAAACTCTTGACGCTGTTGCTCTCAGAGCGTCTATTCCCTCGCCGGTGCTGTATCCCGGCGGAGTGGAACCGTCCACTTCTGCAGAACGAAAAATATTGAAATGCGTTATCAGCGGCGGAGCTTCCGTCGCTTTATAACTGACGAGTGTGCTGAAAGGCACCATTTCCCCGCGCTGGTTGCGCACGTAGTATTTGTTAAGGTCGGATATCAGCGCGCGATACGTTGTGTCTGCCTGTACTACGACATGGTATGTACGGTCGTACAGCGTAAAATTGTTCACAAACAAGCTTCCCATATACGCCTGCAAGCTTGTAAATACATCCGCAATATTGACTCCCAGCTTTGCGCATTTTTCACGATCCACTGTAAGCTCATAACTGGGCGTGTGCGCGCCGTAGTAGCTGAATGCGGTCGAGATTGCCGGATTCTTATGAGCCTCGGCGACGAATTTTTTTACGACAGTTTCGAATGCGTGCACATCGTCGCTTGTGCTGCCTTGCTCGATTTGCATACTGAATCCCGCGGCCTGCCCTATACCGCGGATCGGCGGCGGCGGAATGACGACGATATTGGCATTGTCAATGCCTGCGGCGGCAATACGCTTTCTCAGCACAGTCATAATGCCGGGTATTTGTTCCCCGGGTTTCGTACGCTGCTCCCATGGTTTGAGCATGCAAAAGATACTGCCCGAATTGGATGTGGTCCCGGAATTTAAAATATTCAAACCGGATATGGCCGAATAATGATTCACACCGGGGGTGGAACCGACGATCTCCATGAGTTTCGTAATAACCGCAACGGATTGAGTGGTAGAAGTTCCCTCGGACATTTGGTATGTAACGTACAAGCGGCCGTCATCTTCAGAAGGAATAAATCCCGACGGCTTCTTTTTAAATAAAACAACAGCAGCAATGCAAATACAAAGAAGCAATATGACGATATATTTTGACGCCTTGATACCGCGTTTTACAGTGTGGACATAGTCAGCTGTAAGGGTTTCAAACCAGCCATTGAAGCGATAGAAAAACTTGCCGAGCCAACGTGATTTTTTGGTAATATGTGACGGCTTGAGAAGAAGCGTGCAGAGCGCCGGTGTTAACGATAATGCAACGAAGGCCGAAAGCATGACCGAGATAGCGATGGTGATGGCGAACTGCTGGTACAAACGTCCGATGATCCCCGGTATGAATCCTACAGGCACGAAAACGGCCGCAAGGATGAGCGCGATAGCCACAACGGGCGCCGAGATATCTTTCATGGCGCGGTACGTTGCCTCTTTTGCCGACAGATGGTACGCGTCGATATAATGCTGCACCGCCTCGACCACAATAATAGCATCGTCAACTACGATGCCGATAGCCAGCACAAAGCCGAACATGGTGAGCGTATTGATCGTAAATCCGAGCGGTATAAAGAAGCAGAATGTACCTAAGAGCGACACAGGAATGGCAAGAATAGGGATGAGTGTGGATCGAATGTTTTGAAGAAACAGGAACACCACGATTGCAACGAGACACAGCGCTTGAATTAATGTCTTTATGACTTCCTGCATAGAAACTTTTATGATGGTAATTGACTCAAAAGGCACCGCGTAATCGACATCGGCAGGAAATGATTTTTTCAGCTGTTCTAATGCCGCATAGACATTGTTTGCCGTTTCAAGAGCGTTGCTTCCCGGCGTTTGATAGATGAATATAATCGAAGCCCGTTTTCCATCGACAAATGAGTTGCTCGAAAACGTGAATTTGCCAAGTTCCACTCTGGCAACGTCTTTGAGATACACCAATTCGCCGGTGGAGGGAATAGTCTTAATAATAATTTTTTCAAAATCGGCGGCTTTTTTCAACCGGCCGTTGACAAGAATGCCTATTTCAAACGCCTGTGAGTTATGTTGAGGGGGGGCGCCCGCCGAGCCGGCTGCGACCTGTACATTTTGCGCGTTCAGTGCTGCAATGACATCCTGCGGAGTGAGACTAAAGGCCGCCATTTTTTCCGGATTCATCCAAACACGCATGCTGAAGTTGTCTGTCCGCGTATAAACATCACCGACACCCGGTACACGCAGCAGGGCATCTTCGATAAATATATTCGTGTAATTATCGAGGAATGTAATATTGTGAGTTCCTTTGGGCGAGAAGACGGCTACCTGCATGAGCATGCTGGGATTGCGTGCACGTACCGTCAGGCCAAGGCGGCTGACGACCGAGGGTAATAACGGCGTGGCGATACCCACACGGTTCTGGACATTGAGTGCGGCAATGTGAACATTGGTACCGACATTAAATGTCACGTTGATGCCCATGGAGCCGGTATTGGTATTGGTGCTTTGCATGTATTCCATACCCGGAGTACCGTTGACTTGCTCCTCAATCGGAGTGGCCACGGTTTGTTCCACCGTCTGGGCATCCGCGCCGGTATATTGCCCGCTTACGGAGACAGCAGGCGGCGTTATATTCGGATACTGGTCAACGGCCAGATTTTCTATGCAGAGAATACCCGATATCATTAACACAAGAGATATAACGATGGCGGTGACCGGCCTTTTGATAAATGTATTGGCGATCATTCCTGTGCAGGCCTATGGAGTTCGCGTGCTTTTTGCAGATCGTATTCTAATTCGGTGTCGATGTTCTGTTCCTCTACTTTTTTAGCTTTTTCCACCAATTCTTCACGGTGAGCCTGGAGATATTCGAGTCTCTCACGGCCATACGACAAACGCGTGATGATGACGAAAAGCACCGGGACAATAAATATAGCAAGAGTAGTAGCCGCCAGCATTCCGCCGAGAACGGTAAATCCTATTGTCCTGCGCGCGATTGCTCCGGCTCCGGTTGAAAAGACAAGAGGCAGGACACCGAGTATAAATGCCATGGAGGTCATGACGATCGGCCGCAAGCGCAGACGTACCGCTTCCATAGTGGATTTGATAAGCTCTTCTCCCCGGTCGACACGCACCTTTGCAAACTCCACGATCAAGATTGCATTCTTGGCGGCAAGTCCTATGAGTGTGATGAGTCCTATTTGTGCATAGACATTGTTGGAAATGCTCGGCAGGCAGGTCAGTGTAATGATGGCGCCAAAAGCGCCGATAGGTACTGCGAGCAAAACCGAAAAAGGAACAGACCAGCTTTCATAGAGCGCGGCCAGAAAAAGAAATACGAATGTTATTGAGAAAGCGAAAATATAAATGGTCATCGATCCTTCTTTGATTTCCTCATAGCTTAATCCCGAATACTCGTAGTCGTATCCATCCGGCAGAACTTTCTTCGCCACATCTTTCAGGGCGTCTAATGTTTGCGTGCTGCTGTATCCTGCGGAGGATGCCCCGTCAATTTCAGCGGACCGGAAAATATTAAAATGCGATATCAGTGGCGCGGCTTCCGTCGGCTCGTAACTGATCAATGTGCCCAGGGGAACCATCGCACCGGTCTGGTTGCGCACGTAATACTTGTCAATGTCCGACACGTTCGCTCTGGACATCGTATCGGCTTGAACGACCACATGGAAGGTACGGTTGTATGTGGTGAAATCATTTACATAGATGCTTCCCATGTACGCCTGGATGGTTGTAAAGACATCCGCAATATTGACTCCCAGCTTTTCACATTTTTCCCGGTTAACCGTAAGATTGTAATTGGGAGTGTGCGCAGAATAAAAACTGTATGCATGAGTAATCGTCGGATTTTTATTGGCCTCATCGACAAACCTGTTGACTACTTTTTCGAATGCGTGAATATCGTCATTGGTGTTGCGCTGTTCTATCTGGAAACTGAAACCGCCCACCGACCCTACACCCGGAATGGGTGAAGGCTGAATAACCTGAACGCTGGCATTGTCAAGGCCGGCTTCGGCAATATGTCGTTGCAGGACACGAATAATGCCCGGCACCTGCTCGCTTGATTTAGAACGGTCGTCCCATGGCTTAAGCTGACAATAAATGGTGCCGCAATTTGAATTGGTTGCATTGGTTACGACATTCAATCCGGACAACGCTGCGTAATGTCCAACGCCCGGAGTGGATGATATGACCGCCATAAGCTTCGTCATCACCGCGACCGATTGCGCAGTCGAAGATGCGGGAGGCAGTTGAAACGTTATGTAGAGATTTCCATCGTCTTCGGAAGGTATGAATCCTGTCGATTTATTCTGAAAAAGAAATAAGGTGCCGACGCAAAGACAGATAAGCACAATGACAACATATCTTGATGCGCTGATGCTCCGCTTTACGCCGTCAGAGTAGTTATCCGTCAGTTTGTCAAACCAGGTGTTGAAACGGCTGAAGAACCGTCCCAGCCAATGAGACTGAGAGATCGCGGCATTCTGTGACGGCTTGAGAAGAAGCGTGCAGAGCGCCGGCGTTAACGATAATGCGACGAAGGCAGAGAGCATGACCGAGATCGCGATGGTAATGGCAAACTGCTGGTACAAACGTCCGACGATGCCTGGTATGAATCCTACAGGCACAAATACGGCCGCAAGGATGAGCGCAATAGCCACAACGGGCGCCGAGATATCTTTCATTGCGCGGTACGTCGCCTCTTTTGCCGACAGGTGGAACTCGTCAATATAATGCTGCACCGCCTCGACCACAATAATAGCATCGTCAACTACGATGCCGATAGCCAGCACAAAGCCGAACATGGTGAGCGTGTTGATCGTAAACCCGAGCGGTATAAAGAAGCAGAATGTGCCTAATATCGACACGGGAATGGCGAGGACCGGGATAAGCGTGGAGCGGAGGTTCTGAAGGAACAAAAACACGACGATGGCAACGAGACACAGCGCTTGAAGCAATGTACCGACAACCTCACTCATGGAAACCTTGACAACTGTAACGGATTCAAATGGTATCGTATAGTCAATGTCGGTCGGGAAAGATCTTTTCAGTTGGGCCAGGACGTTCGAGATGCCCTTTGCTGTTTCAAGAGCATTGCTCCCCGGCGCCTGGTACACAAGCAGACAGGAAGCCCGTTTCCCGTCGACAAACGAGTTGCTGGAAAAAGTGAATTTACCAAGTTCCACTCTGGCCACATCCTTGAGGTACACCAGATCGCCTGTGGACGGAACAGTCTTAACGATAACATTTTCAAAATCCGAAACTTTGCTGAGCCGTCCGTTGACAAGAATTCCTAATTCAAATGTCTGTGTTTGTTGCTGGGGGGGCACACCCGCGGAACCGGCTGCGACCTGCACATTTTGCGCATTGAGTGCGGAAATGACGTCCGTGGGGGTTAAGCTGTATGATGCCATTTTTTCCGGATCCATCCAGATGCGCATACTGAAATCGTCCGTAAATCTGCTAATGCTGCCCACACCGGGTACGCGAAGCAATGCATCCTGCACGAAGATGTTCGTATAGTTATCGAGGAACGTGATGTCATGGGTTCCCTTCGGCGCGTAAATAGACACCATCATGAGCATGCTGGGGTTCAGCGCCCGGACGGTAAGACCAAGACGGCTCACCGCGGCCGGCAGGAGGGGTGTTGCAATGCTTACACGGTTTTGAACATCGAGCGTGGCAATATCGATATCGGTTCCGATGCTGAATGTTACGTTCATCGACATCAAACCGTTATTCGTATTATTGCTTTGCATGTACTCCATGCCCGGAGTACCGTTGACCTGCTGTTCAATAGGAGTTGCCACGGTTTGCTCTACGGTCAATGCATCGGCTCCCGTAAACTGACCGTTCACCTGTACGACCGGCGGCGTGATTTGAGGATACTGTTCAATCGGCAGGCTCAGAATACAAATGATACCTGTGATCACCAATATAACAGAAATGACAATAGCGGTGACGGGCCTTTTAATAAACGTATTAGCGATCATGGATTAATTCATCGTCCAATCAGAAAGGATTTCATTGCAGGTCATACGAAAATCTATTGTGCATTCTGTTTGCTTCCTTTTCCCGTTTGTGCAGAACGGTCTCCCGATGGGGCTATTGGAGAACCGTTATGCAGCGACTGTATTCCGTCTGATACTATAATATCGCCCTCTTCGATTCCATTTTTTATAATCACGTTCGGTCCCAGTATAGCTCCAAGCTGCACTTTCTTTTGAAATGCAAGCGAACGCTGATCCTTTCCTGCAGTGTGGTCGCCGGCCGCGTCGCCGCTGTTGGCCACAACACTGTCTTTGACTACATAAACAAAATATTCTCCCATTTCTTCTACAACGGCCTTGTTCGGTATGACCAATTGAGGGGTTGGATCTTGATTGTGTACCCGCACAACGCAGCTCATACCGGCTCGTAATAAAGATGCCGGATTCGGGAAAAGGAGCCTAACTCTGATGGATCCCGTCTGGGGATTTACTGCTCTGTCGATAACAGAAAGTCTTCCTATAGAGGAATACAGCGAATTGTTAGGCATGATGAGCGTGAACAGGGAATCAACTGACCGATGGCGCGTATTTTGAAGATTGTAAAAAAAGGACAACTGTTTTTCGTTGATCAGGAAATCGACTCCCATCGGATCATCGGTGGAGATGGTAATAAGCACCGTTTGTCCTACTGTCACTAAATCTCCGAGTTTTACCTGGCTAAATCCTATTGTTCCGTCGAATGGAGCGGTAATAACGGAATATGCCAGACTTGTACTCGCAATTTTTAATGCCTCTAATGCCGATTGGTATGCATTTTTTGAATTTTCCAGCGCAATCATCGCATGGTCGTAAATCTGTTTCGCAACGGCCTTATTGTTGTTCAGGTACTGATAACGGTCTGCATCCTGCTGCGCCTGTTTTAGATTCCCCTCTGCAACTTTAACATTAGCTTCAGCTGTATTGTAGTTGTCTTCGTAGATACGCCGGTCGATATCGTACAGTTTCTGTCCCTTCGCTACGTGGCTGCCTTCTTTAAAAAATATTCCGGTAATATATCCCTGTACCTCAGGGAGCAGGTTGACCTGGCTCAGGGCTACGGTCGTAGCGGTGTACCTGTCATAATACGTAACCGGCAGCGCCTTGACGGTGAACAGATTTACCGGCACAGGCGGTGGAGGGGGCGGCTGCGCTTGCCTGCATGAAAATTGAACCAGGCAGCCGAGGAGTGTTATGCTAAAGAATGCTTTGTTCATATTCTGTCCGTTGAAGTTCATTAATAATGGGAAGGGATGTCACCCATCGCTTTTTCCAGATCTATCTTGCTTGACAGAAGCTGGAAGAGAGCGTCGAGATAACCTATTTCCGCGCTTATCAGATTTGATTCGGCCACAAGGAGATTCAGATAAGCGATTACTCCCTGATTGTACTGCAGCGATACAATGCGGTAAACATTCTGTGCCCGCGATTTATTATCGTCCAGCAGGCGAAGGTTGTACAGGCTGCTTTTATAGTTGGCCAGCGCAGAACTGTACTCCGTGTAAATCTGCGATTTTAAACTCACCTCATTCCAACTCACAACCTGTTCCTGGAGTTTCGACCTCTGCACGCTTTCTACACGCGCAAAGCCTGTGAAAATTGGAAAACTGAGAGATACTCCAAAATAAGAATAAGGGTAAGCGGTTTTAAAAAGAGTTGATGATGCGGGACTTTCATATTCGTAATAATAATTGTAAAAAACGGAAACAGAAGGAAGAAAGGAAAGTTCGTTCTCTATGGTTTGCTTGTGCTGCAGTTCCTTTATCGTTTGAAGCTGTTGAAACTCTATCCGGTTTTCATACAGCAATTGCTTTGTCGTATCGGCATATATTTCCTGCAGCATTTGCGTTGTATCAAATGCAACGCTGAAGTTTTTTTCTGGCGGATAACCCATCAGTTCCTTCAAGGCCGCATATTCCGGTGCGACATTTTCGGTCTGCTGTTTCAGCTGCGCCTTTGAATTATTAAGCGTGATAACGGCTTGTTCATGATCTGTTTCGTCGACGATTCCGCCCACATACTGGTTATACGTATCCATAATATTCCTGCCCAGCCGCGCGGTGTCTTCTTTCAGTACATCGATCTCCTCAAGCGTTAGTAAGAGGTTGTAAAATGATTTACTGACGGATGAGACAGTGTATATTTTCATGCTGTCCGTGATTTGTTCGGCCTGCTTCGTAAACAGCGACGCGCTCGTAGCCGCATAGAAGAGCTGAGGCTGGAATATTGCCTGCGAGGCGGATAATTCAGGAATCGCGGTATTGGCAACGCCGGCGGGTGTTGGAATCGGCGGCCCTCCCGGCACAGTATTCGGAGAAAGCGTCGTAGGCAGTTGATTGTAATGGATCATACTGCCGGTAAGATTGACCTGCGGCAGCCAGCCGGACAGGTTAATTGCATTGGTGGCTTTAGCGATAGAAATATTCACAAGCGACCGGTTAAGACCCGGCTGGTGGTCCATTGCATAGTGTATGCACTGTTCGAGCGTGAAAAATTGGATCGAATCAGATTTCTCTATATTCTGAGAATAGGCATGAACCGGTAAGTATACAAAAACCGCAATGAAGAGAAGAGATCGTTTTATGCTTTTTGTTGTTCCAATGGTTTTTAGCACGGAGTGAGAAGTTATTGTTCTTTGTTGTTTATTACCGCAGCCTTGAGCCATGAACCTGTCTTCCTATTCGTTGGGGTCGCCTTGTTTGTTCGATGAGTAAGAACGGCGTTTGACTATTATCGATTCAACTATTATAAATTAGAACGTTTTAATTCGGCAAAGGTTTCTTTCCGATTGATCAATAGATTGCGGAATTCTTGAATGATTCCTTTCATTATCTTGTAAAAACGCTCAGCAAGCAGGCGGATTCCTGAAGATAATGCGGGATTTTTAAAGAGGCCGAATTTATGAGAATCGGCATCTCGAAAATCAGGAAAAACAAGTCATCCCGGCCTTTTCCGTGAATTTTATGTCCCCTCTGATGATTCTCATTAAACCCGGCATTCAAAAAATCTTCATTGAATTTTTTTACCTTGACAAATGGCATTGTAATTACCTAACTTATGCGTAGATTTTTTTGTGGGTATTATTGTCCTGCTCATCAGGGCAGCAGCGCTCCATCGTAAGGATTGTATGAAAACGTATTTTCTTCTTTTGATTCTTCTTGCCGGGAATCTCGATTCGCAAACTATTGGTCAAATTGAAAAACGTAAAATTTTTCTTCCAAACGGATGGGGAATCACCGTTGTCGGGAAGAATCTGCCGCTTGGCGATCTTCCTCTTAATATGGCCGTCTCGCCCGATAGGAAAATGATTGCCGTTACAAACAACGGACAGGGTACGCAAAGCATACAGCTCATCGATATTGCAGCCGGAAAAATTACAGACACTAAGGAGGTGCGTGTCGCATGGCTGGGACTTGTCTGGAGCGATAATTCTAAAACTTTATACGCATCAGGCGGCAATGGGAATTATATTATGCGTTTCGATATCCATGACAAAAAACTTGTTTTCCGGGATAGTATCGTCCTTGGAAAACCGTGGCCGGAAAAAATATCAATCGCAGGAATAGCTCTCAACGACTCAAGGCACATCCTCTATGCGGTTACGAAAGAAAATAATTCGCTCTATGTAATTGATGTAAAAGGAAAGAAGGTAATAAACAGATATTCTCTCGACGGAGAAGGATACACGTGCGTTCTTTCACCTGATAAAATGCTGCTCTATTTATCCTGCTGGGGATGTAATAAAGTGGTTATCTTCGATACGCAGACGATGATTTTGAGGGACGCTGTGACTGTGGGTGATCACCCGAATGAATTGCTGTTGAATGCAAGCGGTTCATTGCTCTATGTCGCGAATGCAAATGACAACTCCGTGTCGGTCATCGACACACGGAAGCGTAAGGTGATCGAAACGCTGAATGCAGCTTTGTATCCCGATGCACCGAGCGGATCCACAACTAACGGTATTGCGCTCGATAAAAAAGGGGAAACATTATTTATTGCCAATGCCGATAATAATTGTCTTGCTGTGTTCGATATCAGTGTTCCCGGCCGCAGCAGGAGCAAGGGATTTATTCCAACTGGCTGGTATCCGACTTGCGTGAAGGTTGTCGGAAATATAATCTTTGTAGCAAATGGAAAAGGATTTTCTTCGCTTCCCGATCCGCGCGGGCCCAATCCAATGAAGAAAAATATTACGGTCGAATATCAAAAGGGAATTTCCTCGCCCGAGAAAGAGCAATATATCGGCAGCTTGTTCACGGGCCGTCTCAGCATGATTCCTGTTCCCGGTGAAAAACAACTTTCCATCTATTCACAGGTGGTGTACAGAAATACGCCGTATACGAAAGAAAAAGAAACCCGAAGCACCGGCAAAAATGGAAATCCTATTCCATTCAAAGTGGGCGATCCATCGCCGATCAAGCATGTTTTTTATATCATTAAAGAAAACCGAACATACGATCAGGTGATGGGTGATGTAGCCGACGGAGCACACGATTCCTCTCTCGTCCTTTTTGGAAAAAAAATAACGCCAAACCAGCATGCACTTGTAAAAGAATTTGTTCTTCTCGATAATTTTTATGTCGACGGAGAAGTAAGCGCTGACGGACATAACTGGAGCCTCGGCGCCTATGCAACCGACTACCTTGAAAAAAACTGGCCAACGAATTACGGCGGCCGCGGCGGCACATACGACGCCGAGGGAACCCGCAAAATCGCGAATAATAAAAACGGTTTTATCTGGGATTTTTGCAGCCGGTCGGGAGTCTCTTACCGTACATACGGCGAATTTGCTGATGACTACAAACCGAATATTCCGGTTCTTGAAAAACATTTTTGCCCGTATTATACAAGCTGGGATCAAACGGTGATGGACACGACCAGGTTCCGGCAGTGGAAACGGGATTTCGATTCGCTTCTTTCTGAAGGAGCGGTCCCGCAGCTCAACACGCTCCGATTCATCAACGATCATACCGAGGGTCTTAAGTTAGGACGCCCGACGCCGATCGCAGAAGTTGCCGATAACGACCTCGCAGTCGGTCTTTTTGTCGATTATCTGAGCCACAGCAGGATCTGGAAAGAAAGCGTCGTTTTTATTCTTGAAGATGACGCACAAAACGG